>Ga0209448_10000272_pt1 | contig 18404 bp, 16 predicted proteins | sample BogFormECP14_OM2_FD_188245 | JGI IMG/M metagenome (GOLD analysis project Ga0209448, IMG submission 188245) | Bog forest soil microbial communities from Calvert Island, British Columbia, Canada - ECP14_OM2 (SPAdes) (version 2) | ecosystem: Environmental > Aquatic > Freshwater > Wetlands > Bog ... | reverse complement strand
CGACGTCGATCATCGGACCGGCAATCCAGCCTTTGACGCGGCCGCGAATGGCATCGACGTCGTCGGACACGAGGCTCCGCTCGGCGACGAAATGTCCGGCCGAGACGATGCGCTGCACCAACAGCGCACCCGATTTGTCGTCCTTGAGCGAGCGCGTGTCGGAGACCGTCAGCACCGCGATTTTCAGCGGCACGAAGTTTTTGGTCTCGTCAATTCCGGACATGGATACACCTACTCAACTCTACGATCCGGCCATTCCTTCATCCGCGGGAACGGCCCGACTATACTACCCCAAAGCCCACGACTAGAGCGAATCCGCCGACAGCGTGTCGCAGGACTTCACCTGGCCCGAATTGAAGCCGTTCATGAACCAGCGCTTGCGTTGCGCCGAACTGCCGTGGGTGAAGGAATCCGGCACCACATAGCCCTGCGCCTGTTTCTGCAGCCGGTCGTCGCCGATCGCGGCGGCGGTCTGCAGCGCCTGGTCGACGTCGCCTGCTTCGAGGAAGTTGTGCTTCTGCTGGGCATGGTTCGCCCACACGCCGGCCAGGCAATCGGCCTGCAATTCGACGCGCACCTGAAGCGCGTTGACGTCGGCCTGGCTCGAAGCCGCCTGCTGCGCCTGCGTCACCCGCGGCAAGATGCCGAGCTCGTCCTGCACGTGATGGCCGACCTCATGCGCTATCACATAGGCTTCCGAAAACTTGCACGCGTTGTCGTTCGAGCAGGCGCCGAATTTGCGCTGCATGTCCTGAAAGAACGAAGTGTCGAGATAAACTTGCTGGTCGCGCGGGCAATAGAACGGGCCCATGGCGGATCGCGCTATGCCGCAGCCGCCCTGGATCGCGCCGGAAAACAGCACCAGCTTCGGCGCATGATAAGTCCGCCCACTAGCCTGGAACATTTCCGTCCAGCGGTCCTCGGTATCGCCGAGCACCGCGGCGACGAAATCCGCCGTTTGCTGATCCTGCGGACTGCTTTGCGCCGGTCCGCTCGATTGCTGGGTGACCTGTCCGCCGCCGCCGGAAAGAATCTGCGCGCCGTTGATCAGCACGCTCGGGTCGATACCCAGCGCCCAGCCGATCAATCCGAGTATCAGAATCATGCCGATGCCGAGACCGCCGGCGCCGCCCGGCATGTTGAACCCGCCGCCGGAAGCCGCGCGCTCGTCTTCGACATTGCCGCTGCGGCGGAAATCATCCCAACGCATGTGTGTTTCTCCTTTTCCGATCCCGACGTGAAAAGCTATGCGGCAGCGTCATTTCCAGCGTGAAAATCACGCGCCGCATGCGAGCGATTAACTAAGTGTTTCCCGGCATTTATTGCCTAGTGAAGCGGTTTTGCAATTAGCCGATTTTTTACCTTGCACCGGCATAGTCCCGTTTGTCGGTTGTAGGTCCCGCGTCGCCGGCTCGCGTCGCCTGAGTCAGAGTTCTGAGTCATGGTTGTGTCGCGTCGCGGGGCGTCCGCAAGGACGCCCCGCGTGAGTATTGAGTCCCAACAGTCGCACGCCCTGTCGCGCGCCGAAGCGCAGCGTTCGGCGCATATTGTCGTCGGCGATTGCGTTGCCGAGATGACGAAGCTCCCGGCCGCGTCCGTGGATCTCGTCTTTGCCGATCCGCCGTACAATTTGCAGCTCCAAGGCGACCTCAAGCGTCCCGACGATTCGCGCGTCGATGCCGTCGACGATGACTGGGACAAATTCTCGAGCTTCTCCGCTTATGACGAATTCACGCGCGCCTGGCTCATCGCTTGCCGCCGGGTAATGAAGCCTGCCGCCACGCTGTGGGTCATCGGCTCGTATCACAACATTTTCCGCGTCGGTGCGATACTCCAGGATCTCGGGTTCTGGATCCTCAACGACATCGTGTGGCGGAAATCCAACCCGATGCCGAATTTTCGCGGCCGCCGCTTCACCAATGCGCACGAAACCCTGATCTGGGCCGCGCGCGACGCCGCCAAGCACAATTATACGTTCAATTATGAAGCACTCAAGGCCGGTAACGACGACGTCCAGATGCGCTCGGATTGGTTCATCCCGCTGTGCACCGGCGAAGAGCGCCTCAAAGGCGCCGACGGCAAGAAGCTGCATCCGACACAGAAGCCGGAAGGCCTGTTGGCGCGTGTCATTCTTTCGGCATCGCGGCCCGACGATCTCGTGCTCGACCCGTTCTCCGGCACCGGCACGACCGGGGCCGTCGCGCATCGTCTGCGCCGCCGCTTCATCGGCATTGAGCGCAGTTCCGAATATGCCGCCGCTGCCCGCGAGCGGATCTCAGCTGTCGAACCGATGCCCGAACCGGCGCTCGCCTCGTTCATGACCGCGCGCGAGGCGCCGCGTGTGCCGTTCAGCGCGCTGATCGAGCGTGGTCTGGTGTCGCCCGGCATCAAGCTCGTCGACGCCAAACGGCGGCACAAAGCGCTGGTGCGCGCCGACGGCGCGCTGTCCTTTGGCGAGACTGTCGGCTCGATCCACCGCATCGGCGCCTTGGCGCAAGGCCTTGAAGCCTGCAACGGCTGGACCTTCTGGCACATCGAGACGCCGAAGGGCCTGACCGTGATCGACACGTTGCGCGCGCAAGTGCGCGCCGAAATGGGCGCGGGCTAAGGCGTGTACTCCTAAATCGTGTTGGCGAGCTGCCGCCATTTCATGGCGGCTTTGCATTCCATTCCGGGCTTGAGTCAGACACCACGCAATGTCCGCTAAGTGCCAAAAGCGGACATTGCTTCCTTTGCGCGCGATCTTGCTGCCTCGACACTGGGATGTTTATCTGCGAACAGGCGAGAAGAGAATTGGTGGCGCATGGCCGCGAATTGCAAGAAAAAGAAATTGTCACTTGGTCTTGTCGCCCCGGCACTCGCTCTCGTTCTGGCGAGCGCAACTTATGCTCTCGGCGCTGCGTTTCCCGAAAAGCCGATTAAATTCATTCTTGGCTTTAGCGCGGGCGGACTGACCGACATCGTCGCGCGTAAGCTTGCCGAAAAGCTCGGCCACGATCTCGGCCATAACGTCATCGTCGAGAATCTAAGCGGCGCGTCGGGCAATATCGCAACGAAGGCGGTGGCGACCGCCGACGCGGACGGCTACACCTACCTGATCGGCGCCAATCCCTTGGCCGTCAACGAAGCGCTGTTTCCCGATTTTCCGGTCAGGTTCGGCAAGGACCTGGTCGCCGTCGCCGCCATTGGCGCCACCGCCAATGTCCTCGTCGTGCAGCCCGCGCTCAACATCCACACGCTCGCCGAATTCGCGCAACGCGCCCACGAAAAGCCCGACGCCGTCGGCTATGCGACGAGCGGCACCGGATCGGCCTCGCAACTCGCCGGTCTCGCCTTCGACCGGCGGGCGGGCACCAAGATGCTCGCCGTTGCCTATCGCGGCGGCAGCGATGCGTTGAAGGACCTGCTTGGCGGCAGCGTCGACGCCTGGTTCGCGACCATCCCCCCGGTGCTTCGCGCGGTGCGCGACGGCAGTCTCGTCGCCTTGGCGACAACCGGGCCGCAACGATCACCGTGGCTGCCGGACGTGCCGACGCTCGCGGAATCCGGTTTCCCCGGCTACGACATTCGGCTGTGGGTCGGCATGTTCGCACGCAGCGGCGTGCCGGCGGAGCCAATGCGGGTGATGGAGCAAGCGATCGCCCGCGCGATGGCGGCGGACGACACACGCGCGGCGCTCGAAGGCCAGGGGATTACTCCCTCGTCGATGAGCCGCGACGAATTTACCGCCTTTGTCGATCAGGAGATCGCGCGCGCGAGGGCGCTCGTCGGCACGGTTAAGGCTGACACGCATTAGAGCGCAATCGATTCAGATTGAATCGATTGCGGCAGCGCAGAGGCGATGCGGCGTCCACGCCAGGTTCCAACCTTTCGGGATCGTGCTCAAAGTCAGCGCGCCGCCACTACCATGATCTCGACTTTGTAGTCCGGCGTCGCGAGCTTGGCCTCAACGGTGGCGCGCGCCGGCGTGTTGCCGGGTGACACCCAGGTGTCCCACACCGCGTTCATCTCGGCGAAATTCGCCATGTCGGTGATCCAGATATTGGCGGACAACAATTTGCTCTTGTCGGTCCCGGCCTTGGCGAGAAAGCCGTCGATCTGGGCCAGGATGCTTTTGGTTTGCTCGGTGACACTCTTGCCTTTCGGCGCGTCGGCGACAATGCCAGCGAGATAGACCGTGTTGCCGTGGACCACGGCTTTGCTCATACGCGGGCCGGCGTCGTGACGTTCGATGGTCATGGATATTCCTCCTCGGGGTTTCATTTTTGCAGATTAGTGTTTTCGATCTTTCGGCAGCGCATGCGCGATGACTTTGCGCATCAGGCTCGGCAAGGCTTCGCCACCAATTTCTGAAATCTTGACCCATCGCGTGCCCTGCGGCGCCGCGGTTCGCGTCGGAACGTCCGACACATAGACAATGAGTTCAAGCGGGAAGTGCGTGAAGACGTGGCGCACCACGCCCAAAGTACTTCGCCACACGGCGGGTTTTTGCCTTGAAGCGAAGCGCGGCGCACACTCCGTCGCTTTGCCGGCATTAAAATCTTTCGCCCATTCCGTCGTCGGCACTTCGGTCATGCCGCCGAGGAGCCCTTTCGCCGGCCGTGTTCGCACGAGCACAAAGCCGTCCGTTCTTTGCGCGACGAATGCAGCTCCGCGGCGCAAATCGCCTTCGCGCTTTGGCGTGCGGCGCGGAAGAGTCTCGGCGTCGCCGCGCGCCTGCGCCGCGCAGCTTTGGTTCCAAGGGCACAAGATGCAGGCCGGCGCCTTCGGCGTGCAGATAGTGGCGCCGAGATCCATCATGGCTTGCGCGAAGTCGCCGGCGCGTTGCGGCGGCGTCAGAGTGCGGGCGAGTTCGCAGATTTCCGGCTTGGCGGCGGGCAACGGCGTTTCGAGCGCATAGAGCCTTGCAATGACACGCTCGATATTGCCGTCGACGGGGCTTGTGCATGCGTCAAAGGCGATCGCCGCGATTGCGGCGGCGGTATAAGGACCGATGCCGGGGAGTTCGCGGAGCGCCGCTTCGGTACCAGGAACTTTTCCGCCATGCTGTTCAACCACAGCGCGGGCGCAAGCATGGAGATTGCGGGCGCGGGCGTAATAACCGAGCCCGGCCCAGGCCTTGAGCACATCGTCGAGTGGAGCAGCGGCAAGCGCGGGCAGATCGGGCCAGCGCGTGAGGAATTTCGCGTAATAGGGCGCGACGGCTTTGACCGTGGTCTGTTGCAGCATGATTTCAGACAGCCACACGCGGTAGGGATCGGCTGGCCGGCCCGGCGGCGCCCGCCACGGCAAGACGCGGCGGTGCCCGTCGTACCAGGCCAGCAGTTCGGAAGGTTGCGGCAATCTTTCGTCGCGCGGCCCCCCACCCGAACGCTGCGCGTTCGACCTCCCACATTCAGGGTGAGGGGAAGACTTCTTACGCGTGGTCTTCGCTGCTAGTGTCACGCGCTGAGGGATGACAGAGCCCCGCATCATGAACAAGCCCGCTCACCCTGCCCCAAAGCAGTTGCGCGACGTCGCCGGCAAGATCGTCGGCGAGAGCTTTCGGCGGCAGGGCTTTGCCAGCGCCGAATTGGTGACGCGCTGGCACGAAATCGCCGGCGCCGAAGTCGCCGCCTGTAGCGAGCCGATAAAAATCCAATGGCAGCGGACCGCCGCGGGCGAGGATCCCGAGCCCGGCACGCTGGTTCTTCGCGTCGAGGGGCCGGCCGCGATCGAAATCCAGCACTTCGCCAATCTGATCTGCGAGCGCGTCAACCAGTTCCTGGGCTGGCGCGCCGTCGGTCGCCTGACGCTGCGCCAGGCGCCGCTGCGGCGCGGCGAGCGCAAGAAGCCCGGCGCCGTCGATCCGATCGCGGCGGCGCGGGTCGCGGAAAGCCTGTCGGATATCGGCGACACCGATCTCAAAGACGCGTTGGCGCGGCTTGGGGCGGCGATCAAGCGAGTGTGACGACACCCCCGCCAAGACGCTAGCGCGCTTAGCTCAGAAGCACTTGGAGGATTGGCGTGGTAATGCCACATTCGCGCTGCAACAATTCGTCCTCAAATCAGGAGCTGACCTTGTCGTCCACCCGTCGCCAACTGCTTTCGGCCACTGCGATTTTCACCCTCGCCGCGGCTGGCTTTGCACCTTTATTGATCAGTCCGGCAAAGGCAGACGACGCGGCGCCTTCGCCGGCCGATCTGGCCGATGCCGGTCCGGACGGCGATTTCATGATCGGCTCCGACAAGGCGCCGGTGACGATCATCGAATATGCCTCGATGACCTGTCCCCATTGCGCGCATTTTTCGGCGGAAACATTCCCCGAATTGCAGAAGCGCTATATCGACACCGGCAAGGTTCGCTTCACGTTGCGCTCATTCCCGCTGGACGCGCTCGCCGCCGCCGGCTTCATGCTGGCGCGCTGCGCCGGCCAAGACAAATACATGCCGATGGTGGAGACCCTGTTCGCCAAGCAGGCCGATTGGGTGGTCAAGGAGCCGCTGCCGCCGCTCAAGGAAATCGCCAAGCAGTTCGGCTTTACCGAAGATAGATTCAATCAATGTCTGGCGAATCAGAAGATGCTCGATGGCATCCAGGCGGTGCGCGACCACGCCGTCGACAAGCTTGGGGTGAACTCGACCCCGACTTTCTTCATCAACGGCAAGAAATTCATCGGCGACCTTTCGATGGACCAGATGGCCAAGGAGATCGATCCCTATCTCAAGGAAGGATAAGGGTTTTTCGTCCTGCTTGTGGTGGCGCGAGAGCGCCTTCGATGGCCGCTTTGGCGCTATGACGACGGTAATGTCTGGATAATTCGGCGACCCAGGTTGCGCTCGGAGTCCTGACGATTAATCTCCGCGCCGATGCGGTGCCTACTCCCTGCGCCGAACGGCAAAAAGTCCTTCGGCGTGAGCTTTCCATGACTCCTTCGCTACCGCAGCAAGAGCAATGGACCGTCCATAATATGAAGCTGACGCGGCTGCGCCTCATCGGATTCAAATCCTTCGTCGAACCGACCGACTTTGAGATCGAACCCGGCCTGACCGGCGTCGTCGGTCCGAACGGCTGCGGCAAGTCGAACCTCGTCGAGGCGGTGCGCTGGGTCATGGGCGAGACCTCCTACAAGGCCATGCGTGCCGGCGAAATGGACGACGTCATCTTCTCCGGCAATGCCGGCCGTCCTGGGCGCAATCACGCTGAGGTCACGGTCTCGATCGACAACGGCGACCGACGCGCGCCCGCGACCTTCAACGAATTCGAGACGCTGGAAGTGTCGCGCCGCATCATGCGCGAACACGGCTCGACCTTCCGCGTCAACGGCAAGGAAGTGCGCGCGCGCGACGTCTCCATGCTGTTCGCCGACGCCTCGACCGGCTCGCGTTCACCGGCTTTGGTCCATCAAGGCCGCATCGGCGAGATCATCCAGGCGCGGCCCGAGGCGCGCCGGCGCGTGCTGGAAGAAGCCGCCGGCATCGCCGGACTGCATGCGCGCCGCCACGAAGCGGAATTGCGGCTCAAGGCCGCCGAGCAAAACCTGGCGCGGGCCGAAGACGTCATCGGTCAACTGGCAGCGCAGATGGTGAGCCTCAAGACCCAGGCGCGCCAAGCGGTGCGTTATCGCAACATTTCCGGCCAGGTCCGCCGCACCGAAGCGCTGCTGTTCCACTTGCGCTGGATCGTGGCCGGGGCCGAAGTCACTGCGACAGAACACGCCAAGGACGAGGCGGTTCGCCTCGTCGCAGCGCGCACCAGCGAGCAATTGCAGGCCTCGACGCGCCAGGCCGAGGTGTCCGCCGTGCTGCCCGGCTTCCGCGAGGCCGAGGCCAAGGCCGCCGCCGCGTTGCAGCGCCTGTTGATCGCGCGAGAAACGCTCGAACGCGAGGAAGCGCGTGCCAAGGAGCGCATTGCCGAACTCGACCGCCGCATCGCCCAATACGCGTCCGACCTGGTGCGCGAACGCGCGCTCGCCGCCGACGCGGAGGCAGCCCTCGCGCGTCTCGACGCCGAGGAGACGGCGCTCAAGGCAGCGGCGCACGAAAACGACGCTCGCCTTGCCGGCGTCAATCAGCGTGTGGCCGCGGCGGACGCTGCATTGTCGGTATCGGAGAAGAGCTTTTCTGAATTTACCGGCGCGCTTGCCGATCTGACGGCGCGGCGCAATCAGCTGCAGACGGCTTTGGCCGAGCACGAGCAGCGTGCGGCGCGGCTCGAAGCGGAGCTTGTGAATATCGGTGCCGGGCTTGCCGCGACCGACGCCGGTGCGCCCGATCTCGCGGCCTTGGCGGTGGCGCTCGCCAACGCACAGTCCGCGCTCGCTGAAGCCGAACAAGCCGCACACGCCGCCGAAGCCGCACACAAGAAGGCCCGCGAGGAAATCGACGCAGCGCGGGCGCCCCTCGCTTTGGCCGAGCGCGGCGTGCAGCGGCTCGAAACCGAGGCCAAGACCATCGGCAAGCTGCTCGCCGTCGAGAGCAAGAATCTCTGGCCGCCGGTGATGGATGCGCTCACGGTGACCGAGGGCTACGAGAAGGCACTGGGCGCGGCGCTGGGCGACGATCTCGACGCCCCGGTCGATCGGACCGCGCCGATGCGCTGGGCTGGCGTGACCGCCGATCCGTCCGATCCGCCCCTGCCGGAAGACGTCACCGCCTTATCGCAATATGTGAAAGCGCCGGCCGAACTGGCGCGCCGCCTCGCCCAGATCGGCGTCGTCGCCCGCGCCGAGGGATCGCAGCTTGCCGGAATGCTCAAGCCCGGCCAGCGGCTGGTGTCGCACGAGGGCGATCTGTGGCGCTGGGACGGTTTTGTCGTCGCGGCGCATGCGCCGACCGGCGCGGCGCGGCGGCTTGCCGAGCGCGGCCGGCTGCAAGCGATCGAAGGCGAACTCGCGGCAGCGAGTAGCGATGTCGATAGTAAGCGCCACATCGTCGAAGCAGCGGAAGCGGCCGTGGCCGCAGCGGCAGCCGCCGAGACCGCAGCCCGCGCCCGCGCCCGCGAGGCGCAGCGTCTTACCGACGTCGCGCGCGAAGAACACGCCGCCGCCGAACGCGAAATCAGCCGCAACGCAGCGCGCATGTCGGCGCTGCAGGAAGCGCGGCAACGCACCATCGCGTCGCGTGACGAGACCGGCACCGCGCGTACCCAAGCGCAGACTGCCTTTGCGGCACTGCCACAGGCCGCGGCCATCGAAAACAAGCTTGCCGCGATCAACGAGGTCATTGCCGCCGAACGCAATGTCTGCGCCGAGATGCGGGTCGAGGCGCAAGCCATCACGCGCGAGGTCGAGCTCGCCAATACGCGTCTGCAGGCCATCGTCGCCGAACGCCGAGCGTGGAACGAGCGCAAGGACAATGCCACGGCGCAGATCGACATTATCGGCCGCCGCAACGACGAGGCGGTGAACGAACGCACCGAGCTTGAGAACGCGCCGCAGAAATTCGAGAGCCAGCGTCAGGCGCTGATCGGTGAGATCGAGACCGCGACCGACGGGCGCCGCGCTGCGGCGGACCGTCTGGCCGCGGCCGAGACCGCGCTTGCAGAAGCCGACAAAGCGGCTCGCATCGCGCTCGAAGCCGTCGGTGAAGCGCGCGCTGAAGCGGCGCGCAGCGAGGAACGCTACGATGCCGCCAAGCGCCGCGTAGCCGACATCGAGCACGAAATCCGCGAAGTGCTCCAAGTGGAGCCGGCCGCGGCGGCCGAGGTCGCCGAGCTGAAACCGGATGCGCCGCAACCTTCCGTCGCCGAGGTCGAGGCCAAGATCGAGCGCATCAAGCAGGAGCGCGAACGGCTCGGCTCGGTGAACTTGCTTGCCGAGCAGGAGCTGCACGACGTCGAAACCCAGCACACCACGCTGACGGCCGAGCGCGACGATCTGATTGAAGCGATCCGGCGGCTGCGCCAGGGCATTCACAGTCTCAATCACGAAGCCCGCGAACGCCTGTTGACGTCGTTCCAAACCGTCAATAAGAACTTCAAAAAGCTGTTCGCCGAATTGTTCGGCGGCGGCACCGCCGAATTGCAGCTGATCGAGAGCGAAGACCCGCTCGAGGCCGGCCTCGAAATCATGGCCAAGCCCCCGGGCAAGAAACCGGCGACGCTGTCGCTCCTCTCCGGCGGCGAGCAGGCGCTCACGGCATTGGCGCTGATCTTCGCCGTGTTCCTCACCAATCCGGCACCGATCTGCGTGCTCGACGAAGTCGACGCGCCGCTCGACGATTACAATGTCGAACGTTTCTGCGATCTGCTCGATGAAATGGCGCGCTCGACCGAAACCCGTTTCATCATCATCACGCATAACCCGATCACCATGGCGCGGATGAAACGACTGTACGGCGTCACCATGGCCGAGCGCGGCGTTTCGCAACTGGTCTCGGTGGATCTTGAAGGGGCGGTGAAGCTGCGCGAGGCGAGTTAGAGCATGATCCGGAAAAGTGGACGGCGGTTTCCAGGATTGTCGAATTGCTGTTAATTTTGCAGTGTGCTTTGTTTTTTCATCACGCCTCGGCCACTGGTCGAGGCGATTTTTTCTGGGAGCGAACACATGAAGAAGTTCCTGATTACTTTTGCCGCCGCGAGCGGGCTCGCTCCGGCGCATCGCAAGCAGCCGATCCGGCCTATTGCGCTCAATACACGCGTATCTCGCGGTCCACGAAGCCCAAGTCCCGTCGACGCTGGCTTGCTTCAAGGGTTTTGATAACACCTGGCATCTCGACTACCGGCGCCATTACGGCTAGTGCCTGACCGCACCGATCCCCGCCGTGGATGCACAGCGCGATTACCGGCGCATGCGCATCGCGCAATGTCAGGGACACTAAGCAACCGAGTACCGCTTGCCGCCGGCTACGTTGCTAACGCGCGGGCCACAGCCTGCGCGCATAAGCAATCAGCGCGTCGCTCACGGCACCCGGCTGTTCGGCGATCACCGCATGGGCCGAATTCCGGATGACCACGACGGTGACGCGGTCGCCGAGCGCCTGCTTGTATTTCTCGGCTTCATCGACATGGGCGAGCGGATCGTGGCTCGGCTGGATGTAGAGCACCGCCGCGCGGCCTGCAGCGTAGTCCAGTGTGCGCGGCGTGAGGTCGCCGGCGATCCGCTGCGCGGCCGCGACTTCCGGATGCCAGCCCTTGAGCCAGGCGCGGGCATCGTTGCCCGGCGCGAAGAACACGAATTGCAGCGCCTTGATGCGCGCGTCATCCGGTGCGTTGACGTCGGCGCTCAGGCAGATCGCGGCGCGCACGTCGGGTGGGCTTGGATTTGGTCCGACATTGGCGGCGACCAAACCGACAGCGCGAACAACATCCGGCCGCAGCGTCGCCAGCGTCCGCGCGACGCGGTTGCCAAAGGCATGCCCAACCACGAAGGCCGGACCGCTTCCACTATTTTCGATGACGGCAGCAATGTCGGCCGCGAGGTCTTCGAGCTTCACGCCGTCCCAGGGTCCGGCGCTCTCGCCGATGCCGCGTGGCTGCGGCCGCAGCACGCGATAACCGGCCCCGGCGAGCCGTTCCGCGATGACGTCGAAATCGCTTGCGCCGCGGCCAAGCGACGGCAAGAGCACGGTCGGTGGCCCGTCGCCCTGCGTCAAAACTTGCAGGCGCGCGTCAGCGCGCGTCACCATCATGTATCTAATCATTGCCGAGCTTGAACAGCCGCCGCGCATTGGTGCGGCCGATCTTGACGCGGTCATTCTCGCTGATCGCGCAGGCGTCGAACCAAAGGGCGGCGTGATCGATATTCTCGAACGGCCAGTCGGTCGAGAACATGATCCGGTCGCTGCCGATTTCGGCGAGCGCGTTCACCAGCGCGGGCGTATGGAATTGGCCGGAAGTCGTGATATGGAAATTGGCGCTGAAATATTCGCGCATGCGCTTCTTGGCCGGATAATTGTGCCGGTTCGGAATCCAGGCATTGGAATTGTCGACGCGCCACAGCGCGAACGGCAGGTTCTCGCCCATATGGCCGAGAATGATTTGCAACCGCGGATGCGCATCGAACAGGCCTGAGCCCATCAGGCGCAGCGCGTGCACCGCGGTCTCCTGCGCGAAGGCCCAGATCGGGCCGAGCAGCCACGCATGGCCTTCGTAAATCTTGGCGTCGCGCGGCAGCGGATTGCGCGGATGCAGATAGAATGGCACGTCGAGCCGCTCGGCCGTTGCCCAGAACGGTCGGAATTGCGGCAGGTCGTAATAGACACTCGTCTCCGCATTGCCAACCTGCGAGAAGCCGTTGACCAGCGCGCCGCGAAAGCCGAGTTCCCTGACGCAACGCTCGAGCTCGCGCGCGGCGCCGTCCGGGTCCTGCATCGCCAGCGCCGCGAGGCCCTGGAAGCGGTCCGGGCGCTTGGCCACCTGTTCAGCAAGATAGTCATTGGACTTGCGCGCTATCTCGCTGGCGCGCGCCGTGTCGAAAATGGCCTGCGCGGCCGGCGCGTTGAGCGACAACAGCATCATTTCGATGCCCTGCGCGTCCATCTCGCGCAACCGCCGGTCTTGAAGGTCCATCACCCGGCTCTTCACCTCCTCCCAAACCCGGTCCGGGAAATAGCCGCGCGAATCCTGCAAAGTTTCCGGAATGGCGAAATGCTCTTCGAGCGCAATCTTGCCCTGCATGGTGTCCCCTCAGCCTGCCGCGGCCGCCGCGGGCCACACGCCAATTAATCTTAACACGGCCGATGACGATGCAATGTCTCTGAGTCCCCGCCTGGCGCGCGCCCTTGCCATGCTCTTTGGCATGCTTCTGGCGATGCAGCGGCATGAGCTCTCGCGCTGTCCCATTTCGAGGCGGCGTGCATTCGCCATGAGACAACAGCGAAGCGGCTGCGCTGATGAACGTACAACCCAATTATACTTTGGCGTCGCCCGCACCGACCGGGCGTCTGCTTCGCGGCTGGGCGCAGCTGTCGCACGGCACGTTTTCCATCGCGATCTTTCTCATCGATGTCGGCGTCATCGTCGCGATGTCGTTTGTCACCGGCGTGCTGTACTACCTCGCCGTTTATGGCGATGTCGGCGTCATTTCCTCCTATATCCAGCTTGGCGTGCTGGCGGCGAGCATATTCGCCGTCTCCAACGTATTCCGCGGCGAGTACCGGCTGCCGAAGTTCTTCGCCTTCAAGCCGCACGGCCGCCGCACCATCCAATTGTGGAACGTCACGCTGATCTGCCTCTTGATTCTCGGCTTCATGGCGCAGACATCGCTCAACTATTCGCGCGGCTGGATCGTGGTGTTCTATCTCGCGACACTCGCCGCCCTGATCGTGCTGCGGTTCGCCATTGTGCGCCTCACCGCGCTGGCGCACGCCGCAGGGCTTATTTCGGCGCAGCGCATCTGCCTGATCGGCACCGGCGCGCATATCGGCGCCTTCGTGCAGCATTATGAGCCGTGGACGCTCGGCCTCAATATCGTCGGTTGCCGTTTTCTCACGCCGGTGGCGCTGACCGCGCCTGCCGAGAGCCGCCGCGCCGTGCTCGATCGGGATCTTGCCGAAGCGGCCGCCAGCGACAGTCCGGGGCCGGTTTTCTTCGTGCAGCGCCACTACGGCTTCAACCAGCAGCCGTTTCGCATCATCAAATTCCGCACCATGCTCGCGCTCGACGACGGCGCCGCAGTCGCCCAGGCGACCCGCGACGATCCGCGGCTGACCAGGATCGGAGGCTGGCTGCGGCGCTGGAACATCGACGAGATTCCGCAGCTCTTCAACGTTCTCACCGGCGATATGTCGCTGGTCGGCCCGCGCCCGCATGCGCTGTCGCACGACCACGAATTCGAACGCCGGATTTCGCTCTATGCGCGCCGCCATAACGTCAAGCCGGGCATTACCGGCTGGGCGCAGATCAACGGGTTTCGCGGTGAAATCGACAATGAAAAAAGCTCGAAAAGCGCGTCGAGTACGACCTGTACTATATCGACAACTGGTCGCTCTGGCTCGATTTGAAGATCATCGCCCGCACCGTGCTGTCGCCAACGGCGTACCGCAACGCTTATTGAATTGAGCGCGTATCGTGGTCAGCCCGCGAGCGTGGCGATGGCGTAAGCCGCGCCGACGGTGAGAAGCGTGGTCGACAGCCACAACATGCCCATCAACGGCCATAATGGCCGCGTCTTTGCCAGTGCCGGCGTCTGCGGTTCGGTCCAGGATTCAAGCGCGGGCTCGGCCCGCCGCAGCGCGGCCGTGGCGCTCTCGATGTCGGCGATGTCGCGGGCGAGTTGGTCGCGCTCGAACTGCGCCTGCGTGCCGCAGGCCTTGTCGTGCACGAGCGTGCGCCGCGCCGATTCAAGATCGCGCGGCTCGATCAAATGGCCCGGTCGGGCCGATTTGACGGGCGGGCGCCGAGATCTTGCTCGAACATTTCACACACCTGCACGCAACTGTTTGTTACAGGCGATTCCTAACCGACCCTGCTTGGCGGCGCGATCTTGATCAACAGCTAACCTTAACACGCGCGTTAACGTTCCTATCTGATGCGGAAGGGCAAAGGCGCGGCAGCCTTGGACCTGCGGCGGCTCGCCGCCGTCATATATTGCCGCTATCTTACGATGATGCCGCGGCGTCGCGCCGACCCGGCGACTAGTATGGGAGCTACTTATGTCCTCGACTTTGATCGTTCTTGCCGTGATTGTCGTTGTGATCGTGTGGGCGATCTCGGTTTACAACGGCCTGGTTTCGATGCGGCAAAGGGTCAACCAGGCTTTCGCCGACATCGACGTGCAGCTCAAGCAGCGGCATGATCTGGTTCCCAATCTGGTCGAGACGGTAAAGGGCTACGCCGCACACGAGCGCGGCACGCTCGACGAAGTGATCAAGGCGCGTAATGCGGCGGTCAGCGCGCAAGGCCCGGCGCAGCAGGCGGCGGCCGAGAACATGCTGTCCGGTGCGCTGCGGCAACTTTTCGCGCTCTCGGAAGCCTATCCGGACCTCAAGGCCAGCGCCAATTTTCAGCAGCTGCAGGCGCAGCTCACCGATCTCGAGAACAAGATCGCGGCGGCGCGGCGCTTCTTCAACAACGCGGTGCAGGAATACAATTCCGGCATCCAGCGCTTCCCCGCGGCTTTGTTCGCCGGCTCGTTCGGCTTCGCGCCGAAGGATTTCTTCGACCTCGGCGACCAGCGCGCCAGCGTCGGCGAAGCGCCAGCGGTGAAGTTCTAGAGCCGCGCGGCGGATCCCCGATAAGCGGAGCAGTCAGCGATGGCCGCTTACGGTCTTTACACCCACATCCAGTCGAACCGGCGGCGCTCGATAGCGCTGCTCGTCGGCTTGTTCTTCTTGGTCTACGTACTGGTCTATGCCGGCGCGCTGGTGGCGGTCGGGCTGTCGTTTAACGCCGATCTGCCGACGCTGATGCAGATCGCCTGGATCGACCTCCTCAAGGCGGCGCCGTTCGCGACCGTCGGTACGCTGCTTTGGATCGTCATCGCCTATTACTTTCACCAAAACATGATCGACGCGATCACTGGCGGGCGCGACGTGCAACGCACGGATGAGCCGCGGCTCTACAATATTCTCGAGAACCTCTGCATCTCGCGCGGCATCACCACGCCCAAGCTCAAGATCATCGACTCTGACGCGCTCAATGCCTTCGCCACCGGCATGAACGACCGGCAGTATTCGATTACGGTCACGACCGGCCTGCTCAGCCGGCTCGACGATGCGGAGATCGAAGCCGTGCTCGGCCACGAGCTGACCCATATCCGCAACGGCGATGTCCGCATGATGGTCATCGCCGTCATCATCGCCGGCGTCGTGTCTTTCTTCGTCGAACTGATATTCCGGCTGTGGTTCTATAACGGCTTCAGCTTTCGCAGTTCGCGCGACGACGAGCGCCGCGGCGGTGGCGCGGGCGCGGCGATTCTCATCGCCGTGGGGCTCGTTGTGGTCGCCTATATTCTCTCCTTCGTCATTCGGCTGGCGCTGTCGCGCTCCCGCGAGTTTCTCGCCGATGCCGGCTCGGTGGAGCTCACCAAAAATCCCGACGCCATGATCTCGGCGCTGCGCAAGATCGAGGGCCGCGGCGAACTGCCGGGTGCCACATCTTCGGTGATGGAAATGTGCATCGACAATCCGCGCGAAGGTTTTGGCGAATTGTTCGACACCCATCCGAGCGTCGAAAGCCGTGTCGCCGCGCTGGTCAAATTCGCCGGCGGCCACGATCCCGGTCCGATCGCGTTGCCGCCGCCGGACAGCGACGACAGATCCGATCAAGACCCGCAACTGCAAGAGGCCAATCCTGGACCCTTGAGCTCGACCGGGGCCGGCGACAGCGGCGGCAATGCCGCGCCCCCCGACCTGTCCCCCTCTGGGACAGCCGAAAATGCCCCTCCCGCGGGTCCGTGGTCGCAGCCTTCCTCCGTGCCCGCTCCCGAGCCCTCGGCGCCGGCTGGTCCTTGGGGACCGCACCGCAGCAATTGACTACACCGCGCCGCAATTAACCATAATAAGTTACAAACAGGCTCCGAAGCGCGATCAGCGGTGCGCAACATCCGATGAGGCTTCCAAACCCCGCCGTTGATGTGTAGAAGCGAAATAAGTGGATGGAGGACGCGACCCGCTCGACTTGGCGGCAGTCTTCTTGTGAGCTTGCGAAGCTGGTCGGAATCGGTCCGGCGACGTTAAGGCGTCAGTGAGGGTTCGATCATGGCTAAGCCTGCATTGATTTTGGTGGGCGCGGATAAAGGCGGCGTGGGCAAGACCACCGTCGCCCGCACGCTGCTTGACTACTTTACGGCACATCACGTGCCGACACGCGCGTTCGATTCCGAATCGCCTCGGGGCACCTTGAAGCGCTTTCATGGCGACGCGGCCGACATTGTCGATGCCACTTCGGTGTCCGATCAGATGCGAATCATCGATACGCTGTCGACGACCGATTCGACCGTGACGATCGTCGACGTGCGGGCGGGGCTGTTGTCGCCGACGCTGCGCTCGCTGCGCGACATCGGTTTCCTCGACGCGGTGAAGAAGGGGCAGATTACCTTCGTCGTGTTCCACATTCTCGGCTCCTCGATCGCTTCGTTGAACGAGATCGAGGAAACCGCGCCGTTCGTCACCGACGCCAAATATTTCCTGGTCAAGAACTTCATCAACAACACCAGCTTCTTCGAATGGGACCAGGCCACCCATTCCTCCTATTTCAAGAAGCTGAAGGACGCGGTGGCGATCACCATCCCGAAGCTCAATGAAATGGCCTACGAGCAGGTGGAATTGGCTTCGGTTCCGTTCCTCACCTTCGTCGCCAACAAGAACCAGAAGGCGGAAGCCGCCAATTATTCATTCGTGCTGCGCGGCTATGTGCGGCACTGGCTCGGCAATGTCTGGGCCGAGTATGACCGGGTCAAGCTGTTGGACATTTTCGACGCTTCCACCAATGTTCAGGCGGCGCGTCCGCAGACTGCCGCGGGCGGCAGCGCCAACCGGCCGTAATCAATTGCTATTACCGGCGCGGATACCCGCAGAGGCCGCGCCGGGCTGTGGACAAGTGCGAACTTCAGCAAACTATTAGAGCCTTACGTGATTTCGTCATAACCTAAAGTCCGCCTGAATTGGATTGGACCGATAGCGGGAATGGCGCAGCACACACCACTCTACATCATCGCTTCGCAACACCCGCGTGTCGGCAAGACGCTGGTCGCGCGGCTTTTGATCGAATATTTCCGCCTCAGCGGCCGCCCGATCGTCGGCTACGATCTCGATCCCCGCGAACCCGCGCTTGCCTCGCATTTCCCGAGCTTCGTCTGTCCGGTCGATATCGCCGACACCCGCGGCCAAATGGCGCTGTTCGATCGCCTGGTCGCCGACGACTGGCGAACGACCGTGCTCGATATCGGCTATGGCCTATTCGACCAGTTCTTCACGGTGCTGCCGGAGATCGGCTTCGAGCAGGAAGCGGCGCGCCGGGGAATAGTGCCGATCGTTCTGTTCATCACCGATGCGGCGCCGACGACCGCGCGCCGCTATGCCGAGCTGCAGAAGCGGCTGCCGCGGACCATATTCGTGCCGGTGCACAACGAAGCCACCGCCTTCATGTTCATCCAACGACTTTCCGCCGACACGGCCGGAATGCGGCGTCATCCGCATCCCGCGGCTGTCGCCGATCGTGCGCGGCGTCATCGACCGGCCCGGTTTCTCGTTCGGGACTTATCTCGGCAAGCGGCCTGGCGGACCGACCGAGGTCCATACCTGGATCGACACCATTTTTTCGGAGTTTCGCGAGCTGGAATTGCGGCTGCTCATCGGCGAGCTCGAATCCTCGCTGCGCGGTTACGCCGGTCAATCCGGCGGACGCCGCAGCAATCCGGTCTCGCCCCGCCGGGCTTGATCGCTTCAATCCGCTCCTTATGACCGGGCTAATGCCCCTCGAAAGCAATGAGCGTGCGCACCGGCACGCCGAGCTTCTTGATCTTATCGACACCGCCAAGACT
>Ga0209448_10000270_pt1 | contig 18465 bp, 21 predicted proteins | sample BogFormECP14_OM2_FD_188245 | JGI IMG/M metagenome (GOLD analysis project Ga0209448, IMG submission 188245) | Bog forest soil microbial communities from Calvert Island, British Columbia, Canada - ECP14_OM2 (SPAdes) (version 2) | ecosystem: Environmental > Aquatic > Freshwater > Wetlands > Bog ... | reverse complement strand
TTCGCGACGGCATGTTTTCTTCGACATCTTAGCGCAAACCACGCGCTATCCAGGTCGCAGTCTAACCCCAGCGGCTAAAGCCGGCCCGGGAGATACGCCACCGATCGCAGCGGTGAACCGCTGCGCCACCCAAAGGCAAGTGCAAGCCCGGTGAACCGTTGCACAGCCCAAAATCAAGCGCAACGCCGAGTTTTTTTCCATCTCTGACGCTGTGCCCTTCCCGTTCTTGCTCGAACACAGTTCATCGGTAGCCCGAGACGGGGCGAGCCCCGAGCTCTACCGTGAAGCGATGCGCGACGCGATGTGATAGGTGTGCTGAATGCTCAAAGCTCCTCATGTTAGATTCGAAGGATGCGCTTGATTCTGCAGAAACGGTCCCGCTCCTTGCGATTTGTTTTTGCGGCGAACGTGATCTCCATGCTGGGCAGCGGGATGAACTCCGCCGCGGTGGCTTGGACGATCTTGCAGCGCACTCACTCGGAGATGGCTTTGGGCACGTTTGCGGCGCTGCAGACGATTCCGGCCATGCTGATGCTTCCTTTCACCGGCGTCATTATTGATCGCGAAGACCGGCGGCGGCTGGTGATGTGGCTGGATGCCGGGCGCGCCGTCGTCATTCTTGCGGTCACGGTGCTGGTCTTTCTTCATCGCGTGCAGGTTTGGGAACTCTACCTGATGAATACGCTGGTGGCGGCGGGCTTCTGGATGTTCTGGCCGACGATCACGGCGCTGATTCAGGAACTGACGCCCGAGGGCGGGTTCGTGCAATCGAACACGTTTCTGCTGGCGGGGATTCAGGGCGGCTGGCTGATTGCCGGGGCGCTGGTTGGATTTGTCTATGAACACATTGGGCTGGGCGGAGTGCTGCTGATCGACGTCAGCACCTATGTCGTTTCTTTTTCCTGCTACTTTGCGGTGCGACAGGGGCGGCATGTGGTGCCGCGGGCGGTCGAGCTTCGGCACGATCTGGAGGCGGCGGAAACGGCGGTCGCGCGCTTTCTGCGCGAGATGCGCGAGGGGTTGGCCTTTCTGCGCTCCCATCGCAGCGTGGTTTTTCTGGGGACGAGTTGGGCTTTGTTTCTGGGCGCGATGATGACGGGAGTGGTGGTCACGGCGCCGCTCAGCGATCGCGTCTTCCACGCGGGCGCTACTGGCTACGGATGGTTGAATGGGGGATGGGGAGTGGGCGCGTTCCTGAGCGCGCTTTATGCTCCGGCGCTGATTGCGCGAGTGGGGGCGCGCGGGGCGATTGCGATTTCAATGCTGCTGCTGACTTTTACTATGGCGCTTGCGCCGTTTTCGCCCTGGCTCGCGATTGCCGTACTGCTCTATGGGCTGATGGGATCGGCGCGCGGCGTCAGCGGCGTGGCCATGAATACCAGCTTGATGGAACAGGTGCCGCCGCATTTCATGGGACGGGTGCAGAATAGTTTCTATTTCTTTGGCACGTTTCTGCAGGTGGCGCTGGGGCTGACGGTGGGGTGGATCGCATCGCGGATCAGCCTGGCGGCGGGGTTTGGCGTCATCGCTGCGGTTTATGCGGTGGCGTTCGGCAGCGCCTGCTGGCCGATTCGGGCGCGGAAGGCTGTGGCTGCGGCGGCCGAGTAGCTAACGTCGAATGGCACGACTTGAAGTGAGGATGGCGCACTCGCTTATTTGCGTTCGCCGAGCAAAAACCTCACCACGGAGGGCACGGGGGAACACAGGGGAACGGCTCACGGGGGGACTTCATCCCCTGATATTCTTATTCACTTCGGGGCTAGGAGAGTTTTCATGTTTGAGGATCTGAAGGGGCGGACTGCTGTCGTTTTTGGGGTGGCTAACAAGCGCTCGATCGCTTGGGCGATTGCGCAAGGACTGCATGCGGCGGGGGCGAACCTGGCCATCACTTATCAGAACGAACGAATGGAGTTGGAAGCCAAGGACCTGATTCTATCGCTGCCGGGCGCGGAAGGGTTCATGTGCGATGTCTCGAATGACGCGGAAATTGCGGGGCTGTTCGAGAAGCTCAAGGAACGCTACGGCAAGCTGCAGGTGCTGGTGCACAGCGTGGCTTACGCTCCGGCGGAAGAACTGAAGGGCGATTTCGTGAACACTACGCGCGAGGGGTTTCGTGTGGCGCATGATGTGAGCGTGTATTCGCTGATCGCGGTGTGCCGGGCGGCGGCGCCGCTGATGGAAGACGGGGGCAGCGTCATCACCATGACTTATTACGGCGCGGAAAAAGTTGTGCCTCACTACAACGTTATGGGCGTGGCTAAGGCGGCGCTGGAATGCACGGTGCGGTATCTGGCGCAGGACCTGGGACGGAAGAAGATTCGGGTGAATGCGATTTCGGCGGGGCCGATCAAAACTTTGGCGGCGCGCGGCATCTCCGGCCTGGGAGACATGCTGAAAGGGCACGCCGAGCGCGCGCCTCTGCAACGCAATGTGGAAGTCGGCGAGGTGGGCAGTGCCGGCGTGTTCCTGGCCTCCGATGCGAGCTCGGGCATCACGGGTGAGACTATCTACGTGGATTGTGGATACAACATCATGGGATTTTGAGCCTCGTCAGGAGGCTGCTGAAAAAGGGGGGATTTAAGCCGCGCTGACCCCAGCGGCTAAAGCCGGCTCTGTAAACAGGGCCCTTATCGCAGCGGTGAACCGCTGCGCCACCCAAAGGCAAGTGCAAAACCGCTGAACCGCTGCGCCACCCAAAGGCAAATGCAAAACCGCTGAACCGCTGCGCCACCCAAAGGCAAATGCAAAACCGCTGAACCGCTGCGCCGCCCAAAAGGCGAGTGCGACATCGAGTTCTTCCGCGGCATGCTGGTTCATTGACGAGACTGGTTACCCATGTTCCTTTTGACAATTTTTTGACAGAGTCTGGGGAGAACAAGAGGTAATCTTAGGTTCTATGAAGTACTCGTGGATTCTCTGCCTCTGTGTGTGGCTGACTTTGTCGGTGACTCCCTGTTTTGCGCACCATATGGCGGTCGTGGTCAATAAGGACAACGGCGTTCAGAATGTTACATCCGCTCATCTGGCCAAGATTTTCAAAGGGGAAGTGAAGAAGTGGCCCGACGGCAAGAATGTGGTGCTGGTGCTGCACGGCGCTTCGCCGGACGAAATGGTCACGCTGGAGCATCTGACCAAAATGAGCGAGACGGAGCTGAAGGCGCTGCTCGCCTCGCATCAGGATTCGATTCGTACGGTGGGATCGGATGCGGATGTGATCGATACCGTGGCCGCGAATCCGGGCGCGATCGGGTTCGTGGAAGAGCGATCGATCACGGATCGCGTGGGTGTGGTCAAGGTGGACGGTAGACTGCCGATGGAATCGGGGTATTTGCCGCATTAGCACTGGCCCTCAGGGGCTAACGCCTGCATTGAAACATAATCACTGTTAAAGCATCGAGGGCAATCTGCCGATTGCGGAGTCATGGGGCAGAGGGCCAACGTTGAGGAACGCGTGTCATCCTCGACACGGTTCTGGCAGTCGCTGTTCGGGAATTTCGCGTTCAAGCCGCTCGAAGTCGCACTGCCTCCCCCCGATCCGCTGCGTTGCGAAACACCAGTGCTGCGTCACGCCGAGATCGCCACGGTGTACAGCGGCCAGCGAGTGGCTGGCGACTTCTATGAGTTTCGTAGGGTGGGACCTTCCCGCATGCTGTTCGTGCTGCTGGATATGGCAGGCCTGCGGGCGGACACGCGTGAAATTCTGACCGCCGTGCAGAAGACGTTTCGAACTCTGGCGCACGAGCTTTTCTGCACCGAGGACTTCAACGAAAGCGACGCCATGATCAAACTGTGCCACGCGATGAACCACACCATCATGCGTGGCGGTCTTCGCAGCTGTCCGGCGTTTCTCGGTTGCTATAACGAAGATCTGGGGACGGTGTGCTACGCCAACGCGGGCCACACTCCGGCGCTGCTTCGGGATCATGCGGGAATTACACTGCTCGCGGCCACCGGGCTGCCGCTGGGCTTGTTCTCGCACACGACGCAAAGCGCCGCGATCTGTCACCTGGTGCCGGGCTCGGCTCTGGTGGTTGTCTCGCGCGGGCTGGTGGAAGTGGACCGCATCGAAGAGGACAGCCAGGTTACGGAATTCGGGCTGGACGGGGTGCAGCGAAGCCTTCAGGACACGAACGTACTGGGCGCGCACGACCGGTGCCTGAGCGTGCTACGGGCGGCGCGGGAGTTCACACCAGCGACGGTCACACAAAACGATCTGACGGCGCTGGCGCTGGTGCGGAATGCGTCCCACGGTGTGGCTTGAAACCGCGGCTGCGGGAATAGTCCCGCTTTAGCCTCTTCAGTTCCGCTTGGCTAGCAGCCCCACTCGGCGGTTCCGGGCTTCGCAAAATAGCGCCTCGATTCTTCCCGGTCCTTGGTCGTCGAGGCCACTTCCAATATGGCGAGGCGCGCAGCTGCCACCATGCGACTCTTTTCAGGCTGCGATATCTCGTCCCATGACTCGGGTGTGGACTGGGGTGTGCAGCCAAAATCCGGTGCGAGCGCCTGGTGATAATGGTGGAAAAGCTCCGCTAATTGTTCCGCTGATACTTCCTGGATCGACATCAGAAATGCCCTTTCTCCAATTCGTTCTTATGACGCTCGAGCAACTGGTCTATTGTTTTCCCGCTGTTCTGGGATTGGCTGCTCGCTCAAATCAGCCTTGGATTCTTTGCGCAGAGCCACCAGAAATCGAACATTAAACGCGATACCCGCAAGGCATATCGCCGCGATCACTGTCGTCACCGCCATTCGAATTCCTGGCCGGGCTCCCCATGATTGTGTGGTGGCGGGGCTCTGCCCCGCCGGGACGGGGCGAAGCCCCGTCACCACACAAGCATTTACCACACGAGCATCTGGAAGGCCCTCGAACCACTCAAGCCTATTTGATACGACGGGCCGTAAATATTGGGTAAAGCGTCCATAAAGAATTCGTAAAGCAGCTGTCGTTGGGTTCACGAATTCTTTACAAGGATTTTCCTGGGGCTGCCATGTACCAGCCTTTGTTCAGGAATTGTTCAATGGAGCGCTCCTGAATGCCTTCCTGGACTCGGAGTTCGTCGTTCAGAAAATGGTAGGCGATGGTTCCGGCGCCGCGGGCAGCATCAACATCAGCGTCAATGCGGTCGATGCGAATGCGATTGCCGTCGCGATCGGCGCAGATTAAACCCACTTCCAGATCTTGCCTGATGGCTTTTCTGATGGTTGCTTCGGTTCTCTGGGGCATGACTCCATTAGATGAGGGATGACGGGCTGCGGTACCATCGCGGTTGCCGGGTTCGTGCACTATGAGTCATGATCTCCACTGAATGAGAATGCGCCCATGGGTGTTGGTGTTTGCCTTCTTCGCGGCTGCGATGCTGTTTTCGGTGGTTCGGGAATGGAGCGCGCCGGTTAAGCTGCCCGCGACTGGAAATAGTCCGCCAGGACTTGCGGCATCGCTAAAGCGATGCCCTGATACAAAGCGGCCGATGGCATCAGTGAGGCTGCTGCGGCTGCTTTTTTAGCTTGCGCCGGATATCGGGCCAGAATTCCTTGACCACCAGCGTGATCGTGTCGTAGCCGACCTGCGATCCCCAGACGCTGGCGGTATTCCCCACGGTTCGATCCCCCTTGGGGTGGTAGCTGTAGGTTGAAATGGCCGACGCCACGGCGCTACCAAAGATTTCGGAGAAGTTGAATTGACGGTGTCCGGAGTCGCTACGAGTCACAAAAATGCGGCTGACGCTATATCCGGTGCGGTTAAAGAAAGTGCCGTGGCCTGACTGAAAATAGCGGGGATCCTGATGGAGCATGGACGGAAGAATGGCGCCCACAAAGAAATTCTCGATGGTGCCATCGGCAGCGTAGGCGCCGAAGCGCTTGCCATATGCTGCCCAGCCCTGTCCGTAACCGGGCTCACAGTTCTCAGCCTGGCATATTCCAGCGAGCGCCGAGTACCAGACAATCTGCACGGGGTCGAACGAGCCTTGGGCGACAACTTTGAATTTTTGCCCGGCCGTCAGGGGTGGAGCTTGGCTGGCATTCTCCAAGGTTAAGAAGTTGGGTAGAGCAAAAAAAAGCCGGTCTTTGGACGTGCCGGACTTATTGCTCGCCGGGTCCTTTGCGCTTTGGCTGTCCTTGTTCGTGCCCTGGCTCTGGCTTTGAGTTTGATCCGCAGGCTGGGAGGGTTGACCGGCAGGCGGTTTGGCAGGAGGCGGAGTCTGCCCGGGTGTCTGGCTGGGGCTAGATGTTGGTTGCTGAGCCGGCTGCTGAGTTGGCTGGTTAGCGTCGGACGGCGGCGGCGGGGCGCTCTGCGCGACGCAAAAACGCAGCGTGAACAAGATCGATAAGACTAGCAGGCATACGCGTGAGAAACAGTTTAGCTTCAAGTTGATGATGGCTCCAAGTTCAGATGATTGAAACGCGCTCTGGGGCGATCGTGGCAGTCTACTGTCGGCAGCCCACTCCCGGCAAACCGCAATCCAGTCCCGGTAAACCCATTGGACTCAACGGGTGGTCACCTGGATTCTGCGCCTGGTTTCACCTACCCGGTCGTCCTCTAGTCGTTCGAGGGTGATTTCCACGTCCTGGTCGCGTTCGAAGCGAGGGAACTTCTCTCCCCACTCTATCAGTAGGATGCAGTTGGGGGCGAGCAGGTCGTCGAGGCCGAGTGTTTCCAGGTCGCGCTCGGTATCGATGCGGTAAAGGTCGATGTGGTACAGGGTGGCGCGTGGCCCGCGGTATTCGTGGACGAGGGTGAAGGTCGGGCTGGTCACGTCCTCGGCGCGAGCGGCTTCGAAGCCCTCGGCGATCCCCTTCACGAGGGTCGTCTTTCCCGCCCCCAGGTCGCCGCGTAGCAGCACGATGAGCGGCCGAAGCATGAGCGGAGGAGAGAGCTCGGCAGCAAGCTTCCGCCCGAAGGCGATCGTCTCCTCGGCGGAGTGAGTGATGGTGTGGCTGGTGATGGTCTGGCTCTTCATCCCGGAGCAGGGCACGGAAGAAGGCGACTTTCGATGAGGAACCCCTGAAGGGGGTCTGATTTCGGCAGCCTTCGGCATCGCTAAAGCGATGCCCTGATACGAATCTTAATACGAAACCCGAGATTTTCCGCAACCCGCCAGGACTCAGTATAGCGGCAAGCCGAACCTGCCGGTGAGCAGGCGACTCAGAATTCGGGGGCTCAAAATCCTTTCGGTGCCTGAATCCGCTCGGAAGCCGGGTCGAGGAAATTGCGGTCCAGGGCGGAATCGAGAGACATGCGGAGCTTGCGCTCATCGTCGTCGGCCAGGGCTATGAAGCGGAAAGGCTGAAGACACGCGCTCTGAAACTTGCGTGTTGGATGCAGCATTTCGGCCATACCACAGATGGCGCCCGAGCGGGTGTGGAAGGCGATTTCGACGAAGTCTCCGGTAGAAAGCTCATGCTGCAACTGCAGCAAGCCGCCGGTGATGGAAATGGACTGTAGTTTTGCGCGCGTCCGCTGACCGCCTTCGGCCATGACCGCGGCCGTGATCGATCCGTTAAGTTGTACTCTGGGCGAACGCCGGTTGACATTGCTTTGGGGGAAGTGAGTCATAGCCAACTAAACTATGCCATGCTCGGGCCGGTTGGGGCAGATTACCAAAGCGCCTGTACACGAGCGTATGCTGGAAAAACAGGGCCAATTGGGCGGTTCCGCTTGCTGATTTGAGGTAATAACGCCAGTAACTTTTCTGGTTTGCCCCCGGAGAGTACCTTTGTGCAGTAGGGCGTTGATAAGACAAAGCTTGCGCGATGTGAGGCGTTCATAGATATGGGTATTGCGAAGGGGTCAAAACTACAGTTTGCGGTAGCGGCGGTTTGTGTGCTGGGGGCCTTGCTGACGGGTTGCTCGCGGGATCCGAACGTCCGCAAGCAGAAGTACCTGGAGAGCGGCCAGCGTTACTTCGACAAAGGGCGGTACCGGGAGGCGGCGATCCAGTTCCAGAACGCGGTTCAGGTTGATGCGCGCTTCGCGGACGCCCACTACATGCTGTCAGAGACGGAGATGAAGCTGGGGGACGGAGGAGCGTACCGCCAGGAACTGGAGACCACGATCCAGGTAATACCGCCCGATACAAACGACCCGCACGTGTTGAAGTTGCTCTATGCGGCGCGACTTGACTTGGCCAACCTGCTGATTCTGGCTCATAACTTCGAGGAAGGGCGGGGCTATCTTGATCAAGCAAAGCGCGAACTTGGCGCAGCGAAGGAGCAGTTGGACTGGCTCGAGAAAAACCAGCCCAACCCCACCAGCGATTTCTACATCGCGCGGGCCAACTACGACGCTAGTACCAATAACACGACCGCCGCGCTGGCAGACATGCAGAAGGCGCTGCAACTGGATGCCAGCCGTTCCGACTCTTATCTAAGTCTGGCGATGCTCCAGATGCACGGGGAACAGTGGGACGCAGCGGAGGCGAGTTTCAAGAAAGCGGCTGAACTCAGTCCCAAGTCCACGAATGCGCTGGTCTCGCTGGGGAATTTCTACCGGACTCGCGGGCGATTTCCCGAGGCAGAACAGTGGTTCCGGCAAGCGATTACGAGCGCTGCCGACGATCCCAGCCCCAGGCTTTCTCTGGCCGGCTTGTACATGGCGGAAAACAAGTTCGACCAAGCCGAGGAATTCCTGCGCCAATCGAAGAAAGATTTCCCGACTAATTCCGTGGGCTACCGCATGCTGGGTGACTTCTATTTTGCCAATAACCAATTTGATAAGGCCACGGCGGAGTATGCGGCGCTGTATCAGGCCCATCCCAAGGACATGGTGGTGAAGGAGAATTACATTCAGCTGCTGATCCTGACGGACCAGATCGGCGATGCCCGCAAGCTGAATGACGAAATCCTGAAGGCGAAGGCGGATGATCAAATCGCACAAGTCTACAAGGGCGAGATCGAGATTCGCAACGGCAAGGCGAGCGACGCTGTCAATACTCTGCAGGCGGTGCTGAAGAACGATCCCGACAACGCGGTGGCGCATTACCAACAGGGCCTGGCATTCGAACAACTGGGTAACGTCAGCCGGGCCGAAGCGGAGTGGCGCGATGCGGTTCGACTGCGCCCTGAGATTGTGGAAGCACACCGGGCGTTGGCGGGCATTGCCGTCCACCGGCGTGACGCCGCGGGGTTGGCGCAGGAAGCGGATCAGATCATCGCCTTGCAGCCCGCCGCTCCTGACGGATACCTTTTGCGCGGGGTGGCCGATATCGATCGCAAGCAGTTCGCAGCGGCGGATGCGTCTATTAAGCGGTCACTGGAAAAGCAACCCAACAATCCTGCCGCCTACGTGCAGTTGGGCAACCTGCGGATGGCGCAGAGCCAGTTTGCGGAAGCACAAAAATCGTACCAGCAGGCTCTGGATCTGGATCCGAATTCCACCGAAGCACTGGGCGGCGTGCTTAACGTGGACCTGATACAGAAGCAGCCAGATAGGGCCATCGCTACGGCCAAGACACAGTTGTCCAAGTATCCCAAGAATGTCGGGTTTCACATCCTGCTGGGTCAACTTCTGATGGAACAGAAAAAGGATCTGGCGGGGGCAGAACAGGAATTCAAACAAGCCTCGGACTTGGACGCAAAAAACAGCGAGGCACTGGTTAAGCTCGGCATGGTGCAGAACCTGCGCGGGGCCACGGATCAGGCGCTGCAAACCTATCTCGCTGGGGCTAAGAACAATCCCAGGGAGATCGCATTCTACCTGCTGGCGGGCGGCATCTATGAGAACAAGCAGGATTGGGACCACGCGCAACAGCAGTACAAGAAGGTGCTTGAGATTCAACCGGAGAATCCGCTGGCCTCCAACAATTTGGCCTACGTGATGCTGCAGCAGGGAGGCAATGTGGACCTTGCTTTCACCATGGCGCAGACGGCGCGGCGTCAGCTTCCCGATAATGCGAACACCGCCGACACGCTGGGCTGGGCGTTCTACCACAAACACGTCTACACGTCCGCGATCAACCTTTTCAAAGAAGCGGTGAAAAAGGAGCCGGACAGCGCGCTCTTCAACTACCACCTGGGACTCGCGTTCGCCAAGAATGGTCAAGCGGCGCTGGCGAAACAACAACTGGACCGCGTGAGGAAGATCAATCCGAAGTTCCCGGATGTTGACAAACTGCAACAGGCGCTGGACGAAGTGAAAGGGTAGAGAGTTGTAGGGCCCCATGCCTGAGACGGGGCAAACCCCGACCTCTACACCGGCAGTTCTTCCTGCATCCACCCGCCGGTGGCTTCGAGCTTGGGCTCGGTGGCGAGATCCAGAATTAGCTTTTCTAGAACCAGGCGTTTGCCGGGAGGATTTGATCTCAGCGCGAGATCGGCTTTCGCAACCAGACGAATGGAACGGGTCAGCTCGCGCTTTGATTTGTAGCGCCGCGCTTGCCGGATGATATCGTCGGCGGCGAACGGCGGCACACGAAAGCCTTGCCACAATGCCGCCCAAAGCATGCGCTGGTCGCGCACGTTGCGCTCCAGGATGACCAGCATTTGGCGAAAAGTCTTGGCCAGCATGTAGAGATGTCCGATGGCAGCATCTTCGCCGTCTCCGGCTGAAAGCAGCGCATCGAGGATTTCCAGCGCGCGCGCGCGGTCCTTGGAGGAAATGGCGTCGGTCAACTCATAGAGCGAGCGCTGTTTCGCGGCCAGCACCATGGTTTCAACATCGCCGAGCGTGATTTTTTTCTTTTCGCCGACGTAGAGAATCAGCTTCTCCAGTTCGTTCGACACCATCATCATGTCGCCGCCGAGAGCATCCACTAATTCACGGGCGCCGTCGGCGTCCATCTTGACCGCGCGCGTGGCGCAGTACTCGCTGATCCAACGAACGGCTTCACCCTCTTCGACGCGCGACAGTTCTACAATACCGCAAAACGGACCCAGATCTTCGCGGATCTTCTGGTAGCGGTCCTTGTCGGTCATCTCCATGCGGCGGGCGTCGGCGGGGATGCTGATGTGATCGGCAACGAAAACCAGGAGTGCATCGGGATTGGGATTCTTGCAGTAGGCTGCGATGGCTGCGATCTTCTCTTCGTTTGACCCGCGGCCGAAGAGCGTCTTCACGCCGCGCACGAAGAACACCTGAAACGGCGCCATCAGCGAAGGGGTGCGGGCGCGGTCCAGAACCTCATTCAGCGAAGTCTCGGCGAGGTCGAACTCGAACAATCCGAAGTCGCGCGAGTCGGGGGCCACCAGGTGCTCAAGCACGGCGTCGCGGCAGCGTTTGCGAAAAAACGCTTCATCGCCCACCAGCACATAAGCCGGTTTCAGCTTGCGCGACTCCAGTTCGGAGAGAAAACGGTCGGCTTGATTGAAGGCGCGCATATCAGTAAGCCTCCAGGATATTCGCTACCAAGGTGCGCGCAAAATCGCGCGACAGACGATCGACGGCCGGAGAATCCTCCTGAAAGAAACTGGGGAGGTCGCTCGATATTTCGTATTGCTCGTGAAAAAGATAAGTAGGGTTCTCGAAGAGCACCTTGCCCTGACGATCGGTCAGTGTCACCTGAATGCTTACGGTGACCAGGGCGCTGATTGCGCGCCCGGTGATGGAATCGTAGGCCAGCGGGCTAGCCGACGCGGATAGAACTGTCGCCCTCAGTACTGCATCCGCGTCGCCGGTGGCTTCGTGGAGCACATGGTACTGCGTGCGGGCGTTGAATTCGCGCACGACGGCGTCGGTGAGCAGTTGCTCGATGCGAAACGTCTGACTGTGACTCACGAAGCCTGGAATCGCGACGGTGTGGATGTTCTGCGGCAGCTCGATCGCATTTCCGGCACGGTGGTAGCCGCAACCGGAGGCGGCCAGGCTCAGTGCGAGTGCGGCTGCCAACACCCACCTGGGCGTTGCGGGAACATTGTTGTCCGCTGACCTTGAGAACAAAGTCAAAGGCCGCGGACAAGAGTGTCCGCGCCACACGAGGTTCGCTCTCATTGAATCTGACCTCGGGGGCGGGATGCGGTCATCGCCTCGGCGCATTCGACCGCGGTCAAAGCGGCCACGCGCAGATTGTCGGTAGTTGCCCAGAGCCACACGCCGTTTTTGTGATTCGCGTCGATGGCGATCGAGACCAGAATATCGCCCTGACCGGCGGCGCTTACGTTGGTGGGCGTATCTTCCGGGCTGCCGCTTACGACCACGTGCTCTCCCGCCAGGGCCTCGGAAAAATCTGCGATCGCGACTGGCTTCTCCATCTCCAGGTAAACCGAAAAGCCGTGGCCATGGAAGACGGGCGCCTGCAGCACCTGGAGCGCAGGCTCGGCGGCCCCGCGGGCAATGTGGCGGTAGTGCTTCCGGATGCGCTGCGAAACGGCGTCCAGCGCCAACTCAGATCTCTGTCCGTAGCGTGCCGCCATGTTGAAGGCCACCTGGATGTCGTACACATTCTTCGGCAACTCCTGGAAGGAGAGCAGATTCACGGTCTGCTCGTGCAGTTCGTCCATACCCTTCTGGCCGTTCTCCGACGCCGGTTCAAACACGGTCGCGACCATGCGTTCGATTTTGCCAGCCTTCGGGCTGGTCTTCTCGCTGCGCAAGGCAAGCAGCGCCAGGACCGTCGCCGCCGGATGGGCCACGACCACCGGGCCCGGCTGCAACTCCGGGGCGATGGGCTGGCCGGTCTGGCGCTGGATCCAGGGCGAGCGGATTGATGCTCCCGCCTCATCTTCCAGCGCGTAAGTGAGATCCACGATGGTGTCGCCCAGGTCGCGCGCCGCCTTCCAGTTATTGCGGGTAGAGCGCGGGTCGGAAGCGAAGAAGGCGAAGTCCACGCGGTCGAACTGTTCGGAGCGGATGCTCTGGATGAAGTTCATCTCGTCGCCGACCGCTTCCAGCTGGCCGAGAGACTCCTCGTCGTCGAGCAGCCGGACATCGACGGCAGGAAAATTTCGTTCGCGCAGGATTTCGGCGATCTCTTTTCCTTTGAGTGAGGCCGCGCCGACGATAGCCACACGATAAAGGTTGGTGCCGCGAACGTCAGACTGAGCCTGGGAGGCAGCGGATTTCGACACGGGAGGCTTCGAAAGGGGAGGCTTGGAAATGGGATTCATGGAGTGTGAGATGCCTCCCGGTACACCGGAGGTGCAGGCGGAGTCTTGCGATGGAATATCCACTGCAAACGCCACAGGACACCGGAAGCCATGTATAGAATTGCGATCACAAAAAGCGCGGGACGGGAAAAGAACCAGATCGACGCGCCGACCACACCAAACAGCACAACCAAGCGGAAAGGATGGCGCGATCGAAAATCGATATCCTTGAAGCTGTAGAAACGCCAGGTGCTGACCATGAGATAACCGACGACGACGACCATCATCAACCAGCTCATCGCCGTCCACCAGGAAGTTATGGGCGCCCCGGCGGAGTAGTGGACGATGGCCGCAATCACTCCCGCCCCGGCAGGGATGGGCATGCCCACGAAATATTTCTTACCTGGACGGCCTGGATTCGAAGGCTCCGGATTCTTCGCAATGTTGAAGCGCGCCAAGCGGCTGGCACCCGCGATGAGGAAGGCGAAGCAGGCTACCGAGCCCAGCTCTGTCATCTTCTGGCGCAGCTCGGGCGCAATGACCATGGGCAACAGATGAAATCCCCACATCCAGGCGAGCAGGGCCGGGGCGACGCCGAAGGTAATCACGTCCGCGAGCGAATCGAGTTCCCTGCCAAAATCGCTGGAGGTGTTGGTCATGCGCGCGATGCGGCCGTCCAGACCGTCGAACAGCACGGCAAAGCCAATAGCCATGGCGGCGTAGTCCAAGTGCCAGGTTTCGCCGGAACTGCCATGCACGGTCTGGAGAATGGCGTAGAACCCCGCGGCGATGTTCCCGGTGGTGAACAGTGAGGGCAGTATGTACATGCCCTTGCGCAGCTTTCCGCGCGGGCGGTCGGATTGACGACGACGTGGCTCTAGCTCGTCCATATCAATTTCAATGAGCCTCCCGTTCGCTGGCCGTGCCGGCATGAACTGGCGGCGCGACCGGCAAGAGAGCAAGCACGGTCGCTCCTCCCTTGACGCGATCGCCGGGCTTCACCTGGATCGTGGCGTCGCGATCGAACAGAACATCCACGCGCGAGCCAAACTTGATGAGGCCAACGCGCTCGCCGCAGGCTACATCGTCTCCCACTTTAAAATTGAAAACGATGCGGCGCGCGATCAGGCCGGCGATCTGCTTGAATATTACGGTATGGCCGTCGCCTTCGACGGTGACGATGTTCTGCTCGTTCTCCTCCGCCGAGTGGCCAGACATGGCGTTGAGAAACTTGCCGCGCTGATAGCGCACGTCGCGGATCACGCCGGCGATCGGCGAGCGGTTCACGTGGACATCGAAGACACTGAGAAAGATGCTGATGCGGTGGCGTGGAGATCCACTGGCAGTCACCACGGAAACATCAGTCACCTTGCCATCCCCGGGAGAAACGACGGCTCCCGGCAGAGTGGGGATCTGGCGCTCGGGGTCGCGGAAAAACCACAGAAAGAAAGCCGCCAGCAGTAAGACCGGAACGGCGTAGGGCCACGCCGCCAGCCACGCGACAATGACCGCGGCCAGCACGCATCCCGCACCGTAGAAGTAGCCGTCACGCACCATGGGGACTCAGAATGATTAATGATTATAGAGCGAGGCTGCGGCATTCTACATAACCGCAATAAAAAAGGCGCTTAGACGCGCCTGGCCTGGGACAGAGGTCAACGCCCACGGCTCGCGACCCTAAGGCTCAGGCCGGTTGGTCGCGGCTCGGTTGACCCAAGCTCGGCGCGGCTGGCTCGGCTAATCTAGCTCGGTCAGTCTAGGCAGACTGCCGATGAAGCTGCTGCATGCTCTGCATCTGGTCTTTGAGGCGCAGCTTTAGTTTCTTCAGCCGCACTTCTTCCAGTTTTTCGTCATCGGTGAGGTATCGTTTCTGGGTGAGGGATTCGAGCCGTTGGGAGTATTGCGAGTGCTCCTGAGCCAGCCGCTGGAACTCGTCCTGGCCGGTCAGGAGTTGGTCTCTTGGAGTCAGCATCCTTGCTAGACCTCCTGATTTTTGTTACTGCACGATTAAAAAGTAGCACAGGGGCGGTACGGGTTCAATGAGATTTCATAGATTAATTTCCACCGTGGTCAGGGGGCCCTGGGGTACGAAAGTTGCACATGAACCAGTGCAGAAACTCGCGGGCTTTTCGGTCGTTTTTCGGCCGTTTTTGGATCGTCGTTTCTAGATCAATGTCAGCGGTCGAAGCGAAGCGCGTACAGAATCGCATCTTCTAGCGGATCCCCGTAATACAACAGCCGCCGGCCGACTTTGCGAAATCCGTGTTTTTCGTACAGGCGGCGGGCGGGCAGATTCGATTCGCGCACTTCGAGCAGAATTGCTGACGCGGCATCGCTCTTCGCGCGGTGAATCAACTCGCGCATCAACTCATTGGCAATGCCGCGGCGGAGGAACTCGGCGGAGACTGCCACGTTCTCAATCTCCCACTCGCCCGCGACGGCTTTCGCACAAACAAATCCGCACAGCTTGCCTGCCGTCTCGGCTGCTTCCTCGGCTATTAGAACCACACCGCTATCCAGCAACTTGTTGTATTGCTCGGACGTCCAGTGGGCTGCTTCCGGCGCCGAGTGCTCGATGGCGAGAATCGCTGGCACATCTTCTAGCGCGGCGGAGCGAATGGTCACGGGCATGGGGAGTTGAGAGTCTCACGCTTTCGGCTTGGAGAAAATTTCGGCGTCCGAATGGCGGATATAGTTTGCTTCCAACTCTTCAGGACGAACCGTGTGGCCCCGCTGGAGATGCTCCCATCCAAGCCGGGCAATCACGGCGCTGTTTGGGTAGTCGATCAGCTCGATTTGGACTCCGGCAGCCCGAACCATCTCAGCCAACCCCGCATCGGGCGTGACCAGCGCCTTCCGCCTGCTTTCGGGAGGCGCTGTTTCGGGAAACCCAGGTTCGGCAGCCGCGGCTTCGGCAAGAAACTCTTCCCGGCTCAGCAGGCGCTCGCTGTGGATGTGTAGCTGCGGCTCGAGTTCGTAGTCGCCGACATAGACGTCGCCCCTGCCCGCATCCAGCGCCGCGAAGACCCGGCCCTTGTCCGCGCCGCGCGTTGTACTGCTGCAGGCAACCGCTTCCAGCAATGAAACCGCAGCGATTGGCTTCTGCAGTGCCTCCGCCAGAGCCTTGATGGCAGCCAAGCCCACGCGCAGCCCGGTAAACGATCCCGGACCGGACGCGACCGCGAATGCCTCCAGATCGGTCTTACTATATCCATGCTTTTTGAGCAGCGCGGCAATCTGGGGTACCAGTTGCGCCGAAAATGCGCCGCCGGTCAGGGGCACGACTTCGACGATATCGACATCGCTCTGGCCGGTTGTACACGCCAATGCGATGCTGCCGTTTTTGCCTGACGTATCGATCGCTAGCACTAGCATAGATTCGAAACTGGGCCTACTGCCGAAACGCCTTACCACAGAGGACACAGGGGAACACAGGGAAACACAGGGGACAGCCAAAGCACGGCGGTCAATGCTTGCCTTCCACCAATTCGAGCAAAACGCCCGCCGTGCTCTGCGGATGCACGAACACATACCGATGGCCGCCGGCGCCTGTCTTGATCTCATTCGACACCAGGCGGACGCCGTCGCTCTTTAATTTTGCAACTGCCGCCGCCAGATCCGGAACGCGCATACAAATATGATGCAGCCCCTCGCCGTGCTTGGCGATGAACCGGGCGATGGCCGAATCGTCCGCAGTCGCCTCCAGCAGCTCCAGCCGGCTCTCGCCCACGGGCACCATCACCAGCCGAACTTTTTCCTGCTCCACGGTTTCTTCCGGAGAAACGCTCAGCCCGAGCTTCTCATAAATGGATTTTGCCGCCGTCAGCGACTTCACTGCGATGCCGAGATGATCAATGTTGAATTCCATAAATTGCCTTTCGTGCGGCCTTCCCTTCCACGCCGGCTGTGGACGGGCGAGGACGCCCGTCGCTCCACCGAATCTACTTGGGCTTAACCGCGCGTGCTATCTCCTCCACCAGTTCCTCCACCAGCGAATACGGGTCGCGCTTGTGCTCGTCGATCTCGGCTGCGTAACGCTCCAGGCTTCCGCCGTCCATTTGAGCACGGGCTTTTTCCAGCATGGCATCGCGCAGCATCTCTACCAGGCGCTCCTGCCAGTTCTCGACGTTCTTCTTGTGGACCAGGTTCTCTTTCTTCAGATATGCCTCGTAGCCTGCGATCGCTTGCGCCAACTCTTCGGTTCCCACGCCCTCGCTGGCGACCGTCTTCACGATGGGAGGCGTCCAGCGGTCGTTACGGGTGGACAGGGATTGCATGGCGCGGATCTCACGCTCTACGCGCTCGGCCCCGTCGCGATCGCTTTTGTTGATGACGAAGATGTCGGCAATTTCCATGATTCCGGCTTTGATCGTTTGCACGTCATCGCCCATGCCAGGCACCAGAATCACGATGGTGACATCGGCCAGGCGCACAATGTCGACTTCGTCCTGACCGACGCCCACCGTTTCGATCATGACCAGGTCGCGCCCCGAAGCATCGAGCACGGTGGCCGCATCGGCCGTGGCGCGTGCCAGGCCTCCGAGCGATCCTCGGGTGGCCATACTGCGGATGTAGATCCCCGGATCGGCATAGTGGTCTTGCATGCGGATGCGGTCGCCCAGAATCGCTCCGCCGGTGTAGGGGCTGGTCGGGTCGACGGCGATGATGCCGACGGTTTGACTTTCTTTCTTCTTGCGATAGTGCTTGGCGAGCTGATCGACCAGCGTGCTCTTGCCCGATCCGGGGGCGCCGGTCAGACCGATGACTCGCGCCTTGCCGGTGTGCGGAAAGAGCGCCTTGAGAAGGTCCGACCAGCCGGGGGCGCGGTTTTCAACGGTCGAGATGGCGCGCGCCAGGGCGCGGGGGTCGCCAGAGCGGAGACGCGCGGTGAGAGACTGTGAGTCTGAGTCCAAACTACGAGTGTAAAACAGAACGTCACGAACCGCCGACTCCTTAGATAGCTTTGACCTCAGCCGTCGAAACCCTTACGATAACGGGAGGAAACTAAAGGCCACCATGGACATGGTCCCTCTCAAGCCGGAGCGTAAGGCGCAACTGGAAGAGTACGCCAAACGGCGCGGCCAGGACCCTGCCGCCGCCCTCGACGATGCTCTTGCCACCTACCTGGAGTGGGAGCGCCAGGACTTCGCGGAAGCCGTTGAGGGAATCCGCCACGGCTACGATGATGTGAGAGCAGGGCGTACCAGGCCCGCCAGCGAGTTTCTCGCCGATCTCCGCAAGAAGCATGACTTTCCGCGTTGAGACAACGGCGGCAGCCGAGCAAGACGCGGATGCAATTCTTGACTGGTTGCTGTCGCAGCATGCCGGAGACGCTGGCATCCGGTGGTTCCTGGCAATGCAGGACACGATCGCATCGCTTGCCGAATTTCCGGAGCGCTGCTCGCTAGCTCCTGAGAATGCGGTCTTCCCTTTTGAAGTGCGACACCT
>Ga0209448_10000266_pt1 | contig 18841 bp, 13 predicted proteins | sample BogFormECP14_OM2_FD_188245 | JGI IMG/M metagenome (GOLD analysis project Ga0209448, IMG submission 188245) | Bog forest soil microbial communities from Calvert Island, British Columbia, Canada - ECP14_OM2 (SPAdes) (version 2) | ecosystem: Environmental > Aquatic > Freshwater > Wetlands > Bog ... | reverse complement strand
CCCTGCGCACATGGGACGATTCGACGGGCCACCAACGAGCGATGCAATCCCCGCCTCTCTGGTCGACGGGACACCAGGCAAGCTAAAGTCCGATCTCATCGCCCTCTTGGGAAAAGAGAACGTCCTCCACAGGGCAATCGATCTCGTACGTTATGCCTCCGATGCGAGCCCGTATCGGCTCGTCCCTCAAGTCGTCGTGCTGCCTCGAACGACTGATGAGATCGTCAAACTCTTCCGCTATTGCCGTGAGACGGGGCGGCACGCGACGTTTCGGGCGGCGGGCACAAGTCTCAACGGTCAATCGCAATCCGACGACATTCTGATCGATGTGCGCCGTCACTGGAATGGCGGCAAAGTGGAGGATGACGGCCGACGCGTGCGGGCGCGCCCCGGGATGATCCTCGGCCATATCAACTCAATGTTAGAGCGGTACGGTCGCCGGCTGGGACCGGATCCCGCGAGCTTGCATGCTTGTACGATCGGAGGCGTGATTGCGAACAACGCGGGTGGCATGCGATGCACCGTGCAGACAGACGCCTACCACACCGTCTCCGCGCTCACGTTCGTAACGCCATGCGGTGCTGTAATTGACACGTCGAGACCCGATGCGGAAAAAGAGTTTGCGCTGGCAGAGCCGCAGCTTGCAGAAGGATTGCTCCAGCTGCGAAGGGAGCTTCTGTCAGATCAGGTGCTGGCGGATCGTACGCGTCGTAAGTACGCGATCAGGAACACCCACGGATTGCGGCTCTGTGCACTTCTCGACGGTGAAACGCCGCTCGGCATTTTTCGACGCCTCCTCGTCGGCTCAGAGGGCACACTCGCGTTCATCGCCGAAGCGGTACTAGTGACGATTCCAGCGCCACGCGTGACAAGCGTGGCATGGATTCCAGTGCCCACGATTGACGAAGCGATCGCTCTTGTTCCTGGCCTCGTCCGCCTCGGTGCCTCCGCCGTCGAGCTGATGGTTGCTCCGGCGCTCACCGTGGCCGGTCAGGCCTTTGCGGAAACGCCCTCCTATTGGAAAACCCTCGATCCAAAAGCCGCTGCCCTACTTGTCGAGTTCGGCGCCAAGGATGCAGACTCGCTCGAAGCAACACAACAGCAAGCCCTCGATCTCGTGAGTACCGCCAGGCTGATCAAGCCCGTCGAGTTCACGAGCGTCGCCGAAGCCATCGAACTCGCTTGGCACGTCCGAGAAGGACTTCTGGGTTTGATCGGCAAGAATCGCCCGGAAGGCTCGACGCTTATCACGGAGGACGTCTGTTTTCCGCCCGAGCGTTTGGCACAGGGTGCGCGCGACGTGCAGGAACTACTTGCCAAGCATGGGTTCATTCCGGGTGTGGCGGGACACGCAGCTCATGGGAACCTTCATTTCACTCTCGTCGCGGATCTCGGGGGCGCTGATGGACTATCCCGCTACTCGGCTTTCATGACCGAGCTCGTGGATCTCGTCGTCAGAAAACATGACGGATCTCTGAAGGCCGAGCACGGAACCGGTCGAAACATGGCGCCGTTCGTCGCATCAGAATGGGGTGAAAAGGCGACCGCCATGATGTGGCGCATAAAACAGCTCGCCGATCCTCACGGGATTCTGGCACCGGATGTAATTCTGACGCGCAATCCCAACCTTCACCTGGAGAATCTTAAATCCTTCCCGCAAATCGAGGGGATTACGGGTTCCTCGCAGTGCATCGAGTGTGGATTCTGCGAACCTGTTTGTCCGAGCCGCAATGTCACCATGACACCGCGTCAACGGATCGCTCTGCGGCGGGAGATGACGCGCCAGAAGCACGACTCCGCCATGCTTGCACAACTCCAACAGGAGTATCAGTATGACGGGATCGAAACCTGCGCGGGCGACGGCATGTGCTCCATTCCGTGTCCGATCGGAATCAACACTGGAACGTTGATCAAAGAGTTCAGAGCGCGCGAGAACAACCCTGTCGCAGAGTGGGTGGCGCTGCGCCTCGCGAAGCACTGGAAAGCCGTCGAACCCTTGGCGCGCGTGAGTCTATGGGGAGCGCATGCGTTTTCCTCCGTGTTTGGAGTGAAGCCGCTTACGGCTCTTACTGCTGCCGCGCGAAGTGTTGTCAGCCCGGACCTCATTCCCGCTGTGCCCGGGCCGATGCCACGTGCCGCTTCCAGCCTGCCCGAAACTGACAGGAACGGTGCTGCGGCAGTTTATTTCTGCGCATGCATCAACCGCATGTTCGGTCGCGATCCCGGGCGGCCGGCCGCTCCCTCACTTGCGGAAACGCTCGTCTCTTTGTCCAGACGCGCTGGTAAGCCGCTGTGGATTCCGCCGGACGTCGCTGGCCTGTGCTGCTCGACGCCGTGGAGATCGAAGGGCTATCGCCAAGGGCACAAGTACATGGCGCAAGCCGTTGCCGATGCGCTGTGGCGCTGGAGCGATGGAGGAACTCTTCCCATCGTCGTCGACGCCGCCTCGTGCACCCTTGGTCTCAAAGAGGATGTCGCGACCCAGCTCGAAGGAAAGCGAAAAGAGCAGTACGAGAGCCTCAAGCTCATCGACTCTATAGCGTGGTGTCGGGATCTTTTGCCGAAGCTGACAATCTTGCGTAGGCTGCGGCGGGTCGCTGTGCATCCGACGTGCTCGACAACGGACCTCGGGCTGGCTGGAGCGCTCAAACAGATTGCGGGTTGTCTGGCTGATGAAGTTGAGGTCCCGATTGGCACAACTTGTTGCGGCACGGCCGGCGACCGAGGGCTATTGCATCCCGAGCTCGTCGTTTCGGCGACGCGGGAGGTTAGATTGGTATTGATTGAGCGGCCTTTCGACGCCTACCTCTCGGCGAACCGAACCTGTGAGATGGGCCTTCGGCACGCGACCGGGCGGCCGTATGAGTCGTTTATTTTCCTGCTCGAGGAACTGAGTCGTCCGAAGGCGGGCTAAAGGATCGCCCTTATGCGCATCGTCCATTTTGAAACACGTGGAGTCCCCGGAATTGCCGCGGATGAAGGTTCGGGCTGGCATGGCCTAACGCAACGAGACAGCGGATTTCCAAGCACTCTTCCGGAACTCATCGCGCAAGGCGCGGATCTCTTGCACATCGGCAGAAGCCTCGGGCAATCGCCGGCAATCGACCTGAACACGGTCCGACTCCTGCCGCCGGTGCCCGTGCCGCCGAAAATTCTGTGTGTCGGTCTCAACTACAATGATCACTTGGAGGAAAGCGGGCTGACGAAGCCGGCCTATCCGGAAATCTTCGCCCGCTTCGCGACGAGTCTGATCGCTCATCAAGAGCCGATCCGGCGGCCCCACGAATCGACTGCACTCGACTATGAAGCCGAGTTGGCCGTGGTGATCGGCAAGCCGGGGCGCCGCATCTCCCCGGAGCACGCCCTCGATCACGTGGCGGGCTACTCCCTGTTCAACGATGCGACCGTACGTGATTTTCAGCTCCGCACACCGCAATGGACGATGGGCAAGAATTTCGATGGCACAGGATCGTTCGGCCCGTGGCTGGTAACGCCCGATGCCGTTCCGCCGGGCGCTCGAGGATTGCGCATCCAAGGCCGTTTGAATGGCCGCGTGATGCAGGATGCACGCACAGACCAGCTCATCTTCAGTGTCCCAGCGCTGATTGAAATGATCAGCGTCGCGATGAGTCTCGAGCGGGGTGATGTAATCATCACGGGTACGCCGGGTGGGGTCGGAGCGACGCGTAAGCCGCCCGTTTTCATGAAGCCCGGCGATATCTTCGAAGTGGAGATCGAGAGGCTAGGCGTCCTTACCAATCCCGTGCAGGACGGCTGAAAAGCGTGCAGGGCAGGAACTGCAGTATCAAGAACGGTTACCGAAATGGAGCGACTCCCCATGCAATATTCGGATTACAAATGTTTCCGGTTAGGGTTCGATTCTGGAGTCGCATTCGTCAGCATCGATCACCCGCCGATAAATCTTCTTGATGAAGTACTTTCGCACGAATTCGACAAACTCGGCAGGCAACTCGAGGCCGATGAGAGCGTTCGGGTTGTGGTCTTGCAGAGCGCGCTTCCTGAATTCTTTATAGCCCACTCTGGTTTGGGCCGGGTTGGAGCCGCTTCCAAAGTGGTTTCCCAAACGCGCAGCTTTCGTTTTACACAGATGATCGGGGAGCGATTCAGGAACATGCCGAAGGTAACCATTGCCAAAATTGAGGGACGCGCCCGCGGCGGAGGGAGTGAGATCGCGCTGGCTGTGGACATGTGTTTTGCTGCCGTGGGCAAAGCCATCTTTGGCCATCCAGAGGTGGCGATTGGGCTTGTTCCAGGCGGCGGCGCTACACAAAGATTGCCACGGCTCATCGGACGGGGCCGCGCCTTGGAAGTGCTCCTTGCTTGCAATGATCTCTCGGCGGAGCTGGCAGAACGCTATGGCTATATCAATCGAGCGCTGCCAGCGGAAGACCTGACGCCTTTTGTCGAGAAACTGGCTCACCGCATCGCCTCATTTCCTGCGCATGCCATCGCTCACGCCAAGGCGGCCGTGGATACTGGAGCATTCAGTTCCATGGCAGAGGGGCTTCTGGTGGAAGCCCGTGAGTCCGATTTGAGTGTCGCTAGCGACGTGACGCAAGCGCGCGTGATTGAAGTATTGAAGGTCGGCGCCGAGACTTATGAAGGCGAGCTGGAGATGGATTATTTATCGAGACTCTCCCCGACAAGATAACCCAGCGACTGGGGATTGCCATCGGGCAGAGCGCTTCAGCAAGGTCCGTCGCCGTCCGTGCCCGTCTTTACGACTTTCGGCTTGGGAATGAAGTCCGTATCCGCCACTGCCTTCCTCGCTTCACCGGGTTTGCACACGGCGGCGGAAAAATCTTAGGCATTTTTTGGAATGGGCCGTGTGGGCCAAGCAGTAGCGAGTGCTTCGTGTTAGTCACCAATAGTCGTTCCGATCACACATCGTGGCAATGCCTACTTCCGGATAAAACGTATCGATGTAGCAGGGATCACTAACCCTACCTTCATTTTGACTCCTTGCCTGACGGTCGGAACCTCCGTCCAGCGTCGAGTACCGCGCCGGATGGCCTCGAGGTAGAAGCTAACTCTCGCTCTCAGTGGAAGAGATTAGTTTTCGCTAAGTCGATCAATTCGTCGCCGCGCCCGTTCATCACGGTACGAAGCATGTACAAGCTGAATCCTTTTGCCTCCTCAAGAGTTATCGTGGGAGGCATGGAAAGTTCAAGCCGGTGAGTGAGAACCTCGATGAGCGCGGGACCTTTGTGCGAAAGAGCGGCCTGCAATGCAGGCCGGAGTTGTTCGGGGCGTTCGACACGGACGCCGAACATTCCCATCGCTTCCGCGACTTTTGCAAAGCTTGGATTCTTCAGATCGGTGCTGAATGTGACGTAGCCGCTGCTCTTCATTTCGACTTCGACGAAACCCAACGCTCCGTTATTAAAGACCACGACCTTCACTGGTAGTTCCATCTGATTGAGCGTCAAAAGGTCGCCGAGGAGCATGGCTATCCCGCCATCACCCGAGAAGCTGATTACCTGGCGACCGGGAAAGGCAGCTTGCGCACCAATCGCTTGTGGCATCGCATTCGCCATGGAGCCGTGGTTGAAGGAACCAAGGATCCGGCGTTTGCCGTTCACCTTGAGATATCGCGCGGTCCAAATCACCTCAGTGCCTACGTCGCAAGTGAAAACGGCATCTTCAGCGGCAACTTCGCTGATGGTAGAGACGACAAACTCGGGGCGAACAGGCGAAGTCCCCTCTTTGCCGGTGGCAAATGAATCTAGATCTATTCTTGTCTTGACATAATGCGCGAGAGCTTTATCCAAATGGTTGCGATTAGCTTTATCCGTAAGCAGTGGGAGGAGAGCTCGCAGAGTGCTTTTCACGTCGCCGATGAGTCCGATCTCGACGTGTGTGCGACGGCCGATCTGTTCGCCGCGGATGTCGACTTGGATTACTGTGGCCTTCTCAGGATAAAACTGACGATACGGGAAGTCCGTCCCGAGCATCAGGAGGACATCAGAACCCATGATCGCGTGATATCCGGACGAAAATCCGAGAAGCCCCGTCATGCCGACATCATAAGGATTGTCGTATTCGATGAATTCCTTGCCTCGAAATGCGAACACGGTTGGAGCTTTCAGCTTCTCTGCAGTAGCGATGAGTTCCTCGTGGGCTCCTTTGCAGCCCGCCCCTCCGAGAATCGTGACTTTCTTAGCATCGTTAAGAGCATCTGCGGCTCGTTGTAGCCACTCTCGGTGTGGAGTCATGGAGTAGGTGTTGTCTTCGACGGTTATCGCTAACGGTTTTTGAGAACAGTCGCTGGCCATGATGGTGCCAGGGATGACAACGACAGCGACTGTGCGTTTCACAATCGCTGTTCGGATTGCCGTCGCTAGAACGCGAGGGAGTTGGTCCGGTTCCGAAACAAGAGCGCAGTAATCACTACATTCCTTGTAAAGGATCTCCGGATGAGTTTCTTGAAAATAGTTGTTGCCGAGTTCGATGCTCGGGATTTGAGCCGCAATTGCGAGCACGGGCACACGGCTGCGATAGCAGTCGAACAATCCGTTAATAAGGTGGAGGTTTCCGGGGCCGCAACTCCCGGCGCAAACGGCCAGTTGGTCGGTCAGGTGAGCATCGGCGCCTGCGGCAAACGCTCCGACTTCTTCATGTCGAACGTGAATCCATTCGATCCCTTCGTTGGTGCGAATGCCATCCGTGAACGCGTTGAGTGAATCTCCCGATACGCCATAGACACGGCTGACGCCGGCATCGAGCAGCATTTGAATGAGAACTTCGGCTGTTTTCATAATCCAGAGGCTCCTTGTCAATCGACGGGAAAGCGGGTCGATTGACAACCGTATGGGTCACACCGGCGTCCGCAAAGTCAAGGGCCGTCCCTAGCTCCGCAATCCTCAGGCTCGCACCTGTAGGACAAGCTGTAAACGTGAGCAACGGCTAGCTCACAGTGAGAAGCGCAGCGCTTCTAATTCATGGCGGAGACAACAGCCCCAGGGATGTGTGAACAGATTCCCATACGTGTTGCAGCAGCGGCCTTTGCCAAGGGGAATGTGCAGGATCGAGAGTAACCGTTGATGGCCGGAGGGAGAGGGACCGGTCCGTCCTGTTCGTCACAGTGAGCTAGCCGTTCCTCACATTACGGATTTTATCAAGGAGTGCAAACGTCCTTCTGCGGACGGAGATCGTGGCCACCACTAGCCCACACTTGCGAATTCTGCTGGTGATTCCCACCGAACGGCGTAGCGAAATTACCCGGCAGTTGCAGCCCCTGAACGCGGATCTCGTTTTTGCTGACCCTTCCGGCCAAACCGAAGAGGGGATCAAGGAAGACGATATTTTCCAAGTTGCGATTCTTCCGGCGACACTCAATGACACGGCGTGGTGGAAGTTATGGGGTGTGCTGGGAGTGCTACACAAGCGCCCCTCGATACTGGTCTATGCCCGGGAAGCCACATTTGAGTTGTGGTCGGGAGTGCTGGAATCAGGCGGATACGACGTCATCGTAGAACCGTTTTCCGGTGTGGAAATTCGCAATGCAGTGTGGCAAGCAGCGGAGAATTTTGGAGAACGGATGTCAAATGGCTTCTGAGAGAGTGCGATGAGGTATTTGAGAATAGGGGTCTCGGCGTTCTTGTTGATAGGGTCGTTGCCGCCGGGCCCGCCGTCAGGGACTGCGCGCGCTTCCGCTTCGATTGGTGCCGCTGATAAAAAGCACGGCGAGATTTTAGACTTCTTCAAGAAATATGTTGGGCTGAGCAGCGATCAGATCAGAGCCATCCGTAGCGGGCAATCGGTAGCAAAGATATTGGACTCGCCCTCGGGTAACGAAGTGTTCGTGTTCGGTGCAGTGTATGTCCGGTCCACTCCGGAGGAGTACCTGAAGCTGGCTTCGGATATCGACGCGTTGAAACGTCTACCGAACTATCTAGCAATACGCAAATTCAGTGATCCCCCGCAACTCTCCGATTTGGATGGGCTCATTTTGGAGGCAGAGGATTTTAAGGATCTGCAAAAGTGCCGCGAAGGCAAGTGCGAGATGCAACTGCCGACCGATGCGATGGAGGGATTCCGCACAAAAGTGAATTGGTTGGCTCCTGACGCCCGCGATCAAGTGAATCGAATCGCGAAAGACTTGATACTCGAAGCTCTGAAGAAATATAAAGAGGGCGGGAACGCGGAATTGGGGATCTATCGGGACAAAAATAACCCGGCAGCGATCGAGCAGGCGTTCGAGACGCTGGTAAGCAGATCGAAAGCTCTTCCTGTTTATCTTCCCGAGCTTCAGAGCTATTTGTTGAAGTATCCAGAAGCGAAAAGCGAACACATTGAATCCGAATTCTATTGGGAGAAGGTCAACTTCGGATTGAAGCCGACGATTCGGTTGCTGCAGGCCATCCTCTATCGCGGCACGGATTCGAAGGGGCCCGAGTATGCGGTTGCTGTCAAACAACTGTACGCCAGCCATTATTTTCACACCGCGCTGGATTTGACGGTTTGCCTCCGTGATACCAACGAAAATCAACAAGGAATGTTTCTGATCACACTCAAAGGATCGCAACAGGCAGGTCTGACGGTATTTAAGGGGAGCATTGTCAGAAAGGTGGCAGTCGACAAAACACGCTCGTCGCTAGAGCGGGCACTTGCCGCCACGAAAGTGGCCCTGGAAAGGCCGAAGAAGTGAGGGCTGGAGCATCACCGACTGGAGCTATCGAGCTCCTCGATCGCCGTACGACGAAGATTCTGATTACGATACTGGCGTTTGCAGCGGTTCTGGCAATTTTGTATGCGGCAAGAGCAGTTCTCGTCCTATTTGCATTCGCCATCTTGCTCGCTTATCTGATCAATCCTGTCGTGCGCTTTCTCCAACAGCATTCTCTCTTCTTCAAGAATCTGAGAGGGCCTCATGTCGCAGAGGCCTACCTTGCCTTTCTTATTCTTGCGGTGTCCCTCATACACACGTTTGCACCAGACATTCATCGACATCCGACTCGCCCTATCGAGGTGGTGCAAACTCTTGCCGAGAAAGCCTCTTCGGGCGAAATTGCGGATGACCTCGGCGGGAATTTCGGTTGGAGCGAGACGCAAACCGCTCGCGCGAGAACATTTATTCAAACACACAAAAGCGAGATCGATAGTTTTCACAAAACGGCGGTGCAATTTGTGTCCGTGGCGCTTGCTGGGATTGTCGTCATTCCGATCCTCGCACTTTTCTTTCTGAGCGACGGGGAAAAGCTGGCCCAGCAGGTGGTGAGACTTGTCTCCACACCGGACAACCTTGACTTGATACGGTTCCTGGTCGCGGAACTGGATGCCACACTACAGCATTACATTCGGGCGAAAGTGATCCTCGGTCTACTTTCGATGCTTTACAGCTCGGTGGCAATGCTGCTGTTGGGATTTTCGAATGCAATCCTGCTCGGCCTAGTGGCCGGCATCCTGGAATTCATTCCGATGGCCGGGTGGATGATGGCAGCGGGCACGATCCTCACGGTCGGTTTTATGACTCACGCGCACTGGATTTGGATGCTGTTACTCCTTGTGCTTTGGAGAGTAGTCATGGACTACGGAATCGCGCCGAGAATCATGGGGCACGAGCTTGAGCTGCATCCCTTGCTTGCGATCTTCACGATGATGATTGGGGGAGCGGTGGGCGGAATCGTGGGAATCTACCTTTCCATCCCCCTGGTGGCGGCGGCTCGTGTTATTTGGCGGAGACTCATCGCTGCGTCGGCCTCACCGGCAACGAATTCCCCCGTCGTTTGAAGCAAATCGCTAGGCCCAGTACGACCCGTAATCACTGTGAGCTAACCGTTCCTCACGTTCACAAGCCCCCAACTAAATGACAGTCTGCCGTAGCAAATCGGGAATCGAATCAACCTGCCCCGATCACGGAGGAGACTAACTTGGCCGCAAGCGAAGCGACGCAAGACTCCAGCCGTCCGGCGGAACACGGTGAGCACCCCGGCACCGGGCAAAGTACGCGCTGGCCGTGGCTTCGCTACGTCACCCCCATCGCCATCGTTCTCCTCGCGGCAGCGCTCGTGATTACTCTCACGCGAAACTGGAATGCTTGGGAGGGCGGAAAGATTGAACAAGCCACAGACGATGCGTACGTGCGAGGCGACCTCACGCCTCTGAGCACGAAAGTTCCTGGAATCGTGCGGACAGTGAAAGTCGGCGACTATCAGAGAGTTCGGACCGGTGATCTCCTGGTTGAACTCGAAGACGACGATTATCGGGCTCAAGTCGCGCAAGCGGCTGCGGCAATTGAAGCGGCCAAAGCAGCCATCGAGAACAATCGCAGGCAACGCGAATTGCAAGACACGAGGATCCAGAAAGCATTGTCGGGCATAGATCTTGCAAAAGCACAGGTTGCCGCAGCCGAGGCGGGAATCAATGCAGTTCAGGCGGACGTGACACGGACGCACGCTGAACGTGCGCGGCAGGAAGCTCTTCTTGCTACCCAGTCTACGACGAAGCAGCGGGTTGAAGCAGCCGTCGCCGATGAAGAACGTTTCTCCGCTCAGTTCGCAAGTCGTCAAGCTGACCTCGAACAGGCAAAGAGTTCTCTACGAAGCAACGAGATTGGTGTTGAGACGGAACGCCGCACGAAAACGGTGCTCGAGTCCCAAGAGCGGCAACTCGTAGCAGACCTTCACGCCAAAGAGGCCGCGCTGACGGTAGCGCGAGTCAATCTCGGTTATGCACAAATCCACTCGCCGGGGGAAGGTATTGTCGGGGAACGGCAAGTGCGGGCGGGACAGTTACTGTCTCCGGGCGCGCAGATTCTTACCTTTGTCGCGGACACGCGATGGGTTCAGGCCAACTACCGCGAAACGCAACTGACGCACATGAAGGTAGGGGATCCCGCGGAGATACGCATTGACGTGTATCCGGGCCGCGTTTGGAAAGGGCATGTCGTTGAGATTGCCCCAGCAAGTGGATCGCAGTTCGCGCTGCTTCCTCCCGACAACGCCACCGGAAACTTCACCAAAGTAGTTCAGCGTGTGCCGGTGAAGATCGCGTTTGACGACACAAGCGATGCGGCGGAACTTCGCCCGGGCTTGTCCGTTGTTGCTGAAGTTCGAACCAAGCAGTGACCGGACCAGGAAATGGCGACGACCACCGCAGCAGTACGGGCACCCACGAAATGGCAAATCGCCAAGTCGCTTTCCAGTGCGCTGCCTGGTGAGCTTTCTCACAGCCCCGTGCTGGGCATCGTCGGCGTGGTGATGGGAGCCGGAATAGTGACTCTGGCTGGGCGACTTCTCAGTCTCGGAACGGCCGACTTAAAAGGCAGTTTGGGAATTGGCTACGACGATGGAGCGTGGATCGGAAGTGCGTTTAACATCGCACTGATGTTCATCGGTCCGTTTACGGTCTATCTGGGCGGACTGTTGGGCGCGCGTCGTGTCTTGATCATTGCGGCCAGCGGATTCACGTTGCTGAACTGTTTTCTGCCGTTTGCACACACCTACAATTTGTTGATCGTAGGATTGGTACTGGGCGGGCTAACGTCGGGCACGTTTTACCCCCTCACATTGTCGTTTGCTTTGCGAAGCATTCCGCTACGGTTTCTTCCCTTTACGCTGGCCCTCTACGCGACTTTTGTCGATGGCGCAGTAAACATAGCGCCAACCTTATATGGATGGTTCCGTGACCATCTTTCGTTTCGGTGGATGTTTTGGAGCATGGCGATACTTACACCAATCATGTTGCTGTGCATCTATCGCGGAATTCCTCCAAGTCCTCCTGCTCGAAAACGTGGGCCGGCTCCCAGCTTTGCCGGATTTCTTTACGGAAGTGCGGGTTTTGCCATGCTGTTTGCGGCTCTCGACCAAGGACAGCGACTCGACTGGTGGCGATCCGGATTGTTTAATGCTTTGTTCGTCTGCGGCGCTTTCTTTCTGGGAATTTCCATATTTCGGCGCTTGCGCAGCCCGAATCCGCTCGTGGACCTGCCGTTTCTTAGGCGATGGAACACGATCATTCTTGGTTTCACACTAATTCTGTTTCGATTCTGCCTCCTCTCGACCATCATCCTGGTGCCGCAGTCCCTTTCCATCCACGGATTCGAAGCGGATCAGATTGGTCCAGCAGTGATTTGGTCTGCTCTCCCCCTACTTGTTCTGGCTTTCGTTGCCGCGCTATTGCTGTTGCAGGGTCTGGATCCGCGATGGCTGATGACAGCTGGGTTTCTCTGCATCGCTGGAGCGGCCATCCTAAATGCTCAATACACGAGCGCTTGGTCGGCGGCGGACTACTACCGATCGGAATTATTGATGGGAGTTGGACAGTCCTTCGCTTTTATCGGACTTGTCGCCGACATCGTCCTGCAGGCCATCTTCTCAGGAGGTCTTTCTAAACCGCAGGCAGCTCTGACTTTCTCGGCGTTTTTCCACGTGGTGCGTTTGCTCGGCGGTCAGATAGGCGTAGCTGTAATGACCCATTTCATCGCAATCCGCGAACGTGTGCACTCGAATTTGCTGGGACTTCATGTGCAGGGCGGGCAATGGATCACGGACGTATCGGTTCACCAATTGACGGCGGGTCTTTATGGGAAGTCAGCTGGTTTGTCATCAGCGGCCGGCAGGGCAGTCGGTCTCATGGGCGCGCGCTTGCGCCTGCAGGCTTATACGCTTTCATTTATTGACGGTTTTTACCTTATTTGTTGGGCCTGCGTCATTGCGTTGCTTCTAACGGCCTTGCTGCGCAAAGCGCTTTTGGACTATGGCGAACTTGCATTCGGTCCACGGGAGTCTGGAGCCGCGCAGTCATGAACATGCGCAATGCATTTCTCCTGGCTTGTGCCGTTGTGATTGCCAGACCAGCGTTCGCTCAGGAAGCGAAAACACCCGCGCAGAAGGCCATCACGCTCGACGAAGCCGTTCAGTTGGCATTGAAACACAACCACTATGTTCGTCTAGCAACTTACCGCGTCGAGGAATCGGAGCACGCGAAGGACGTCGCGCGAAGCTCGTATTTTCCGAATCTCCGGAACGACAGCACGGCGGGTCATGTGACCGACACCCAATTCATTGCGATACCGCAGGGGAAATTGGGTACTGCGGCGGGCACACCGATTCCTGAACAGACCGCCGTGCTCAACCAGGGTGGACTCTCCTTCGTCACAAGTGGAACGCAACTTAGCCAGCCTCTTCTTGAATTGTGGAAGGTCCGCGCGGCCAACGACGTCGCGGCCGCCGATACCAAGGCGTTGCGCAACAAGGCCGAAGAAACGAAAAACAAAATCGCGTTGCAGGTGCACCAGCTCTATTACAGGGTGCTGATTTTGCGGACGCGGCGCGCGGCGGCAGAGGCCAAGATCCAAGCAAGCGAAGACTTGCGGAAAGAGCGAATCGAGCAAGTAAAGCTCGGGGCAACACTGGAACAGGAGTCGATCGAGGCACGTGCCGGAGCTCTTGAATCGCGGCAGGAGTTATTGACGACGGATTTACAACTCTCCGATGCGACAACGCAGCTCAACGATGCCATAGGTTTGCCGCTGACCACTCAGCTTGTTCTCGATAGTTCCGTTGAGAAAGTCCGGGACAGTTGCGAGCGCGAAGAATGTCTGCGCATCGCCATGGAGTCGCATCCCGAAATTCGCGAAGCACGTGCGGAGGTAGAAAGGGCATCTGCGGGAGTGCGTCTGGCCAAGCGCCAATACATGCCGAACCTCGATGTATTTGCTCGATACAGCTACCAGAACAATCTGCCTTTTCTCGCGCGCAACTTCGGGACTTTTGGTGTGCATTTCGGATACGAACTGTTCGACGGTGGAAAGCGAAACGCCGAAATCGGTGAGCGCAAAGCGCAACTTGCCCAGGCCGAAGAAACTCTCGCCCGCATGAAAGATGAAATCGAACTGCGAATCCAAACGGTCTACAACAAACGCGAACGCACTCGGGAGATGCTGAAAGTTTCTGAAGAACTATTGGCATTGCGAACCGAAGTGCATCGCGTGGCAGTACAGCAACTGCACGAAGGCACAGTCGTCCCATCGCAAGTCAACGGAGCAGTTGCGCAAGAACTCTACGCAAAAACGGCATTGCTTCAATCGCAGCTCGATTACTTCGAAACGGAAGACGAAATGCTGGAAGCGGAAGGCCTGACTCCTTGAGCGGTACGCCGATGAAGAAGCAACCATACAATCCGGGCGTCGGCCGAATCGTCAGGGTGGCGTTCGCACTATTCATTTTGTGCTTCGGCGTGGCTTGTGCCGCACGACTTTGTATGGCTGCGTCACAGACGCAACATCCGGTTCCTAGTGTTCTAAAACCAGAGTCGACGCCTGCGAACACTATCTATCATCTGTCGTTTCTCGTTACCGCCATCAACCTGGCCGTTTTTGCGCTCGTCTTCGGATTGTTGGTGTATGTCCTCTTCCGGTTCGGGCGCCGCTCCCGAGATCCGGAGCGGGAGCCAGCACAAGTGGAAGCACGCAGATCGAACTTGCGTGGACCGTGGTCCCGGTCTTGATCGTCCTAATCTTGTTTCTTGCAACGGCCCGGGTGATTCACGGAATCCAGGATGCGCGAAAACCCGATTCGGCAGTGGAAGTGACGGCGATCGGCCATCAGTTCTGGTGGGAATTCCGTTATCCGAAATATGGAGTAGTCACAGCCAACGAACTCCATATTCCCGTAAGCGATCCAGCTCGACCAACGCCAACATTCTTGAAATTGCTGTCGGCCGACACAGACCACAGTTTCTGAATCCCGCAATTGGCCGGCAAGACCGACCTTATCCCCAATCGCACAAACGAAATGTGGATGGATCCGAAGTCTGCAGGCGTTTACTTGGGGCAATGCGCGCAGTATTGCGGGACACAGCACGCAAAAATGTTGCTACGTGTGACGGTCGAAACGCAAACGGAATTCGACGAATGGATCCGGGGCCAACAAAAGGCAGTTACTTCCGCGAATGTTGAGACCGCCGGAAGGCACGTGTTTGAAACCACGGCTTGTGTGAACTGCCACGCGATTCAAGGAACGAGTGCGAACGGGCAGTTCGGACCCGACCTGACCCATCTGATGAGCCGGAACACCATCGCGTCGGGTGCCGCAGTGAACACAGCGGAGAACCTGCGTCTCTGGATCCAAAATCCTGACGTCATCAAGCCCGGCTCATTGATGCCGGCGATGAAGTTGAAAGCCGCGCAGATTGAGATTACCTGCTTGCGGTACAGCAAAGTCTTTGGTGAACTGCGGTATAGCGGGAAACTATCGGTGTCCTAGCTCATGAGGGGACCCCCGAAAAACAACGGCCAAGCAGTCCACCGCCCATGAATGCGAGCCAGATATGGTCACGAACAAAAAGGAGCAATTGCTAGCTCACCGCAATCACTTTCAGTAGATGACCGCGGAAATGTCGGCTTAATGTCGCCCAACGGTAAGCAGCAAGGACGGACCCGCGAGCATTTGTGAAACAGAGTGTCAATTCGGCAGGTTGAGTTTTTTCAAGAGCGCGGCAAATCGCGGGTCGTTGTGCAAGCTCTTCAGTAGCGGGTCCACTTTCGTAAAGATCAAACCGTCATCATGCTTGGCATAAGCCCGGTCTAGCCACTCGAACGCTTCGTCGGGCTGGTTCCGGAAAGCGTAAATCTCGGCGATTAGGTAGGGATCGATTGCCTGGTATTTCGCAATCACCTTCCTCAAAGCTGTGTCCGACTCCTTTTCTCGACCAAGCGCGTGGTACGCGACCGCATACAGAAACGTACGTATTGGGTCATAACCTACGCGCTCGATTTCAGGCAAAGCATCCTGAGGCCGCCCCTGCATCACATAAATCTCGCTCAAGAATGTGGAGCTAAGGAAATCATCAGGACGGAGCTCATGGGCCTTCTTGAGATCCGCTTCGGCTTCGTCTAACTTGTCCCCCCGAAACTCCATCTCTCCAAGGCCCTCCCAACTGTGTGCATTGAGTGGATCTAACTCAATGGCTCGGCGATTCAATTGAAGAGATTCGTCAAGGCGGCCGAGAATGGCGGCAGAGGTGGCCGCCGACCATAGACTTTCGGGATTTCCTGGCTCGAGCGCCATCGCCCGCTGGATGGAAGCATCCGCTCCAACCCAATCGAAGTCGACCTGTTGCTTAATCCGCCCTATTTGGGCGTGGGCCTCTGCCAGGTTCGGGTTCAACGCTAAGGCTCGCTCAACTGCTTCACGCGCCAGCAGGTAACCCTCTTCCCTGGGAATAAGACCTGTGACGGCTTGCCACTTGCGCGCCCGAGAGAGCCCAACCCAAGCCAGCGCATAGGAGGGATCAAGTTGAGTCGCCCGTTCGAAATATTTTGCAGCCATTTCCGTATCTTGGTCTGAGTCTCGTTCAAAGTAGTAATGTCCCTGCAAGTAGGCATCAAAGGCTTCCGGATTAACCGTGTGCGACTGAGCCAGCTCTGCCTGTTGTTGCGGAGTCAAACGCACCTGGATTTCACGCGCAACAGCCTTGGCTACTCCGACTTCGATATTGAGAATGTCTTTCGCGGGATAGTCGTATCCTTGTGACCATAGATGAGTTTGATCCTTCACCTGAATGAGTTGAGAGGTTAGGCGGATGTGGTCTCCGCTTTCGCGAAGGCTATTTTCCAGCACATACTGCACAGAAAGATCGCTGCCGATTTTGTCTAGGCGTTCGTCTTTGTGTTTGTATCCCATGACGGACGTTCGCGCGATCACTCCCAACTGTTCCGGGTTAAGCCTACCTAGCTGTGAAATCATCTCTTCAGTTAGACCGTCGGCCAGATATTCCTTATTTGGATCACCAGTGAGATTTTCAAACGGCAGCACCGCGAGCATGATCTTTTGCGGCCTTGGCCGCGTCATTCCCCTAAAGTGCCGCCAAGATGCAAGACCCACAACGGTTAAAAGGACGGCAAGCGCACTCACGAAGGCAGGCTTCTGCCAACGCCTTGCCGCTTCAGCTCTGGGACGCTTGAATACCCCTTGTGTGTCGGCCAGCGAATTTTCGGCGGTCGGAGCTTGAACCACAGTTTGCAACGCGGAGTCTACACCCTCTACAGGTGCAACTTCCGCGGTGAACTGGTATCCCTTTCGAGCAATGGTAACAATCAAGCTAGGGTCTTCGGCGTTGTCTCCGAGGGCTTTGCGGAGATGCGAAATGTATTGTTTGAGATTTCCTTCCTCTACAAACGTGTCGCCCCACACGGCTTGCAGCAATTCGTCTTTGGTGACCAGACGGTGGGGGTTTTGAGCTAGAAAGAGCAGGACGTCGAAAGCCTTAGGGGTCAAAGAAATGGGTGAATCCGCGCGAGACAGCGTGCGCCTGCCTGGGTCCAGCACAAACTGCCCGAAACGGTACAAACTGCTCATAGGAATTCGACTAGCTTATAGGGCAATAGACAGTTTTTCACCCTTTTTCACCACTTTCTGAACGACTTGCAGAGCGCGTTCTTGAGAATGTACCCGTGGCCCAAATGTTTCGCGAACGAAAAGAAGCGGCGAGAACAACGATAGGCGGGGGTGGTGATGAGGGAACACGCTGCTATCAGTGCACCGATAGGCGAAAGCGGAATTGCTCAAGGAGCGATTCGTGAAGAACTTTCACGCATTCTCGAGAGCCCCATCTTTGTTCAATCAGATCGGCTGGGCCGATTTCTTCGCTATACGGTTGAAACGACCCTGGCAGGAGAAGCCAAAACTCTAAAGGAGTATCTAATCGGCATCGAGGTGTACGAACGTAGGCCGCCGTACCATCCCAGTTCGGACTCCATTGTTCGGAGTGAAGCTCGAAGACTCCGCAGAAAGCTGAAGGAATATTACGAGTCCAATGGAATAAGCGATCCAGTCTTTATCTACTATCGCCCGGGTAGTTATGTGCCAGTATTTCGGCGCCGCGAAAGACAGAAGAGCGTGGGCTTAGCGACCGAGTGCGCGTTAGAAGAACTTCTGACCGAGGGGGCAGTCGCGAAAGCGATCAAGGCTTCATTAGGGAATCGAGACTTTGATATCCAAATCGTTTTTGAAGGGACGATACGCATATTGCCTTCAAGGGCAGAATCGCGAGAAGCAAGTGAAATCGAATTCTTGCCGAGGCGTAACAACAAGATTGTTTGTTGAACAGTTGCTGAACAATAGGCTGCAAACGGGGGATTTCTCTTGCAACTGAGGGCATCGTAACGCTAAGAAAACAAACGAAAATCGGTCCGTGTGAACAGGGTCAGGGTGAATTAGCAAACCGCCGCTTTGAATCGTTCCTTGAGTGTCTTTTAGCCGGAAGATTGAAATGCTCTCATGCCAGCCTTATTCGGCGGGCAAGAGAGCAGTTGAGAGAACGCCGCAGCGGACTGAACTTCCTAGTGCGTGACCCATCGCTGTGTCTTTGACCAGAATGATGAACGAAAAGTGCGCAAGGTCCCCCCAGTTTCCCCCTCACCCACCCCATAAGCTCTATTTAAGTTGCGTCACTTCTATACTTTCTGCATGGCACTCCTGCCTCTCCGCGTTTTTGCATATTCGTCATGCGGTGTATCTTATGAAATCAAACGACTTGCGCGACTAGACCTCCTGTCTGCCAGAATTCCACAGATGAGGGTTGGGGTGAACGGCGCTTTCAATAAGCTAAAGAAAACACGTGAGATGTTTTGGTCGGGGCGCCGAGATTTGAACTCGGGACCTCCTGCGCCCAAGCCAGACGGGTTATCTCTTGGAAGTCCTTCCTTTGCAACATCATTTTTGAAAACAAAAGACTTGTCCAAAGATTTGGTTGTGGGAAGAAGTACGAAAATGTGGCTCCGCATGCGCAAGGTCCCCCGAATTCTCCCCATAGTCGGCAAGAAGCACGGTTCACGCGCAGCGTTCTCGCGCACGGTTTAGGCGTTGTCGTCCAG
>Ga0209448_10000265_pt1 | contig 18848 bp, 15 predicted proteins | sample BogFormECP14_OM2_FD_188245 | JGI IMG/M metagenome (GOLD analysis project Ga0209448, IMG submission 188245) | Bog forest soil microbial communities from Calvert Island, British Columbia, Canada - ECP14_OM2 (SPAdes) (version 2) | ecosystem: Environmental > Aquatic > Freshwater > Wetlands > Bog ... | reverse complement strand
GTCGCTGTCCTGAAAAACGGCCCCGGCCCCGTTGTGTACGTTCGAACCGACATGGATGCACTTCCGATCATCGAAAATACCGGCCTCCCGTACGCCAGCCACGTAAAAGTGGCGCGAGCGGGCGGCGGAGAAGTCGGGGTAATGCACGCTTGCGGCCACGACCTGCACATGACGGTATTTCTCGGCACCGCGCGCATGCTCGCCCAACTAAAGGATCGCTGGAGCGGCACCGTCGTCTTGATTGGCCAGCCTGCCGAGGAAACTGTCGGCGGCGCTCAGGCAATGCTTCGCGCCGGGCTCTACACCAAATTCCCCAAGCCGGATTTCGTCCTGGCGCTCCATGATTCATCTGCAATTCCGGCGGGAAAAGTTTCCTGGCACGCCGGTCCTCTGCTCGCGGGCGCCGACTCCGTCGACATTACGGTGCGCGGCTATGGCGGCCACGGGGCCGCGCCGCAAGCGGGAAAAGATCCCATCGTCATCGCTTCGGAAATCGTCGTCGCGCTGCAAACCATTGTGAGCCGTGAAATGGATCCCCAGCTTCCGACGGTAGTGACAGTCGGCTCGTTCCACGCCGGGACAAAACACAACATCATTCCCGACGAAGCGCACCTGCAGCTCACCGTTCGAACCATGAATCCCGAGCAGCGCGAAAAAGTGTTGGCCGCAATCACGAGAATCACGAACGGCATTGCGGCCGCAGCAGGCGTTCCGGCCGAACGCGCACCGATTGTCGTCGTTGCGGAAGATCACGTACCCGCCACAATCAATAATCCGGAACTGACGCGCCGCGTCGGCGCATCGCTCGAACGAGCGCTCGGAAAAGAAAATGTGCTCGCGGGCGAACCCATCATGGCCAGCGAAGACTTCAGTCTTTTCGCGCTCGAAGATCCGAAGCCGCCCATCAGCATGTTCTGGCTCGGCGCCGCCGACCCCGTCAAGCTAAGGGATGCGATGGAAAAAGGTACCCGCCTGCCGGGCCCGCACTCCAGCGAATTCGCTCCAGTGCCGGATCCCGCCATTCGAACCGGTGTCAAAGCCATGACTTCCGTCGTGATGGATCTCCTGAAAAAATAAATCATCGAGATCGTTGTAAGATTTTCCGAAAGCCAAGGCTATTTGCTCACTCGCGCTCGGTTCGAAGAAGTTCGTGAGAAGATGCGTAATCTGATTACAACGCAATCCAGCCAATTTGAATGAAGTAGAGCGAAGTGATCCCCACCACTGCCCAGAGCAGCACACCCTGCAGCAGAGGCCGCCAGCCCACTTCTTTTAGTGTGGCGCGCGAAATGCCCGTGCCGATGAGGAAGAGAGTGGCTGTGAGACCGAGACGGCCAAGCGTAAAGAGCGAGTGAGAGAGAGAAGAGATTGCCAGAAAGTAAGTATTGAAAATGGCAGCGAGGCAAAAAAACAAAATGAACCACGGAAACTGAATTTTTGACTTGCCGATAATCTCTGCATCAGCTTGACTTTTGGATTTGCGGCGCATGAAGGTGGCAGTGCCGAAAGCTAGCGGAACGATCCAGAGAGCCCGGGCCAGTTTTACCGTCGTGCCGATGACCAGCGCTTGCGGGCCGTATTTCGCGGCGGCGCCCACTACAGAACTTGTGTCATGAATCGCGAGAGCGGCCCAAAGGCCGAATTGCGATTGCGAAAGATGAAGTGCGCCGCCAATCGGGGGAAAAATCAGAAGTGCGACGGAATTTAATATAAAAACTGTGCCGAGCGAAACGCCCATCTCTTCGTCGTCGGCATGAAGAATCGGACCGATAGCGGCGATGGCGCTGCCGCCGCAAATCGCTGTTCCCGCCGTAATCAGAAATGAGGAATTCCCGCGAACTTGCAGCATTCTGCCAAGCGCAAGGCCAGCCAGAAGCGCAAACGAAATTCCCAGCGCGGTGTAAACGAAGCCGCTGCGGCCGGCTTTCAGCACTTCGTGCAGATTCATTCCAAAGCCGAGCGCAACAACGCAGACCTGTAGAAGAATTCTTGCGGATGTCCGAGTGGCTCCCGGGTAAGGATGCGTGAAGCACAAACCGAACAAGATCCCGAGGCTAAGAGCTATGGGCGGAGACAGAAGTCCTGTGAACGAAAGGACCAGTGCTAGAAAGAAAAGAGTTTTTGCGAGCGCAGGCATCGACGGCAAAAGAGTAACAGGGCCAGCGCCGAAGCGGGTAACCGCGACGGAACAGAGTTATGCGAAATTCACCCGCATTTTAGTAGGGTATTCATGACCGAGATTATTTTCGTTTCTATCGTTGCGGAGGCGTGGGCGGTCTCACCGACGAGAGGGATGGTGTCGAAGGAGACGGCTTCTCGACAGGCGCCATAGGAAGTGCAGGAGCGTTTGGCGCGGCGGGACTAACTGGAGTCTTTGAATCAGAGGAGACTTCGGCGATGATTTTTTCCGTAGCAGCTTTGCTGACGGCGCAGGCGGAATCCCAGATGCGGCATTGGGCGAGAGTGAATTTGCAGCCGCAGGTGCAAGTGTCGGCATTAAACCGGTGAAGGACGACCTTTTTTTGCTCAGGCGTAAGTTTGGAAAGGTCGACGCCGGGAAGTTCGGTGGCGCGATCGGCGTGCGACAGGAAAACTTCGCCTTTGTCCACGAACGTCTCGACTTTTGCCATGATGGGCATGCCGAGCAGGGCGCGAATTTCGGTTTCGTAAACGGCGGGATTCCAGAGGCCAACATGCTTTTGGACGACGCGGCCTTCAGTGTCCAAAACGAAAGACGTCGGCAGAGCGGGGATGCCGCCGAATTGTATGCGGACATCGTTGGCAGTCATCGCGACGGGATAGTTGATTCCGGTTTCCTCGACGTACTGCTTAATATCGGCTTCTTCGTCATCGACATTGAGTCCGATGATTTGGAGGCGGCCTTTGTAGCGTTCCTGCAGAGCGACGAGGTCAGGAATTTCAGCGCGGCAAGGTCCGCACCAGGTGGCCCAGAAATTCAATAAGACAACTTTGCCTTGGAGGGCGGCGAGTGTGAGGGGCTTGCCGTCGAGCGCGGTGAGTTTGAAATCGGGCGCGGGATCGGGGTTGCGGACAAAGCGGATGACCGGCTCGTTGTCCTGATCTTGTTGCCCGGAACCAAGCGCAGGGAAAAACAGAAAAAGTAACGAGGGAATGACCCAACGGAGCACGGGCCGTTGACGGAGAGATATGGGTCGGGTTCGTCGCATGGCGTCCTTAATAGGAGAGCATATTGAGGGGCGCACGCCAAGTGGTGGATAGGAGAGCGCCTTTACCTATGGGGTGTCAGTTGCTTTTTCGCAGCCGAGGAGGAGCGCTCGGAGCGGCGTTCTTGTTCCACGTGCACAGTGCAATCGGCGATTTCGTCGTCAATCTTTTTAATTTCCAGAGCGAGGTGAAAATCCTCAGGGTGCTTCGTATACTTTTCGAAGAGCGAGTTCCGTTTTGATTTCAAGTCGTCGCGCTTTTTCTTCCAGACTCCTGCCACTGCCAACATGTGATTGCCCTCGCAAGTAGTGTGCGCTCTTTTTTCGTTTATCGATACAGCGGAAAGACGATTTGCTTAGATTTATACGCTGACGTTTTTGCGGATGCGGTAGAACCAATACTGGCTAATGCGGGGGAAATGTTGTATTTCCATTGGGCTTGAGGGTGTGCGGAGGCGCGATGAGCAAACTTTTGGTGAAGAGTGGTGCGCTGCTGTTTTGTGCGGTATTGCTGGCAATGGATACGTCCTCATCGTTCCCGGCGGATGACGACGCGAAGGTGGATGGTTATGTCCGTGGCGAGATGCAGCGCGAGAGGATTCCCGGCCTTGCCTTGGGCGTGTATCGAGACGGCAAGATCGTCAAAGCGGAAGGCTACGGCATAGCTAACTTAGAATGGGATGTGCCGGTGAAGGCGGATACGATTTTTCAATCAGGGTCGGTGGGCAAGCAATTTGCAGCAACCGCTGTAATGATGCTGGTGGAGGAAAGAAAAGTCGGGCTTGACGACCCCATTCAGAAATATTTTCCAGACGCACCTGAAACATGGAATGGCATCAAGATTCGAAATCTGCTGAGCCATACTTCCGGGCTTGGAGAATACGAGAACGGGCCGCGCACCAAGCCGGACGGGCTCTTCTACCTGCGGCTGGATATGACGGAAGACGAGCTCTACAAAAGAATTGCGGCCATGCCGATGGACTTCAAGCCCGGTGAAGATTGGAGCTACCGCAATACGAATTATGTGCTTCTGGGAATCCTGATTCACCGAGTAACAGGAAAATTCTACGGCGATTATTTGCAGGAGCGGATCTTCAAGCCATTGGGAATGACTTCGACGCGAATCATCAGCGATAGGGACATAATTCCGCACCGCGCCGCAGGCTACGAGCTTGTCAAGGGGGAGCTGAAAAATCAGGAGTGGGTCTCACCGACGTTTAATTCGACGGCCGATGGGACACTCTACTTTACTGTCCTGGATCTGGAGAAATGGGACTCGGCGCTGTACACCGAAAGACTGTTGAAACGGTCGAGCCTCGACCAGATGTGGACCGTGATGAAGCTTAATAACGGGCAGCCCAATAAAGCGAACTACGGATTTGCATGGGAGATCAAGCAGATAAACGAGCACAGGGTGATCGAGCACGGAGGAGCCTGGCAGGGTTTTACCTGCGATATTTCCAGATACGTGGACGACAAACTGACGGTCGTGGTTCTGACGAATCTCGACGCGGGCCATGCGCAACCGGGCAAAATCGCGCACACCGTGGCGGGCCTTTACGTTCCGGCGCTGATGCCGGCAGAGATCAAGCCGATTGAGGACAAAGAACCCCAAACAGCAATGTTGGTGCGAAATCTGCTGCAGGAGATTGCTGCGGGAAAAGCTGATCAGGATCGATTTACTCCCGAGCTGCGAGCGAAGCTCTTCCCTGAAGCGATTGAGAGAATAAGTGACTATTTAAAGGAGCTCGGTCCTTTAAAATCATTGGACCTCATCAAGCGAGGGGAGGAAGGAGAGCGGCGCAGCTATCAATACCGCGCGAACTACGAAACTATGGAGCTTTTCTTGTCGCTTCAGTTGACTAAAGACAACAAGATCGCCGCGTTGGATTTTTCTTAGGACTGAACTTTGTACAGGTTGGTGTCGGATTGCAAGCAAACCTGGGATTCCATGTATGCAGATGGGTGGACAACAACCGCCAGCTTGAATGGTCGAGAGCAAAATTGCGATAGACTACGAGAAACGAGGGGCCTAAACCGATGAACGGACTACCGCAACTCCTGCCAACCAGCGCCGAATCTGAAACGTTTGGCGGCGTAACCTACCACATTGACGGCGAGCTCGTTCCCATGCTCACGATCGACGGTTCAGCAAGGTCCGTCTACTTTGAGCATCACATTTTGTTGTGGAAGCACCCGACCGTAAAAATCAGTTTGAAGCTCATGAAAGGGGCGCTGAAGCGGATGATGGCGGGGATGCAGGTGTTTGTCACCGAGGCACGCGGAGCGGGGATGATCGCCTTCAGTCGGGATGGCGCCGGGCACATTGTTCCGATTCATCTGCCGCAGGGACAGGAACTGCACGTGCGGGAGCACCAATTCCTGGCGGCGAGCGACAGCATCGACTACACCTTTGAACGAGTGAAGGGCGCGGCGAACATGCTCTTCGGCGGAACCGGCTTTTTTATCGACAAGTTTCACAGTCACGCGGGCGACGGTATCTTGTGGCTGCATGGCTATGGAAACGTCTTTGAAAAAGTATTGGGACCGAGCGAGATCATTGATATCGAACCCGGCGGATGGCTTTATAAAGATCCCAGAGTGCGCATGGAAACGGTGGTGGACCGGCTGACTAGCGGCTTATTTGGCGGATTTAATTTGATCGTCAACCGATTCACGGGGCCGGGCCGTGTTGGAATTCAGTCGATGTATATGCACTACGCGAGTGAGGAATAGTCGCGGGCTGCAGCGCGTTGGAGTTTTGCCGAATTGTTGATAGAAGAAAGGAGGCGGCTATGCGGCGAGTATTTGTCTTAGCGGCATGCCTGGTTGCGGGAGTCCTCGCCGCAAGTTGGCAAATGGAAACTGGGGCGGCTGACTCCGGCGATTCTAGGTCCAAAACGGTTTCTCCGGTTCAACCTGAAACCCGCGTGGCGAACTCGTGGGATCAGAAGGCTGCGGCGGCTTACCTCGATCAAAGGGCCGGTTGGTGGATGGGCTGGCAACGGGCGGCGCGGGATCACGACACTTTTTGTGTGTCGTGCCATACGGCGGTGCCCTACGCGATGTCGCGGCCGGCGCTTCGCACGGCGCTTGGGGAACAGGGGCTTTCCGCAAACGAACGAAAACTGCTGGACAATGTGACGAAGCGCGTGCGGCTCTGGAAGGAAGTGGCGCCGTTTTACACGGATGCGGATCGCGGCGCGTATAAAAGTGTCGAATCACGCGGGACGGAATCGGTTTTGAACGCGCTGATATTGGCGAGCCATGATGCAAGCAATGGTGGAAGCATTTACGCGCAGAACTGGCATCTGAGCGTCGACACACGCGCGGCGTTTGAAAACCTGTGGGCCGAACAACAGACCACGGGCGAGCAAAAAGGCGCGTGGCTGTGGCTGAGGTTCAAGAACGAACCGTGGGAAGCGGACGACTCGGATTTTTATGGAGCGGCTCTAGCGGCGATTGCGGTGGGAACAGCTCCGGAAAACTACCGCGCGAAACCCGAAATCCAAAACAATATGAAGATGTTGAGCGAATACTTGAACCGCACCTACGCAGCGCAGACTTTGAGCAATCGCGCCGTGTTGTTGTGGGCTTCGGCGAAGCTGCCTGGGCTAATTGAGCCCGAACGGCAGAAGGCAATCATCAGCGAGTTGCTCAGCAAGCAGCAGCCGGACGGAGGTTGGAGCCTAACTGCGATGGCGGGCGACTGGAAGCGGCATGATGGAACGCCGCAGGAAGCGCTGAGCGATGGGTATGCGACGGGGCTGATTACCTTCGCGCTGCAACAGGCGGGGATATCCCGCGAGAATACGCAATTGCAGCGTGGACTCGCGTGGCTCACGGCTAACCAGAACCACCCGGAGGGTTTCTGGCTGGCCTACTCCTTAAACAACAACGAAGAACATCACATCAGTCCGGACACCGCGCGCTTCATGAAAGATGCGGCTACGGCCTACGCCGTGCTCGCGCTGAGCGAATCCAAAACTCGCTAAGCTTCAAAACCAAGGATGCCCGATGGCAAGCGACTGTCTAGCTATTGCCAGCCGATGCGGATGAGCGAAAGACCCTGGCGTGGTAACGTAAATCGCAGGTGCGCCGTGCCACGCTCGATCGCTAGAAACGAAAGCGACTCCAGAAGCTGCAATTGCCCGGCACGCTCAAGTTGCTCGTATTGGTGATCAGAAGGTGTTTGCGTCGATCCCATTTCCTTCCACACCGTGAACGCATTGCTGTGATCAGAATCGATCCGAAAGTGTTCGAGCAGCGCTCGGCTGACGTTTCCAGGCAGACCCTCGGCGGACAGTTCGATCTTCGCGTCGTCAACGCTCAAGTCGGCGTCGTGATAATTCCAAATCAAAATTTCGATTTCGTGATCCTTGCGCGTGGCGATGACGTTGATGTCTGGCGGGCCTCGGACTCCGGCGCGCAGCACTTCCTCGGCGGGAAGCGCCGCGGAACTCGCAGACTTCACGCGTTCCGTGCCCAGCAGTCCAAACATTCGAAACGCATTTAGCACCGGCTTGTCCAGGCCGTTGGTGGCCAGTTCGCGAAACCCTTCAAAAAATGGCTGGCCTTCGAATTCGAAGGACCACGTGACCGCGCCGGCGAAGTTGATTTGTTCGCGCCGAGACAATTCGTAGATCGTATTCAACACCTCCGCTGTATAGGAAGCGTATTGCGCGCCGTTGCGATACGCATTCTGTGGATGGGTCCGCGCTGTACAGGCAGCGCAGCCTTCAGGGTCAGATTCTCCAAGAATTACGCGTGTGTTTTGCCATTCAGGAAAAGACGCCACGATCTTGAAACCTTGTTCGATGGAAGCCAACTGCCGCGCGACGCCCATTTGTACATGACCCTCGCGCCACTCGGTGACTCCTTTCGGATGAAAGCTGATGAAAGCCAGAGGCGAGCCGATTTTGTCCGTGGCGAAATTTTGCTCGTGCGCGCAGTGCTCGAGAAATCTGCGCAAGAACTCCGCGGCTTTGGGAGAAGCGGGACCTGTCGTGTCTGGCCCACCTACAGAAGCACCCGGCAAGGCCCAGAGAATCGCGGCGGCGGCAAAATCGTAGAGCTTGAAATATTCTTCGGGAGTTCCTTTCCAATAATCGATGTCAGGCTCATTCCAGATTTCCCAAAGCCACGTTTTTGTCTCGGCCTCGCCATATCGGTCGCGCAGGTGAGAGGCAAAATGAAACACGACGTCCGCCCACTTCCGATAGTCCTTCGGCGGATAGGCCCAGCCGGTGAAGATCGTGCCTTGAGGAAAGTTGTGGCGATACGGCTGTGGGTGCGTTGAGAGCGCTTCGGGCATGAAGCCGACTTGCACGAGCGGCTTGACGCCCAGCGCGAGGTAGGTGTCAAAGATGCGGTCAAGAATCGTCCAGTTGTAGACCGGATTTCCTTGGGCGTCCTCGGTGTAAACATTTGTAGAGCCCCACTTGAGCGAAGCCGAGCCGTCGCCACTAGTCAGCAGGTTGTGGACACGAATGTGGACGGGGACAGGACTCAGCGCCGCAAGTTCGCCAAGCAGCTTCTTGCCGTTTGGCGCGTAAGTGTAATTCGGCTCGTCGTAACCGAAATAAGTCCAAATGGGCGGAAGAGAGCCGTCGGATTGATCGGCATAAACTTGGATATTAACGTTGGGCGCGATTTGCTGTCCGACGCACAACACGGCGCCGAAAAACAGAAACGCAAAAATGAGAACAGCCTTGAGCATGAATTGGATTCTAACCGAAGAGCCGGGCTAAAGCCCGGCCCCCTACAAGAGACAAATCTCTATGGGCTATTTGACCAGGGTGGGACGACGCCGCTCATACGCGCGTAGGCGATAAGCTGGCCCATGTGCTCGTTGGCGTGCACGATGATGCGCAAGTACATTCCGTCGACAGTGGCGTCTCGATCCGCGATGTGAACCTTGCGTTCGAGATCTTTCGGCGTTACTGCGAGATGGGCTTGCTTCACGGCCTCCAGCGAACGCTTGAGCCAGCTAATGACTTCGGCCTTTGCAGTAACCGATTTCTCCATCCCCTCTTTCATGTCCGCGGGCATCTTGGGGCCGGTCACACTGAGCAAGTAAAAATTGGCGAGGGCGATGTGCATGTACACCTCGCTGGTGGAGCGCACACCCGGCGCGGGACGCCAGGAGAATTTCTCCGCTGGAGTGGCTTCGGCAAGGGCGACAAGTTGCTGCGAGACATGCAGCCATTCGCCGTCATAACCCTCCCAGATGCCTTCGGGAAGTTTTTGATTCTGCGCGAGCGCCAGCGTGGGACGGACACTGATTAAAAGAAGCAAAAGAAGAGCTTTTTTCATGATTTGTCTCCTCGCGGGAGTCTTTTCACGAAGCAGTGCGGTAAAGGCCAGCCTATTCTATACGTGCCGCCCAATTAGACGGACGTTTTTTGAAAAGGCTTCTGAACTCCCCCTCTCGGCCCGATCGATGGGTGTGGGCAGGCGGCAGATAGGCCCGAAGACCATGAATACAAATGAGGGGTTGGGGAATCTAATTAGCTATGCGAATAGGATCAGGATTGCTCGGTTTTATTGCGGTGATTCAGACGGTTCTTTTTTTGACGCATTTTCTGCTCTATGAGACCTGGACGATATCGGCCGGGAAAGGCGGAGCGGGCGGACCGTTGTGGCTCAAAATTCTAATGGGCGTTTTGTCCGTCAGTTTTCTTGCGGCTTCGCTTTTGGCTTTTCGGTATACAGGTGCGGCTTTGCGCGTGTTTTACCGCGCGGCGGCGATTTGGCTGGGCATGCTGAGTTTTCTCTTTCTTGCGGCCGTTTCCTCGTGGGTTGTTTTCGGAGTTACGCGGGCGGCCGGGTTGCACGCGAATTTCCACTTGATCGTGGAAATGCTGTCCGGAGCGGCGGTTGCCGCCGGATTCTACGGAGTTTTCAACGCGAGCTGGACGCGCATCACGCGAATTACGGTTCGGTTGGCGAACTTACCGGAGGCCTGGCGTGGGCGAAAAGCTGCGCTGATCAGCGATTTGCACTTGGGTCACGTGCGCAACGGCAGCTTTCTGCGTCGCATGGTAGCGAAAATTCTGAAGGAGGAGCCTGACGCGATTTTTATTGCCGGCGATCTATACGATGGAACGGCGATTGATGCAAAACGGGCAGCCGCTCCCTTGAGCAAGTTAACGGCGACGCATGGTGTGTACTTTGTGGCAGGAAACCACGAGCAATTTGGCGACGACAGCAAATACTTGCGGGCCGTTGAGGCCGCTGGAGTGCGCGTGCTCAGCAACGAGAAAGTGGAAGCGGACGGCTTGCAGATTATTGGCGTGCCTTACCGTCACGCCACGCATGACGCACATTTTGCGTCCGTGCTGGAGGGCGTCGGCGTGGATCGCGAACGCGCCAGCATTCTCTTGACGCATGCACCCGACCATCCACATATTGCCGAGGCTGCAGGCGTTTCCCTGCAACTTTCCGGGCATACACACGTCGGTCAATTTATTCCGTGGAGCTGGATGGCACGGCGGATTTACCGGCAATTTGTCTACGGCTTGAGCCGGATCGGCGAGATGCAAGTATTTACGTCGAGCGGAGCCGGAACGTGGGGACCGCCGCTGCGGCTTGGTTCGAACCCCGAGATCGTTGTGCTTCAGTTCGAATGAAGCAAACGAGAATCCGCTATGGTCCGTAGGGACTCGGTATGTTTACCCTGATCCTCGAAGGGCCGTGCCCGCGCGATGTAAAAAGAAACCGTGCCGCCTGCCCAGTTCAAACGTTAAAGAGATAGTAGAAATGTAAGCAAAGCTTTCTTTTCTGCAGGCCCCAACTTTTCGAATTCATCTGTGACGTGCGCAGCTTCGCCGCGGTGGCGCCGAATGGCGTCAGAGAACGTGGTCGAGGCTCCGTCGTGCATCAGGCGCGAATGGAGTCGAACGCCCCACAGCGGCGCGGTGCGGACCTTGTTGGCGGTGCTCTGGAATTTGGGGAATGTTGAGCTCATCAAGTCGGGATGCGCGGCAATTCTTTTGCCGTAGTGCTCGGGAATGGCCTGAACGATGCCGTCGCCGGTACCGACGTTATGCAGAAGGAAGTCCCCGTAAGGATGAAACGTTTTATCGCCGAGCGCAGCTGGAATCGTAAAGTTGCCGCCGTTAATGGGAGTTCCGGCGGCAGCAGTCGTAAGCGTTACCACATGGCATGTGGCGCAGCCGATTTTTTCGAAGACTGCTTCGCCATTTTTGGCTTCAGGCGTTTGGGAAAGCGTCACGTCGCGAGCGGGAGCTTCCGAGGCACGCATGAATCGCGCGAAATGATCGATATCGGAGAGGCCGTCGGCGCCGGGCGTATCGTTGGGTTCGGTGGCCGTGTTGCAAAGATTGGTGACTTCATCAGGCTGCAGGCGATTGGTTATTCCCATCTCGTTGAGATACGCGTCAGCTGAAAAAGACAAAAGACTGGCGTGCTGATCTTTCCAGCCGAAGCGGCCGACAGCGGTCTTGCCTGGGACCTCCACGATGGGGACGTAAAGTGCCTGACCGCAAATCTTGCCGCGGCTCTTTTTGCACTGGTCTTTGGCGAGGTCGAGCAGGGTTTGGTCCGAGAGCGCTTCGACGAAGCCATCGCCGAGAACGTTTAGAGAAATGCGGAACGTTCGAATCTTCTCGGTGTCGGGAACATGCTCCTGAATTTCGGTGCTGGGGAAAGCACCGCTTGGGCAGATGGCCCGGTCGTTGATCAAAGAGCGGCCTTTGATGATTTCTGCGCCGTGATTGATGGGAACTTCCGGATTTTGAAACACACCCTGAGCATTATTGTGGCCGACGCGCAATTCGCTGACCTGACTGGAGCCGCCAGACGTGGGATTCTGATGGCACTCGCGGCAAGACTGCGCGTTGTAAAGCGGCCCGAGGCCGTCGGTGAGTGCCTCGACTTCTTCGAATTTGGCCTGGTCGGCGGTATGGGTGGCATCGTCGACAAAACCATTGCTCTTGTTATCGAAGCCGGTGGGAGCTTCAGAAACGGGCGGCGCAAAGGAGAGAAGACCTAACGAAAAGAAAACGAGAACACCGGCAAGCAGTTTCATGGGGACCTCGCAGGTGGCTGGTTGAAAAGGAATCTACTCCTCGCATGGCAGAAAGCCAAGTGAAAAAACCGATAAGGAGTGGCGGGAATTATGCGCCGGAGAAGCGTTAGACCGGGCGGCGAATGCCGAGTTTGCGCATGCGTGCCTGGAGGGTGGTGCGCTTCATGCCAAGGAGAACGGCGGCGCCCTTCGAACCAGCGATGCGCCACTCGGTTTGCCGCAGTGCGCGGAGAATGTGCTGGCGCTCGGCGTCTTCGAGAGTGGAAATCGAGGAGGTAGACGAAGGAGAGGAAGTTAATGAACTAGAGGATGAAGAAGAGTCAATGCCTGCGGCGGAACTTCCCGCAACGATTGCAACGTCACTAGATTTTAGTTCGCCTACGGGAACTCGGAGCTCTTTGCCCGGGGAAAGAAGAACGGCGCGCTCGATAAAATTCTCGAGCTCGCGAATATTGCCGGGCCAGGAGTAGCCCGCAAGAGCGTCCATGGCGTCAGCTGGAACGTAGGCGACAGATTTGTTGAGGCGGCGGCTGAATTTCTGCACGAAATAGCGGACGAGCAGAGGGACATCTTCCGGGCGCTCGCGGAGCCCCGGTATGTGAATGGGAAAAACGTTTAGGCGGTAGTAGAGATCGCTCCGGAAAGTGCGCTCGGCAACGAGCTTTGCGAGATCGCCGTTAGTGGCGGCAACGATGCGGACGTCGACGCGCTGAGTCTGATTGCTGCCGAGACGCTCGAACTCCTGTTCTTGGAGAACTCGGAGTAGTTTGGGTTGCAGCTCAAGCGGCAGGTCCGCAACTTCATCGAGAAAAAGGGTGCCGCGGTCTGCGAGTTCGAAGCGCCCGATTTTTTGCGCAAGAGCACCGGTAAAAGCGCCCCGTTCGTGGCCGAAAAGCTCGGATTCGAGCAGTCCGCTGGGGATAGCGGCGCAATTGATTTTGACGAACGTGCGCTCGCGGCGCGGGCTGAGGTTGTGGATGGCGCGGGCGATGAGCTCCTTGCCGGTGCCGGTTTCGCCAGTGATGAGGACAGCGGTGCCGGCGGGAGCGACTACCTCTACCTGGGCCAGGGCGCGCTTTAGCGCGGGACTGTCACCGATGATTTCTTCGAAATTGAATTCACTGCGAATTTCTTCCTCAAGATAAAGCTTTTCTTCGGCAAGTTTGTCCTTCAGTGCGTCAATTTGTTTGAAGGCCAGAGCGTTTTCCACCGCGATGGCAATTTGCGCGGCGACTTGCAGCAGAAGCTCGACGTCCTGGTGAGGGAACGCGTCTTCGCGGCGGCTGGCGAGATTGAGTGTGCCGAAAGTGCGGCCCTGCGTGATCAGCGGAACGCAGCAGATCGTTTGCACGCCTTCCGCCCGGAGCCTGCGAATGATTTCATTCGGAAACCTATCGATTTCGGCGCCGCGGGCGAGGAGCGGCTGAGCAGTAGTGAAGCAAATGCCGGAGGGCGAGGTGTCGAGAGGGACAGTGATTTCCAGGTCGAAGAGGGCGGGGCTGCTGGAGAAATCGAGCGCGTGAATTTTCAGCAGCCCTGAGGCGGAATCGCGAAGTGCGAGACTGGTGTAATCATGATGAATCACTTTTTCGAGAGAGCTGACAATGCCGCGAAAAAGTTCGCGGAGTTCGCGCGTCGAGACGAGAACGTTGTTGACGTCTAGAAGAACCTGCAGGCGATCTCGTTCGCGGGCAAGCTGGATTTGGTAGGCCTGGGAAGTTTGGAAATTGAGCGCGTTATCAACGGCCACGGCAACCTGGCTGCCAACGCGCTGCATGAATTGCAGTTCCGTATCCGTGATGACTTGCGGCACAAGCCTGCCGAAACCCATGGCGCCGAGGCGGTGCTGTGCGGTGGTAAGAGGAACCATGGCCAAAGAGCGCACGCCCACTTCGCGCAGCCGATGCAGGAAATCAGGGAAGCGGTGATCCTCTTCCGTATCGGTCACGACGAAGGGCTGCTGCGATTGCCAGACCCAGCCCGAAGGATGACCATCCACTGGCGATTCGCTGCCGGTCTTCACCGGCGTCGGCAGGCGTGTTTCTAGAATGTGGAGGCGCATGACATTTCGATCGGGGTCGTGTAGGACCAGCGTGAGGAAATCAAAATCAACGACGCAATGCAGGCGCTCCGCGAGATCGTGAAAAAGAGCGGCAAGATCGCGATGCTGCGCAATCGATTCGGCCACTTCGAGCAAGGCTTCGAGCTGGCGCCGGGAATGTTCGAGCGGCGCTGCAGGAGTTAGTTCGGGCGGGGAGATAGCGGGATCCGCCATAGAAAGCAGAATAGCACCCGTCTTGGCAGAGGCTCAACCAACGGACTGGATAGGTGGTGAGTCGGTTTCCGATTACACGTCTTAGGCTTTAGGCCATGCGCTAAAGCAAATCGGTCTGACTGTTGCTTCCAACTCCCCGGCAACTCGCCGGCATATTCGGAAACGTTGCTATCACGCACACTCTTAGTCTATGCTGCGACATTGGCGTGACCATCGGTGTCGTTTCTTGGCCGCCTGTCATTGGAATGCGAAGGTCCGGAGAAAACTCCCAATCCTAACTCACGCCTACTCCGTCCGGCTTGGCTCTACGTCGCATCTCTATCTGAGCGTTGGATCGACACTTCCTCCAAAACCGAAGTGGATCGAACAGTACCGGCGAAAGAAGCTGTGTGGCATGCTGCTCGCTGCCAGCGCTTCCACCGGTTTCTTCTGTTCCAGTGTACGCGCAGAGCAGACCGATCCGGCGAAGCCTGTTGTGGTGCAGCCGGGCGCGCCGGGTAAGCCGAGCAAGACGCTGCCGCCTTCAACGAAGGCCACGCTGCCTCCACGCTCGCAAGCCGACGTCGAGTTCATGCAGGGCATGATCATGCATCACGCGCAAGCGGTGGAAATGACGGCGCTGATTGCCTCGCATACGGAGAACAAAGAGCTGCGCTTGCTTGGGGCGCGCATCAGCAGCTCGCAGTCGGACGAAATCAGCTTTATGAAGCGATGGCTGGCCGCCCGCGGAGAATCACTTTCCATGCCGATGCCAGAAATGCCCGGCATGGATATGTCGCATCAAGTGATGCCTCTTATGCCGGGTATGCTTACGCCGGAGCAGATGGAAGCCCTGCGGAAGGCAAAAGGTGCGGAGTTCGACCGCTTATTTTTGACAGGAATGATTCAGCACCATAACGGCGCGCTCGCCATGGTGAAGGATCTGTTCGACACAGCGGGCGCGGGGCAGGATGCTGATCTGTTCAACTTCGCGACGGATGTGGACAACGGGCAACGGGCCGAAATCAGGATTATGCAGACTATGTGGGAGAAAAAATCGTCAGAGGAGAAATGATGAACCGAGTGTCCAGTCTTGCCATTCGTGTAGCGGCAGCCGCGATCTTCTTGTGGTTCGGCGTGGGGCGAACTCACGCGCAGACGCCTGCAACTCCGCCACCTGCACAGGCTCAGAAGCCCGAAGCCGCGCCGCCCTCGCAGAAACCCGCGGAAGGAGACGCGGAAGAAGAAGAGAATCCGTTTGCTCCGCAACCGGCGCCAACGCTGCCGCCAGGGATGACGGGATCGGATGCGAACGATCCGCGCGCCAAGCTGAAACCCGGGTTGTACGACGCGGGCGAAGCGTCGCTGGGCATCAAGCACTTGCTGCTGCTCAAGAAGCCGGACGCGTTTCAACTGGGCTCCTCGGATCCCGACGATCCGAAGGTGCAGAAGGTTTTTGGCCAGCTCGGCATAGGCAACAGCTCGAAGATCCCGAAGCCGCTGCAGTTGGTGATCGCTCAGCTTGCTTTCTCGAACTCGGACCTGGCGTTTCAGGGCAACCACCTGTTTCAGGGAAATTTTTATGGCGTGAATATCTTTGACATCTCTCATCCGGCGAACGCGACTTTGCTGACTTCTCTGGTGTGCCCGGGCGGGCAGGGCGATGTGTCGGCGTATAAAAACCTGCTGTTCATGTCCGTGGAGATGCCGAATGGACGGCTGGATTGCGGCGCGCAGGGATTTCCTCCGGGGCCGCCGCCGACTCCAGAGCAGGAAAAAGAAAAAAAGCGTCGCTTGCCCGCAGCGCAAAAAGACCGTTTCCGCGGCGTGAGAATCTTCGATATTTCCGACATCAAAAATCCAAAGCAGGTCGCGGCGGTGCAAACGTGCCGCGGCTCCCATACGCATACGCTGGTGACGGATCCGAACGACAAAGACAACGTTTATATCTACGTCTCGGGCACATCGTTCGTGCGTCAGACGGAAGAGCTGGCTGGGTGCTCTGGTGAAGAGCCGGACAAAGACCCGAATACGGCGCTGTTTCGTATAGACGTGATCAAAGTTCCGGTGGCTGCGCCGCAAGATGCGAAGGTGGTCTCCAGCCCTCGGGTATTCATCGATCCGCGAACCGGCGCGCTGAATGGCCTGAACAACGGCGGCACTCACGGCAAGAAGGGCAGCGAGAAGCCTGCGGACACGAACCAGTGCCACGACATCACGGTGTACTCGGCGATTGGGCTGGCCGCCGGCGCATGCTCCGGAAATGGACTTCTGCTCGACATCAAGGACCCGGTACATCCGAAGCGCCTGGATGCGGTCAACGATCCGAACTATTCCTACTGGCACTCGGCTTCGTTCTCAAACGATGGGAGCAAAGTCGTGTTTACCGACGAATGGGGCGGCGGACTGGGAGCGCGGTGCCGTGCGAACGACCCGAACAAGTGGGGCGCGGATGCGATCTTCGGTCTAAAGGACAACAAGCTGACCTTCGCGAACTATTACAAATTGCCGGCTGCGCAGGGCGACTCTGAGAACTGCGTGGCGCATAACGGCTCGCTGATTCCGGTGCCCGGCCGCGATATCGAAGTGCAGGCTTGGTACCAAGGCGGCATCTCCGTTGTGGACTTCACCGACGCGGCGCATCCTTTCGAGATTGCCTACTTCGACCGCGGACCGATTGATCCGAATGTCCTGGTACTGGGCGGCGATTGGTCAGCGTATTGGTACAACGGCTACATTTACGGTTCGGAGATTGCCCGCGGCCTGGACGTCTTTGAACTGACGCCGACCAAGTCTCTGACGCAGAACGAAATCGACGCAGCGAAGACGGTTCAGGTATCTGAGCTGAATGTGCAGAACCAGCAAAAAATCGAGTGGCCTGCAAAGTTGGTTGTGGCGAAGGCCTACCTCGACCAGTTGTCCCGCTCGCAAGCTTTGCCGGCAGACCAAATCGCGTCTCTGCAAAAGGCCATCCAAAGCGCCGAGACTTCGCACATGAGCAAGAGCAAGCTAGCGAAGTTGAAGAGCATGGCGCCGTCCTTGGAAAAGAGCGCCGCTACGGCGAAAACTCCAGCGGACTCGGCAAGGTTGCATGCTCTGGCAGAAATCCTGAAGCATCCGTCAAGCCTGACCACATCGTGAATCCGGCGGGTTTTCCGTTTAGCCCGAATAGTCAAAGATTCGCCAAAGGAATCAGAATAACGCCCGGCCTGGCAGAGGCTTAACCAACGGCGCCAAAACTCGGACATCCTCAGGCGCTGGGATACGAAATGACGACCGGTGTCGGCGGCACCGGCATAGTCGCCGTGCTCCGCAACGGAAGGGGCAAGACCGTACTCTTCCGCACGGATATGGATGCACTTCCAATTGAGGAGGCAACAGGTCTTCCTTACGCCAGCCACGCCGTCGTAAAAAGTGATTCCGGAACATCCATACCTGTCATGCATGCCTGCGGTCACGACATTCACATGTCCAGTTGGATCGGTACAGACAAACTCATGGCCACTAATCGAGATCGCTAGCACGGCACCTTAATTTTCATCGGTCAGCCAGCGGAAGAAACCGGCGAAGGCGCCCCCGCCATGATCTCAGTCCGGGGGAACCGGGACTCGGGCTGCGTTGCGGAGCAATCATTCATCCGGTTGACGTGTTGTGCATCGACGCGAGTCGCAGGGGCATTTTGCGGCATTAGGGAATGTCAAAATCAGAATAGGGGCACGCAGGAGGCAGGCATGATCCCTCTAGTTTCCAGAATGATGGACGCCGCAGCGGACAACCATTTCATGAAAGACAGGACCGGGCGGTTGGTTTTCGTTCCGACCAGCCTCAGGCGGAGGTGCTACTTTGTGGATTCGAAAGCGGATGAAGAAAAGATCAGAGCGCTGGTGAGGATGTTTAGGAGCGCGATTGCGGTGATTCCTCTCGTGACCTATCCGATCATGGCGGTTCCCGTTTTGATCCTGGAGAACTACGGGGGGCTGAGTCCCCGGGGACACCGGTTGACGATTGCTCTTGGTATCCCTTTGTTCTTGTGGCTAGTCCTAACCGGGTTCATCTGGATGCTTTGGAGCCTATACAAAGGAGTGATTCCGGGCTTAACTGCTTCATTGAGGGAAGTAGGACCCGACGTTATGGGTGAGCTTCGCGAATTCTCTCGACGGGTTCAGCACCCCATCCTCCTGGTCGTCTGCGGTTTGCTCATGCTCGGCTTAACTCTTTTTGCTTTCCTGGCCGCGTACCATTTTCGCAGGTGAACGGGCCATGTGCCTTCCATGAGTTGACCGGCCAATGTGCGCTCATTTTTCGGTGGGATTAATTTTCTTATCGCACAATTCGCGGAGCAGTGCAACCCAACTTT
>Ga0209448_10000264_pt1 | contig 18907 bp, 19 predicted proteins | sample BogFormECP14_OM2_FD_188245 | JGI IMG/M metagenome (GOLD analysis project Ga0209448, IMG submission 188245) | Bog forest soil microbial communities from Calvert Island, British Columbia, Canada - ECP14_OM2 (SPAdes) (version 2) | ecosystem: Environmental > Aquatic > Freshwater > Wetlands > Bog ... | reverse complement strand
CGCTGCACCGCCACGACGGCGGCAACCGTCGCCACCAAGACGATGGCGGCGGCGATCCCGAACGACACCCGAATGCCGGGTTCCCCAGCCGACGCGATCGCTCCCGCAGCGAATGGGCCGGCCGCAAAACCGGCGGTCAACACAGTTCCGGCGGTGGCTGCACCGGCGGGACCTTTCAGATCGGAGGCCCATGCAGTGCAAGAGCTCATTACCAGGCCCGCACCCATCCCGACGATCAAACGCCCGGCCAGCAACGCATCGGAGTGCTGTGAAAACAGCATCGCCACCGTTCCCACCAGAACAGTGGTGCACCCAATCCACGCCACTGCCTTGCGCCCAAACGCATCTGAGGCGCGCCCCCCGATGAGCAGGCCGGGCAGCAGTCCCACCGCATAGATTGCGAAGATCGCCTCGAGTATGGCTGCGCCGAGGTGCTGGTGGTCGCGGATCGCGGGCATCAATGCGGCGAAGTGGTTGGCGGCCCATCCCGTTGCGAGCAGGACACCTAACACGCCGGCGAACATGGCCTGGGTCGCCCCGGACCCCCGGCGTCCATCCCGCCCATGCGTTTCGACTGCTGATGACAGCGGCACGGTTTTCGGGCCGGTTGCCGCATTTGACCAGTTCACTGACTTGCTCCCCCGGGTCTCTGTGCACGGCCACCAACCAATGCCGACCGGTCGAAAGACGATTCCGGCTATGGAGTTATTCCCGCCGGCTCCAAAATGTCCACCTTCAAGTACAAACAGTCCCGCCGCGCTCGGGACGCCATCGCTGTCGGTCGCGCGCAGGGGTTTCAATCATGATCAAAGCAAACCTGGCGGCCGGCCAGAGCCGTCCCTAGGCTGCGCGGGTGATGTCGACCAGTCCGGCGCCGGCACGCGTGTCACTTCGTGATGTCGATCGAACGTTCGGAACACACACCGTGCTGCACGAGGTCGACATCGAGATCGAGCCGGGCGAGGTAGTCGCGTTGCTCGGCTCTTCGGGGAGCGGCAAATCGACCCTGTTGAGGCTCATCGCCGGTCTTGACCATCCGACCCATGGGCGGATCGAGATCGACGGCGAGGCCGTCCGCGGGATCGACCCGCGTTGTGCCATGGTGTTCCAGGAACCTCGACTACTGCCGTGGCGATCGCTGGCGGCCAACGTTGAGTTCGGACTGCCGCCCGGCACCGCGCGAACTAAAGGCTCTGCCTCAGTGCAGCATTGGCTGGACGTCGTCGGGCTACACGAATTCGGCGATCACCACCCGCGACAAGTGTCAGGCGGCATGGCCCAACGCGCAGGCCTCGCGCGCGCCCTCGTCCGCCAGCCCCGCGTCCTGCTCCTCGACGAACCGCTGGCGGCCCTCGACGCACTGACCCGACTACGAATGCAGGACCTGCTCGACACGGTGCAGCAAGAGGCCGGCACCACCACGGTCTTAGTCACGCACGACGTGGACGAGGCGGCGATCCTCGCCGATCGAGTCCTGGTTCTGCGCGCCGATGCTCGACCGGGCCGGAAGGGTGCCGCCGGTATTGCCGCGACATTCGACGTCGAAATTCCCAAGCCACGGGACCGCGGTGACCCGCGAATCACCGTGCTGCGTGATCAGTTGTTGGACGAACTCGGTGTACCCAGACGCGGCAGTGCCAGCCTGCGGTCTGCGCTCGATGAGGAGGCGAAAGCGTAGTGAAAGGTCGATACCTGAGCACGATTTTGGTCGTCGCGGGAGTCACCGCCGTGTCTGCCTGCGGTTCGAACACCGGTAGCACGGCGTCAAAGGACATCCGGGTCGATTATGCGTACTACAACCCTCTGAGTCTGGTGGTGCGCGATCAGCACCTGCTGGAAAACCGGGGCTACAACGTCACCTGGGTGCTCTCGGCGGGCAGCAACAAGGCCAACGAGGGCCTCCGCGCGAACGGTCTGGACTTCGGGTCCACCGCCGGTTCAGCTGCATTGGTCGCGCGGGCCAACGGCACACCGATCAAGATCATCGATGTGTACAGCAAGCCGGAGTGGACGGCTCTGGTCGTCGGCAAGAATTCGACCGTCAACTCGGTGGCCGACCTCAAAGGCAAAAAGATCGCCGTCACCAAGGGGACTGATCCCTACTTCTTCCTGTTGCAATCGCTTGCGACAGCTGGGCTTTCCCCCGCCGATGTGGAAATCATCAACTTGCAGCATGCCGACGGCAAAACCGCTCTGGAACGCGGCGATGTCGATGCCTGGGCCGGATTGGACCCCTTCATGGCGCAGACGGTTCAGCAGCAAGGTTCACGGTTGCTGTACCGCAACCCGGATTTCAATTCCTATGGCGTGCTGAACGTTCGCGAGGACTTCAGCTCCGCAAATCCGGTTGCCGTCCAGGCGGTGGTCAACACCTACGAGGAGGCCCGGCAATGGGCGAAGACACACCCCGACGAATTGGTGGCCCTACTCGCCTCGCAGGCGAAGGTGACGCCGAGCGTGGCCCAGGAGGAACTGCAGCGAACGGCATTGGACATCGATCCGACGCCGGGGCCCCCGGAGCGCGCAGTGCTGACGAGCATAGTGCCGATAGCCGTGGCCGACGCCGATATCAGATCCGACGAGGCCGGCCGCGGCGCGCTGAGCACGATAATCGAGCCGAAGTACGCTCAGCGAACTCACTGAGGATTCGCGCCGCACCACTGGCAGGGCTGGTTATCCCGGCATTGCTGCTGGTGATCTGGCAGTTTGTCACGGCGACCGGGGTGTTCTCCGCCAGCCAGTTGCCGCCTCCTGCCGACGTGGTGGCCGCGCTGGACGACCTGCTTCGGCGTGGCCAGCTATGGATCCACTTGGAGGCGAGCATTTCGCGGGTCCTGCTCGGCTACCTGGCCGGGGCAGCTGCTGCGCTCGCACTCGGTTCGCTCGTCGGGCTGTCGGTTGTCGCGCGCAGGCTGCTGGCGCCGACAGTCGCGGCGTTCCGTACTGTGCCTTCGTTGGCGTGGGTGCCGTTGTTGCTCTTGTGGTTTGGGATCGACGAGACGCCCAAGCTGTTGCTTGTCGCTATCGGTGCGTTCTTTCCCATCTACACGACGACGGCATCGGCACTCTCGCATGTCGACGCACAGCTTCTAGAGGTGGGACGGGCATACGGTCGACACGGCGTCTCGTTGCTGACGACGGTGATGCTGCCCGCTGCGGCCCCAGAGCTGGTGAATGGGCTCAGATTGGGGCTGGCAAACGCGTGGTTATTTCTGGTCGCCGCGGAGCTGATCGCCTCTTCGAAAGGTCTCGGATTTCTCTTGATCGATAGTCAGAACACCGGTCGTACCGATGTGATGCTGCTGGCGATCATTCTGTTGGCCGCATTGGGCAAACTCAGCGACTCTGTCTTAGGAGCTCTCGAGCATCGAATGGTACGGCGGCGCAGCTAGTTTGGAGTGACCAGGTGCGGCTCGAGCGGCTGCCAGGTGCTGCTGTCCACCGAGCAAGGGCCGCAGCCCATGCGGACCGGTCGGCCGAGTCGCCGGCCCAGGCGATGTAACCATCAGGCCGGACCAGCACTGCCGGACCTGGGTCGGTCCGCTTCGCTTGGAGCAGCTCGGTCGCGTCGACCGGAATCGCGCCGCGCTCACGAACGAAAACGAAGCCGGGCAGCACGCGTTGCAGCTGGCCTAGCGTGCTTTGCGTCAATGGAATCTGGGTCGCGCAGCTGCCTACCAGAGAGCTCTCACCCGCACAGTGCGAATACCGCAACGTTGTTCCCGCGAAGCTTCCCGCTATCGCATCGCGCACGCGAGGTATGCGAAGTAGGCGTGGCGCCAGCAGATTTCGTAGCCTCCGTGCGGCACGCGGATGAAGCGTGACGCCGCGCGCCATGAGACCGGATTGCATGAGGACCCGCTTGCCGATCGGGTGGCGTTCGTCGTGGTAACTGTCGAGCACGGCGTCGTCCGCTCCTGCGAGCGCCGCGTTGATCTTCCAAGCGAGGTTCGCCGCGTCCTGAATGCCGGTGTTCATGCCCTGCCCTCCCATGGGGGAGTGGACGTGCGCCGCATCTCCCGCCAGGAACACGCGACCATACCTGTATTGCGCGACTTGTCTTTCATCGCAGTGGAATCGGGACATCCATCCCACCTCGAGCACGCCGAGGTCGGTCTGCATTGCCCGCCCAAGGACGCCGATGATCTCGTCCAGATCGACAGGTTCGTGGTCGGCCACCTGGTGTTTGCGGTCCCATACCATCGCGCGATACCACGAACCTTCCGAGTCGTGGCGTTCGAAAGGGCCTTCGTAGGGGGCTAAGAACGCGAACACATCACGAGTACTGCCCAGCGTCAGTCCACCGTCGGCCGGCCCGTGCGCCAGCTTGACATCAGCGAGCACGATTGACGACAAGATCGTCTTGCCCGGGAAATCTGCACCGACCAACGCGCGAACCGTGCTGTGTGCACCGTCGGCGCCGATCAGGTACTGCGCCCGCCAGTGCTGCTCTGCGTCCTCGCCCTGCGGCCGCGCGGTCACGGTCACGCCGTCGCCGTCCTGATCGAGTCCGATGACGTTGATGCCTCGCCGGATATCAGCGCCTTGATCTGCGGCGTAGCCGCCCAGCGCCTGATCGACATTGGTCTGCGGTGTGATCATCGCGAATTGGTACGGCGATTCGAGGTGGGTGAGATCGATGCGGGCACCGCCGAAAATCGTGACTCCCGGTGCCTTGTTTGAATGCGCCAACAGGTTGTCGGCAAGTCCGCGGGCGTCGAGAACCTCGAGTGTGCGGGCCATGGTGGCGAAGGCGCGGCTTGACGGGTTGATCGTGGGCCAGCGCTCCAGGACGGTGACCGACCGGCCGGCCCGCGCGAGGTCACCGGCGGCGGTCAGCCCGGTTGGCCCGGCGCCGACGACGAGGACATCGACTACGAAATCAGCAGAATGCGTGCTCATCGCGCCACCGCCTCCGGGTGTGGATACCAGCGACGGATGTCGTCGGGGGTTGCGATGGCTGCGCGATTGAAAACGAAGCGGCAGTGGGGCTGTGCGGTGTGTGCGGCATTGACGATCGACTCGAACAGCAGCGTGTTGCCGGCGACCAGTCGCACGCCGGCGCCGATGAGCACCGCATCGTATCGTTTGGCTTCCAGCCATCGGCGCGCTTTGTCAGCGCCGACTTCGCCGAAGTCGATGAGGCAGTTGTCGACGTGATAGCCGGCGGCGCGCAGCGCGGCGACGTTCTCGTCGTTGGCGGCCTGCAGCTTCTCTCTGGACAGGCCCGGAAACTGGGCGAAGTCGGGTGAGGAGCCGTCGATCAGGGCAGGGTCGAGCCCGATCTGGATGGCTGTGACGGTCATTTCCGCGACCTCCTGTCGAGAGTTCAACAGTTGTTGACTTCGACGGTAGGCGCTGGTGGCGGCTATGTCAACAGTTGTTGACTAGATTTGGCATGCGTTCTCAATCGGGCTGAAGACGCGCTGTCCCGAGTTGGCGCCGAATCGTCAGCAGGCAGACGGCGGTAAGCAACTGCCACGCGGTGATCGAGTACACGCTTCCACGTTCCCACGCCCCGTCGGGCAGCAGGTTGGCCTTCGATGTCGCTTCGTTGATCGTCAACATGGTCAGACATAGCAGACCCAGGGCGGCGACGAGTTTGGAGATGCTGCGGTACCAGCGACGGCCGCCAATCGGCGTAACGACTGCGGATCCCGTCAGAATGGCGGTGTTGCCTCCGACAATCGCCAGCGCAGCGCCGGCGAGATGCACCTTCCCGCTGTGCACAGTTCCTATCACGATATTGCCGACGGCGTTCGCGGCGATTAAGCCCAAAAAGATTCGGGCCCTTGGACAGTTGGGGACACCCACGATGAGCAACGCTCCGAGAAAGAACAGAATGCCCTGCAGGTAGAACGCCGTATGCATCAAGTAAGACCGCGGGGAGTCGATCATCCGGCCATGAACAAGCTCGCCGGCGTTAACCCCGAGATCGCTGATGTAGTTGCGCGCGTAGCTGTAGACGGGCTCAAAACCTGCGGCGGCGACCGCTTCGAGGACCAGGTACCCGACGGCTGCCACGACCCAGAGGGCGGCTCCACGTGCGGTAGCCAAGCTGGGCTGACCTCCCCGACGAAGCGCGCCGAAGGGCCCGCCGTTGCGTCGATCTTCGCCACCATGCTCTCACGCATGACGATGAAGTCAGGTGAGGTCGCTCGGCAGCTCGTCGCTCAGCATGGCCTGAGCCAGTAGATCGCCGAGCAGCGGCCCGAACTTCATGAGGTTGCTGCCGACGAAAGCGACGACGCGGCCGCGGCGCGCCACCGTCCACCCGTCGCCGCCTGAGTCGAGCCACCGGGCGCGGACAGTGACGCACTCCACCTGACCCACCGGCGATAGCGACGGGAACAGCGCGCGCACAGTTGTGGGGTCTGCCACCTCCTGCCCGAAGGCCCAGCGGCCCGTGCTGCCGAGCGGCAACCCGTAGCCCTCAGGCACGGACAGGCACGCGGCGCCGGTGGCGTCGGCGCCCTCGTAGGTGAAGCGAGTATGCGGGGCGAATTCGATGCCGAGCGGGCCAAAGAGCGCCGGCGTCTGGACCCCCGCGCAGATGAGCACGCGGCCTCCGCGCACCACGGCGCCGTCCGCGAGGGTCACCAAGCCGTCGTCAGCGACCGACACGACGTCGCCGCGGCGGATGTCGACCCGCCGCGCCAAGGCGCCCAGCGCACGGCGGATGCGCAGGCTGCCGCCGAGCGGATCGAGGATTCCGGCCTCCCACGGCGCTGCGACGAATGGGATCCGCGCCGCGATCTCGGTCCGGTCAAGCCAGGAGAACGCGGCGCCGGCCTCTTTCATTGCGGCTTTCGTTGCAGCCAAGGTGTCCTCGCTCGGGCCGGCGGCGATAAAGCCCTCGGAGCCCAGCAACCGTCCCGCGCCGAGCTCGGCCTCCCAGCGCTGCCAGCCGACGCGGGCCTGCAGAGCGAGCTTGCATAACGCCGGGCGCCGGTGCGCGATGCGGAAGATCCGCGCCAATCCCGCGGACTGCTCGGCGAACGGCTCTCCGCGCTCGAACACAGTCGGGTGCTCCCCGCGCCGCGACAACTCGTAGGCGGCCGCGAGCCCGCAAACCCCAGCGCCGACGACGACAATCACGCTTGAACCGCGGCATCAGCGAGTGAAAAGCTCACAGGGTGAGTGGAACCCAACTCATCGCGGGTTCTTCTCACCGGCTTCGACGGCGATGGGCAGCCTGTTCTCGGCGGGTGCCACCGGGCATGTCGCGTAGTCGGTGAACGAGCACGGCAAGTTAGACGCCCGGTTGAAGTCGAGCGTCACCGTCGCGTCGGCGCCGGGCTCGGCGACCGAGAGTGACCTGGCGCCAGGGTATGTCGTCACGCCGCTGGTGCCATCGGTGAACAGCACCTGCAGCCCACCCTCGCGCCAACCGAACGCGACGAGCTGCAAAGCGGCGCCGGCCAGTTCGAAGTCGATGACGCCAACGGCGTTGAGGTGGTGCTGGAGTCCTTCGACGACGGCGCCCGTCGTGACCGTCTTCGGCTGCGCGTACGGGGTGAAGGTGCTGGCGACTCGCCACTGTTCGCTCGGCGGGTAGGTGGGAATGCCGTTGTACGCCTGAAGGTGCGGAGACTTGGGGTCGTGTACGCGCAATGCGGCCGAGCCGGTGCGACGAATGACCTCGATACGGCGATCCCCGGCCTCGACGAGTAATCCCGGTGCACCTTCGACCGGTTCGAGCCGGTCGGTTCCGTCGATGCCCTGCACGTACACGGCGTCGGCGTCGGCTCGCCACCGACCCGGAAGATCGGCGACGGTTTCGAATTCGTCGGTGAGCCAATACAAGCCGGTGAGGCTTACCCAGCCGAGCGGGTCAGCATAGGAGCGCTCGCGTTCGCTGTGCCACTGGTTCCATGCCGCCTCGAACGTTTCTGCTGCTGTATCTGCGGTGGTGGTCATGATTCATGCACTCCTTCTCGCCTTTCGAACTGTCTTCACGTTGCGGTTCACGAAGCCCTCACGAAGCCCTCACGAAGCCCGGGTTGACCGCGCGGGTTGTCGACTTGTCTGTGAGATGAGCGGCCGGCTCGGAAACCGCTCACGGAGAACGGGCGCGACGTCGGATTGGAACAGTTCGAGACTGCGACGCTGTTGGCTGACCGTCACAGCGTCGTTATCGGCACTGAGGTGCATCACTTCGTGGCCGAGCTGCTCGTGATAACGACCCACCTTGTCGATCACCTGCGCGGGACTCCCGATCAACGCCGAGCTGCGCTCGACGAAATCTTCGATCGAGTCGAACACCGCCGGAAAGCCGCCGTTGCGCTGCGCTGCCAACCGCGCCTCGACCGCCGGTCGGTACGCAGCCACGGCTTCCTGCGAGGTCGGGGTGACATAGAACCCGGCGGTTCCGGCGCCGACCAACGCGTCCTCGGATCGGTGGCCGTAGAACTCCCACCGCTGCCGGTAGTGACGAACCAGCTCGGCGTAGGGCTCGATGGGATGGCTGACGTTGGCGGAGAAAATCGGGTCACCGTAACGAGCGGCGAGGTCCACGGAATCGGTGCTCGTCGCGCTGCCGTGCCAGATCCGAATTCGGTCTTGCAGCGGGCGGGGGAGTGCCTTGGCGTTGACCAGTGGCGGGCGGAACCGGCCAGACCACGTCACGTGCGCGTTTTGCCACAGCAGCCGAAACAGCTCGTAGCCTTCGCGATTACGGTCCCATTGGTCGGCTGTGGTCACATGAAACAGTTCGGCCTGCGCCGCGCCGTTACCCTTGCCGATGATCAGTTCGAGCCGCCCATCGGACAGGTTGTCGAGCGTCGAATAGTCCTCGAATGCGCGGACCGGATCGAGCAGGCTCAACGTCGTCACCCCGGTGAACAGTCCAATCTTCGACGTGCGCGCCGCGATGTTGCTCAGCACCACCGGCGGGGAGGACGAGATGAACGGATCCTCGTGACGCTCGCCCACGGCAAAGCCGTCAAAACCCAGTTCCTCGGCGACCACGGCCTTATCGAGGACATCACGCAGCCGATCGGCAGGGCTCTTCTTCTCACCCGAGACAGGATTCGGAAGATGAGTTATCAGCGTTATCAGCAGAAACTTCATCGAGTGCCCTCAGGCTGGCGCCACCCGGAATAGGAAACTGCGCGGTCTGACCAGACAGCCGTGTCTGTTGTCGTCGTCACGCGTGATCTCCTCCATCGGTCCCGGCGGGAGCACCTGACCGCTGGGACACGCCCACTCGAACCGAGTGACTCCCTGGTTCATTCCCGAACTGCTCCACGTCGTCGTAGGCAATGCAGCCTGGCGAAGAGTCTTGACTTGATGGTACGCCTGCGTACCGTGTAGCAGTACGTAAGGGACCAGAGCCGACGCCGATGCGACACCGGTGGGTAACCGCTAGCGGCGGTGACGGGCCTCGACAGCGGCGAGGTCGGCCACGCCCGCGCTGCCTCGCTCGTCGGGTGCGGTGCCGAACCACGCGGTGAGGATCTCCTTGGCGAGATCGTCGGCGAGTGTGCGGTTGGACAGGCACAACACGTTGGCGTGGTTCCACACTCGGGCGCCCTCTGCTTGCCCCGGATCGGAGCACAGCGCGGCGCGGATCCCGGAAACCTTGTTCGCCGCGATGCTGATACCGGTGCCGGTCCAGCAGAAGAACACACCTTGATCGCAGTCGCCGCGCGCGACAGCTTCGGCGGCCACTTCCGCGGCCAGCGCCCATGCCGTCTCCGAGCCTGTGGCTACGGACCCGAAGGGGACCACCGCGTGGCCGCGTTCCTCGAGCCAGTCGCGCACGGTGGTATGCACCGGATAGGGCTCGTCGGCGCAGAGGGCGACCCGCACCCGACCAGTGTAGATTCCCGGCGCAGTGTCGCCGACACGCTTTAGAAGAAGAACCCGGCGTACGGTGCGGCGGGAACCGCGAATAGCCGATCGGCTGCGGCAACCGACGCCGGATCGTCGGCCCGGACCAGTCCGGCCGCCTGCAGGCTCCGCCAGGTCGTGCCACCGAGCAGAACAGCGCCCAGGCCCGCAATGCCGACGTGAAGTTGGGGGCGCCGGTCCGTCGGTTCGGCGCCATCGCCCGCAATGCTGAAGGTGGCTGAATTATTCGGCACCAGTGGGTCATTGACAGCGATGGTGACGGCGCCGTCGCCAACATATCGGCGTGCTGCCAGCACCTTGTCGGCATTGACGATGCGGAGCCACGTTTCGTCATGCACTGCCGTCACCCGCGCGGCCCGTCGATCCACCAGCAGCCAGGGCAGGGGATCGTCGACGGGCAGCATCCAGAACATCACGCGGTCAATGAGATCGAGCCCGAGCAGGAACCGCAGCAGCCCCAGATAGGCCTCGGCCGTAGGCGCGAAGAAATCCTCGACCACGATGGTGCGCTGATCGCTGACGAACCAGGTCTCGGTGTCGATGGGGCGGTAGCGGGCGAAACCCGACTCGGCTCCCGGTTCGCCGTGTACCGCGATATAGGAAGCCCCAGGTGACGATTCGGTGCGCAGCCTCAGGCCCTGCCACCACGGCGACGGGCGGTCAATGGTTCCCGGACGGGATGGACGATTCGCGGCGTAGATCCGGGGCAGCACATCCCATGCTTCGGCCGCGTCGAGCAAGCGCACCGGACCGCCGGTCCCGACATCGTGACGTAGTGCCGCTCGTGCCGTCTGAACCTCAACGCTTTGCGACGAACTTGCTACCCCGTAGCCGTACCGCTCATAGATCGTCGCCTCCGACGCCCGCAACGTTGCGACCGCCTCGCCTCGTGCGGCGATGTCGTGCAATTGGTGATTCATCAGTTCGGTGGCGATACCTTTTCGGGTGAACGACGGCAGCACCCCGATGTGAGTCACAGCGGCGTGGCCCACGATCGCTTCGCCGGGGAGCGTCAGTCCGCTGGTGGTGGCGTCAGCGGTGCCGACGAGTTGTCCTTCGACGAATGCTCCGACGGTACGGCCGGGTTCCAGCATCTTGGTGATCTGACCGGGCGACAGGTTCGATAGCGGCGGGAACCCGATCATGGCGACGCGAAACACGTTGATCGCGGCGATGAGGTCGTCTTCGCTGTCGAGAACACGGATTTCGGTGGTCATGCGGCCATCATGTCTCGGGCCCGCAGCGGCGGCGTGAGCGCATCGGTCAGATCAGTGCATCGATGTGGCAGTGGCCCAGCATCTGCCCGTACAACGGAGTGGTGGTATCCGCCCGGACCCATCGATCGGAGGTTCACCCGTGACCCTGTTCGGCCCCGACATCAGCAACAACAACTTCGGCGGCGAAGACAACCCTGACCTGGCCGCCGCAGCCGCGTTCGTCAACGCGCTGCCCGGTGAAGGGTTCTCCTGGGTTGAGGCGAAATCCAGTATGGGCTCCGACTTCATCGACCCCACCTGGGCGACCATCTATCAGACCGCATCGGCGATCGGGCTTTTGGTCGTCGCCTATCACTACGTCGATACCAGCGACCCAGCCGCGCAGGCGCAGACCTGCGCCGCTGCACTCGGTGGGGCTGATGTGCCGGTGATGTTCGACTTCGAGGACGACAGCGGCGACTTCGACAACTTCCAGGCGGTGCTGTCGGCATTCCAGGCTGCTGGTTTGAACGTCGCGCTTTCTTACATCCCGGAGTGGTACTGGGAGGACATCGACAGCCCGGATATCTCCGGCGTTCCTGGTCTGGTGTCGTCGGCCTATCCGGGCGGAAGCGGCGCCGCCTCGACGATTTACACGGAGGACGGCGGCGACGACGGCGAAGGCTGGGACGGGTACGGCGGCGCGACGCCAGTCATCTGGCAGTTCACCGACCAAGCACTCATCGCCGGGCTCGACGTCGACTGCAACGCATTCATCGGTGAACTCTCAGATCTCCAAGCACTACTCGGAATTCAACAGGAAGGACCATTCAGCATGCTTACCGAGCAACAGCAGCAGGATATCTACAACATGGTGCTCTGGACATATCAGCAGGTGGTGGGAATCCTCGCCAACAACCCCGGCAACGTGACGGCACTCCCCGGCTCACCAACCCCGACCGGTACCGGCTGGCCCCAGCTCGGCCAGAACTCCGCAGGACAAAACCTCACCCTGGTCGACGCCGTCGCGGCGCTGCAAGCCGACGTCACCGCCCTGCAGGCACTCGTCACCTCCAAGGAAGGCTCGTAATCCAGACATGTTCCCCCGATTTTTCTGGTTTTTGCCCACCACCGGTGACAGCCGCTCGATCGTCGGCGGGTCGCACGCGTCGTCCAACCGCGCCATTCCGCACGGATTCCGCGCGCCGAGCCGGCGCTATCTGGCCGAGGTGGCTCGCGCCGCCGATCGACTCGGCTTTGAGGGTGTGCTGACGCCGACGGGGACCTGGTGCGAAGACGCGTGGCTGACCACCGCCGCGTTGCTGGCCGAGACCGAGAAGCTGAAGTTTCTGGTCGCCTTCCGTCCGGGACTTGTGCCCCCTACCCTGGCCGCGCAGCAGACCGCGACGCTGCAGCGCTTCTCCGAAGGCAGGGTGCTGCTCAACGTCGTCAGTGGCGGCGATGACGCTGAGCAACGCCGTTTCGGCGACTGGCTCACCCACGACGAGCGCTACGCGCGGACCGCTGAGTTCCTGCAGATCGTGACGTCGGTGTGGGCTCAGGACTCGGTGGATTTCACCGGCAAGTACTACACCGTCGCCGATGCCCGGGTGTCAGCGCCGCCGGATCCGTTGCCGCAAATCTACTTCGGTGGCTCCTCGGCGGCGGCGCTGCCGATCGCGGCCGAGTTCGCCGACGTCTACCTCACCTGGGGCGAGCCGCCGCAGGCGGCAGCTGCCAAGATCGACCGGGTGCGGGAGGAGTGCGCCGCCCGCGGCCGCAACGTCCGATTCGGCATTCGGCTGCACACCATCAGCCGTGACACTTCGGCTGCGGCTTGGGCGGTCGCCAACGAGCTGCTCGCCGATCTCACCGAGGAGCAGATCGCCAAAGCCACGGCGCAACTTGCGAGTTCGGAATCCGAGGGGCAACGACGCATGACTGCGCTGCACGGCGGGCGGGTCGACAAGTTGGAGATCTATCCGAATCTGTGGGCCGGAGTGGGCCTGGTGCGCGGCGGCGCGGGCACCGCGCTGGTGGGCAGTCACCGGGAAGTTGCGGACCTGATCACCGAATACCACGCGCTGGGTTTCGACGAGTTCATCCTGTCGGGCTACCCGCACCTGGAGGAGGCGTACTGGTTCGCCGAAGGCGTGCTGCCGCTGCTGGCCAAGACCGAGTGATTCCCGGTTGGGCGGAATAGAGCACCAGGTACTCGAGTTGCAATCCCAGTGATTCCAGCGGCGTCCCAGCGTATGGGCAGTTGGACCGCGTTCGCGGCAGTTGCGGGCTTCGGCGCGATGTCATTCGCGTAGCTAGACTTCGGAGACGCAGGGCGCGAGCGACAGACAGGAGGCGAGTGTGCAACCAGCAAATTCTGCATACCGCGGCCGCCATCTTCTCCCCGTCGACGGTGTGTGTTGTCAGCCGCCGACACGCGACGCGTGTGCGGCGGCCGCCCCACCGTCGACTGGCAATTCCTCTCGTTAGAGACAGCTGGCCACATTCGTTGTAGCCGCGTCGGTTCCATGGTCGTATCCGTTTCCATGGTCGTATCCGTTAGGAAGGCAGGCCTTCTGATGCCTGATTCGTTGACCCCGTTGCATCTCGCCGTAGCGTTGGACGGCGCCGGGTGGCACCCGGCCGCGTGGCGTGAATCCGACGCTCGACCGGCTGAGTTGTTTGACGCCGGCTACTGGGCCGATCTGGTCGCAGAAGCCGAACGTGGATCGCTGGACTTCGTGACGATCGAGGATTCGCTGACGGTGCAGTCCGACGATCTCGTTGACCCGGACGACCGGATTGATCGTGTCCGTGGCCGGCTCGATGCGGTACTCATCGCCGCCCGGATCGCGCCGCGCACCCAGCGGATCGGCCTGGTACCGACAGCGATCGTCACCCACACCGAGCCGTTCCATCTGTCCAAGTCGATCGCCACGCTCGACTACGTCAGCACGGGCCGAGCCGGGGTTCGGGTGCAGATCTCGGCACGCCACGATGCGACGGCTCACTTCGGTCACCGCGAACTGCCTCGCCTGTCGCTCGACTCGATCAATACTGCGGCTGCCCAACAGCAGATCGGCGAGTATTTCGCGGAAGCCGCGGATTACGTTGAGGTGTTGCGCCGATTGTGGGACAGCTGGGAGGACGACGCTGAGATTCGTGATGTCGCCACCGGACGGTTCATCGACCGGCACAAGCTGCATTACATCGACTTCGAGGGACGCTGGTTCTCTGTCAAAGGACCCTCAATCACACCCCGTCCACCACAAGGCCAGCCGGTCGTCGCCGCATTGGGCCACGGCGGTGTGTCCTACGAACTGATCGCCGGCAGCGCCGACGTCGGATTCGTCACCCCGCACGACGCCGCGCAGGCATCCGACATTGCGGGCGAGATCGCGGCGCTGCAATGGGCTGCCGGTCGACGCCGACACACCGTACGCGTCTTCGCTGATTTGTTGGTGTTCCTCGATCGCACCCAATCGGAAGCACAGACACGGCGACGCCGCCTCGACGATCTCGCCGGTGTCGAATACCGCAGTGATGCAGAGATTTTCGTCGGAACTCCCGCGCAGTTGGCCGATGTGCTGCAGGAGTGGCAGGCCGCGGGGTTATCGGGATTTCGGCTGCGCCCCGCCACGCTTCCACATGACCTCGTTCAGATCACCGAGGGCCTGGTGCCCGAATTGCGCCGTCGAGGGCTCTTCCGTACCGCCTACGAGGCCGACACGCTTCGCGGGTTGCTCGGATTGGCCCGTCCTGCCAACCGCTACGCGATCGCTTGACACACCGACGGCGAGGAATTTAGAGGAATTTCAATGAGCAAGCCGATCAAGCAGATTCACCTGGCCGCGCACTTTCCGGGCGTCAACAACACCACCGTGTGGAGCGACCCGGCGGCCGGCAGTCACATCGAGTTCAGCTCGTTTGCGCAATTTGCGCAGACCGCCGAGCGCGGCAAGTTCGACTTCTTGTTCCTGGCCGAGGGGTTGCGGCTGCGCGAGCAGAACGGCGAGATCTACGACCTCGATGTGGTCGGCCGTCCCGACACCTTCACCGTGCTGGCCGCCCTGGCGGCGGTGACCGAGCGACTCGGGCTGACCGGCACGATCAACTCAACCTTCAATGAGCCCTACGACGTGGCTCGGCAGTTCGCCTCTTTGGACCATCTCTCCGGCGGCCGTGCCGCCTGGAATGTCGTGACCTCATGGGATGCGTTCACCGGAGAGAACTTTCGGCGCGGCGGATTCCTGGCGGAGGATCAGCGTTACGAGCGGGCAAAAACATTCCTGCAGACGGCACAGGAGCTCTTCGATTCCTGGCGTGGCGACGAGATCGTGGCGGACAAGGCGAACGGCGTCTTCGTCTCCGATCCGGATGCCGGCGCATTTGCACACAAGGATGCGCACTTCGACATCCACGGTCGGTTCAACGTTCCGCGAAGTCCGCAGGGCCGGCCGGCGATCTTCCAGGCCGGCGACTCTGAGGAGGGTCGCGAGTTCGCCGCCGCTGCTGCGGACGCGATCTTCTCCAGGCACAGCACCTTGGACGCCGGGCAAGCGTTTTACGCCGACGTCAAGGGCCGTCTTGCCCGCTATGGACGCCACCGCGACGAGTTGCTCATCCTGCCTGCCGCGACATTCGTGATCGGCGACACCGACGCCGAGGCCGCCGACATTGCGCACGAGGTACAGCTCGCGCAGGTCTCCCCACAAACGGCGATCAAGTTCCTCGAACAACTCTGGAACCGCGACCTGTCCGACCACGACCCGGACGGGCCGCTGCCCAGCGTGGACCCCGTCGTGGGAGACAACACCATCTCGCGCGGCCGGGCCAGCGTCCGCATGTTCCGGGACTCGATCGCGATCGCCAACGACTGGCGGGCCAAAGCCGAGGCGGAGAACCTGAGCACCCGCGAACTGATCGCCGAGGTCATGGGACGCCAATCCTTCGTCGGATCACCGCAGACCGTCGCCGCGACGCTCAACGACTTGGTGCAGGCCGATGCCAGCGACGGTTTCATTCTCGTTCCGCACATCACGCCCGGCGGGCTCGATCCGTTCGTCGACCAGGTCGTGCCGCTGCTGCAGGAACGCGGCGTGTTCCGCGCCGAGTACGAGGGCACGACGCTGCGCGACCACTTGGGCCTGGCGCCGCTGCCGGCACGGAGGAACCATGAGCGAGGAAAGCGATCCGCCGATGCGGATGCCCCGACCGGGGTGGCTTCGTAAGGGTCATGACGACTCCGCTAAACGTGCTCGACCTGGTCCCGATCTCGTCGCGCTCGACGGCGGCGCAGGCGTTGCGCAACAGCATCGATCTCGCGCGGCACGCCGAGGCTCTGGGTTACACCCGGTACTGGTTCGCCGAACATCATCTCAATCCCGGGGTTGCCGGCACCTCGCCCGCCGTGCTGCTCGCGCTGACCGCCGCGCAAACCTCGACGATCCGGCTCGGTTCAGGCGCAGTGCAGATGGGGCATCGCACCGCCCTATCCACGGTGGAGGAGTTCGGACTACTGGATGCATTGCACCCCGGCCGGTTCGACCTCGGCCTGGGCCGTTCCGGCGGTAAGCCGCTTGAGCCGGCATCGTCGGTACCGGCCCCTGCAACATCGCGGGCGGTGACCAATGGGCGCGCGCCGAATGGATTGTTGATCCCGCCGAGGTTCGATGTGACGCCACTTCTGAAGTCACCGCGCTTCGCGTTGCACAAGGCATTGCTGCAGCTGCCGGGCGCGCAATCGCAGGACTACACCGAGCAGGTCGACGACATCCTCGCACTGATCGCAGACACCTATCGCTCCGACGACGGCGAGGAGGCCCATGTCGTGCCCGGCGGAGGCGCCGACCTGCAGGTCTGGATTCTGGGCAGCAGTGGCGGGCAGAGCGCAGTCGTCGCCGGCAACAGGGGGCTGCGTTTCGCCGCCAACTACCACGTCGCCCCCGCCACGGTCCTCGAGGCAGCCGACGGTCACCGGGCAGCGTTTCGGCCTTCAGTCGACCTTGACCGGCCCTACGTCGCCGTCTCGGCTGACGTCGTCGTCGCCGAGGATGAGACCACCGCTCGTGACCTGGCTGCAGGTTACGGGCCCTGGGTGCGCAGCATCCGCACCGGTGAAGGAGCGATCCCGTTTCCCACTCCCGACGAAGCGCGCAGCCACACCTGGACCGATGCCGACCGCGAACTTGTCGCGGATCGGCTCGAGACCCAATTCGTCGGATCTGCTGTCCAGGTAGCCGACCAGCTGGAGCGGTTGCGCGATGCCACCGAGGCCGACGAACTGATCATTACGACGATCACCCACGACCACCACGACCGGGTGCGCTCTTACCAGCTGCTTGCCGAAGAGTGGGCCGGCCGGTAAGCGGCAGTTACACCGCCGCCCAGCCACCGTCCACGCTCAGGATGGCTCCGTGGATGTTGGCGGCGTCGTCACTGGCCAGAAATACCACCGAGGCTGCCACTTCTTCGGGCGTACTCATCCGTCGCGACGGAAGCCGGGTCAGCACCGGTTGGATGTGGTCGGCGAACTCCTGTTGGCGTTCGGTGGCGATCGGCCCTGGCGCGACCGCGTTGACCCGAACTCCGGAAGGGCCGTACTCGTCGGCCCAGGACTTCGTGAACGAATGGATGACGGCCTTGTTGGCACTGTAGATCGCCGAGCCACTGGAGCCGCGTAGTCCGGTGATGGAGCCGATGTTGACGATGGCGCCCTTTCCGTTGCGGGCCATCTGCGGTGCGACCAGGCCGGTTAATAGAAACGGCGCAAAGACGTTGACGGCGAACGCGTCTCGCAACAACTGCTCCGAAATGTCCGCAGTCGGGGTCGGCATCAGCAGGGTAGCCGCGTTGTTCACCAGGATGTCGAGGTGCCCGCCGGCGGCCTCGGCGGCCCCGGCGGCCAGGCGCCGTACTTCCTCGGCCCCGGCGCCGAGGTCGGCGGCAACGAAAGCGCCGTCGCCCCCGGCTGAGCGGATGTCGGCGACGACGGTGTCGCCGCGGGACTTGTTGCGCCCGCTGACGATGACGAAGGCGCCGCCGGCGGCCAGCGCTTTCGCGATGGCGACTCCGAGACCGCCGGTGGAACCGGTGACCAGTGCTGTGCGGCCGGATAGCCGCGTATCGTTTGGACTCATGAGTCCACATGCTTCACCGACACAAATGGACCTGCAAGTCCAGAAATTGACGGCGAAGGGGTGGGCCACCCGCCAGCGCATCATTGAGGGCGCGGTCGCCGAGATCCGCGCCCGTGGCGTGGCACTCACCACGCTCGAAGACATCATGGCCCGCACCCACACATCGAAAAGTCAGTTGTTCCATTACTTTCCGGACGGCAAGGAACAGCTGCTGCTGGCGGTCGCTGCGTTCGAGTCGCAGATGGTGATCGACGACCAGCAACCACACCTGGCGGCGCTTTCTTCGTGGGCAGCCTGGCAACGATGGCGTGACGTGGTGGTGGACCGCTATCGTCGCCAGGGGCAAAATTGCCCGATCGCGGTGCTGATGTCCGAGATCGGCCGCACTACTCCAGGTGCCCGGGCCGTTACGGCGGAGTTGATGGCTAAGTGGCATGGCGCCATCGCTACCGGAATTCGCTCAATGCAGGAGCAGGGCAAGGTCGCCGCCCGGGTGGATGCCGACCGGGCCGCTGCGGCGCTGCTGGCCGGCGTCCAGGGCGGGGTCGGCATCATGCTCGCCACCGGCGACCTGTCTTACCTAGAGGCCGCGCTAGACGAAGGAATCGGCGCGCTGCGCGGCAGCGGAGGCCCACGTGTCAGCCGGGACGGCGGGTAGGACCTTTACCGTCATCTCACCGGAGCTACCGGCGCCATGGACGCTAGCGCACGAACCAC
>Ga0209448_10000263_pt1 | contig 18971 bp, 18 predicted proteins | sample BogFormECP14_OM2_FD_188245 | JGI IMG/M metagenome (GOLD analysis project Ga0209448, IMG submission 188245) | Bog forest soil microbial communities from Calvert Island, British Columbia, Canada - ECP14_OM2 (SPAdes) (version 2) | ecosystem: Environmental > Aquatic > Freshwater > Wetlands > Bog ... | reverse complement strand
GCAGCGAAAAAGCCTTGATTGTTGAGCGCATCGAGCAAGCTCATATCGACATAGTCGCCGACATTTTGACTGATATTGGGGAACACTTTGAGGACGTTCTGCACCCCCGGCAGCGACGGCTCGAGATTCGGCGGCGACTGCGCGACGAAATCGCGATAGGCGATATCGAGATTTTTCGCGTTGGTGATTTTCAGATCTTTGGTCAGCACCTGTTTGGCGCGCTTCTCGTTGCTGAGCGCGATGTAATTGCCTTCGATAATGGTTTTGAGAAATCGCGTGAGCAGGTCACGCCGCGCCCCGATGTCGTCGTGGCGCGCGGCGATGCCGGCGAACAGCCAGGGGATCTGCATCGGCACGAGATCGGCCAAGACATTCAGGCCGCGTTCGCGCGCCGCCGAGGCAACGGGCTCGTCGAGCGGGGCGGCTTTGATCTCGTCCAACTGCAAGGCCGCGAGCCGGTGCGCGCTGCTGCCATATTCCTTGATGACGACATCGTTTCTGGTGAGGCCGAGCTTTTGCAAAGCGAGCGTCATCGCGGAATCGCTTTCCGAACCGGCGGCGCTGATGCCGACCGTGCCGCCCTTGAGATCGGCCGCGCTGGTCACGCCGCGCGCCGAGAACAAGGTGAAACGCATGACGTTGCCGAGCGCACTGATCAGGCGCAGATTGCCGCCCGACTGATTGACCTTGATCACCGAGGACAACCCGACCTGCATGACGTCGATGCGGCCGGCCTGCAATTCCTCGGCGCCGCGGCTACCGCCGTTCATATCGAGAATGTCGACGGCAAGCCCTTGCGCCAGATCAAGGCCGGCGGAGCGCGCCATGTAGAGCGCGAGCACCGTGTTCGACGGATCGGCGATACCGGCCTTGAGCTCGACCGGCGACGCTGCGGACGGTTTTGCCGGCGCTGCCTGCTGCGCGGCAGCCGGCAGCAGAAACGCAAACACAGCGAGAGGCGCGAGCACGGCGAGCGTGTGGCGAGTACGGCTAAGCGTTGGCAATGGCGTGTTCCCGCCCGATAATCGTCATCGCGGCTCGCGCCGCCGGCGGGCCATCCATAGCCACGAAATCGGCAGTGATCAAACCGCGGGCGGCCGCGCCATCACCCCAGATTCAGTTCCTTGAAGAAGTCGTTGCCCTTGTCGTCGATGACGATGAAGGCGGGGAAATCGACCACTTCGATGCGCCAGATCGCTTCCATGCCGAGCTCGGGATATTCCACGGTCTCGACTTTCTTGATGCAATGCTCGGCGAGATTGGCGGCCGCGCCGCCGATCGAGGCAAGGTAGAAGCCGCCGTGCTTCTTGCAGGCCTCGCGCACCACCGGCGCGCGATTGCCCTTGGCCAGCATCACCATGGAGCCGCCGGCTGACTGGAAATCCTCCACGAAGGAATCCATGCGGCCGGCCGTGGTCGGCCCGAAGGCGCCCGAGGCATAGCCTTCCGGGGTTTTGGCGGGGCCGGCGTAATAGACCGGATGGTTTTTGAAATAATCCGGCAGGCCTTCGCCCTTCTCCAAGCGCTCGCGCAATTTGGCATGCGCCAGATCGCGCGCCACGATCATCGGGCCGTTGAGCGACAGCCGCGTCTTGATCGGATATTTGCCGAGCTGCGCCAAAATCTCCGGCATCGGCTTCTTGAGATCGATCTTGACCACGTCGCCGCCGAGCTTCGTCGTATCGACCTCCGGCAGATATTTCGCCGGATTGTGCTCGAGCTCTTCGAGGAACACGCCATCCTTGGTGATCTTGCCGAGTGCTTGGCGGTCGGCCGAGCACGACACGCCGAGCCCGATCGGCAGCGACGCGCCGTGGCGCGGCAGCCGGATCACGCGCACGTCGTGGCAGAAATATTTGCCGCCGAACTGCGCGCCGACGCCGAGCGACTGCGTCATTTTCTGAATCTCTTGCTCCATCTCCTTGTCGCGGAACGCATGGCCGTCCTCGGAACCATGGTCCGGCAGCGCGTCGTAATATTTGCAGGAGGCGAGCTTTACCGTCTTCATCGTCAGTTCGGCCGAGGTGCCGCCGATGACGATGGCGAGATGATAGGGCGGGCAGGCCGCGGTGCCGAGCGTGAGCACCTTCTCTTTTAGGAAGGCGAGCAAGCGCTCACGCGTCAGGATCGACGGCGTCGCCTGGAACAGAAACGCCTTGTTAGCCGAGCCGCCGCCCTTGGCGATGAACAGGAATTTGTAGGCCGAATCCGCATCGCCCTTCTCCTCGGCGAAAATCTCGACCTGCGCCGGCATATTGTTGCGGGTGTTCATTTCCTCGAACATCGAGAGCGGCGCGAGCTGCGAATAGCGCAGATTGCGCTTGAGGTAAGCGTCGCGCGCACCCTCGGCGAGCGCCGCCTCGTCGTCGCCGGCGCTCCACACCAGCCGCCCCTTCTTGCCCATGATGAGCGCGGTGCCGGTGTCCTGGCACATCGGCAAGACGCCGCCCGCCGCGATATTGGCGTTCTTGAGAAAATCATAGGCGACGAACTTGTCGTTCTCCGACGCCTCGGGGTCTTCGACGATCGACTTGAGGCTCGCGAGATGGGCGGGGCGCAGAAGATGCGCGATGTCGGTGAACGCCGCCTCCGCCAGCGCCCGCAGCGCCTCGCGCGGCACCACCAGCACGTCTTCGCCCATCACGCGCTCGACGCGCAGCCCTTCGGCTGAGATTTTACGGTAGGTCGTCGTGTCCTTGCCGAGCGGGAATAGCGGGGAGTGCTTGTAGGGCGGAGGGGGGTGGGTCGAGAACGGGGCGTTCATTGGGGGGCGGCCTAGTTTCGTTGCAGGGCAATCTATACACTCTTTTCGTGCGTGATACGCGGGCTTGACCCGCGTATCCACGCTGAATTTCGGCATGCCTCGGCCTCGCCGCAAGCCTAGTTGTCGCGAGAGTCCCCACAAGCCCGGCAATGACGAACGGACGCCGGAATTCGCGCCAAGCAGGAGCGCGCGTCTGCCACCAACTTCCAGAAACAGATCGAAAAGCGCCGGGACATTAAAGCCGCCGAAGGCGGCTCAGCCGTCACGTCTGAACGTCGACCAGCGACTTCATCATCCGCGAATAGACCCGCATCACGTAGACGTTAAAAACGTAGTTGTAGCGCGCGGTCATCTGCTGGACGGCTTCGTTGGCGTAATTGACGTTCGGCTCGGCGACCATGCCGCTTTGGTCGGCATAGGGCGCGGTCGGATCGTAGGCCGCCACGGTGCCGGGCTGCACGTTGGAGACGACCGCCTTGGTGCCGCCGCCCGGCGCCTCGACCTGTTCGACCCGCTGGGGCACATAGGCCGAAGGGAATTGCGCCTGGATTGCCGGATCGGCCGACGGCAACGGGCCGTCGGAATTGGCGTTGGCGACATTGTTCGCCGAGACTTGCAGGCGGTCCGAAGCGGCAGAGATTCCCGACACGGCAATCGAGAGGATCGAGCTCATGCCGCGTCGATAACGCGCCGCGCGCTAATTGGGCGTTGCGAAGATCGCTACAATTTTAGCGAATGAACCAGCTATGCGTCACGGCGCGAGCTTGAACAGCTTCTCCGCATTGCCGTGCGCGATGCGCTCGCGGTCGGCGCCGCTGACCGGGATTTGGTCGAGGAAGGCGCGCGCCGCTTCCATCGAGTTATACGGGTAATCAGCCGAGAACATGATGCGGTCGACGCCGACTTCCAGCAGCAGATCGAGGAAGGCCGGCGGAAAATTGAAGCCGGCGATGGTGTAATTGACGTTCTGCCGCAGATAGTCGCTGACCTGGCGTTGCAGCTTGGTCAGCGCCGGCGCCAGCCTCTCCTCAAAGCGTTGGATCATGAAAGGCAGCGCCTCGCCGAGATGGCCGATGACGAATTGCAATTTCGGATAGGCGTCGAACACTCCGCCCAAGACGAGGCGAAGAATATGTACCGCTGTTTCGATATGCCAGCCCCATCCCGAGCCGGCAAAGGCGTCGGTGACGGCCGGCGCGAAGCCGCCGAACGACACGTCGATTACCGCCTGCGGCGGCATGGTTGGATGCAGATAGATCGGCACATTGAGCGCCTCGGCGCGCTCGAGGATCGGCCAAAAGAATTTGTTGTCGAAATAGCGGCCGCGATTGTGGCCGTGGATGACGGCGCCGACGAAGCCGTGATCGCGCACCATGTGTTCGAGCTCGACGGCCGCCTTGTCGGGTGCCGCGGTCGGCATCACGGCGAGGCCGGCAAAGCGCTTCGGGTATTTTTTCACGGCGGCGGCAAGGAAATCGTTGGCTTCGCGGCTGAGCGCGATGGCGTCGGCCGCTTCAAGCTGCTCGCAGCCGGGCGAGGTCAGCGACAGCACCTGCGTGTCGATGCCGGCCGCGTCCATTTCGGCGATACGCTTGTCGCCGACGTCCGCAAGCTGCTCGACAATCTTGGCGAGGCGGCCGCCGACCTTTTCGGCGTGTTCCTGGCGCTTCTTTCCGGCCCCGGCGCGAAACGCAGGGGTCGAAAAATGCTCTTCGAGCGTGATCGTGCGCATAGGCGGTCCTTTCGGCGTTCCTCTTTATGTCGTTCGTGACGGGCTTAAGCGTCGGCGGGGCAATAGACAGGGATGAGCTTTATAGCCCGAAGCACGGATTGAGCAACGCGATAGCCTCCTGCGATTCCGGAATAGGTACCCCGCGCGACGCATAAACATGTGGCGGGAATTCGCGCGAGTGCCGCGGTGTTAATCCGCCCGGGCCGTTTCGCATCACGGCCGACAGGAGGCAGAACGATGAAGCCCACCGTAGCGCTGTTTCACGCCCCACTTTGCGCTATTGCGATCGTGACGGCACTTGCCGCGCCGGCACGCGCGGAGAACGTGCTCGCCACGCACCGGCTCGGGGCCGGGCTTGCCGCGGAAGCCGTGAGCGAAGCGGTCGCGACTTGCGCCAAGCAAGGCTATAAGGTCACCGCGACCGTCGTCGACACCGACGGCGTGACGCAGGCCCTATTGCGCGGCGACGGCGCGACGATGACCGCGCTCGAAGCCTCGCACGACAAGGCCTATACGGTGCTGACGCTCGGCGCCCCGCGCAACGAAGAAGCTAGCAGCGCCGTCGCCCAACGCATGGGCGCAACACCGTCACCCGGCGGGCTCGCCAAGCTGTCGCACATTTTGCTGACTCCGGGCGCAGTGGTGATCCGAACCGGCGGCGAAGCCATTGCGGCAATTGGAGTGGGCGGTGCGCCGGGCGGCGATCTCGACGAAGCCTGCGCCAAGGCCGGGCTCGATAAGATCGGCGACCGGCTCAAGTGAGCGGCGCGACACATCAAGCCGGCGAATCTGCTAACTCAAGGTCATGTCTTTACGCACCGCCTCTGCACGCACCGTCCGCGTCGGCCGCGCCGCGACCGGCCTTGGCCTATTCGCCTTAAAGCCGTTCGCCGAAAAGGCCTATATCGTCACCTATCGGGGCAAGCGGATCCCGACCGCGGAAGCGCATCGCCGCGAGCGGGAAACGGCGGCGAAATTCATGTTCGAGATCAACCGGCAATGGACCATCGACGGCTCGTCGCGGCGCAATCTCGCGCGCTACATCAATCATGCGTGCCGGCCGAATTGCGAAGCCGTGCTCCGCAAGGGCCAGATGATTTTCGTGGCGTTGCGCGACATCACGCCGGGCGAAGAGATCACGCTCGACTACGGCAAGGATTATTTCGATCTGTTCATTGCGCCGCTGGGCTGCCGTTGCGCGGCCTGCGCCAGCAAGGCGGCCAAGATCTATGGCAGACCGGCGCGCCGCAAGCGGTGAAAATGCGCGGCAGCGCGCGGCAAGGCCGCTTGCGGTGCATTAAAAAGCTTTGCAGTCGCGCGACACCTCGGCCGTGCCGCCTGAGGTTTTGACTTTCGCGGTGTAGCTTTTCTTCGCTTTGGCATCGAGCGTCATCACGGTGTGGACCGAGACCGGCCCCTTGGCGCCGGTGATGTAGGCGTCGATGGTGCATTTCAATCGCTTGGCGCATTTGTTCTCGATGCCGATAACGTAAGTGAAGGCGTTGCCATGGGTGACGAAGTCGCCGGTTTCGCCGAGGCAGGATTGCAGGTCGTGTTGCAGGTCCTTCGCCGCGTCCGGCGCCGGCGTTTGCTGCGCGTCGGACGGCTTGGTGCCGGGAAGCGGATTTTGCGGCGCGGTTACGGGCGCCGGCGCGGCAGCGTCTTCGGCAGATGCCGTGCAAGCGAAACCGGCGTACACTACGAGCGCAAGCGCCGGCGACTTCAACGCCAATGTTGAGCGCAAAACCGGCCTCCTTCGCCGTCGACGGGGATTAGTTGCGCTACGGCACCGGACGGTTCATCCGCTTATTCGAGCTTAATATGCGAGTCCTCGATCAGCTTACGCCATTTCGGCTCCTCGGTGCTGATGCGCTTGGTCAGGTCCTCGGGCGAGCCGGCGATCGATTCAAAGTATTGCGCATCGAGAAAATTTTTCTGGACATTGGGATCGGCAAAGATCCTGCGCACCTCGTCGTTGAGCGTCTTGACCACGTCGGGCGGCATGCCGGCCGGGCCGAACAATGCGAACCACGACACCGCGACATAACCGGGCACGGTCTCGGACACGGTCGGAACGTCCGGCAACAGCGCTAAGCGCTTAGGCGCGCCGATCGCGATCATTTTCACGGTGCCGGCCTTGACCTGCGGCACCGCGGTGCCAGCCGATACGAACACCAATTGAATCTGGCCGCCCATGACGTCCTGCATCGCCGGCGTCGCGCCTTTGTAGTGCACGGCGACGAAATTCACCCCGGCCATGGTCTTGAACATTTCCATGTTGAGATGGCCGCTCGAGCCCACGCCGAAGGTGCCGTAATTGAGCTGGCCCGGCTTTTCCTTGGCCAACGCGATCAATTCCTTGACGTTGTTCGCCGGCACCGCCGCATTGAGAACGAGCGCGTGATCGATTTGCACGAGACCCGATATCGGCGTGAAGCCTTTCACCGGGTCATAGGGCAAATGGCCGTAAAGCGTCGGATTGACGATGAACGTGGTCTCGGGGCCGATGAGGAGCGTGTAGCCGTCGCCCGGCTGGTGGGTGACATATTCGGCCGCGACTTGGTTATTGGCGCCGGGCTTGTTCTCCACCACCACCTGGGCGCCCAAATCGGCGATGAAATGCTGCGCCAAGAGACGCGCCAGCATATCGGTGACGCCGCCGGGCGAGGCCGGCACGATGATGGTAATCGGCTTCGACGGATAATCATCCGCCGATGCCGCCGTCGTCGCCAGGCTTGCGAAAAACCCGATCGCCGCTGCGCCGCAAAGCCAAACCCTCATTCCAATCCTCCCCATCACATGCTTGTGGTTTGCGGCATAATATACTGGTCCGCCCGCGGGCTTGAACGGCCCCCAAGCTGCCGGCGACCAATTATAACGTATAGCCGGCATGAGGGATGAGATGTATTCTGCCCGCGCAATTTCGCTGCTCGCCGGACTAATCGCCGCAGGCGCCGTCTTCGTCGTGTTGCCGGCCCGCGCCGATGAGCAGGCCGATGCCGATTTCGCCAAGCGTTTTTTTGCCGGGGCCGCAGGCAAACCGAAGGCCTATGCCTGTTTCGTACGCCGCTATGACGCCAGCCATATGGCGGAGCATCCGTCGCAGAAAGTCACGGTGATGAGGCTTCTCATCACCGCCAAGAAAACGCCGGATGACAAATATCTCGACTATTCGTTCCGGCTCGGCGTCAATTTCCGCGACCGGCCCGGCGATTTCGATTCAAGCGGCGAATGCGGTCATGCGCCGACGGTGCGCAACCCGGATACCGATCCGGGGCCGGCCGCGGGCATCGATTTTCAATGCGACGTCGATTGCGACGGCGGCGGCATCAGCGTCAATCTCGCCAACAATGACAACGCGCTCATGGTCAAGCTCGATCGCATCCGCATCTGGAAAAGCACAGATCCCAACGGCACCGCGCCGCGGGAAATGCAAGGCGGCGCCGACGACAAGATATTCCGGCTTGACCGCACCAGCCTGGACGAATGCAAATCGCTGGTCACCGACCGCAAGGAGCTCGCCGCGATGCGGCATAAATAGACGTATCGAAAGGAAGTCCTCATGCGCCGACGCAACTTGCTGCAGCTCGCGCTGGCCATCGCTCCGGCTTCGCTGCTTACGACCCGCGCCAAAGCCGAAACGCCTGGGCCAGCCAAAGTCGTCTATCACCTCGCCGACCTCGACAAAGTCGATTTCGTGCTCGGCAACATCAACAATCACTACAAGGGAATGGGCGGACCCGACAAAGTGACGATTGCGCTCGTGGTGCACGGCCCGGCCCTGAAGGCGTTCCATACGGCGGACGCCGCGCCCGACATGTCAAAGCGCACCGATGACTTGGCCAAGGCCGGGCTAGAGCTCAACGCCTGCATCCACACCATGCGGGCGCAAGACGTCACGCTGAAGGATCTGTTGCCCGGCTTCATCATCGCCGACAAAGGCGGCGTGGTGCGGCTCGCCGAACTACAGTCGCAGGGCTACGCGTATTTGCGGCCGTGACGCGATGCGATCCGCGTCACTGGCAGAGAAATTCCTCGCCGGAACGGCCGAAGCAGAATTTCTTGCCGATATTGATGAGCTGAACGCGGCGGTTGACGCCCGAAGTCGGGTGCGCCGGATCGCGCAATTGCTCTTCGCCCAAACCGACGGCTTCGAGCACCGCGGGATTGACGCCGAACGGGTCGATCAACGCATTGCGGATGGCTTCGGCGCGGCGCTGGCTCAGGCCGATATTGTATTCCCGGCCGCCGACCGAATCGGTATGGCCGATGACGAGAAATCCGTAGGCCAAGAGGATCGGATTATGCAGCGCGTCGGCGATCGCGCCCACGGTGCGGTACGATGACGGCTTGATCACTGCGGAATTGAAATTGAATTCGACCTCGACGGTGAATTGCGCGAGATTTGCAAGCTGAGGAAAACTAAGCGGGCGCGGCGGAAGGGTTCCCGGATAGTTATGGATATTGTCCAACGCAGCCTGGCGCATCTGCGCCGCCGTCAAATCCAGCCGCGAGTCACTAACGCCAGCCAAACTGTTGGCGATCTGGCCCGAGCTCAATCGGTTCTGCGCCACGGCGGCCGTCAAAGCGGTGGTGAAAATCAGCGCGGCGACGGCGGAAATAAAATGCGGTTTCATTGCTGAGCCCTTTCCGTGCGCCAGCCGGTATCGGTGAAGGCCTGATTGCATGCCGGACTGATCGCCACGGGCGACGTGGCCTGGAGGCATTCGACCAGATGCGCGTCGGCGTGCGACGTGCCGCATAGCCTTTCGATATCGGCGCTGCAGATGTCGCCGATATTGCGCTGCGCCGCGGCGCGCCGGCTGATCGAGTCATAGACCTGCGCGCGGGTCTGCGCACAGCGCGGGGAAAGCACGCCGGCATGGCCGTCCAGGCAATTCCTGAGGCCGCCGCCGAGCGGAATGCCGCGGCAATATTTCGCCACGTCGGCGCCGCAGGCGGCGGCGAGCTGTGAAATCGCGTCAGCATAGCTCATGGTCTGAGCGGCCGCGGTGCCGATCCCGCCAATCAAGAACGACAAGACGCAGAAAATCGTCGCATGTTTTATCGCGGTAGCCCGCATTCCAGCCTCCCTCACCGCCCTATTATCGTACCGGTGATGACCCCGTGAACAGCTCTTCCTACGCATCCTGTGTCCGATTGCACAGGTGACGCAAGTACTTATTGCTCACGGAGGTATGCTGGCGAAGGCATGCGACTTCTTGCCGGCGCAGCGAAGATCGCCCCGGCAAGCATTGCGACAGCAAGTTAAAGCGGTCGCGCGACCCGTTATTTCGCCGCCTGGCCGGCCATCATGTTCTTGATGACGCCGACGATCGCGGTAAGCACGGCGCCGGCAACACCGCCGCCGACCGCCTGACCGAGCAACGCGCCGATATCCATGTTACCGGCCGCGCCCTGGAGCATCGGCAACAGCGCGGTGAGAAGCGTTCCGCCGCCGGCGCCGCCGATCGCGCCGGCAATCGTATTGCCGAGCGCGCCGAGATCGACGTTCTTCATCGTGGCGCCGGCGGCATTGCCGCCAACCGCACCGGCGATGAGTTGAATAATAAGATTGATAAGCGTACCTGACATCGCATTTCTCCCCTTCGTTGCTTCACGCTGCTCTTATTCCGGCGCCGAGTGCCTCGGCGTCGGTCGTCTGGCGAATGTCGTATCTGTTTGATGATTAGCTGACGCCAAAGCGCGACGGCCTTTGCGCGGCCGGCCGGCAAACGCGACATCCGCGTCTTCTGAATAATGCTTGTCCGATGCGGCACCGAAGCTATCGCCCGGAATCTGGGCGCTGTTCGGCGGTGCCGATTGCTTCGGCCGGTCCGCTGACGAAACTGCAACAACGCCCATCGGCTCCTCGCATGATACGAGTTCAGTCTCACATTCGTCGCGCCGGGCCTCTTATCAGAATCTAATCCGCTTATATCGCACTATGCGCTCGTCCCTAGATCGCGGTTCCCGGCCGACGCTGACAAGACTATCGGTAGCCCTCTCGACTGGGACCTTACAATCGCGTGATGAAGCTTTTGTGCAGCGCACTCGGCATAGCTCCGATCTCTTGCCGCCAATTCGCGCACGATCCAGTCTTTTCAGCATGTTAGACGGTTGTTACGGCGCACCGGCAGCGCTGCGCGCAACTCGACTTTGCATAAGCGGAATGAGGAAGGCGGCCGACGACGCTTATTCCTCGCCGACCAGATCACGCCGTCGTCCTTCAAGCGCCGCGGAATAGCGCCGCAGCACATAGGCTTCGGTGAGAAGACCGATGACGTGGCGGTCGGCGAAGGAATCGACAACGGCAAGCGTTTCCGTCTCGGCGCGATCGAAGGCCAGCACCGCTTCCTTGACCGCCATGCCCGGCAGCAGCATGTCCTCGCGATGGTGCAGCAGATTTTTGACTGATTGCTCGGGCTCCGCATCGGAAGCGTGGGCATCCGCCACCACGACCAGCCCAACATAACGATCGGCATCATCGACGGCGATGACGGAGGCCGAAGACCCAAGCGGGAAAGCTTCGCGGAATGCCGCTATGGTCGAAGACGCATTCACCGTCTGCACGTCCTGGCGCATCATCTTTTCGACTGTCAGGTCGCGCATCCAGCCGACATCGGCGGCGCTGCGAATGGTCTCGCCGCGTAGATGGAAGCGCCACGTCGCGAATGAATAGCCGAACACTTCGCGTGTGACTTGCGCCGAAATGATCACCGCGACCAGCACCGCGGTTGTCAGCCAGAGATCGCCGGTGGATTCGAGCGCAATGAAAATCATAGTCAGCGGCCCGCCGATCACCGCGGCCGCAAGCGCGCTCATGCCGATCACCGCATAAGCGTTCGGATCAAAATAGACAGTCGGCCAGAGCATCGTCAGCGACACGGCGAGCAGATGACCGCCGAGCGCGCCGATCAAGAGCGACGAAAAAAACATGCCGCCGCGAAATCCGGAGCCGAGCGAGGCGATCGAAGCGACGATTTTGAGCAAGAACAGGAGTGCGACCATGCGAAACGACAAATCGAGCGTGCCCGCCACGCGCAACGCGCCATGACCCGACGACATGATCTGCGGCGACACGATCGCCAATAGGCCAACGACAAGACCGCCCAGCGTGGTGCGCAGCGTCGGCCGCAGTTTCAGCCGCGCGAACATCGTTTCGCTGATAGCGACTCCGCGCATGAGAATGATGCCGAGCGCCGCCGCCAACAGGCCGAGCGTGGCGGCGAGCACCAGATCGTGCGCCGCGATGGTCGTCGGCTCGGGAGGAACGACGCCAAGCTCCGCCGGCGACAGCGCGTGCGCCACCAGAAACCCGACCAGCGCCGAAATCCCGACCGGCGCCAGACCGCTCGGCGAGTAACTGCCGATGATCAGTTCGAAGCCGTAAAAGGCGCCGGCCAGCGGCGCGCCGAACGCGCCGGCAATGCCGGCGGCGGCGCCGCAGCCGACCAGGATGCGCAAGTCGCCGCGACGCAGGCGAAACGCGTTGCCGATCCGCGAGGCGATGCCGCTCGCCAACTGCGTGTAGCCGGCCTCAAGACCGACCGACGCTCCGACGCCGCTCGACCACACCGTCTGCGCCGCGACGATGATGCTGCCGAGAAGCGACATGCGGCCGCCATGCAGCGCATTGGCTTCGATCGGATCGATTTCCCGCTCCGGCCGCCACCGCCGGATCAGTTCGGTAGATGCGCCGAACAAGATGCCGCCCACGAGCGGTACCGAGAGCGCCAGAACCGGATCGAGCGACAGCCGTGCGGAGAGGCGCTCGCCGTGCTGCAGATTGAAAAATATCTCGTGGAGCAGATCGACCGCAGTGCCCATCAGGGCGACCGCAAGGCCGGCGACGACGCCGACCAGCGCCGCGAGGCCGATCAGGCTCGATTCCCGCGCTCGGACCAGCGCGCGCAGGCGCCGCGGTATTTCAAGTCTGGCTGCGACTTTAGCGGTCAAGGCGCATCACCGGCGAGACGTACACATTAGAGACGTACATATTAATGTCGAAGCTGAACCCGCCGCATGCGGCCGGCATTTTCATTGGGCTTTGCCGCGAGCCCGAGGAGCGAGCGGCACTGCCTAACGCGTCACCTATACAGGTAAAGCCGTATAGGCGCAGTGAACTTTCACCGGCCGCCCTACCCCGACTTTCGCGTCAGATACGCGGCCGGAACACCCGATGGCACAAAACGTTAGTGACCATAGACCGGGTGGCATTCCAGTATGGTTTCATACCCAGCCGACGTATTTTCACGTCTAGTTACCTATTTCGATATCGGCCCACCTCCGCCGCCCCGGAAACGGGCCGCGGATGGCGTTACCGCGGCACAGGCCCAGCCAAGCGTGGTCGCCGACGCCGTCTCGGGCAGCATTGTCGAGACCGATATCCCGGCCCGTCTGGACAGCTTGCTGTTTGAGCGATTTCACCTCCTCGTGATCGTGGCGCTGGGCGTCACCTGGATCCTTGACGGGCTCGAAGTGACGCTTGCCGGCGCGCTGTCCGGCGAACTCAGGGAAAGCTCCGCCTTAGGCCTGAGCAACACGCAAATCGGCCTTGCCGGGAGTTGCTATCTCGCCGGCGCCGTGTTCGGCGCGTTCTTCTTCGGCTGGCTGACCGATCGCCGCGGCCGCAAAAAATTGTTCACGATCACACTCGCCGTTTACCTTCTCGCGACGGCGGCAACCGGCCTGTCGTGGAATGCATGGAGCTTTTCTCTGTTCCGCTTTCTCACCGGTGCTGGCGTCGGCGGCGAGTACACCGCCATCAATTCGACAATCCAAGAGCTTATTCCGGCACGGTTCCGCGGCTGGACCGACCTCCTGATCAACGGCAGTTTCTGGGTCGGTGCGGCACTTGGCGCGGGCGGTTCCCTCGTACTACTCGATCCCGCCGTCATCGATCCGGCAATCGGCTGGCGGCTCGCTTTTCTGATCGGGGCGACTATCGGACTTGTGATTCTACCGATGAGACTTTGGATTCCGGAAAGTCCGCGCTGGCTGATTACACATGGCTTCCCACAAGCGGCCGACGCGGTGGTGCGCGGCATCGAAGCCCGTGTGGGCCATGAGCAAGCTTCTACCGAACATTCGGGCGCCGATCGTAAAGCACGGCTGCGCATGCGCAGTCACACGCCGCTTTCCGAAGTCGCCCGCACACTGTTCGTGACATACCGCCGGCGCACGCTGGTGGGCTTGAGCCTGATGTCGGCGCAGGCCTTCTTCTACAACGCGATTTTCTTTACCTATGCGCTGATCTTGACCGACTTCTACGGCACGCCGGCGCAGCGCGTTGGCTGGTACCTTCTGCCGTTCGCCGCCGGCAATGTGCTCGGCCCGATATTGCTCGGTCGCCTGTTCGACACGATCGGCCGCAAGGTGATGATCGCATCGACTTATGCGCTGTCGGGACTCTTGCTCGCCGTTACCGCCGACCTCTTCAGCCGCAACCTACTCACCGCGCAAACACTGACACTAGCGTGGATGATTGTGTTTTTCTTCGCCTCGTCGGCGGCGAGTTCCGCCTATCTCACCGTCAGCGAAATCTTCCCGCTCGAAATTCGCGCGCTCGCCATTGCGTTCTTCTTTGCAATCGGCACCGGCATCGGCGGTATTGCGGGGCCGATTCTGTTCGGCGCGCTGATCGAAAGCGGGTCACGCGGCAGCATCGCCATAGGTTACGTCGTCGGCGCCGTTCTAATGATTGGCGCGGCTTGCGTTGAAGCATTGTGGGGAGTCGCCGCCGAGCGTAAATCGCTCGAGGCCGTGGCGCGGCCGCTTGCAGTTGTCGAGTGAACTTCTGATATCAACAGATAAATAGGCCTGCGGATGAGCTTGGAAATACTCGATCTCGACATTGGCGGCCTTGGCATTGCGGACCCCGATATGGAGCTTGCGGACACAACTCTCGTTCCCGATTTACAAAAATGCGCAATCCTGCTCGATATCGACGGCACCATCCTCGATTTCGCGCCGTCACCGCAGCAGGTCTGGGTGCCGACGGAGTTGCGGCAGACGCTAAAGCGGATCAACGAATTGGCAGGCGGCGCGCTGGCGCTGGTCAGCGGCCGCTCGCTTGCCGATATCGATTTGATCTTCTCGCCGCTTGAACTGGCCGCGATCGGCGGTCACGGCGCGGAATTGCGCGCCATGCCCGGTGGCGAGGTCGTGATGCGCGCCGATCCGCTCGGCGCTGCGCTTAAGCGCAAGCTTGCCGGCGTGAGCGAGCTCGGGCCGGGCGTTCTTGCCGAAGACAAAGGCTATTCGCTCGCGCTCCATTATCGGCTTGCTCCGGAGAAAGGCAACGCGGTGCGTGCGGCAGTCGAGGAACTTTGCGCCGATATACCGCCCGGCACGGTGGAGATCCTGCCCGGCAAACTCGTCGTCGAGATCAAGCCGGCAGCGGTCAACAAGGCCAACGCGGTGTGCGAATTGATGAAATTGGCGCCCTTCGCGAAGCGCAATCCGATTTTCATCGGCGACGATATTACTGACGAGCCGGTGTTCGGCGTGGTTGCACAATTTGGCGGCCTGGGGTTTTCGGTCGGCCGCGTCGCCGCGACAGTCAACGGATATTTTGAGAAGCCGCAATCCGTCCGCGCCTGGCTCGCGCGCATCGCGGCCGCCGCCCAAGGCAGCGCGGGATGAAAGATCACGGGCTCGATCTCGCGGTGATCGGCAATGGCCGCACCGCCGCATTGGTCGATCCGTGTTCGCGGATCGTGTGGTGGTGTTATCCGCGTTTCGACGGCGATCCGATCTTCTGCCGGCTGGTGGCCGGGCGGGAGGAAAAGGGATTTTCCGATGTCGTGCTTGACGACATGGTGGATTATCAGTCCGCCTATATCCGTAACACCGCGATCGTCAGCCACGAATTGACCGACAGCCGCGGCAACAAGGTCAAGATCACCGACTTCACGCCGCGCTTTCGCCAATACGGCCGCGTGTTCCGGCCGCCGCAAATTTATCGCGTCATCGAGCCGGTCGCGGGTCTGCCGCGCATCACCATCCGGATGCGTCCGACATGCGACTACGGCAAGCCGCTGCGGCGGCGTTCGCTTGGCAGCAACCATATTCGCTATTCCGATGACGACACCGTCATCCGCCTGACCACCGACGCGCCGCTGTCGCTGATCGACAGCGAGGCGTCGTTTGTTCTGAGCCGCCCGATGCATTTGGTGTTCGGGCCGGACGAGCCGTTCACCGGCGACCTGGAAAAGACCTGCCGCGATTTCTACGAGAGCACACGCGACTATTGGTCGGAATGGGTGCGCCGCCTGTCGATCTCCTATGATTGGCAGGACGCCATCATCCGCGCCGCGATCACGCTGAAGCTGTCCAATTTCGACGAAACCGGCGCCGTCATCGCCGCGCATACCACCTCGATCCCGGAAGCGCCGTCCACCGGCCGCACCTGGGACTATCGCTATTGCTGGCTGCGTGACGCCTATTTCGTGGTGCAAGCGCTCAATCGCATCGGCGCAACGCGCACCATGGAGGAATTCATTTCCTTCACGCTGTCGATCGCATCGCGGCCGGATCAGGAACTAAGGCCGCTTTACAGCGTAGTGCCGGACGCCCCGCTTAGGGAACGGACCGCGCCGCATCTTGAAGGCTATCGCGGCGACGGCCCGGTGCGCATCGGCAATGCCGCCGTCGATCAGGTGCAGCATGACGCCTATGGCAGCGTCATCCTCGCCGCCATGCCGATGTTCTTCGACCGCCGCCTGCCGCGGCCCGGCGACGAAGGCCTGTTTCATCTGCTCGAATCGCTCGGCGCACGCGCCGCCGCGAAGGCCTTCGCGCCCGATGCCGGGATTTGGGAATATCGCGGACGCCAGCGCATTCACACCCATTCCGCCGCGATGTGCTGGGCCGGCTGCCAGCGACTCGCTGCGATCGCGATGCGGCTTGGGCTCGAACCGCGCGCCAAATACTGGAATTCGATCGCCGAGCCGATGCATGCCGAACTGCTCGACCAGGCCTGGAATCAGAAGCGCGGCGCGTTCACCGCGGCGTTCGGCTCGGACGATCTCGATGCCAGCGTGCTTCTCCTTGCCGATCTCGGCGTCGTCGAAGTGGACGATCCGCGCTTCGTCTCGACCGTCGCCGCCATGGAACGCGAATTGGTGCGCGAAAAACACGTCATGCGCTACGCCGCCGCGGACGATTTCGGCATGCCGGTGACGGCGTTCTTGATTTGCCGGTTCTGGCTGATCGACGCGTTGTGGTCGCTCGGGCGGCGCGAGGCGGCGCGCGATCTGTTTGCCGATGCGATGCAGCATCGCAATCGTTATGGGCTGCTCTCGGAAGACGTCGACCCGCAGACCGGCGCGCTGTGGGGCAATTTCCCGCAGACCTATTCGATGGCAGGCCTCATCCTCTCGGCCATGCGCCTGTCGCGCAGTTGGGAAGACCGCTACTGGCGCGGCTGATCGCTATCTGGCGGCGAGCGCGCCCAGCATGTCGAACTTGTAATCGGCCTGTACCAAAAGACCGTAACGCTCCGTTTTCGCCGGCAATGTCTGGCACGGACACGGTGTGCCGAAGGCGTTGGTATAGGCGTTGTCGTTCGTCCACATCGCCCAGTATCGACCGCCGGCGCCGACATTGAAGGCCGGCGTAATGTAATACGACAAGATCGCGTCGAGTTGCACGCCGATACCGTGGCCGGTTTCCGTCGAATTCTGGTTCGACACGTCGGTGCGCAGCCAGTGGGTATCGACGCCGCTGAATTGCGTGTACGGCAGAACAGCAGCATCCGCATTGAACCGCAGCCCCGGCAGCAACATGACATCGCCGTTCACGCCGACGCGCAGCGAATTCCAGGTGTCGTTCTCGCTGATGCCGAGCTGGTTATCGGGAATCGCCGGAATGCAGTCGGAAAAAGCGTTCGCGATCTGCACACAACTGTAGGCGTCCTTCTTGTCCCGGTAGTAATTGTAGCCGACAAAGGCGCCGAGCCGGTAATCCGCCGCGCGCAGCGCGTCGTAGCCGATGTCACCGGTGGCATAGCTGATCGTGCCCGTGACCGGATTTGAAATCGTATTCGAATAGGGAACAGTTTCGCCGAAGATCAGCCAGTCTTCGTCGTTCATATGGCCGCTGGACAGCGCGCCGGCGCCGACGAATCCCTTCACGAACATCCTGTCCGGGCTCTCGATACGTGTGAAAATCTCCCCCGAATTGGCGATCGAGTCATAAGTGAGCCGGGATACCAGCACGTTGGCATTGGCGGCCGATGTCGTCCCGCCCAGATCCTTCTGGAATTTGCCGGAACTGTACCAGTAGCGCACGCCGGCCTCCAATTCCCAGCCGGCAAACCAAGCCACCGGAGCGGCTGTCGGCGTCCATGCCGCGCTTGCGATTGGTACCTGTGGCATATCCGCCCAACGCGCCCACGGATCAACGCCGAACCGGTAATTCAATCCGAACTTCACCTCCTGCACGTTCTGCGAAATGCTCGTCGTGCCGGCCGGCGTCTGAACATATCCAGCTGCGTCGTCCGGCACGACTTGCAGGAAGCTGATCGGCGTGGCGACATTGGAATGCCCAAAGCCGAGATAGTCATATTCGAGCCGCAGCGACCATGCTAGCGTTAGCGCCCGCTCGACGCCGGCCCCCGCCGTCCAACCCGTCTTCCAGACATTGCCGCTTGCGTCGGTGCCTGGTCCGAGAATCGCATTGCTGGCAATGTCGATGTGATCGTGAACCGCGGCGAAACCACCCTTGATATAAAGCAGCGTGCGCTGTTGCGGATCGATGGCTTAGCCGATGCGCGGCGTAACGGTCGCGCTGGCATTGGGTTCGGAGCGGCAGTTCGCCGAGACAAAGAAGCCGGAAGAGGCCAGGCACGTATTGGTGCCGATCGACACGAGCCCGCTCAGGTCGGCTTCGATGCCCAACACCAAGCGTGTTTGCGGCGCTTGCCAATTGTAGCCGGTCTGAAAGCCGCCGAGGAATCCCGGCGTCGCAACACTGTCGCCAAAGAGCGACGGGCCGAGCGAATCGGCGAATTTGGTGTCGCCCCACAGCGTGCCGATATGAGCGCCAACGTAACCACCGGTCCACGTCCATAGCGGCGGTGCCGGAAGGGGCGGCGGGCCCGCACTCAAATCGGCCGCGTCCGCTGCACCGGCAACGGCGAGTGCAACAAGGCCGAGGCCGCGGAGCAGAAGCGTCTTCATGTGCAACCGCCGTGGGCGCTTGCGGCACGGCTCTCCGCGCGGCTCGCCGGCGCGATTTGGCGCAGGCCGTGAACCGTTGAATCAGTAAAGAAATATGGTTGAGGCTTCCTTAAAGGCGGTCGATGCGTGCGCCCTGCCCGGGTGGGCCCCGGTCACCCAAACACAGCAGCCCTACGGCGATTGGAAGCCTTTTCCAGCGCGAAAGGATTTCGCCATGCGTGCGACGATCGGGTCGTAGTTTTGCTTGGCGATGGCCGGGTAGGACATGGAAAAGCCTTCGGTCATCTGG
>Ga0209448_10000261_pt1 | contig 18993 bp, 15 predicted proteins | sample BogFormECP14_OM2_FD_188245 | JGI IMG/M metagenome (GOLD analysis project Ga0209448, IMG submission 188245) | Bog forest soil microbial communities from Calvert Island, British Columbia, Canada - ECP14_OM2 (SPAdes) (version 2) | ecosystem: Environmental > Aquatic > Freshwater > Wetlands > Bog ... | reverse complement strand
CAGCATGTTCGGCTCCTTTCCTCCGAGCCCTTTGGTTGGTTTGCGCCTCCAAAGTTTACTCGGGCCTGGGAGCCGACATTGTTATGGAATCATTACACTTACAACCGAGTTCTAGATCGTCTACCGCTCCACCGCCATCGCCACCGCATTCCCCCCTCCCAAACACAGCGCCGCAATCCCGCGGTGCACGTCGCGACGAATCATTTCGTAGATCAAGGTGACCAGCACGCGGGCCCCACTCGCGCCGATAGGATGTCCCAGGGCCACCGCGCCTCCGTTCACGTTGACGCGCTTCATATCGAGTCCCAGTTCGCGGCAGACTCCCAGCGCCTGCACCGAGAAAGCCTCGTTCAGTTCGTAGAGATCGACATCATCTTTCTTCCAGCCCGTCTTCTCCCAGATTTTGTGCACCGCGCCGACGGGAGCCATCATCACCCACTTCGGCTCGACCCCGCTGGTAGCCTGCGCGACAATGCGAACCATTGCAGTCGCGCCCAGTTCCTTCGCGCGCGCCGCGCTGGTCACAACGAGCGCTGCCGCTCCGTCGTTGACTCCAGGGGCATTGCCCGCCGTGACGGTGCCATCTTTCTTGAACGCCGGCTTGAGCGAGCGCAAGACTTCGATGGTTGTGTCTTCGCGGGGCCCTTCGTCCTTGTCAAAGATTACTGGCGGCTGCCCCTTCTTCTTGGCAGGGATTTCGACCGGCACAATCTGCGCCTTGAAACGGCATTCCTTCTGAGCGGCAATGGCCTTCCGATGCGAATTTACTGCGAACTCGTCCTGCTCCTCGCGCGTGATGCCGTATTTTTCAGCGACGTTCTCACCGGTCAATCCCATGTGATAGTCGTTGTAAATGTCCCACAGTCCATCGTGCACCATGGAATCGACGAGCTGTCCGTTGCCCAGCCGATATCCCTTGCGCGCATTCGGCAAAAGGTAGGGCGCGTTCGTCATAGACTCCATGCCCCCGGCAACCACGATCGAACTGTTCCCCGTCTCGATGGCCTGCGCGGCCAGCGCGACCGCCTTCAAGCCCGAGCCACACACCTTGTTAATTGTCATGGCACCTACCTCGGGCGCCAGTCCGCCGAACAACGCTGCCTGCCGTGCCGGGTTTTGACCGAGTCCGGCAGAGACAACGTTGCCCATGATGCACTCGTCGATTTGTGAAGGCTGCAGATTCGCCCGCTTGACGGCTTCGCGCACTGCGATCGCGCCGATCTGCGGAGCCGTCATATCGCTAAGACTTCCCTGAAATTTTCCGATCGGCGTACGGCATCCCGCGATGATCACAACTTCATTCGAACCCGCCATGGTTGAGCTCCTCGACGCGCTCGATTGAGTTCCGCCCTTAAAGCGCGCTCCCTCATTCAACGCGTCGTTTCGAAATCGTCTTTCATTATAGATCGCGCAAACCTTCCCGAAGATTCGCCGGCGCGCCGCGGCTTTCTGTTAACACCCACGGATGGTAGACGCGACCCGATCGGAGAGCAGGCGAGCGTGAGTTGTGATGTCACGCGAACTTTTCTTCGCGTGCGCGTCGCACAGGTGACCTTGGTGCATCGTTGCGTGCGCTCGTTCCCATCATTTTTCTCTTGACTTCGTTCTGCGTTGACTCTATACATTCAAACAGTTGCAACAAATCACCGTTGCGAAATTCCATGAAGAATGGAAAGGGAGAATAGATCCATGGCAACCAAAAAGAAAGCCGCAAAAAAGAAAAAGCACTAACCACCCGCAACAGGCAACGACAAAGGGGACGCGATGAGCGTCCCCAAAGTTTTTTGCGGCATCATTACGGTGGAGAGACGGGCGCCTCGCCCGTCCACCGGGGTCTCGACCGCTCGACCAACATCGTCCAAACCCCCGCACTAATTCACGCGAGACGCCGATTTCTTCTGCGGAGCCGCAACCACCTTCTCCGTGGCCGGACAAAGATTGCGGTAGGGGCAATACGAGCAGTGATGCCCGACGTCCGGCTGGAACTTCCCCTGCGCAATTCCGTTGGACGCTTTCTCCACCCGCAATTTCGCCGCTTCCAACTCGGCGTCGTTCCGCGTCGTAAAGATCGGCGTATTGTTTTCCAGATTGTGGAAAATCAGGCGGTCCGCCCGCTTCCCCCACGTCTCCCTGGCCGCGATTGCATACAAGGAGAGTTGCAGGCTCTTGTCGGCATCCTCTTGCGACCGCGGTTTGCCGGTCTTGTAGTCGACGATGGCGACCGTGTCGGGACCGGTGCGATCGATCCGATCCACGCGTCCAGCCACCTTCGCCGGCCCAACTTGCAGTTCGAACCGGCATTCTGTTTCGACGACCTCGGGCGGCGGAGCGCCGCGGGCACATTCGATAAACTGCCGCAACTGCTCCATTCCCTGCCGCAGATACAGCTCATACTGATAGCGGTCGGCGATGCCCGCGGCAGCCAGATCGGATCGGAACTGTTCGAGCAAGTCTTCGACGCTGATCTCGCGCTCGTAGCGCTGCGCATCATAGAAAGTGTGCAGGATGCGGTGCATGGCCGCTCCGTAGTGTAGTGACGCGGGGACGTCGCGGGGCAGGTTCCACTCCCTTTCGAGCTTGAAGCGGAGCGGACACTCTTCATAGATTTCAATGGCCGATGCGCTCAGACCGGTAGCGAAGCTCGCCGACGGCGGCATCAGTAGCCACGCGGCAACATTTGACTGCTGTAAAGCGATTCTCTGTTCTTCCTCCGCAAACAAGGTATCCTGCACGGCCGCCGCTGAGCGAGTGAACCAAAGCCGTTTGTAAGCCGGGTGAACCATGAACTCGCGCAAGAACTTAGTCGGCTTCTGGTCCTTCTGGCCCGTGCCCTGCTTCGCATAGATCGCCAAGGTGTCCTTGGCGCGCGTCATGGCCACGTAGAACAGGCGGCGCTCTTCTTCTTCGTGCAGCGTCTTATCGTCATTCGCATGCCGGTCCGATAAAGACGCGTCTGAGCGGCGCAGTTCCGCCGGAAAAGCAATCAGCGGCTCCCGATAAGGGATTGGAAACGACGTCGACGAGCCGCGAATGATGGCGACGTGCTGAAACTCAAGTCCCTTGGCGGCGTGCGCAGTCAACAAGTGCACGGCATCGACATCTTCCTCGGGCGGAAGCGCAATCGCGCCTCGCGCCTGCACAAAATAATCCAAGTACTCGAGGAATTCGGAAGGACTGCCAGTTTCAGCAATGGCTTTCGTTTGCCACTCTTCAACAAACTTCAGAAACGCGACCGTCAAAGCGGACCGCTGCAAGGCGAAGTGCCGCAATATGACGTTCACCGCATCACACGCGTGAACTCCGTCCTTCTTCACTTCACGATGCACGTTCTCCACGCTTTCGAGCACTGACGAACCATTCCGCAGTCTTCCCAGCACCGTGCGGAGATCGAGTTCCTGCCGCCGCACCGCCTTCATCGCCGCCCGCAATTCCAACGGGTCGATGCCGAACTGAGGCAGCGCCGCCACGCGAAACAGGCTGGCCGCATCGTTCGGAGACACGGCCGCCGTCAGGCAGGCCACCGCGTCGCGGACTTCAGGGGTATCGAGAACGTCCAGCCCTTCGATGGAAAACGGAATGCCGCGCTCGGCGAATTCATGCACCAGTTCGTCGCGATGGTTGTGCTGGCGATAGAGGACGGCAAAATCGCTCCACCGGCAGCGCTGGTCTTTATCTTTGTCCCTGTCCCTGTCTCTGTCCTTGCGCTTCTTCTGTATCCGGCGGGCAAGATCGGCGGCCTCGACCTCCCTGTGCATCCAGGTAACAATTTCGACCACCGGTGCGGACGCGCCCTCGCCTCGTCGCTTTGCCTCCTCGTCGCGCAGTGATTCGAGCGGCCTCCGCTGATGCGAAAGCGAGGCTTCTTTTTGCCCGACCTTTTGCGCGAACGTCTGTCCGAACACTGCCGGGTTCTCATTCACAATGTCAAAGGCGCAACCGAGGATCGGCGAGAGCGAGCGTCGGTTCTTTCCCAGCACCACCACGCGCGCCGCGGGAAACTTCTTCACGAACAGCGTGAACGCCTCGCTTGAAGCCCCACGGAACTGGTAGATCGCCTGGTCCGGATCGCCGACCGCAAAAACGTTCGCCTCCGTCCCCGCGAGCAACGAGAGAATTTCGACCTGGGCAAAGTTCGAGTCCTGGAACTCATCGACCAGCAGAAAGCGAGTGCGCCGCCGTTCTTCTTCGAGCAATGCGGCATCGTTCCTCAGCACATGGTAGGCCCTGGTGATCATGTGGCCGAAGGTGCCTAGATTCTTTTCCCGCAGCATGTCTTCCACGGTGGCAAACACGCGCGAGATTTCCTGGCAACGTTCCAGAATCTCCACGTCTTCCAATTCCGTTTGCTTCTTCGATCGCGTAACTCGAGGCAGTGGAACCTCGCCGCGTTCCAGGCGCTCTACATAGCGTGCGTAATCGCCCGGGCCGACCAGTTCGTCCTGGCAACGACGCATGAACTCGAGCAGGCTGTCGAGAAATTGGCCGACGTTGGCGGCGCGCACGAAGTGCTTAAGACGCAGGTCGCGGATGCGGCGGCGCAAAAACACCCACAGATCTTTGTCGTCGAGCACCCGAAAGTCCGCGCCGCGACGTTGCAGCAATCCGTAGCACCAGGCATGAAAAGTACAAGTCTGCAGCCCGTCGATAGCAGTGCCCTTCAGTTCCCCGCGGACGCGGGTCATCATTTCTGCCGCGGAATTGTCGGTATAGGTGAGCGCAACAATTTCGTCAGGACGCGCATGACCTTCGCGGATCAGGCTGGTCACGCGCTGCGTGAGCACGGTAGTCTTCCCGGTGCCAGCCCCGGCGATCACCAGCATTGGGCCATGCACGTGTTCAATGGCTTGTCGCTGCTGTTCATCGGGAACGATCTTGGTCGCAGGTAATGCGGTTGCAATCACGTGAGAGTCTCTAGCCGGAGAATATCAGAGGCGGTTGTGGAAGGCTTCCGAGAATCCGGCCCCGAAAGGGGCGAACCAGCTTAGCCCAGCGCTTCAGCGCTGGGAAAAGGCAGAAGAGGTGTTTCAGCCCCGGAGGAGTGCGTGTCATAACTAGAGGCCGCGCGAGAGCCTGGACCTTGCGATTCGTCAGCCGCGAAGCGGCGATATAAGAAAGCCCGGCACGTGAGTGCCGGGAAGACGGAAGTGAAACCAATCGAGTCCCGCAAGGGACGGCACCCGCGCTATGACACAGCCTCCGGAGGGACGACCGAGTTCCCGCGCATGCTTGCTGGGGGGTGGCCGGACGTCAACTCGTGGTCATCGCAGTGCTTCAAGGGCGAGGGCAGTGGCAATGATCGCCGCAGTCTCCGCGCGCAGGATTGTCGCGCCCAGAGAAGCCGCAACCCATCCTGTTTCGTAAAACCACGACAACTCACCATCGGCCCACCCACCTTCGGGGCCCACCGCGAGCACAACTTCTCCGTTGGACGACCGGGATTGCAAAATGTCTCCCAGCCGAGCGTCTTCTTCCGATTTGACGGGAGCCTCAACCAGAGATTCAGCAAGAACGACGCGGGTTGCATTCGCCGGCAGCACTCCATTGCCAGCCAGATCCTTCAATTTAACCGGAACTGCAATCTCAGGGGGAGCAGACCTGCGCGACTGTTCGGCCGCCTGACGAACGATGCGCTGCCAGCGTTCGTGGCGCTTCGCCGCGGCGGCGGCCAGATGAGCATCGCTCCGTCGTGCGATTACGGGGATGATGCGAGCGACCCCGATCTCCGTACACTTCTCGATCGCCCACTCCATGCGATCGAACTTGAAAATGGCAAGGGCCAGAGTAATCTTCGCAGCGGCCGACGGCTTGGACCTTCGCGTATGGTATGGCTTTCCGCCGAGCGCGAACTCAATACGATCGTAAGAAATGGTAGTGATCGTTCCGCGTCGAACTTCGTCCCCGGTCGCGATGTCGAACTCCTGCCCGACTTCGGCACGCAGCACGCGAGCCAGATGAGCGGCATGTTCGCCCACCAAAGCAGCGGTGTCTCCGGTGACCTCGTCGGCGATCCAGCGACGGCGCGTCATGATTTCAGTTGAGCCTTTTACTGGGAGATGGTAGCTGGCAACTGCACTAAGCGAACATGTCCTTCACCCGTCCCAGCAGCGACCGGTGCTGCGGCTTGTTTTCCATCGGAGACAGTTCTCCTAGCTCGGCCAACAGTTCGCGCTGCCGTTTATTCAGTTTCCCAGGCGTTTGGACTCGTACCTCGACATAAAGATCGCCTTTGCCGTGGCCATTGAGCACCGGCACGCCTTTGCTCCGTATGCGAAATGCGGTTCCCGACTGCGTGCCTTCGGGAATCTTCAGCTTGTGCTCCCCCTCCAGCGTTGGAACCATGATCTCGATGCCAAGGGCGGCTTGCGGGAACGAAATCGGAACCACGCAGTGCAGATCGTTGCCTTCCCGCTCAAAGAAGGCGTGCTCTTTAACATGCAGGACAATATACAAGTCGCCGGCCGGCCCGCCGAACGCGCCCGCCTCACCGAGCCCGGTGAAACGAATTCGCGTGCCGTCCTCCACTCCCGCTGGCACCTTGGCTTCGACCACGCGCTCGCGCAACAAGCGGCCCTCGCCTTTGCACTTCGGACAAGGATCGGTGATGACGCTGCCCGCGCCCTGGCAGGCCGGGCAGGTTCGCGCGATGCTGAAGAAGCCTTGCTGATACCGCACTTGACCCCGCCCGGCACACGATTTGCAGGTGACCGGCGCTTTTCCGGGCGCTGCGCCCGCTCCACGGCACGCGTCGCATGTCTCATGGCGGCGGACACTCACTTGCTTCTCGGTGCCGAAGACCGCCTCATTAAATTCGAGATGCAAGTCTTCGCGCAGGTCGGCTCCGCGCTGGGCGCGGCTGCGACGACGGCTGCCCTGGCCAAACATGTCGCCGAAGCCGAAGATGTCGCCGAAAATGTCGCCGAAATCCTGGAAGATGGCGGGATCGAATCCGGCTGGACCGCCGCCACCGCCGCCCAGTCCCGCGTGCCCGAAGCGGTCATACAAAGATCGCTTCTCGCCATCGGCAAGAATCGCGTACGCTTCCGTGATCTCCTTGAACTTGTCTTCCGACTCCGGATTATTGGGGTTGCGGTCAGGATGGTACGTCATCGCAAGCTTGCGGTATGCGCTCTTGATCTCAACGTCGGTGGCCGCACGGGTGACACCGAGTACCTCGTAATAATCACGCTTTGTGTTAGCGGCCAGAAACTCCCCCCACTCTATAAGTCATACAAACCAGTTTGGTAAATCAGTTGAGCGAATTACCCGCGGCTATTGCGAGCGACCCGCACCATCGCCGGACGCAACAACCGGTCCTTGTATTTGTATCCTCGCTGCAGTTCGTCGAGGACATGGTGATCCGGAACCTCCGTGCTATCCACCATTTCGATGGCCTCGTGAACCCGGGGGTCGAAAGGCTGTCCCAGCGCAGCAATCGGCTGCACCCCAATTTTCTGCAGCGCATCCTGAAACTGACGGTAGATGAGCTCGATGCCGTTGCGAAAGTCGGTGGCGTCGCCACCAGCCTTTAATGCGCGCTCGAAACTGTCAATGATCGGCAGAAGGTTCCTGATGACCTCCGCCGCCGCGAACTCGCGGAATTCCTGCTGTTCGCGCACCGCGCGCTTGCGGGCATTGTCGAACTCCGCCTGCAGACGCGCCAGACGATCCAGGAGCGCCTCACGCTCAGCCTTGAGCTTCTCAACTTCCGACGCCGCACCAACGTCCGCCGGTTTCGCCGCAGCCAAAACAGGGTCAGATTCTTCTCCACCTTCCGCAGCCGGAAGCTCGCGCTCCAGATCCTGATTCTCCAGATGAAAGCGCGCTTCAGTCTTTCCGTTTCCCTTACCCATACTTGCTCAATTACTCCGATTCGTTCAAAAGTTTGTCGAAGAGCCGCGCGATATACGACACCGCCGACATGGTGTGTTGATAATCCAGCCGCGTCGGCCCAATCACCGCCAGCGACCCCATCACTTCGCCGCCCACCCGGGCAGGCGCGCCGATGAGCACGAAATTCTGCAAATTCGAAGCCGGCAGTGCCTCATCGAGCCCGATCACCACGCGCACCGCTTCCTGCCGCGTATCGAGATAAGCGCCCAGCAGCTTCACGACTTTTTCTTTTTCCTCAAGCGTCCGCAGCATATCTTGCAACCGCTGGCGATCTTCCTGCCCGGTCATCTGGTTCGTAACCAGGTTCGTAACCAGGTTCGCCGCGCCTTCCACGAACACCACCTGCGTGTCGTCGCTCGAAGCCAGTGCGCCCTGCTGATAAAGCTGTTCAATCGACTGCATCAGCCGGTCATACTCGCTGCGCTCTTGTTCCAGGCGGCGGGCAAGCTCAGTGCGCATGTCGCCCATCGTCCACCCGCGAAAATTTTCATTGATGTAGCGCGCCGCCAAGTCGAGATCGGATTGCTGAATATCCAGCCGCAGCACGCGGTCGCGCACCACTCCCGAACGCGTCACCACCACCGCCAGCACCTTCGCATCGCTGAGCCGGGAAAAGTAAACGTGCTCCAGCGCATTCCGCGGCCCGCTGGTAGCCACGGTGATGCCTACGCTGTGCGAGATCAGGGAGAGCACATGCGAAGTCCGCTCCATGAACTCGGCCACGTCCGTGACGCCGGTTAAAGTATCCTGAATGATGCTCTGATTTTCGTGCGAGAGGTGCGCCTCTCCACTCAGTTGCTCGACATAATAACGATAAGCCTCCGCCGTAGGAACGCGTCCCGCCGAAGCATGCGGCTGCTCCAGAAATCCAGCATCGGCCAGATCCGCCATCACGTTGCGAATCGTAGCCGCACTCAACCCTTCGCGGCTGGCGCGCGCAAGTGTGCGCGACCCCACCGGCTCTCCGCTGGCGATGAATGTCTCCACGATGGCGGTAAGAATTTCGCGTTCCCGTCCGCCCGATGGCCCTGCTGGCATTTCGATATCGATCCGAGTCGCGGACCTGAACCGCTCCTCTAAATTCTTTAGATGCAGTGGCTTAGATTAGGATTCTGCCAAGCCTATTGGAATTCTAGGGAGCGTGGGCGAGGGTGTCAAGGTTGGGAGGTGGAGCATGTGACCCCCCTCGAAAGCACCCCAGTTCGGTTGTTCGGGTGCGCGTCCGATTGGAATAGCGATAGCCAGCTGGTGGAAGAGACTCTCACTTAGTGTAATTGCCTTGATTGCGACAATTGTCTTCGACTACGTCACCGGAACTGTCAAGGAGAGGTACAGATTGCCCCTAAGGTTTGGCAGGTTGCGGCTTCGGAATCCGCAACGTCCACGACAAGCCGAACACGATCGTGCGTCCCTGCGGACGGGCCTTGGCCGAATACTCGTCGTAGTACTTGAAGAAGGCTGCCAGATCCTTCGCCGGGAGGATGAAATTGGATTGGAAACCAATGCCGTGGACTGAGTAGTACGGAAGGATGCTCGCAGGGACAGAAATACCCCCAACGATTATCGTTCCGCCGTTATTCGAAACCTGCCATTGGTCGTATCCCACCAAGCCGAGTTGAAGCAACCTGCTGAAATCTTTCTTCAGGGGAAGAACTTGACCGATTCCCCACTCATCGGTGAAGGCCTGCCCCGGTGTTTCGTTGGTGCCAGCCTTTTGCCCGTGGATTTCCCAGTCTGTGGACAAGTTTGCGCTGGTTCCCTTGTTCTTGGTGATGTAGAAAGTGGTGCCAGTCGTTATATTGTTACCCCAATAACCAGAACCCACGTTGTCGGACGCTCCCGCAGTGAATCGGCCCGTAGGAGCGGTGAAAGCGTATCCGACAACGACATCAGCTCGTTTCAAGTGCCACCCTAAGTTGAGTGGCTGGACGTACATATCGGCAAAACCCGATCCGCCGCCGCCGGTGCTGAGGCTGGCCCCGGTTAGATTGGCCACTACTTCACCGCTCGCGTAGTTCAGTGCCATATAGGGCATGAAATACCCGCCGAGGAACTTGTGTTGCGGGACGTAGTAGAAAATGTTCTCGTCCACCCAAAACGAATAGGTCCCATTGATAGCTGGAATGCGGTTTCCGTTGGAGTCATTCAGTTGGCCGGCGGAGTAATTCAAGGCCAGATTGGCATAGGTGAAGCCGGGATCTGGAATTGCGCCAGCATTAAGACCATACTGTCCTGGCACCCATTGCCCCTTCTGTTGACCGAGCAAAGGCGAAGCAAGTCCCACGATGATGAGTGCAAGCACCAAGACGCCAGCTTTGACGTGCGAACACATACATTTCTCCTTGACCGCAAGATAGGCTCTGACGTTCCGGTTTGCCGACAACCAGTTCGGAACGCTGGCAAGCACAACCGAGGGAAGGTTCCAAGAATGCGCTTTTGCTGAGTGCTGATTCCTCCGCAAGTAATCACGCCGCCTTAGGGACCTTCCTGACCGGAACAAAGTCGAGCGGAGCACCCGCCGGGATAAGCGATTCGCGGTTTACGCTCTCTTGAAATTCCTTCAGCAGTCGGCCACAGTGAGCCATAACCCAAGTTGGCAGGTACTGATGATTTATAGGCTCGCGTTCCTTCGGGTCAGAGATCAGGTCGATTAGCTTTAGAAAGCCCAGTGGGGGAGCCGGGTCAAAAAAGTAGCGAGTCTGGATGAACAACGCTTTGTAATCCTTCCACTTCACGCCATGCAGGTGCGGCCCCACCCAGATGATAACGCCTTCCCGGGCTGACACTTCGCTTTGACCCTTGAAGAAGGCGCTTTGGTCCTTGCCGTCGATTACCCGGTCGGCGGGAATCGAGCAACCGGCAAGTGAAAGCAGAGTGGTAAACATGTCGGTAACGTGCACCATTTCGTTACTTTCGCGATTGGCTTGAATCCGGCCCGGCCATCGAATCAGGCACGGAGTCCGCAGGCCGCCTTCCGATGATGTAAAGTACGAACCGTCGTAGAATCCCGAGGCTCCACGATAGAGCACCATCTCTTCCGGTCCGTTGTCTCCTGCAAAAACCACAATGGTGTTGTCTGCCACGCCGAGCTCATCGAGCAAGTCCAGCATTTTGCCGAAGTCGCCGTCCAGTTCGAGCAGGCAGTCGGCCCAGTCACCGTAGCCACTCTTGCCCTTGAACTCGTCACGTGGAATGTTCGGCAGATGCATCATGGAGTGGTTGTAGTAGAGGAAGAAAGGTCTGCTGTCCCGAACGCTGCGTCGGAGAAAACTAAAGGCGCGCTTCTCGTACTCCCGATCGATATTGCGCCGGAGTTCGAGCGTCAGTTGCTCGTCCTTGTTCTCATGAATGCCGTTAGCCTTGTCGCCTTCGAGTGTATAAGTGACAGGATCGCGTTTGGGATCGTAGCGCGGATCCTCCGGCCAGAGGCATTCGTCGTAGCTGCGGGGAATGCCGTACCACTCGTCGAAGCCGTGGTCAGTGGGAAAACGTCCTTTCTCTGCACCTATGTGCCACTTACCCATGCAGCAGGTCGCGTAACCCGCGTCCGACAGAATGTCTCCAATCGTGCGCTCCCACGCGACTAGTCCGCCCTCTTCGCCGCCGAAGGAAACCGTGTGTGTACCTGAACGGATGGGGTGACGCCCGGTGATCAGGGCGGATCGGCTCGGCGTGCACTGGGCTTCGGTGACGTAGTGCCAAAGCTTGAGCCCCTGGCTCGCGAACTGGTCAATGCGTCTTGTCACCGCGCCGCGCCGCAGCCCGCCGTCGTAACAGCCCAACTCGCCCTGTCCCAAATTGTCGACATGGAAATAGAGGATATTTGGTTGGGAGGAGTTATTCGACTTGGCGCTACTATTTTTGGTTTTTTTTTGCATACGATATGACCTTCACACTCCGTAACGGCGCGCCTCGATCCGGCGATTGAATTTGTACGCGTGTGGGACGACTCCCGAACTCACACACAGTGCGACCAGTTCGCGCCAGCGTTCCCGCCCGAGCCGCGCTGGTTGCCGTTTGTGGTTACCGATCTTGCGCTTTTCAGCTCCCCTGATCCATCTCATCGATATAAGCTCATGCGAAAGAGCAAGAAACTGGCAAAACTAACAGTGCGATCATCAGAAAGCCGATCTCTGCGTGCGGGTCTAATCGATTGGTGAAAAAGTCACCGAGCGACTATTTATCCGAGTTTTACGCCCGTACCGAGAAACGCGTTTGTGTCCGCGAATGGAGTAGTTCCCGGTCAGTCAGGTACGACGGAACTACGCGGTTGTTGGTGAAAAATCCCGATTGCAGTGCGCCGAAAAACTCGGGGACAAAAAACTCGGGGACAGACGGGCGTTTTCTATCACCTTAATTGAGGGAACGTCCCGTTTGTCCCCGGTTTATCCCCGCTCAAGCAGTCAGAAGGGCTAACTTGGCCGGCGAACAGGCTGCGTGTGGCTACAGTCGTTTCCCCGGGAAAACCCGGAACTGTCGTTTTCCTTCGATGCGATAGGTTGCGAAGTCCGCGTGATCGACCGTGAGAATGACGGAAAGCGATTCCCGCTTCGCCAGATACACGAGCGTAGCGTCGGCAAAATCCATCGGCCGATCCCAATATCGCGACATCAACTCGTGCAGGTTCGTCAGTTCCGCATCTTCGATTGTGCCCAGAACGAGCGCTCCGGAACGGACGAACTTCCAGGCAGCTTCCATTTCGGCGCGCGAGTCACCCACCAGGTGAAAAACCTCGGTGAGCACCGCCTCGGAGGTCAGCAGCGGCAGCCGCAATTGACGGAACGCGTCGACGCAGGCGCCGTGCCAGCGATCGCTGCGATCGAGTAGCGCCAGAATCGCGCCCGTGTCGATGAGTCCATTAGCGGGCATAACGCCGCTTCAGCCGATTGCGCAGTGAATTGCGCGCCGTCTGGGCGCGGCGAGCGTTGCCGCTGGCAAAAAGCCCGAAGCAGTCGGCCGCGGCGCTGTGAAGTCTGCGTTGCGCCTCGTCTTCCGGGGCATCCGCATCGCCCTTCTTCAGCCAATCGCGGACGGCGGTCTCCAGCACCGACGAAACCGGCACCTTGCGGAGACGCGCTTCCCGCTCCAAATCCGACTTGAGTTCGCCCGCCAGACGCCAGCTGTAAACTTCGGACTTCATGCACTACATTGTAGTGCAAATAGCGCCGGTCTTGCAAGACTCGGGGACAAACGGGATTTTCCTCGACGCCGGCACCGACCCTCCGAGATTTTTTCATCACACCCAGCCAGTGACCGCCCTCACAGACGCGCAATCCGCCCAATGCGAAAATGATCCCCTGACGGGGCAGTGCCGAGGCAAGCCGTTCCCGAAACGGATCCCGCTCTTTGACCACCTAACTCCTTATTTATGAATCATTTGGAGTTAAGTCTTTATTTCTGAATACTTTAGCGCAAAAAAAAGGGGGGGGACAATACTAACTGGTAAACACCTCGCATATCTATCTATAGATCCACTCCCGATTTCACACCTTCATCCAGAAATTGCATATGTCCTTAATATCCGAAAACTGTTAAGCGATGTCAGCACATCAACGCCAGCGGCACTTCATGCGACCCTCCGCGATATACTGCGCCAGCATATTTTCAAAGCATGGCGACCAAACTTCACATCGCAGTAATCGGCGCGGGCGCGTTCGGCGGATGGACCGCTCTTTATCTTCTTCGCAGCGGAGCGCAGGTCACGCTGCTCGATGCTTGGGGTCCAGGAAATTCGCGAGCCTCATCGGGTGGCGAGACACGAATCATCCGCGGCGCCTACGGTCCCGATCAGCCGTATACGAAACTGGCGGCGCGCGCCCTCGATCTTTGGAAGCAGCACCAAGCCCAGTGGAAACGCAAATTCTTTTTCCCCATCGGAGTCCTTTGGATGGCCGAAGCCGATGACACATTCGAGCGTGGATCCCTTCCTGTGCTGAAAGACGCCGGAATCCCCTTCGAGCAGCTCACCGTGAGCGAACTCAAACGCCGCTGGCCGCAGATCAGTTCCGAGAACGTCAAGTGGGCCATCTACGAACCGCAAAGTGGATATCTTTTCGCGCGCGCTTCGACGCAAGCGGTGGTTGATCAGTTCGTGTCTGAAGGCGGAGAGTATCGCCAGGCAACGGTCGCCGCGCAGGACCTCGAGGGCGGCCCGTGGAAAGCCCTCACGTTATCGGATGGCTCAGCGTCGGATGGCTCAACCTTGGCCGCCGACCGCTACGTCTTCGCCTGTGGTCCATGGCTCGGAAAGCTGATTCCGCAAACCGTAGGTCCGCATTTCATCTCAACCAGGCAGGAAGTGTTTTTCTTCGGCACTCCCGCGGGCGACGCGCGTTACAACGAGGGCAACATGCCCGTGTGGGCCGATCACGGCGACCACTTCATCTACGGAATTCCCGGCAACCAGGGACGCGGCTTCAAAGTCGCCGATGACACGCGCGGCCCGGAGTTCGATCCAACCTCTGGCCAGCGTTTGGTAAGCGAAGATGGACTGGGTGCGGCGCGCCGTTATCTTGCCTACCGTTTTCCGGGGATGAAGGATGCGCCGTTGCTCGAAACGCGCGTCTGTCAGTACGAAAATACGACCGACCACAATTTCATCGTCGATCGCCATCCGGGCAATGCCAACGTGTGGATTGTCGGCGGCGGATCGGGGCACGGATTCAAGCATGGTCCCGCGCTGGGCGAGATGGTGGCAAAGCTCGTGCTTAAGGATGAAACCGCCGACCCGCTGTTTCGCCTGGCGCGATTCGACGATAAGAAAGGGTAGCCGTAGTGGAGCCCAGCGCAATTACCCACTGTTGGATTCATCACCAATTGCCTGTACTGCGGTCACCGACTGCGATCCCACTTTCTGCCAAGATGATTCCATCGCGGGACTCTTGAGTGAACCGGCGTGAGGGTAGATCGGCGTGAGGAATAGATCCGAGGGTAGATCGATGAACCGACTATTCACATCTTTAATCGTTCTGGGCTGTATCAGCTTCAGTTTTGCCCAGGGACTTCAGGGCAAGGCAACGCTTAGCGGCAGTGCCAACATGGTTACGGGGCATTCCGTCACTCTGACCTGGAACGCCAGCCCGAATGCGACGAGTTACAACCTCTACCGCGGGACAGTGTCTGGCGGACCCTACCTGCAGGTGGCCTCGGGAATTACGGTTACGACTTATACCGACACTCAAGTCGGTCATAGCCAGAAGCTCTACTACGTCGCCACCGCGGTTCAGGGCAAGAACGAGAGCGGCTACAGCAACGAAGCCGCCGCGGTAATCCCGTAACCATAGGAGAAGGAATGAAATCTCATTGGTGGTTGATCGGGTGGTTGATCTCCACCGTGGCCCTGGCGTCTGGAATCTCCTGGGCGCAATGCACGACTGGCAGTCCAGGCACGAATTGCAGCGGACCGCTGAGTGTGCAGCCGCCGGCTGGGAACAAGCGGCAATCTGCGATTACTCTGGTTGATCTCGGATTACCTGTCCCCGCGGCGGCGGTGGGGCAATACACACTGTCGATCGCCACCGGCATCCTTGTGGAATCGGACAACGGCAACAACTATCACTCGCTGGTCGGACCACCCGGAACCCAAGGAGCACAAGGGACGTCTGGGCCTTCAGGTCCCACCGGAGCACGCGGCGCTCTCGGCCCGACTGGGGCCCAGGGGTCACAGGGATCTCAAGGATCGCAGGGACCGCAAGGAGCGCCCGGAACCGTACCTGCTCCCGCCGACTATAACTTCTCTGGCTGGGGGTCGTTCAGCGCGGACGCAGGTTGGAACGAAATCGGCAATGCGCTCTATCGCAATCAGATTGACATGTTGAGCGCGATCTCCGTACGTCTGGTGCTGACCCTTGGAATGTACGCTTTGCCCAGCGGGAGTTTTGCTGAGGCAGAATACACACCCGACGGCACGAACTGGTTTGCGTTGTCGGGAAGAGTGCCGGTGACTACGCCCTTCGGGCTCTACACGAGTGGCTGGCAGGGGATGCCAACCGGGGCCAACGGCGATTACGTGGTTCGCATCGTTACGTTCAACTCCGCTAGCACTACCACCAATGTCAGCCTCTACCAGCTGCATTTGCAATTCAAGTAGGACGTGTCACCAGTAAAACGCGCAACCAATCCGATTGCCACTTGCGCGGCACGGCTCCTACTGAATCTGAATTACGCTTTCCGAACTGGAGGCTTTGATCTCTTCCACCCGCGCCGCCACACTGCGGGCAAACGCGAACAGCGACTTCGCGTGGGATGAGTCTTCTCCCTTGAGTACGGCGGGAGAACCGCCGTCGCCCGACTTGCGAATCTCCGGATCGAGTTCGATGTTTCCAAGGAAGGCGATGCCGAACTGCTTCGCTGTCTTTTCCGCACCGCCGCGCGAGAAGATATCGATTTCATGCTGGCAGTGCGGGCAGACAAAGTAACTCATGTTTTCCACCATGCCGACGATGTCCACCTTCATCTGGCGGAACATTTCGATAGCCTTGCGCGCATCCTGCAAGGCAACGTCGGAAGGCGTGGAAACCACGACAGCGCCCGTCAATGGGACGGTCTGAATCAGCGAGAGCGCAACGTCGCCGGTTCCCGGAGGCAGGTCAATGATCAGATAATCAAGCTGTCCCCACTGCACCGATCCTATGAACTGCTTGATGATCGAATGCAGCATTGGACCGCGCCAGATGAGCGGCTTGTCTCCAGGATTGAGGAAGCCGACGGAGATGACTTTGAGCCCGTGCGAGTTGATGGGCGCGATCTGATTCTCGCCCATTACTTTGGGCTGTTCGTTGGTGCCCAGCATGAGCGGGACGTTCGGCCCGTAGACGTCGCCGTCGAGCAATCCTACTTTGTGCCCCATCTTGCTGAGGGCAATTGCGAGGTTGACCGAGAGTGTGGTCTTGCCGACTCCTCCCTTGCCGGAACCGACGGCGATGATGGCGTTGACGCCAGGCATAGGTTGCGGAGTGGGCTGTTGCTGGCCGGGCTGATGGGAATGTGCGCTCATTTTTTGATTATACGGGAACAACCATTGCAGAGGTCAGAGGTCAGATTGCAGAAGTAAAAATCTCCAAGCGCGAACGGCACCGTGAGCCCTAGAGCTCTTACCTCTGCAATCTGACCTCTAACCTCTGACCTCAGTAATGTCCCTCTCCCAACTGCACCTTGCCGCGAAACATGCGGTAGACGAATACAAAGTATGCAATCGCGAGCACTGCGGCTAACGTCCACCAAACCAAGCCGACGCTCAGTCCGTGATTGCCCGCCGCAGTGTTGTAGATGGTGAGATCGAAGCGGTGATCGCGGGCCGGCAGCACCACGGGATAGAGCGCAAACGCCGCGCCCACCAGCATAAAGGTGATGTACAGGCTGGAAGCAACGAACGCGAGTTTCTCTTTGCCCTTGGGATTGGCCCAGAGCATTACCGCCAGGCTGGCGACAACGACGATCGGAACCAGTATCCCGATCGGGTGCTTCCCGTAGTTCTCCATGATTCCGGGCCGGATGAAAAAGGTCGCGACCAGCGCACTGAAGGTCAGGAAAAACTGCAGCGGCCAGCAGAGCAACGCGAAACCGCGGGCGCGGCGGCCCAGATCCTCGTCGGTCTTGAGGGCAACGTAGTAGGAACCGTGCGCAGCCAGTGTAACCAGCGCCATCCCCCCGATGAGTACCGTGTACCAATCCAGAATGCCGGTTTGCGGGCCGAGTTTGAACGTGGTCCAGAGCGGCTCGAAGAAATAGCCGGTGGAATCAAGCGGAACTCCGCGCACCACGTTGCCGAGCGCTGCCCCGAAGAACACCGCCAGCAGAATGCTGGAGACGCTGAAGACCACGTCGAAGAAGTCCTGCCAGACTGGGTTGTCGATGTGGGCGCGGAATTCAATCCCGATACCGCGCAGAATCAGCAGCCACAGCACAATCGTCAGAGGAAGGTAAAACCCGCTGAAGCTCGAGGCGTAGAGCTGCGGAAATGCAAAATAGAGCGTGCCGCCGGCGGCGAGCAACCAGACTTCGTTGCCGTCCCAGACTGGACCGATGGCGCGCAGCACGCGGCGTCGCTCGTCGTTGGTTTTGGCCGCAACCAGATAAATCGCGCCCGCGCCCAGGTCGAATCCGTCGAGCACGACATAGGCCGCCACCATCACTGCGACAATCCAGAACCAAAGGCTTGCCATACTTACCTTGCCTCCGTCACCTTGCTTCTGCAACCGGATGGAGATTGGACGCCGATTCGTGTCCGTCCACGGGACCATGTTCAATTTCCCGCCAGAGCAGGAACAGACCCAGAATCCCCAGCACCATATAAATGCCCATGAATCCCAAAAGAGTGAACATGCCGTTACCCGCCGAGACGAGCTTGGAGTAGCCGTCTTCGGTGCGCATCAGCCCATAGACCAGCCAGGGCTGGCGGCCGAGCTCGGCGGTCAGCCATCCGGCGGTATTGGCGATATAAGGAAAGGGCGCGGAGAGCATCAGGATCCAGAGCATCCACTTGGCATGAAAGAGCCGGCCGCGCCACAGCAGTAACAACGCGACCACCATCACGGCGACGAAGAACGTTCCGAGGCCCACCATGATGTGGTAGCTGTAATAGAGCAACGGGATGTTGCCCGGCCAGTCTTGTTTGGGGAAAGAGTCGAGTCCGCGGACGTTGGCATTCCAGCGTCTATAAGTCAGCACGCTCAACATTTTTGGAACTTGGAGCGGGTTATCGATCGTGCCTTGCTGCTGATCAGGTTGACCTATGATGACCAGCGGCGCACCGGACTGGCCCTGAAACAATCCCTCCATCGCCGCCAGAGTGACGGGTTGCAGGTCGGTGACCATCTTGCCTTGTCTGTCTCCGGTCGGAAAAATCTGCAAAATGCTGAACAGGCAACCGGCGATCACGCCGGCTTTGACGAAGATGCGGGCGTGCGTGGTCCACTTGCCGGAGAGCAGATAGAACGCGCCCACCGCCGTCATGATGAACGCGCCGGTGATGGCCGCCCCGCACATGTTGTGCGCGTATTGCCATCCCGCCCAAGGATTCAGCACGAAATCCCAAAAGCTCGCCAGCTGCAAGCTGCCATCTGGAGCTGTGAAATAGCCGACGGGATGCTGCATGAAAGCGTC
>Ga0209448_10000260_pt1 | contig 19000 bp, 14 predicted proteins | sample BogFormECP14_OM2_FD_188245 | JGI IMG/M metagenome (GOLD analysis project Ga0209448, IMG submission 188245) | Bog forest soil microbial communities from Calvert Island, British Columbia, Canada - ECP14_OM2 (SPAdes) (version 2) | ecosystem: Environmental > Aquatic > Freshwater > Wetlands > Bog ... | reverse complement strand
AGGTTCCAGCGAAAAAGGTGAAACAAAGAATCGCCGCTCACCTTACGAAACGTCGGCTGACCGCCGAACTCATCCTTACGCAGATCGCCCAACATGGCGGACGCGATGGAGCCGACTGGCGCAAGCATCATCCCTCGGGAAGAAAATAGAGCGTCTCTGGACGGAGCCAACTTCGGCTAGAACGGCAAGCGCAGCACTACCGTAGCCCGGGCTCGATCCGCGGCGAACGCTCCCGTTTCAGCGTTGGCGAGCCCGAGTTGGCTGTTGGCGACATACAGAAAAGTGTTGCCGTCGACGGCACCTTGGATCGGACCGTTGTAGTCAGGATGATTGCTCTCGAGCACATCGACTGCTGCGATACGCTGTCCCTGCGGATCAAGCCGCAGCCGAAGCACGCGCTCAGGCTTCACGCCAATCTGTACCGCGATAAAGCCGTCGGCCACGCGCGACAGGCCGTCCAGTCCTCCCAGCCACGCGTCAGCGGGTGCCTCTAGATGCCGCCGCGTCCCGGTTGCCAAGTCGAGCGCCCACACACCATCGGAGTAGTCAGCTACGTAGAGTGTCTTATCGTCATCCGAGAACGCCAGACCCTGCGTCGCGCGGAACGCGCTCGATGCTGCAAGTAACTCAAGCTGATCGTTGCCATACTTCACACGGTAGATTCCCGGAGTCAAGGAATCGGAAACAAAAACATCTCCCGCACGATTCACTGCCAGCGCGTTGAGGAAGTGCTTCTTGCCATCAGTGAGCAGCGCCTTGCGCACCAGTTTGCCGGACTTCAAATCAAAGACATAGACGCCGGACTTGCCGTCGTCTTCCTTACGATAGCCGCGCATGAAGGGTACCGCGGCGGTGCTGGCGAAAAGTAACTGGTGTGGCGAGTCGATCAGCAGTGAAGCTGCCGCCATAAACCCGTCCTGCGCCTGGTCAACGAAATTGGAGACGCGCCCAAGTCTTGTTCGGCGCACAATTTTGCGTTCGCGTACGCTGGCGATGAAGGTGTCGCCCGTGCCCGGGTCGACGGTGATTCCCGTTGCGATCAATTCCTTGTCCAACAACTCGAACGCCGGCGTGCTGTGCACCAAAGGCTTCCTTAATTCGGCCAGCTTCGATAGGAAGCTAGCCCATTCGGGAGTCTTCTTGATGCCCGCGAAATCATCGTCCGTCTCCGCTCCCATGTCGAGCTTCCGAGCCACAAGGTCATCAAGGCGGCGGACAGCTTCGGCGGCGTTTCCGGTGAGCGCTTCTCCACAGGCCACGTTGTAGATCAGCCGCGGATTTGCCGGATCAAGCGCCAGCGCCCGCTTTTCGTTGGACAGGAAATCCGCATAGTTTTTGGCCTTGTAAGCCTTGATGGCCGCAGTATTCAAGGCCTCCGGAGTGGCCGGCGCGTCCTGTGCGGGCGACGCGGTCAAAAGGCAGAGCGCATACGCAGAGCACAGAACTAAAGCACGAGGAATCCGGCGAGTGGAGGAAGACCTAAGATCCATGGTGCCTCTTTCGATGACTTATCCGACCAAGACTAGTCGCAAGATTGGCAATCTTAGTTGCGGCTGGCCGGAGGCACGATGCCGTTCATGCGCAGATATTCCACGATTTGCCCGTAGTGATCGAAGCTATGCCAGGGGAAGACCGAACCTAAGCTGAGTCGCGTAGTTTTTGCCTGGCCGAAAGGAGAGGGAATCGGCTCCAGAGCGTTCGCATCGGTAACGGTGGCGACTGACTTGTGCGCGTAGGCGAAGGAATCTTTCAAGAACTTGAGGATGTCGGCTTTCGATTTCGCACTCTCCGGACCCTTTTCGCCGTTCGTGTCGACGGGCGGCTTTTCGCCGAGAATGCTGGCCGCAACAATGTAGTTGATGGCGGCAACGTGCTTGATCTGTTCAGCAAATGTTCGAACGCCTTTAAACTCGCCGTTGGTCGGCGCGAATCCGTACTTTTCTTCGGGCATGGCTTCGGCTGCAGGAACAAAATCGCCTTCTACGATTTTGATCCCACTATCGAGCACCTGGCTGACAGTTTTCTTTTCGTCTTTGGTGGACGTGGGCGCTTGTGTTTGCGCCAGCCCAAAACTGCATAGGACTAACATTGCCCCCACGATCGCAGCGGCAGTGGTCGTTTTCATCTTGCCTCCAGGTAGATTTGAATGTCGCATCAATCTCTCACCACCGCGGGCGTCATGTCCAGTTCGCTTGCCGTGATGCGATGCCCGCGCAGCGCGAAGACTCCCAATGCCAGTGCGACCGCCGCCGCGCCCAGCGCGTCCGGAATCCCAATTCTCTTCGCCAGTGCGCCCCACAGTGTGGCTCCCACCGCCATGCCTCCCTGCAACACCAGCAGATAAAAGGACAGCGCCCGAGCCCGCACATACGCCGGACACATAGTCTGCGCCGCCACATTCAAACAGGCCAGAATCCCGATCCAGGCCGCGCCCGCCACCAGCATCACCGCACACAGCAGGGCAAAAGTTTCGGCCCGTCCCGCGGCAAAAGTCATCGCGGCAAAAATCACTATGGCGGTGCCGACCACGCCATCCACCGACAATTTTTCCCGCAACCGCGGCAGCGCCAGCGCTCCCAGCAGCGCTCCCAGCCCAAAGCAGCCGAGCAGCACGCCATATCCCCGCGCCCCAAACGGACGCGCGATGATCGGCAACAGCGCCAGCATGGCCACTGCCGCCACGCTGAAAGTTCCCGTTCGTAGCAGCACCGACTTCGCCAGTCCGCTCTCGCGCACATAGGTAAATCCATCGCTGATGGCTGACCACACGCGCTGCGTCTTCGGTTGAAATTCAATCGGCCGCTTCCAGCGATAGAGAAACAAGATCACGCCCAGGAACGAAAATGCATTGAGCAAGAAGGTTGTGCCGCAGCCGACCGCCGCCACAACAATTCCTCCCAATGCCGGTCCCACCGCCCGCGCCACGTTGAAGCCCGCCGAATTCAACGCCACTGCCGAAGCATGTTGCTGGGCTGGAACCAACTCCGGCGTAATTGCCTGCCATGCCGGATCATTCATTACAGCGCCGAGGCCCAGCAGAAATGTAAACAGCAGCAGCACCCACGGTCCGACGCAACTGGTCAGCGTCAGGATGCCAAGCGTCGCCGCGGCGAGCACCATCCATCCCTGCGTCAGCAACAGAAAACGCCGGCGGTCTACCATATCGGCCAGCGCGCCTGCCGGCAGGATTACCAGGAACACCGGCAGAGCCCCGGCCGCCTGCACCAGTCCAACCATGAACGGATTCAAGGTCAACTGCGTCATCAGCCAGCCCGCGCCTACGTTTTGCATCCAGGTGCCGGTATAGGAAATGACTGATGCAATCCAAAGCGAGCGAAACAGGGGCTCACCTAACGGAGCCCAGGGCGAGATCGAATGCTTGGAAGCGATCGGCTGAGCCATCGGCATTTTGATCATTTCCGCCATAAGATCGCTCCATTAACTAGTCGCGGGCTCCGCAAACGGCCACTCGCTGTTGCGCCATGCTCGGACTGCATAAATCAGAATCCCCACTACCAAAATGACCACCGCGTAGCGAATCTGACGTAGTGCATCCTTGCGCATGACCAACATATAAACAAAACCGGCGGCTGCCAGCAGCGCGGGGAGAGGATACAGCCACATCCGGAACGGTCGCGGCAGTTCCGGTTGCCGGATACGCAGTACGATCAGTCCCACAGCCTGTACCAGGTATTGCAGAACGATACGAATTACCACCAGGGAAGCAATCAAATCGGCCAGTCGGAGGAAACAAAACATCGCGGCAACGCCGGTCAGGGCCAGCAGCGAGACATACGGAAAATGGTGCACTGGATGCACCCGCGCAAAGGCTCGAAAGTAGTTCCCGTCGAGCGCCGCTGCGTAGGGCACGCGCGAATACCCTAAGGTCAGGGAAAATACCGACGCGAACGCCGTCCACATCACCAGCACCGAAATGATCGAAGCGGCGCCCTGTCCATACACGCGTTGCATCAGAGTCGAGACGACATACAATTTGCTGTTCGTGGCCCCGGACTGCGCCAGTTCCTGCCAGGGTATGACACCTAAAATGCTGATGTTCATTACTACATATAGACACGCCACGGCGAGAATGGATAGCAACAGCGCGCGGGGAATATTTCTCGTGGGCTCCTTGACTTCGTCTCCCAGAAAACAGACGTTGTAATATCCGCCGATGTCATAGGCAGCGATCAGCATGGCCGAGCCCAGGCCGGCAAAAAAGTTCCACGAAAACGAAAACGCTCCCGCAGGCAGGTCGAATGCCCGGTGCGCGTTGAAGTGCGTCAGCCCAGCGAAAATGATCCATCCGATGGTTAGCATCACCCCAGTCCAGAGGACCTTGGTCAGCCGCGCGATCGCGGTGATGCGCCGATACAGGAGGAACGCCGTCAATGCGCAGACGCCAATCGCCAGAAACGTAGCCGGCATCGCGACCCAGGTCAGTTGCAGAGTTCCAACGAGAGGAAGATGCAGCGCCCAGGTGCGGGTCGACCAGACCAGTTCCAGGCGCGGCCAGAAAAAAGCCGCGTACTGCGAAAGTCCAATCGCGCCCGACGCAATCGAAAGCGGAGCACTGAAGGAGAGTTGCCAGATAAATAGAAATGATACCAGCCGCCCCAGTTTCTGTGGACCGTAAATCTGCAGCAGGTAGCGATACGACCCGCCCGATCCCGGCATGGCCGCGCCCAGTTCCGCCCAGACCAGTCCGTCGCAGATTGCCAGAACCGCGCCCAGCACCCAACCCAGCATCGCCTGCGGCCCGCCCATCGCCGAGATGATCAGCGGGATGGTGATGAATGGCCCCACGCCGATCATGTCAATCATGTTCAGCGCAGTAGCGGATCCAAGGCTGATGCCACGAATGAGCTGCGGTTTGGTTTCGGGTTCGCCTTCGAGTGGAATGGTCATGAGATGGGTCGTTGGTCGATGGTCGTTAGTCGTTGGCGTACCGATCCGCGCGGGGTGTCTACAATTCGTCGTTCGCAACTGCTCCCCGAGCGACTAACGACTAACGACCAACGACTCCAGTCGACTAACGAGCGCTAATCAAATTCACAAACAACCGCACCGCTCCTGGTACGCCCGCCGGTAACTGCCGGAAGAACGCGTATCCCGTGTAGATATAACTTCCCTTGCCGTAGTGTGCCACCAGTAGTCCGCCTTTTTGCTCGCCTTCGCCTGGATCATGCGATTCCAGCAACGACGTAAAGTTCGGGTCCCATTGCGACATGAAGTACAGCCCGCGCTCCTGCACCCAGCCTTCGAAATCTTTCTGCGTAATTTCGTTGGGAGAATGAAAAATCGGGTTGGCCGGATCGAGAATCGTAACCGGCGCTTCTTCCACGGAAACCCGCGTCCGGCTGAGGGTTGTCGGATACGGCGTGTACTTGCCGGAATTGAAATCGATCGGGACCCCAAACGATCCCAGCGTGTTGTATTGCACCACCAGACGCCCGCCCGTCTGTACGTAGTCGAGCAGCCGTTTGTTATTTGTAATCACATCTTTCTGCGTGTCGTAGGCGCGAATGCCCAGCACGATCGTCTGGTACTTGCTCAGATCCTCGCTGGCCAACTTGTCAGCCGGAATCATTGTTACATTCATCCCGATCTGCTCGAGCACCGTCGGAATGTCATCGCCCGCGCCCATGATGTAGCCGACCTTCAGGTCTTTGGGGACCTTCACGTCGACGACACTGACGCGCTGCACGGCCGGTTGGTAGTAGTAGAAGGTACCCAGATCTTCGCGTGTGACGACCGAGTAGCCCTCGGCGTAGGCTTTTGCCCCGCTCGTAAGCTCCGCTCGAATATGAGTCTGGCTTTCCTTTAACTCAGAGGGGAAGACCTGGAAGGAAGCGTCCTTCGATTCGTCCTTTGGAATCTCGACCGATTCACGAGCCGGATCTGACCGCCAACCCTCGGGAACTCTCAGCGCAATCTGCGCCTGAGAGCCGGCGCTCTGATCGCGCGCCGTGCTCTTGACACTCCTGCTGCCGTGCAGGTCGGTGGGAACCACGTCGCTGGAAGGCGTCAATGCAATGGAAAACTCCGGCGCCACTGCCAGAGGACGCTCTACAATCTGACCGGAAGCATCCTTGTACCTAACCATGCAAACGGCAACTGCTTCTTCTCCACTGAGGTCGCCCACTGCCGATACAGGGGGCGGCGGAAAAGGCAGTGCCTGGTACTCCGGCTCATCAATAACGTTTAACGTATCCCTCTCGGGGTCATGTCGATGCCAATAGGGCCGCGTGATCTGCGCGTTGGCTGGAACGTGAACTCGGAAATGTACGGACAGCTCTTTGTCCGATTGTTCCTTCCTTAGTTCTTCAGATTTCCATCCATTCGGCAATCGAAGACGGATGCTCGGGTTCGCGCGCTTGTGGAGTACGCGCTCTACCGAAAGTTTCGCCGTAACATCGAACGGCTTTCCCGGGACTGCCATGAAAGCACGTTCGGGACTCTGCCCCACCGGTGCATCGACTGCTACCTCAAGTCTAGCTCCGGCCAGCAGGGCACGCGCCTGCTTGATCTCAGTCAAGAGGCTGTCCAGGTAGGGTGCCGTCTGCCAATGCTCCGCCGACGGGATTCCAGCAACAGCCAGGTAGCCAGCGGTGAGGCCCTCCGCTTCTTCCAAAGCCGCATCCGCCGTTGCGGCATCATTCCCCGCTCGCTCCGCTGCAGCAATCTTCCGCTGAATCTCCTCGAACCTCTCGCGGAGCCACGGAGCCTTTTTCTCTTCACCCACCAGCCGCCCCACCAATGTCGTGTCAATCCCATCAAAGAAATCCTGCTCGTGACCGTCTTTGTCCCTTGGTGACTCAACCACCGAGTCCACCAGCTTGTAATGGGCAAATCGATCGCCCTTGGGAATCGAGACGCCGCCCAACGCTTGCGATCGCTGATGCCGCAATCCCTCAATCGCGAACTGCACGTAGGACTCGCCCAGCACCGGATCTTCCTTGCCGGTATTCAGCTTGACCGTGTAATTGGGCGCGTCACAGGTCGAAGCGCCGAAGCCGCATACGTTTCCGATGTACAGCTTCTTCGGCTGCCAGGGTTGCAGTCCTTCTCTGATCTGCTCTGGAAAGCGATTAGGGTCGGCGGCTGCGCGAAATGCTTCTTTGGTCAGGATCGCCGACGCCTGGTGGTGCCCGTGCCCATCGCGCTCCGTTCCTGAGAAGCGCGCAATCAGCACATCCGGACGAAACGTGCGGACCACGCGCACGATGTCGGCGAGCGCAATGTCATGCCCCTGCCACTTCTGAAAAGTTTCTTCTGGAGTTTTCGAATACCCGAAATCCGCGACTCGCGAGAACCTTTGCTCCACGCCGTAGTAGCGGTCGGCTGCCAATACCTCCAGAGTCCGCACCACACCCAGCACATCAAACAGATTGCTGCCCAGTTGGTTCTGTCCACCTTCGCCGCGGGTCAGCGTCATCAGCAGCGTCGAGACGCCTTTCCCGCGCGCCTCCAGCGTCAGCATGCCGCCGTCTTCGTCATCCGGATGCGCATCCACCTGCATCAGCCGCGCCGTCGTCTGTAACCGCCGCAGCATGAGTTGCAACCCCGCGGCGCCGGTTTCCTGCGGCAGCGGGTCATAATAACGATCGACAGGATGATCAACATTATGATCGCCGGTCGGCTTGTCCGCCGTCTGCGCAGTCGCGAACCACGCGGTCGAAGCCGCCAGCACAACCAGCAGCATCGCAGTCGCAAACCGATTGCGCACGCATCGAAGCCCGAACTTCCTTCGCATTACAAACATGACCATCTGATGGATTGTCCTCGATGAAAGGAGCAAATATATTCTCAGTCAACGCTCAATTCTCTAGATTTTGTCATTCCGGGCCAAGCGAGGGATCTGCATTTTGCGGCGGACTGCAGATCCCTCGCTTCGCTCGGGATGACAATTTCATTAAAGGTGTCGCTCGTGCCAGTGAAGCAAACTCTCCCCACCCTTAACGCCCCATCCCCTGCACCGCCGCGAACTTCTGCTGGCATTCCGCCGCTGATTGCACAATCTGCTGGAACTCCGCATCGCCGCGCACGCCCGCCAGCAGCGGATCCGATTGCAGCCCCTGGCGCGCGCAATAATTCCCGGCCACGGCCTTGCGCAGAAACGCGAAGGCAATCTCTTTTTCGCCGCAAGCTGCCAGCAAAGTACCCTGGTGATACTTCATTTCGGGATTCTGTCTCGCTAACAATTCGCTTTCTGCCTGCTCTGCCATTCGATGGATATCCGCCGCCGGCGCCTTGGCCAGGCATGCCTCTACCAGCCCTCGCATCCACATGGGATTGTCCGTCATTTGCGGCGCGGCTTCCTGGGCTTCCAGCATCTTCCCCTCCCGCATCAGCACTGAAACTCGCACCGAATTCGACCATTCCGAACCCGCATCCTGTTCAAGAAACTGCATGGCACGCGTCGTTTTTCCGGCCTCCGCAAAAGCCAGCGCGCAGGTTCGCCAGTTAAAATTCGCATCGATCGCCAAAGCCTTGTCGCACTCGCTCTGTGCCTCGTCCAGCCGCCCCGCATAGCGCAGTACATACGCCAGCGAAAAATGCGCGTACGCGGCCTCCGGACGCTTCTGCACCAATGCCCGTGCATCGTCATAAGCCCGGTCGAGCTTTCCGCCCTCGGCTTCCTGGGCCGCCAGCAAGCCCGCTGCGCCGACCCGTCCCGGTTCCAGCGCAAGCGCTCGACGGTACGCAGCATTCGAGCGCTGATATCCCGCCTCGCCTCCGTCCGCATAAATCGCATCGAAGTAATACCGCCGACCGAGCACCTCCCACGCCGGCGCGTAATTCGGATCCAGGCTCACTACCTTTTCCAATACCGCGATCGCGTCTTTATTGGATTTGACTTGGTGCGGAATGGCCAGGGTTCGCAGATACATGTCATAGGCATCGCGATTCGCCGGAGCGCTGCCCACTTCCACCGCCCCATTCGCGATCCCCAAAGCCGGCAACAGTTCCTGCCGCACTTCTTTCGCCATCTGGTTCCGCAGAGCGATCAGGTTGTTCACCGGCGCGGTCAGCGTGCCGGTCCAGATTACCCTGTTCTCTTTCACCCCCACCGCTTCGAGCGTCACCATCACCGTCTTGTCTTGACGCAGAAAGTGTCCCGACACCACGGTGCTCACACCCAACTCGCGCCCCGCCTTGGTCGGGTCCGCTTCCGCGGCGTACTTCTGCGTTGACATCGAGGGTCGGATTTCCAGGGAATGCGCATAAGTCAACGCGTTCGCAATCTCATCCGCGAGCGCAAACCGCAGAAACTCGCTCTCCTTATCATTAGTAACATTCTGCAGGGGCAGTACCGCGATTGTTCGATTACTCGCCTGCACGGTCGACACCCTATGTCTAAGCAACCATGCTCCCACCGCCGCGACCACCGTGAGCAGGACCGCGGCTAGTCCAATCGCGAGCCAATTCATCTTCAATCTCGGCTTCTGAAATGTCTTCGACGCGACGGGGAGACCAGTCCCCTGACGAAGTCCGCTGCGCAGGGCTGGGACCGTTCCTGTCTTTGTCCTTGTCTTTGTTATTGTTATTAGCCGCACCAAGTCGGTTTTCATCTCCGTCGCGTTTTTGTAGCGCTGGTCGCGGTCTTTCTCCATTGCCTTGCCGATGATGGCTTCGAGTTCGGGCGGCACGGATGGATTAATCGACCGCGGCGATACCGGCCTCCCGTTGATTACCGCATGCAGCGTCATCACCACGTTCGTCCCCGTGAACGGCTTCTTGCCGGTCGCCATCTCGAACAGCACCACGCCAAACGAAAATATGTCGCTGCGCACGTCCAGGTCTTCCGACCGCGCCTGTTCCGGCGACATATACACGGCGGTCCCCGGAATCACTCCTACCTGGGTAAGCGAATCCTCGAGTGACGAGTCGGTCGTCGTGCCCACGCTCTGGTCCTTTGCCAGCTTGGCCAGCCCAAAGTCCAGAATCTTGACCTGCCCATTCGGAGTCAGAAAAATATTTGCCGGCTTGATGTCGCGATGCACGATCCCCTTGGCATGCGACGCCGCCAGCGCATCCAACACCTGCACTGCAATCTGCAGCAGATCGTCAAGGTCCATGGCCTTGCTATGAATCCGCTGCTTCAGGCTCTCGCCCTCCAGCTTCTCCATGACAATGAACGGCTGCCCGGCGTTGTCTTCAATGTGATGGATGGTGCAGATGTTGGGATGGTTGAGCTGCGACGCCGCCCGCGCCTCGCGAGTAAAGCGCTCCAAAGCGCGTTGATCTTTTGCCAGGTGATCGGGAATGAATTTCAGAGCGACGTGACGGCCCAGGCGGAGGTCCTCCGCCTCATAAACAATTCCCATTCCGCCGCCGCCCAGCTTCGACAGGATGCGGTAATGGGAGAAAGTTTGGCCGATCATGTCCATGTTCGTATGGCGCGGGCGCCCTCGCCCGCGGCTGTTGCCTTTGATTCTAATTGCAGAGCGGAGCTGGGTCCCCGCCCGCGAAGGCGTAATGGTAGGCTGTCAGCGCGGTCGGGTCAACCGAGTTTGGAATCTAAGTTCACGGCCTGATTCGACAGTAGAGGGTGCCCCACTCATTCGCGTTTTGTGCGAATGAGTGGGAAACGGAGCGCTTACTCTTTGGACGGCAGCATGCGTCCCGTGCGCACGTAACGGTCATGCCACCCCAGGCTCTCGTGGAGCAGGTGAGGCGTGTGCTTGCCGAAGGACAGGCGTTCCGCGCGTTCCTGGTAATCGCGCAGCAGAGACCGATAATCCGGGTGAGCACATTTCTCGATGACCAGCTTGGCTCGCTGCCGTGGCGACAGGCCCCGCAGGTCGGCGAGACCCTGTTCGGTTACGATCACACCGACGTCGTGTTCGGTGTGGTCCACGTGCGACACCATCGGGACGATGGTGGTGATGGACCCTTTCTGCGCCGTGGACGGAGCCATGAAGATGGCCAGGTATCCGTTGCGCGCAAAATCGCCCGAACCTCCGATACCGTTCTGAATCCGCGATCCCATGACGTGGGTCGAATTCACGTTGCCGTAGATATCGGCTTCAATCATGCCATTCATGCCGATCACGCCCAGCCGGCGGATAATTTCCGAATGGTTGGAGATTTCCTGCGGCCGAAGGACGATCCGATCGCGGAAGCTGGCCATCTCCGCGTTGACCTGCGTCAGCATTTGCGGGCTGAGAGAAAACGCTGTGGCCGAGGCGCAAGTCAGCTTGCCACTTCGTAAGAGCTCGATCATGCCGTCCTGAATGACCTCGGTGTATGAGGTCAGATTTTCAAATTTCCCTTCCAGCAGGCCAAGCAGCACGGCGTTGGCGATGTTCCCCACGCCCGACTGCAGCGGCAGCAACGAGGGGGGAACGCGTCCTGACTTCACTTCCCACTCGAGGAATTCCAGAATGTGGCCCGCAATGCGGCGCGAGCTGTCGTCGGGCGCTTTGAAGGCGCTATTGCGGTCGGGAGAATCAGTCAGCACCACGGCAGCGACCTTCTCCGGGTCGACGTGAAGATAAGGAGTGCCAATCCTTTGCCCCGGATGCACCAGCGGAATCGGCTGCCGGTTCGGCGGCGGCTGCATCCCGTAATAAATGTCGTGCATGCCCTCAAGTTCAGCGGGCTGCCATGCGTTCACTTCGAGAATGATCTTCTCCGCCTGGTCGATCCACGTCCGGTTGTTGCCCACGGAGGAACTGGGAACCAGCCGCCCATCTTCGAGAATCGCCGTGACCTCGACGAGCGCCCAGTCCATTTTGCCGAGGAACCCATATTCGACGTATTGCGCGACGTGGCCGAGGTGGATGTCCATGTACTCCATCTCGCCGGCGTTGATTCTTTTGCGCGTCTCGGGATCCGACTGATAGGGCAGCCGGAGCTGGATGCCACCGGCCATGGCCAGCGCGCCGTCCAACTCGGGCCCGGTCGAAGCTCCGGTGAAGATGCTGACCTGAGCCTTCTGACCACGCAGGTTAGCGTCCGAGATGCGGCGCGCCAATGCGAGCGGCACGGCCTTCGGGTAACCGGAGCCAGTGAATCCGCTCATGCCGATACGAGTGTTGAAGTTGATCAGAGCCGCTGCTTCGTCGGCGCTCATGATGCGGGATGCCAGGCTGGAATTCAGAACGCGAGAATTAACAGGAGTACACGTGGCCACAAGAATTCCTCATGATCGCCACTGGATGGCGATTCATCGCAATCATGTCACTGGCCAAGGGGCCGGCCTGTGATTCCGGTCACCGGAGGGCGTGATGAGCGAACTCTCGTCGTGGCCAACTATCCGCTAACCAGCGCCGCCGACGACCCAACCCATTTCATATTCTTGTTCTGGTCCACGCCCATCATGAGGCCGCGGCCCATGCGCACGATGGTCAATACTGGAACTAGCATGTCTAGCCACACATACATGATCCGCAACTCGACCTTGGTCGCGCCGTGCGGAGTCTCCACGACCGGCGTGAAATTCATCCGCTCCTGCAAAATGTATTCGCCGCGCTTGGCCGCCGGAATTGCGTCGATGTCTTTGCGCGAAGGGGCGATCACCACGCCCAATCCGGCAAAGGAATACAGCGGCTTGAGCACAAAGTTCTCCAGATCCGCCGGCACTTCCTTGAGTTGGTCCAGAAACCATGTCCGCGGCACTGACGGATGCTTCAAATAAGGGATCGAATACTTGCTCATCCGGAAATACCAGTTCGGATGCCCCGCCCACTCCACGTCCAAATCATCGCGAAAATCAAACGGCAAGGCCACGCCCTTGCGTTCCAGTTCGTCCACGATGGTGCGGTTATAAATCCGCTTAATCGGAATCCGCTTGCCGCCCTCTTCATGAAACAGCCGCCGCCCGTCTTGCTGAATCCTGGTGATGCAGACGGTGCGAATCCCGAGCAGCTTCTCGGTCAAGAGAAAATCCGGACGCGTTTTCTGCTCCTCCGGATGCACCTCCATCAACACCACGTTCGCCGGATCGTGCCCCGCCACGATCGCGTCTTGCAGAAGGCGCTTGTAGGAAGCTGAGTCGAGCCCGCTCAAGAAGTAACGCAGCCTTGCGTCGAGCGCGAACACATCGATGTAAGCCTGCGACAACACCGGCTGATACGCGTAAAGGGATGGAAAGGCCTGTAACTCGACCAGCTTCGGCTGTAACTCGCCTGCCGAATCCCGCACCAGCCCGAAGTCGACCTGGATAAACATCGGATGCGGCGCTTCATTCGGCACGCGAAACTTCGCGGGAATCGAAGCCTCGGAGCGCGCCCGATACTCGGGATTCTCCACTAACTGCCGGATCAGCGCCTTTCCATCCTCCCCCATGCGCTCGACCAACGCGTTCGGAAAGAAGCACGGCGTCTCGCACAGCGCGAAGGGCACGTCCATCCCGCATCGAGACGTCATCTCGCGGCGCAGGCGCTCGTATTTTTCGGGGGTGAATCGCGAGTTGAAGTCTTGCCGGTAGGAGGGAATCATCGAAATTGGAAGTTAGTGGAGAGACGGGCGTCCTCGCCCGTCCAGCTCGACGGCAGCCCCTAAAGGGGCGGTTATCGGTGAACCACTACGGCATCGCTGAAGCGATGCCCTGATACGAAACGCGAGCCACGCATAATGCTAAAAACCAAGAGCTAACGGCCAAGATCTCCGCTACGCCTCAATCAAAAACTGCCCGTGCCGCATAATCTGCCGGCCGTCTACCCAAATATCAAAATTCCGTCCCACCACATCGATGTGCGTAGCCGAAAACCACTCCGCCCCGGTATGCGCCCCATAGGGATTACCAAATGCAATGTGGACGCCCGGATATTTTTCATCCTGCAGAATCTCCCCGATCACATCTTTCAGTTCGATGTTCGTTCCAATGGCAAACTCGCCCACGCGGTTGCTGTTCTCATCGGTATGGGTATAAGCCCAGAAATCGTCCTTTAATTCCTTGTTTGCCGAGTGCGCCGCGACCAGGCGATTTGCCTTTATGTTGATGGTCAGCGGATGTGCCTGCAAATCGCCAAACTTCCGGCACAAATAATCGCCCACCACTCCATCAATCACAAACGTTCCATTTACCTCGCCCGGCGTAGTGAACACTTCACCGCCCGGCAGGTTTCCCCACTTTTCCGTGCTGATAATTCCGCTCGTCTTCACCCACCGGTAATTCGGATTCAAATCCGCCACCAGGTCCGTACCTGCCGGCGTCTTCGCTTTAACCTGCTTCGCCTTACGCACCATTTCCATTACCTTCACGCTCAGGCGGTCCACCCTCAGGAAATCCGCACGCATGCCTTCCATCATGATCCGCTTATTGACGTTGACCATGTGCGCGTGCCGGATCTTTCGCCGGTTCACCACATCCGTCATCTGCATGCGCGACTTCAATTCGTTGGCCTGCCCCTGCACCGCAAAAATGCTGACCTGGCTCGACTCCAGATCCTCCATGATGGCCGGCGGCAAATCCGTCAGCGGACGAGTCGCCAGATCCTCCAGCACAAACGTCTGGTAGCGGCAGCCCACTTCTTCCAGTTCGTGCACGATGGCCGCTGCAATCTCCAGGCTCACTTCATCGGTGATGACGGTGACTTTTTCCGAAGCCTCGACGCGCAGGCACACGCGCACCGCATTCCGCGCACCCGGCGTCAGTTCAGGGTCAAAAGCCATCTGATTCAGTTGTCGGTTGGATTGTTCTGCAGTATTCATCAAAGTTATTGTCATTGCCATTCGTCAAGCACTTCAGACGGCCCGGGCGGTGGGCATGCTATCCACCTCGTCCACGCCCACCTCAGTCTCCTCAATGATGTAGTCCATCACGGCTTTCATGTCGCCGGTCTTGCGATACACGTCTAACTGCCGATCCGCGCCGGTGCCCATCCTCATAATTTCGCGGATGTATTCCACTTCCGCCCGGCAATCCAGTTCGTCGAGCACGTCATCGACGAACTCCAGGTACTCTTCGATTAGATCGCGCTCCGGAACTTCCATCTGCTTGCCGAAGTCGATCAGCTTCCCGTCGATGCCATAGCGCGCCGCTCGCCACTTGTTTTCCATGAGCAGCGATTTCCGATACAGGCGGAATCCCTGGTTTTGCGAATGCAGCTTGTAGAGCTTGGCCACCGTCGCCTGGATCAGCGCCGCCAAAGCAATCGTCTCATCCAACCGCATGGGAAGATCGCATACACGGAACTCCAGCGTGTTGAAGAACGGATGCGGCCGCATGTCCCACCAGATCTTCTTCGCGTTATCGATCGAGTTCGTCTTCACCAGCAGCTTGACGTAATTCTCGTACTCACCCCAGCTTGGAAAATAATCCGGCAGGTTGGTCCGCGGAAATTTGTCGAACACCTTGCAGCGATACGATTTCAGGCCTGTATCCATCCCCAGCCAGAAAGGTGAATTCGACGACAGCGCCAGCAGGTGCGGAATAAAATACCGCGCGTGATTCATCATCTGGATCAGCACCTCGCGATCCTCGATGCCGACATGCACGTGCAGCCCGAAAATCAGATTGGCCCGGGCCACCAGTTGCATGTCCTGCACAATATTCTTGTAGCGCTCGCCCGGCGTCAGTTCCTGCACGCGCCAGTCGGCAAACGGATGCGTGGCCGCCGAAGCCAGCCGCAGCCCGTTCTCCCGCGACAGCCGGATCATGTGCCAGCGCAGCTTCTTCAACTCTTCCCGCGCTTCCTTAATATTGGCGCAAACCGAAGTGCCAACCTCCACCACCGATTGGTGCATCTCGGTCTTGACCCGTTCCTGCAGGATCAATTTGCCCTTCTCGATGATCTCGGCGTGAATATGCGACCGAAGATCCCGAGTCTCAGGATCGACAGTCTGATACTCCTCTTCGATTCCGAGCGTGAATGTAGGTTTCATCGCGGCACCCAGAGCCTGCCAGGCGGGAAGACAGGCTGGCAGTAAGTCCAACTAGTATACCAACGAGCACGCGCGGCGCGGACACTCTTGTGCGCTCCCGTAACGCAATCAGTTCTTCCTTTCTGCTAATCTACATTTATCTAGATTACTCTTGACCACATCTCCTGAAGGAATGATAATAGGGTTTTGGAGGTCGTATCGTGGCTGACACCGTCAAATTTGCTCCCGAGATCGATGCCAAACTCCACAAGGAATTCGTCTCCGTTGCCAAAGAACGGGGACAGTCGCAACGCTTTTTGCTGGAACGGGCGCTGGAGCATTATCTCCATAACGTAGTTCCCTCGCAGCAGATGGTGCGTCCGGAGACGATGGATGCTTTTCGGAAGTCGAAGGAAAGGAATCGCAAGCTGCTGGGGATGTTGGCCAAGTAAATGGCCGAGTACGTCTATCTTACGGTTGCAGAGGTGGAGCAAATGCACCGTGAACTGATTGATGAATTCGGCGGCCCTCACGGGCTTCGCGATCGAGCGGCGCTTGAGGCCGCAGTCTTTCGTCCCCAGAATGGCTACTACAACAGCCTGGTGGAGGAAGCCGCCGCGCTAATGGAGTCCCTCGCCAACAACCATCCCTTCATCGACGGCAATAAACGTATCGCATTTTCCGCGACAGATACTTTTCTCGCCAGGAACGGCTTCTATCTTGATGTCGGCGCTCTCGAAACCTACCGCTTCATCATCGGCGGGCTTGCCGACAGCGAGTTTCGTTTTGGACGGATTCTTGCCTGGATCAACGACAACGTTAAGCCTCTGCTGTAGAGCCACTACGCTTTCTTCCGCGCCTTAGGCGTCCGCGGGTCTACCCATTTTGGCCCATTCAAGAACGCCGCCCAGCGTAATTCTTCCACCGGATTTTCTCCGCCGAGCGCTTTCTTCACCGCCATCTCCGCCACCGCGTCCACCACCCACTCGAAATTCTGTTGTCCCACCGACGTGACTTCCGCATCCGGTGCCGGATTCATGAAGTCAATCGCATATGGGACACCATCCTCCACCGCAAACTCCACCGTGTTCAGGTCGTAGCCCAAGGCGCGGCACAACGCCAGGGCATCTTTCTCGATACGCTGCTTCAACCCTGGGCCGGGCTGCGGATTCCCCTTCACATAGCGCTCATGATGCGGAGCCTTCGGATCGTACTTCATCATGTGCACTTTTTCCTGCCCCACCACGTAACAGCGGTAGTAATCCTCAAACTCCACGCCGTGTTGCAACGTCATGCAGAGATCGCCCGTCTGGTTGTAGTTATGAAAAAACTCCTCCGGAGAATGGACCTTATATACGTGCTTCCAGCCGCCGCCCGAGTAAGGCTTTAAGAATGCCGGAAAGCCAACATAGGCAAATATCTCTTCCCAATTCAGCGGATAGATCAAATTCCGCATGGATTTGTCGGTCGTATCCGGTGGATGCTTGTGATGCGGCAAAATCACTGTGGGAGGAATGGCCACGCCCATCTTGTGCGCCAGTGCATAATTAAAAAATTTGTCGTCCGCCGTCCACCAGAACGGATTGTTAATCACAATCGTTCCCTGCAGCATCGCGTTCTTCAAATACGCCCGGTAGAAGGGAATGTCCTGCGAAATCCGGTCGATGATGACGTCGTACTTCTTGGGCTCATCCATACGGATGCCGCCGATCTTCACGAACTCGGCGGTAACTCCCTCGGCGTTCATGCCGTTGATCTTCTCAACCAGCGCGGGCGGGAAGGTATTCTCCATCCCAAAAAGAATTCCAATTTTCTTGTTTGCCATAATTCAAATCCTCTTCTCAATCTAGCTGGTGGAGCGCCGGGCGTCCTCGCCCGGCGGGACGGGGCAGAGCCCCGTCACCACACTAGAAATACTTTGCCGCCATGCGCTGCCATAGCGGCCAATCATGCTTGCTGTTGTCGCCGTAGATATCCAGCCAACGCGGAATCCCCTTGCCGTCGAGAATCGCCGCCATCTTCACGTTCGCATCCAGGCACATATCCCAGTCCGACGATCCCAGCACGATCTTCATCTGCCGGTACCGGCTCAGGAACCATTCATCGCTCATGTTCGACAAATAGTCCGGCGGATTGTTGAAGTAGACGTTGTCGTCGTAATAGCCGTCGAGGAAATTCCTGATGTCGAACGATCCGCTCATGGTCACGCAGGCCGAAACCATATCCGGATGCTTCATGGAAAAATTCAGCGCGTGATAGCCGCCAAAACTGCATCCCGTTACCGCGATCTGCGGAGCCCAGTTTTTCCACTTCAAATAGGGAAGAAACTCGTTGATCACATAGCGCTCGAACTGCACATGGCGCCAGATTCGCGCTCCCGGATGCACGCTCTTGTTGTACCAACTCTCGCCGTCCACGCTGTCCGGGCAAAACACCTGGATCGTGCCCGCTTCCAGTTTCCCGCTTAGCGCCCGGATCATCCCCGCATCTTCATACTCAAAAAAACGTCCCTGGGATGTCGGAAAAACGAGAATCGGTTGACCGCCGTGCCCGAAAACCAGCGACTCCATGTCGCGCCCCAATTCGTGGCTGTATTGTTTGCGATATTCGCGGTTCATGTGCGCGAGGATTGTAACCGATTGCCCGGCCTTCGGCACGAGCAGAGACAACTCTCAGGCCCGGACCGATCCCCGATGCAAGCGCGGCAGCAGTTTAAACGAGGCAGGAGTTAGAGCCGACTTCAGCCGCGTACAATGTACTCTGTCAGGAGGCTCGCCCGCGGAGACTCGGTTGCTTGAAGACGCACAGCGCTCACTATCTCGTCATCTGGGAATTCCAGGTCAAACCCGAAGCGAAACCCGCCTTTGAACAAGCCTACGGTCCCGCCGGCGATTGGGCGCGACTCTTCAGCCAGAGTCCCGACTATCGCGGGACTCAACTTCTTCGCGATAGCAACCGATCGGGGCGCTATCTGACCCTCGACCGTTGGACCTCACGCGAAGCGTTTCATCAATTCAAGCAGGCTCATCAAGCCGACTACGAAGCTTTCGATCAACGATGCAAGGCCCTCACCGACAATGAATCCCTGATATGGTGTGACCCTGTCAACATCTTCGAATCGTTGGGGTGGTTTTTGCATTTGTCTTTTCGAGGACAGGGTCAGCAGCAGCCGTGGCAGGTAATG
>Ga0209448_10000258_pt1 | contig 19214 bp, 15 predicted proteins | sample BogFormECP14_OM2_FD_188245 | JGI IMG/M metagenome (GOLD analysis project Ga0209448, IMG submission 188245) | Bog forest soil microbial communities from Calvert Island, British Columbia, Canada - ECP14_OM2 (SPAdes) (version 2) | ecosystem: Environmental > Aquatic > Freshwater > Wetlands > Bog ... | reverse complement strand
TCAGGGCCACAGCAGGGTGGTCTGGCCCCAGTGCCTTCTCTCGGATCGCAAGCGAGCGCTGCTCGAGCCTCTCTGCTTCGGCGTACTTGCCCTGGGCTTCGTCCAGCCCAGCTAGGTTGTCAAGGCTCAGGGCTACGGCAGCGTGGTCTGGGCCCAGAGCCTTCTCTCTGATCGCAAGCGAGCGCTTGTAGAGCGGCTCCGCTTCGGCATATTTGCCCTGGTCCTTGTACAGCGCCGCTAGGTTGTTGAGGCTATCGGCCACATCAGGGTGGTCTGGGCCGAGGGCCTTGTCTTGGATTGCTATCGAGCGCTTCAAGAGCGGCTCCGCTTCGGCGTACTTGCCCTGGTGCTCGTACAGTGTCGCTAAGTTGCTGAGGCTCTGGGCCACATCAGGGTGGTCTGGCCCAAGAGCCTTTTCTCGGATCGCCAGCGAGCGCTGTAGGAGTGGCTGCACTTCCGCGTACTTGCCCTGGTCCTCGTACAGTGCCGCTAGGTCAGTGAGGCTATCGGCCACTTCAGGGTGGTCTGACCCGAGGGTCTTCTCTCGGATCGCAAGCGAGCGCTGTAAGAGTGGCTCCACTTCGGCGTACTTGCCCTGGGCCTCGTAAAGCTCAGAGAGGTTATTGAGGCTCCCGGCCACAGCGGGGTGCTCTGGCCCGAGGGTCTTCTCTCGGATCGCAAGCGAGCGCTGTAAGAGTGGCTCCGCTTCGGCGTACTTGCCCTGGGCCTCGTAAACCTCAGCGAGGTTACTGAGGCTCCCGGCCACAGCGGGGTGCTCTGGCCCAAGTATCTTCTCCTGGATCGCTAACGAGCGCTGTAAGAGTGGCTCCGCTTCGGCGTACTTCCCCTGGGAGTAGTACAGCTTAGCGAGGTTATTGAGACTCTGGGCCACATCAGGATGGTCCGGCCCAAGAGCCTTCTCCCAGATCGCCAGCGAGTCCTTGAAGAGCGGCTCCGCTTCAGCGTACTTCCCTTCTTTCTTATATAGCCCCGCTAGGTTGTTGAGATTCGCGGCCACATCTGGGTTGTCAGACCCCAGAGCCTTCTCCATAATCGCCAGGGAGCGCTTGTAGAGTGGCTCCGCTTCCGCGTACTTGCCCTGGGCCTCGTACAGAAACGCCAGGTTGTTCAGACTCGCGGCCACATCAGGGTGGTCTGGCCCCAGTGCCTTCTCTCGAATCGCCAGAGAGCGTTTGTAGAGTGGCTCCACTTCGGCGTACTTGCCCTGGAAATAGTACAGCCCTGCTAGGCTGTTGAGGCTCGCGGCCACATCAGGGTGGTCTGGCCCGAGGGCCTTCTCTCGGATCGCAAGCGAGCGCTGTAAGAGTGGCTCGGCCACGGCATATATTGCCTTCGGCGCCGTAGATCTGCCCCAAACTATCCAAGAGGGAAGCAATGACGGGATGCTCTTTGCCTAGCGTTTTCTCCCGGGCGGCCACGAGTCGAATGGCTAGAGGTTCGGCTTGCGCATACTTGCCCTGGTTAGAGTACACGCCGACCAAGGCGTCGAGACTCTCTGGTAATCGCAAGCCATCGGGATCGGATTTCTCGGCTTCCTGGAGGGCTTCTCTTAAGTCTTTTTCTGCCTCGTCATAGTGGCCCTCGGCGGCCGCTTTGAGTCCGGCCCCCAGGAAGCTGGCCCAGTCTACCGTCTGTGACGGAGCAGCAACCGCAGCGAAGGATCCAAGCGCGAGCCCCAGTATGCACGCCAACACGCGCCAAGTAATGATCGTCGGCATGATTAACCTGCCTCCTTCTCTACTCGGCGCGCCGTACTGATGTGACATCCCTGGAGCCCGTCAGTCATTGCTTGCAAACCGCCCTTGGGCGGCATGTTAGGCGGTACAGAAAGACAAGTCAACGCGGGTGTATCAGATTGTTTTTCCTGGATCTTCATCTCGATTTGCAATCATAAACGCGAGTGTGTTTACCGATTCACTTTCACATGCCTGGTTAGTCGTAATCGGACATCTTGCTCCTAGTACTTGATTTGTCCGGTTACCGAGGGCGTTTTCGCTTGGGCTTAAGGGCCTCAAGAAGTCCGTTCCGAATCAGAGCCTCTTTGTAAGCTTCAAAACTCAACCGAGAAGAAGCCATTACAGCGTCCCAAAAGGGCAATGGCGGATCGTAGCCGTGAGCGTGAATATAGTGGAGGATCAAGGATGGGGCTGCGAAGACGAAATTGTCCGCAGGGACGAACAAGTTCGATGCCCCCATGCTGATTTCCAGAATGTCTGGGTTGTAACTATTTTGCCTTTTGAATATTTCCGTCTCAGGTCCAAGTATCTCAAAGGTTTCGACCCCGTCAGAGATCCGTCGTCGTGCGACGAAACGTCGGTCGGGCGAATATTCTGTGCTGCGCGACAAATCGAGGGGTCCGCAAAACTCACAGGATTGCCTACCAAGGAATTGGTCGGGTTGCCAAAGATTGACAAAGAGCCGCAGTAGACTGTGGAAGTGAACGTCGGACACCATCCCTTTGGTGAAAGGGTGATCCGAACTGAGCCAGCCGACGGCTTTGATTTTCGGATTTTCTTCCGTTACAGAGTCCCAGCCGAAATATGTGCAGGGCGAAAGATCGGCAAAATAGGTGCCTTTGTACCACTCAGATAGCTCGATAGGTTTGGGGCTCATTATTTTTTCCAGCGAGTCAAGCAGGGTCCATATTTTGACTGTTCGCGAGCAAAGTCTTTGTGCTTTCTGCAAGGGCGGGAATTCGTCGCTGTTCGTTTCGAACACATCATGTAACCTGGTGCGCCCACGGGTGTTATTTTAGAGCTTTTCTGGGAGATTTTGTGTCAAGTCCTGGTTTGTCGCGTAACCGGACATTGAGAATTTAACGGGCACGCTCTCGGAGGCGTCAAAAGGGGAGTCTCATATGGCTAGTCGTCGGGAGGCGGCTAACCATGAAGCGCAAACTTAGGAGCGGGCATACCCGGCTGAAAACAAAGCTCGGCCTTCCCGACTTGGAGAATGCCAAGATCGCCGTGATCGTAAGCTTGAGGTCGTTCGAATCGCAGCGCAGCTATCGGCACTCGATCGATGAGTTTGTGGCTTGGTATTGCTCCGCTCCGCGACTATCGTTCAACAAGGCGGTCGTTCTCCGTTACCGACTTCATCTCGAAGATCGTCACTTGGCTGCCGGGACTATAAACGTCAGGCTGGCAGCGGTCCGACGACTCGCCTATGAAGCGGCAGATACCGGGCTCCTGAGCCCGGACCTGGCCGCTGGTATCCGTCGCGTGAAAGGCGCAAAGAAACTTGGGTGCCGACTCGGGAATTGGTTAACGGCTGAGGAAGCTCGAACGCTTTGGCAGCTCCCTGATCCTGCCACTTTGAAGGGCAAGCGGGACCGAGCGATTCTTGCTTTGCTATTGGGTTGTGGCCTGCGGCGTCGCGAACTGACGGAACTCACGGTTGATCACTTCCAACGTCGCGAGGATCACTGGGCCATCGTTGATCTGATAGGAAAAGGCGGTCACGTTCGAACTATACCCGTGCCCTCGTGGGTTAAGCGAACTGTCGACGATTGGCTCGCAGCTTCGAGCGTCGTCCACGGGCGGTTATTTCGTTGTGTCTGTAGGACGGGAACGATTTGGGGCACCGAAATGACCGAAAAGGTGGTGTGGCATGTCGTCAAGCAGTACGCAGGCCAGGTTGGAATCGTAAAACTCGCGCCGCATGACCTTCGAAGATCGTGTGCCCGCCTCTGCCACAGCGCCGGGGGCGAGCTGGAACAGATTCAGTTTCTGCTGGGCCACGTCTCGGTGCAGACCACGGAAAAATATCTCGGTTGTAAACAGCGATTAAGAGAGGCCGTCAACGACAAGATAGGAATTGAACCCGGCCCGTGAAAATAGTGAACAGAAGGTGATAATCCCGCTATTCTTTTCCGATGACACCATGTTTCCTGCGAGGTCCCAGCAACTAGGAGGGAAAAATGGAAATCGACCTTCACGGCTACCATCCCGCTGAAATCGTATTCAACGGAGTTCTTGGCAAGATTTTGCAACAAGCTTGGGAGATGGGGGAGAGTGACCTGACGCTGATTCACGGTCATGGTCGTAGTCGTGGCATCACACCCGGATTTGTGAACACCAACACCGGTTATTTTGGGCTCTGCATTCGGCGGGCGTTACGTAATGACCGGTCTCTACGCCAATGGATCAAGAATACGACGCTTGATTGCCGACAGCTCGGCTGCACCTCAATCGGACTGAAACGGAACTCAAATCCGACGAGAAAACAATTGGATTGTTTTTGACGCGCAGGATACCCGTTGAATTGGGGATTTGGTCTCGATGTCCGGTTAGGCGGGCGGTCTCAATGGGTCGACGCAACAGCAGCTCGAAGTGCCACCGTCAACTGTTGCCAACTGTTGCCAGAATAGGGCATTATACGGGTGTCCAAAGAACCTCTAAGGGTTTCTAAGGGACATTGGGAAAATCAGTAAGTGGCAATAAACTCTGGAATTTAGCGGTTTTTCTTCGGTTTTCTTCAAGCGGCGAGAGGCAATCCCATCGGCTCCACCAAAAAACCTCCTTGGGTTTCGCTACTTTCCAAATGACTCGAAATCCAGATTCTTGTTCGCGAGGACTGCTTATGCCCCGAAAATTGTTGCCCATCTTCTGTTTCGCTGTCTTTACAGCTTTGTGCGTGACGCCTGCTCATTCACAGAGCGCAGGAGGCAGGAAATTTGTGACCGAGGTGCCGTTGCTGGACTGCGACGGCATGCCATGCGTTGAAGCGCGGATCGGGAACGGCCCGAACTTGAAGATGGGAATTGACACCGGAAACGTCGACTCTGTTCTGGATGCGCCTTATGCGGAAGCGGCCGGGTTGAAGCCGACAGCGCCTTTACCCGCGGGAGCGCCTCCGGGGATGTACCAGACAGTGATTCCCTCAATAAGCGTTGGCAGCGCAAAGCTTGCGAATGTGGGGACTTTGGCGATGGTTCTCTCGGACATGGTCTCGCAGAACCAGGTGCCGCACGTCGACGGGACGCTGGCATACACAGCTTTTAAGGATCGCATCCTGCAAATCGATTTCGTGGCGCGCAAGGTGCGCATTTCGGAGGTGCTGACGGCGCCAGCCGATTGCACGGGAGCGTGCGGCAAAATCTCGCTGGTCAAATTCGGGAAAGAAGGACCACCCACCGTAGTGGCCGATGGATTTGAAATTAACGGAAAGAAAGTGTCGGCGCAGGTTGACACGATGTACAGCGGGACGCTGCTGGTCTATACGGCTTCGATTGAAAAGTTGCAGCTTGTAGAGGCGGCGAAGACAAATAAATCGCGAGATTTTCCTTTCACGGACGGCGGGGTGAAAATGAAAGAAGCTCCCGCGGAGAAAGAAAGCTTTCGCGGACTGACCTTGAGCGGCCCCGCGCCGTTAGTCTACTTCCCCACTCCGGACGTGCATGAGCCGGATGGACTGTTCGACGCGACCGTGGGAATTGAATTGTTTTACAAAGCGGCGTTGACGCTGAACTTTCACGACATGACGATTTCCGTGGAAAAACGCTAGCCCGGCACAAAGCCTATAAGACTTAAATGCGGCGCTGCCAGGCGCCTGCCAAAAATCGATCTGTCATTGCTGGAAGAGCACCGACCTGAGGAACAGTAGAGGTGTGCGTCAGGAAGGACGCGGAGCGGACGATGCGCGCTAGTGAGAGAGAAACGCGTGATGCGCGTCAGTTTGCCTTTCGTTGGTGTCCGACTCTGCGGAAAAGGAATACGAGTAACACGGGGCGAGCCGATTCGGTTCGCCCCTGTTGTTTCTGGCGCTCCGGCAAGTCCGAGAGTTTTGTTTTAGGACGGGGGTTTGGGGTAATGTGGAGCGCGGCATTGACGACAACACAACGGCAAGGCTTATGGCAAAACTGACGTTTCTTGGCGCGGCAGGAACCGTTACCGGCTCGAAATATCTCGTCGAGGCGGCGGGCAAGAAGCTGCTCGTCGATTGCGGCATTTTTCAGGGTCCACAGGAACTCAGCGATCGGAATTTCAAACCGCTCCCGGTTGATCCTAAGACGATCGACTACCTGGTGCTGACCCATGCGCACTTGGATCACACGGGTTGGCTGCCGGTGCTCGTAAAAGATGGTTACCGGGGTCCCATTTTTGCAAATCCCGCGACCATTGATCTCACCGGAATATTGCTTAAGGATTCGGCGCATCTTCAGGAAGAAGACGCACTGCATGCAAAGCCTGAGAAGCACAACAATCACGAAGTCCACGAGCCACTCTACGTGACGGACGACGTGGATCCCGTTCTGAAGCTGCTGAAACCAGCGCCGCGCACAGGGGCTTTCGATATCAGTCCGGAGTTTCATTTCACCGCGTATGATGCCGGGCACATCTTGGGCTCCACCAGCCTGGAACTAATCATCACCGAAAACGGAAAGAAGATTGTGGTGGTGTTTTCGGGGGACATCGGCCGATACGATCAGCCGATTTTGAATGATCCTGTAACGCCGCCATCGACGGCGGATGTGTTGCTTTGCGAATCAACTTACGGCGACCGCGAGCATGCGACCGGCGACGCGGCAGAGCTACTAGCGGAGATAGTCAATCGCGTTTCGAAGCGCGGCGGATCGATTGTGATTCCCGCTTTTGCTATTGGGCGGACGCAAACGTTCATGTATTACCTGCGTCAGCTCGAGGATCAGCAACGGATCCCGCGGCTTCCTGTGTACGTGGACAGTCCCATGGCGCTGAGCGCCACGGACTTATATTTGAAATATAAGGAAGACCACGATCAGGACTATTCGCGCATCGACGCCGGAGGGAAAGGTGACCCCCTGGATGTCCACGAATTTCATCTAACGCGCTCGGTGGAAGAATCGAAGGCCGTCAATAACGTTAAGACGCCTTGCATCATTGTGTCCGCAAGTGGGATGGCTTCCGGAGGCCGCGTTTTGCACCATCTGGCGCAGCGGCTGCCGGATGCACGCAATGCCGTGATCCTCGCAGGCTTCCAGGCTCAGGGGACGCGCGGGCGCGCGCTGCAAGAAGGAGCGAAAATGTTGAATATCTTCGGCCAGCAGGTGGCTGTCGGTGCCGAAATCGTGGAGCTGGGCCAATTTTCCGCGCACGCCGGGAAAAGCGAACTTTTGCGATGGTTGAGCGGTTTGCCTGCCCCCCCGGAGCAGACTTATTTGACGCACGGTGAACCGCAAGCTGCCCAGGCCTTGCAGGCCGCTATCCAGGAGAAGTTTAAGTGGAAGGCGGCGGTCGCCAGGTACCTGGATACCGTTGATTTGTAAGCCTGATGGAGTCTAGAAATATTTTGGAGAATCAGGAAACTAAAATCGCGCTGATGTCGTCTATACAGGTAAGACCACTCGCGGGGTAGGGGGCTAACCACCACAGGGCAACCGACCGTCAGTTCCCTACCCCATAAAACTCTGGATGCCGCTGTATTTCGAGGATTTACATAGAATTTTGAACTCTCGCAGCTCTCTCGTGAGAGAACGACCGGACTTCAAAGGATTTGCAACAATTTCTCGACACTCAGTTGTGCTTCTTGAAGAATGGCGCGGAGAGTTCTAACGCGCAGCGTCTTATGATTCGGCACGGTCACGGGGCGAACGGCGAGTCTCGTCGAAGGATAATGTAGCTCCCTCGCTGTCTCTGGATTACGAAACCAATCCTTTGGAGTGCCTTGATAAGATCCCGCCCGGAAGGATCGGTAGGCAGCTTTGTCATTAAACGGTAGCTGTAACTTCGACGTATTCTCGACCGTCCTCGATAGGAATTGGCTCGCCGGTAGCCTTGACGTCCTCTAGATAAAGCTCGATTGCCTCTTCGATATTCTTGAGGGCTTCCTCGCGCGAATCCCCTTGAGAAACGCAGCCGGGCAGCGCCGGCACGGTAGCCACGTAGCGTCCGTCATTCTCGCGCTGCAGGACAACCGTGTATTTCATGTGGTCTTCCTTTGGGAAACTCTAATGCACTTCAAATATTACTCCTGTGGAAAACAAGCGTAAAGAAATCTTCTCGGATGCATGGCAAGATCAATCCCACTTCATTCAAAAACCAGTCATCGTCGAGCGACGCGCTCAGTTAGACCAGACAGCCTCTCCTCGGCGGCGGCGAGCGTGGTTTCCTTCTTACAAAATGTGAATCGGACTTGCGAAGCGCCATCGCGGGCGTCGTTATAGAAGCTGGAGCCGGGGACGACGGCGACGCCAATTTTCTCTACTAGAAATTTGGCAAATGAGACGTCCCGCGAGCCCGCTGGATATTGGTCCGAAGGAAAATCAATGTACGAGATATCCGTCATGATGTAATACGCGCCGAGCGGCTTGTATACCGTGAACCCGGCGGCGGTAAGAATTTTGAGCAAGCGCTCGCGGCGCACAGTGTAGTCCGTGGCGAGTTTGTCGTAGTAGGACTGCGGCGATTTCAGCGCGATGGCCCCGGCTTGCTGCAAAGGCGCTGCGGCACCAACCGTAAGAAAATCATGGACCTTACGGATTGCGGCAGTCGGTTCGGGCGGAGCGATGGCCCAACCCACACGCCAGCCGGTGACGCTGTAGGTTTTGGACATACCATTGATCACAATCGTCCGGTCGCGCATGCCGTCGATGCGCGCCATCGAGATATGTTCCGTTCCGTCGTAGAGAATATGTTCGTAGATTTCGTCGGTGACGCAATAGGCATTCCAGCGCACGCAGAGGTCACGGATAAATTCGAGTTCCGCGCGAGTGAAGACTTTTCCGGTGGGGTTGTTGGGCGTGTTTAGGATGATGGCCTTCGTGTGCGGGCCAAACGCCTCAGCCAATTCCTTCTCGTCGAAAGTCCAAACAGACTTCTCGTTTTCTGGAGGCCGCATCTTCACGAAGCGGGGCTTGGCTCCGCTCAAAATCGCGTCAGGCCCATAGTTCTCATAGAACGGCTCAAATACGACGATTTCGTCGCCGGGATTAATGATGGCCAGCATCGTAGACATCATCGCTTCCGTCGAGCCGCAACAAATCGTGATCTCGCGCTCGGGATCGACGCGCACGCCCTGCGTCCGGTCAAATTTCTCGACGATGGCGTCGCGCAACGGTTTGGCGCCCCAGGTTATCGCGTATTGGTTGATGTCGTCGGAGATGGCTTGCCGCGCCGCTTCTTTGATTTCCGCGGGGGCCGCAAAATCGGGGAAGCCCTGCGAGAGATTGACGGCGCCGTGCTTCATCGCCAGCCGCGTCATCTCGCGAATAACGGATTCGGTGAATTGTTCCGCTTTAACGGAAAGCATGCGGCGCGCTGCCTGCGCCATGCCGGACTCAGAGGGATTCATTTAACCTGCCAAACGATCTGGATTGTCAGTGCAATCGGGCCGATCGAAATCAGCCCGCCGAACAACTTATCGGCCGTGGCCAGCCGCCGACGAAGGCGCAGCGCCCGACTGACCATAAATCATCCGGTAGACTTCGGAATTGCGCAAGACGATTTGCACGTAATCGCGGGTTTCGCTGAAAGGAATGGATTCCACAAGTTCGGGAATTTCGTCGTAATTGCGCTCGGCCTTCCACGCGGCGATGCGGTCTTCGCCGGCATCAAAAGCCGCCAGCGCGTACTCGGGTGCACCGGTCAAGCGCACCAAATTGGAGATATACAGCATACCAAGCCGGATGTTGTAGTCGGGTTCAAAAAGCTTTTTGGTCGAGAAGCTCACACGAAGCTGTTTGGCAAGAAGCTTCCCCGTTTTCGGCTCGACTTGCATGAGCCCAATCGCGTTCGTAGGAGAAAGTGCATCGGCCTGGAACGTGGACTCCTGGCGCATCAGCCCTGCTGCTAGCAAAGGATCAAAATTATTCTTGGCGGCTTCGCGACGGATCACCGCCTCGTAGGGTAGCGGATATAGCACTTTCCAGACGTCGATCGGCAAATCGTCGATTTTGCGCGCATCAAAATTGGGAACGATGATGCGCCCGTAAGCCATGCCCGCGGCAAAATGGCCCTGGTCGAACGCAGCTTGCGCGGCTTCGTACAAAAATCGCGGCGAGGAAGTGGCGAAATACGCGTTCTTCAGCTCGAGCTCGGCGCTGGCGTCGAACGCGATCGTGCGCAACGCCTGCGCGCGAGCCCAGCGGTCAGCGGCAGCGGCGGGAACGGGTTCATCGAAAGGCCGGAGGGCTGGGGGCGGCGGAATTTTGTCCAGAATCTCCGGCGGATCTCCGTCAGCAGGTTCCAGCTTGCTCAAACGCGCCGCAGCGGCATGCCCAAAGTAGGTTTGCGGGAAGCGCTCGACGTCTTTCCGGTAGTAGCTGCGCGCCTCCGCGAGTTTCGTGTTGCGCTCGGCAATGCGGCCGAGCCAATAGACCGCATCAGACGTGTTGGCCGAGGCCGGATATTTCACCAGGAAATTCTTGAGCTTGTCTTCCGCGTCGGGCTGCCGGTTGAGATACGCGACCCACGCGGCGCGCCACTCCGCATTGAACGCATTTCTTCCGCTCGGGAAAGTGTCCACCACGCGCTGGTAGTAGCTGGCGGCCTTGGTGCGGTCGAGGCCCACCCAATAATAATTCCCCGCCGCCATGAAGCCTTCTTCGTTCCATTTGCTCAGAGGGTATTTTTGCGTGAGCTCAGTGAGTGCCGCAAACATTTCGTCGAACTTCTTCTCGGTACGATAGAACTGGGAGAGCGCATAAAGTCGTTCCGCATCGACTTCGAAATCCGACGTTTTCAACGATGCAACAAGTTTCGCGGAGCCTTTCTGTTGCACCTTCGCTTGCGCAACGCGAAGTTCGGCCAGCTGGCGATTGGGATTCAGCGGGTCTTGCAGCATTCCCAGAAGCTTTTCAAATTCCGCCCGCGCTTCTTTCCATTTATGAGCGTCATAGAAAGCCTGCGCCCTCTGCTGCTGCAATTCCACGCCGGGATACGGATACTCCTTGCCCATCTCGTGCAGGATTTTTTTCAGTGCGGCGTCCGTTGCTTTCGCCTCATCGCTCTGGGAATGTTTGTAGAAAATGGCCTGGTAATCCTTGGCGGCGCGGTCGAGCTGATGCAACGACTGGTAAGCCTGGGCCCTCTCGAGTAGCAGCGTAGGCCGGGTGCCCGTCGCCGGATAAGAATTCAACGCGTCGATCGCGTCTTGCGCCCGGCCCTGTTCGACGGCCAACGGCCCAAGACTCTCGAGCAACTGCTCTTTCATCGCCGTATTCGGATAGTCGTGCTGTACTGTCTCCAAATCAGCGAGCGCCTCTTTCGACCGGCCCAGCCCTAGCTTCGCCTGCGCCGTCCAGTAAAGGACATACTCGCGCAAAAGCGTATCCGCACTCGCCTTCGTAAACCACGCCAGGGCTTGTTGTTCGTGCTTCTGCGAGTGATCTTCAAAGCCAAGCGCCAGCGCTGCGCGTGCGCCCCAAGCGTTCGCTGCATTTTTTGCGGCGAAAGCCGAAAGATTGTTGTAGGCCCCAGGCGCAGCGTTATGAACTTCGCGCGCCAGCCCCGAGAGTTCTCTGCGAAGCGCCTGATCCTCCGGAGTATCCCCAGCCACAAGCCCCTGAGCGGCTGTGTCCGGTTTGCAACCGACGCGGCAAGGCACAGCCGGCGGCTTTTTCACTTTTTTCTTTTTCTTTTGCGAGGACAGCGCAAAAGTTTCCGAAGCACCGCCAGCGACTAGCGCAAGGACAAGCACCACTCCGCAAACGCTTCGCGCCGCCGCGGCCCATGAGCTGGCCGCAACCTCATTCCTGGCCGCAGTCTTAGCGATGCCGCGCGGGCGTGGCGTACGGGTAGTCGCCGAGTGCGTGAGGATCGCCCTCCGCGAGTATTTCCACCATCCAGCGATAAAAGTAATCCACTGGGTGGTCCATGATGGGTTTGAAACGCCGGTCGTATTCTCGATGAGCTTTTTCAATGTCGTCTTTCAATCGAATGCAAAGATCCTTTTTCTCGCGCCCGAGCCGCACTTGCTCCGGTCTAAGCATCTTAATATCTTGCATCGAAACTTTCGCCACCCGATTTGCCCGCCTGTGCAATTCTTGTTCTTCCGGGGATAACTGGTTGACGTCAAAATCGCTCTCGAATTCCGCTTCCGTGGAAACCGCGGGGGCCTGGGGCTCGATCAACTCGAGCGCTTCCGGCTCAGTCTCCAGCTCGATCAAGGGCTCCGGTTCAGGATGCCGAGCAACAGGCGGAGCAGCTGCTGGCTCAACGCGCGGCGGCGCTTTCGCAGTGGCTTGCGAAGTGGCCTGCGCCGGCGCCTGCGCCATCGGCGTGGGCACGGCAGGACGAGGACGCACCGGCTCCGCGGCAGGCTCGGCCGCAGCCGTACTAATTAGATGCGTGATTTGTGCTTCCAGCCCAGAGCGCTGCTGCCCAGGCTGCACCGCCATAGTCACGAACCGCGACAGTACTTCCAGCGCCGCCGACAACGACGCCGCCGAAGTCTGCGCCCGTAACATCGACGGCAGCGCATTCGTCGGCTTGGTACTCGCGCAAGCGGCCACGATATCGCCAACGGCCTGGTGCAACTCGTCGGCGTTTCGCTGAATTCGTTCGAGGTTCTCACGCAAGGCGCGCGATACGGCTTGTTCCACGGCAGTTGGCTCTTGTGGCATTCCTGGTTTCGAGGGTGTTTTGCCCGATATACCCCGTTTTGTGATTTTGGAAGCCATCTTGCCGGGAGTCAACGGCCCAGCAGTACCTATGTGCCTAATCGTTGCTTAGCGCCCAACCCAAAGCCAGGCCAGTGCCAGCTTTGGTGCCTAGCCGAGCGTCCACCTCACCCTCCATCATTGCCCCGGCACCGCCAATGCCTCTCCCTCCTCAGTGCTATAATAAGCATTAGGGGGCGACACGGTTTCGTAGCGCTTTTCGGACGAGAGTTCGACTCCCCCGCCTCCACTTTTCGCTATTTATTCGTTACTGGGAAAAAACGATCGGGTTTCCGCGCATCCGCCTCCGTATCGCGATGCACCGTACTGTCGTCGGATTCTTTGTCTGGTCCATAGTCTTGAGTCTTCCTCCAAAGAGAAGATTTCCGATGAAACGCGATCAGGTGTTAGCGTTCTGCACTTGCGTCCATGCTTGACCCATCCAGCGATGCGCAGGGATGATTCAAGGAAAACTTATCTCCCTATCGCTTCCTGATGCATCAAAGGTGCGTTTGGCAGATGCGAGTTGCCCGAAATAGCCAGCCGGACTAGGATACTTTCCCCAGCACCGCCGCTTAGCCAAATGCGAAGCCGAGGAGGCTCCCGTGAAGCTCAGCTACGGACCAGGCCGCACGTTTCTTCTGGCCGGGGTCTTTCTGTATGGAGCAGCAGCATCCTTTGCGCAATCCGGTGCAACAACCAGTTCGAACACGCCGGGCCAAGCCATACCCGGAACACAGGGAGTCAGTCCATTTGCTGGCAGCGTGCCGGCAAAGTTGCTTCCCGGGGTCATCCCACTTTCGTTGCGGGACGCCATCGACCGCGGCTTGAGGCAGAATCTTGGACTCCTACTTTCGAGTGCGGACATTGGGGCGGCCCGCGGCCAGCGCTGGGAGCAATTAAGCGCTCTTCTTCCGCACGTGACGGCGTCGCCTTACGTGGCGGCTTCAGAGATCAATTTAGCGGAGATCGGGTTTACCAGCCTTTCTGGAGCCAGCATCCCACCGTCCCTTGGGCCCTTTTCCTATTTTGATGCACGTGTGTCTGTGACCCAGTCTCTGTTTGATTGGAAATCGATCAACGCTACCCGCGCGGCCACCCAGAACTTGAAATCCACCCAATACACCTTCAAAGACGCCCGCGATCTCGTCGTGCTGGCCGTGGGCTATACCTATTTGCAAGCCATCGCCGACGAAGCCCGCATTGAAACGGCGGAAGCGCAAGTCAAGACAGCGCAGGCGCTGTTCGATCAAGCAAACGACCAGGTGAATGCTGGGACCTCGCCGGCCATCGACGGGCTGCGTGCCAAGGTCGAACTCCAGACTCGCCAGCAGCAGTTGATTCAAGCCAAGAACAACTTCGCCATCCAGAAACTAACTGTAGCCCGCGTGATCGGCTTGGCTCCTGGCCAGGAATTCGACTTAACAGACAAGTCGCCTTACCAGCCGTTCGAAAACATCACCCCCGAAGAAGCTCTCAAACGCGCATACGCTTCGCGTTCCGATTACCTGTCGGCCATGACCGACGTGCGTGCAGCAGAATTCTCCCGAAAGGCTGCCGTAGCAGGCTATCTCCCGTCGCTTGCCTTTAACGCCGACGTGGGCGCCGCGGGGGGACATCCCTCGACGGCAACGCAAGTGTTCGACGTACGTGGAACGCTCTCGATTCCGATCTTTCAGGGAGGCAGCGTCCACGGCGACGTTTTGCAGGCCGATGCAAGGCTCCAACAAACCCGCGAGCGCCTGGACAATCTCCGCGTCCAGATTGACTCTGACGTTCGCACCGCACTGCTGAATCTGCAGTCGTCGGCCGAATTAGTCAACGTCGCGCGCAGCAACATCGACCTCGCGGAAGAGACTCTGCTCCAATCACGCGATCGTTTCAGCGCCGGTGTCACCGACACAGTCGAAGTGGTGCAATCGCAAGAAGCAGTCGCGAGCGCCCACGAACAATACATCTCGAGTCTCTACAGCTACAATTTCGCAAAAATTTCCCTTGCCCGTGCTCTCGGCCTCGCGGAAGAGGCCGTCAAGGAATATTTCAAAGGACAATGAATATGGCGGATGAGAACCCACCCCGTTCGGTGCCCGAGGCAGACAAAGAAGGCCCCGTCGATCCATCGCCGCTAACCGAGAATGGCTATACGCCTCCGGCGCGCAAGAACGCCAAGGCCCGTAGAAACATCGTGATTCTGATTGTCGTCCTGGTCGTTCTTGTGGGGGGCGTGTTTTTGTGGCGCTACCTCAGCAGCTATGAATCCACCGATGACGCGCAGGCGGACGTCCACCTCTATCCCGTGAGCGCGCGGATCTCCGGTTATGTGGTGAAGGTCAACGTAGACGACAACCAGTGGGTCGAGAAGGGCGCCGTTCTGGTCGAGATCGATCCGAAAGACTATGAGGTTGCCGTGGCCCAGGCCCAAGCCAATTTCGCCAACGCTGTAGCGACCGCACAATCCTTGAATATCACCGTGCCGATCACTTCCGTAAATAGTTCGAGCCAACTGCAATCCACCGCCTCGGATATCGAAAACACCAAGGCCGGCGTGATTGCTGCTCAAAGGCAGCTCACCGCCGCCCACGCCCAACTCGAAGAAGCCGAGGCCAACGACGTCAAAGCGCAAGACGATCTGCACCGCTACAAGCTGCTGGTGGACAAGAAGGAAGTGGCCGAACAGATTTACGACCAAGCATTGGCAGCCGCCAAATCCAGCACCGCGGCGGTTGCCGCGGCACGCGCCAATGAATCAGCAGCGCAGCAGTTCGTTGAACAGGCCCTCAGCCGCCAGGTGCAAGCCGATGCCAACCATCGCTATGCGGAGACCGGACCCCAGCAAGTGTCCTCGAGCCAAGCTCGCGCGCGTGCGGCTGTCGCTGACGTCGAGCAGAAGCGGGCATTGCTCGAACAGGCCCAACTGAATCTCCAGTACACCAAGATCATCGCCCCCATCTCCGGTGAAGTGAATAAATCAGTTGTCGTCGGGCTGAACGTTCAAGCCGGCCAGCAACTCCTCACCGTCGTACCCTTGGACGAGGTGTGGGTCACCGCCAATTTCAAAGAGACGCAACTCAGGCGCATGCGCGTTGGACAGAAAGCGGAAATCCACATCGATTCAACCGGTCGGACTCTGAAGGGTCACGTGGATAGCATTGCCGGCGCAACCGGACCGCTCTTTAGCCTGCTTCCACCGGAAAACGCCACTGGCAATTACGTGAAAATTGTCCAGCGAATTCCGGTAAAGATCGTTCTCGATCCCGGCGAGAACCACGATCGTCAGCTTCGGCCCGGCATGAACGTCGTGCCAGACGTCTACCTGCAATGAGTACAGCGGCTCTCACCATCGACCAGGATGTTTGGCGGCCTAGATACAATCCTTGGCTGATTGCTGTCGTCGTGGCGCTGGCCGCCTTCATGGAAGTCCTCGACACCAGCATCGCCAACGTAGCTTTGCCGTACATGGCAGGGAATCTAGGCGCCAGCAACGACCAGAGCACCTGGGTCCTCACCTCATACCTCGTTTCGAACGCCATCATTCTCCCGATCAGCGGTTGGTTCGCCAACACTTTCGGACGAAAGCGTTTTTTCATGTCCTGCTTGGCCATCTTTACGGTGAGTTCCCTGCTTTGCGGTTTTGCACCGAGTCTAGGTTTTCTTCTTCTCTTCCGCGTGTTCCAAGGCGCGGGCGGCGGCGGTCTTCAACCCATGGCTCAAGCCATTCTCGCCGACACGTTTCCGCCTCAACAGCGCGGCTTGGCATTTGCCCTGTACGGCATCACCGCCATCATGGCGCCCACGATCGGTCCAACCCTCGGCGGCTGGATCACCTTCAACTATTCCTGGCGCTGGATTTTTTTCATTAACATCCCGGTTGGGCTAATGACCTGGTTTTTGGTACGCCGCGTAGTTGAAGATCCCACCTATTTGGCACGCTTTAAGTCAGCAGGCGTGAAACTGGACTACATCGGCATCGCCCTGCTCACTCTGGGTATTGGCGCGCTACAAATTTTGCTCGACAAGGGCCAGGAAGACGATTGGTTCGGCTCGCACTTCATCACGACGCTCATCGTTGTCGCCAGCGTCTGCCTCATCTCCCTAGTGATCTGGGAGTGGTTTCAAAAAGCACCCATCATCGACGTCCACATGTTCAAGAGCTTCAACTTCGCCAGTGCTAGCCTGATGTTGTTCGTCCTGGGCATTTTGTTGTTCAGCAGCCTGGTCCTGATGCCGCAATTCCTCCAAACCCTCGTCGGATACACCTCGCAACTCGCCGGCTTTGCGCTTTCCGCCGGAGGACTCGTCTTGCTTTTTGAAACGCCCATCGTGGGTCAACTGACGACGAAGATCCAGGCGCGCTACCTAATTGCCTTCGGCTGGCTTGCCTTGTCCGTAGCTATGTACTATTCGACGCAGCGCATCGACCTGCAGATCAGCTTCGAAGCCGCCACGTTGCTGCGCATCGCCCAGGTCATTGGTTTGGGCTTCCTATTCACTCCGATTACGCTCGTCGCCTACCTCGGTATTGCGCCGGAAAAAAACAACGCCGTCGCCGGGATCGCCAACTTCATGCGCAATATGGGAAGCAGCGTAGGAACCTCGTTGGTTACCACGCTAATCGCGCGCCGCGCGCAACTCCATCAAGCCCGGCTGGTGGAATACGCGCGGCCCGACAATCCCAATTTTCAAAACCAGGCAAATGGTCTTGCCCAGCATTTGGCGCATTCAGGTATTGGCGCGCATGAGGCTTACGCGCGGGCCGTTGCCACGATTTACCAGGGAGTGCAAGCGCAGGCCGCGACCTTAGCCTACATCGACATCTTCATGGTTCTTTGTGTGGTCTCGGGGATCATGTTCTTCCTTGCTTTTCTACTGAAGAAGAATGATCCCGGCGGTGGCGGTAGAGTGTTGGCTGAATGAGCGAAATAGATTCATTTGCAGTACGATCGTCTTTGGCCATGGGGAGTGCGGCAGCCCCGCTGCCGCTTTTCTCAATCACTCGCACGACTCCATGCTTGGCGAGGCTCAATAGATGATCAGAATACTCACCATTGAACGCGAATACGGATGCGGCGGCGGCGAAATCGCTCAAATGCTTGCTAAGCAGCTGGGCTGGAAACTTTGGGATCAGTTGTTGACCGAGGAGATCGCACGCCTCGCCAATTGCCCCAAGGACGTCGTGCAGGTTCGCGAAGAGCGCACCGACCCACTTTACTACCGTCTCTTCAAATCCTTTTTGCGCGGCAGCTACGAAGGAAGCCTGAATGCCCACAAGCTCAACGTCGTCGACAGCGAAAGTATTTTGAAGATTACCGAACGTGTCGTTCAGCACGCCGCGAAAACTGGCAACTGCGTCATCGTGGGACGGGGCTCGCAGCACTTTCTCAGGAATCGCCCGGACACGCTCCGCGTCTTTCTTTACGCTTCCAGGGAAGATAAAGTGCGTCGCCTCATAGCGCGCGGCAAAACCGAGAAGGAAGTGCAAGAGCGCGTCGATACCGTCGATCGCGAACGCGTCGAATTCATCCAAAAATATTTCGGCGTCGACTGGCCCGACCGCACCGCTTACCACGCTATGATCAATACGGCGACCGGTGATCAGTGTGTCGCTCACATGATCCTGGATCTTATGAAAACGCTCGACGCAAAAACCGCCTGCGCACCTGCCCCGGTGGCAGGCTGAGCCTCACGCCTGGCCCTCCCCATGGACTAAGCCTTTCCCCTTTCAACTTTCGACTTTCAACCGTCAGTAATCCGCTTCAGTCCAAAAGGAGGCTCGATCAAACCCAATTTCGCCAAAGATGCTAAAATGAACTTGTACTTAGGGGGCGACTCGGTTTCGACGGAAGCTGTCGCGGCCCGAAGGCATGCCGGGACCCACCTTCCCGTAACTTGGTGGAAACTAGAAATGCCAACAACAACTTGGCACTTGCTGCTTAATTAATTAAGCGCACGCTTCCCCGGGCTTCGCTCACGGGCCCGGTCAGAGGCGTCACACAGTGAGCTGGCCTGGGCCTTTCGGTCCGTAAGGCTCGGGCGAGAACCATCGGACTAGCTGGTTGCGTTTCTTGCTCATTCTGAGCGCCGCCGGCGAACGCGCGACTATCCCGCAAGGGCTGGGTCGCACACCGAATTGAGATAAGCATGTAGGCTTCGTGTCGTAGCGCTTTTCGGACGGGGGTTCGACTCCCCCCGCCTCCACCATTCTTTCGCCTTGATTTGAAAGGGATTACACGCGCGTCATTCTCCGTGTACCCGCCGTGTACCCCTTGTTGCGGTTCGTGGGTCTGCCAAGTGCGCCGAACGTCGGCCTCCAATTGCTCCTGCCGCGCCCGAACCCACGGTGCGTAATGCTTCTCGGTAATGCGCACACTTTGATGACCCAAGAGAATTGCAACGCGCTCAATCGGCACGCCCGCAAGCAGGAGTTCCACCGAAAACGTATCGCGGAAGCGATGGGCGGGCGCCGCCGTTCGCAGTTGACCTTCAGCGAGGCCCAAGCTCCGAAGAATTCCTAGGACTTCACATGATTTCATAACAATGCTGGCTCCGTCGACCCGAGTAAACTGTGGTTGCATTACGACCAAGGCTCGGGAGGAAGGAGCCAACATGATCATTATAG
>Ga0209448_10000257_pt1 | contig 19241 bp, 17 predicted proteins | sample BogFormECP14_OM2_FD_188245 | JGI IMG/M metagenome (GOLD analysis project Ga0209448, IMG submission 188245) | Bog forest soil microbial communities from Calvert Island, British Columbia, Canada - ECP14_OM2 (SPAdes) (version 2) | ecosystem: Environmental > Aquatic > Freshwater > Wetlands > Bog ... | reverse complement strand
TCATACACAGCAGATGCCCCGTGACAACCGGATCCCCAGAGATCCCCAGACTCTCCGATTGCCGCCACCAGCCCGTACAGGCTAAGATATCTGGTGGAGGCATCTGTTAGTGCTCACTATTCGTTTATCCCGGATTGGCAAGAAGAAGAAACCGTTCTATCGCGTGGTGGTGATTGAAAGCAGCAAGCCGCGGGACGGGCGTGTTGTTGAATTGGTGGGAACCTACGATCCGCTGAAGAAGCCTGCGGAGATCAAGCTCAACGCCGAACGCATCAAGCATTGGCTCGGAGTCGGTGCGCAACCCAGCGACACTGTTCGTAGCTTTATCCACCAGCAGAAGATCGCGTAATCCCCGCGAAGTCCCCATCTCTTGCGTGTCCCCGACTGGGGCACGTTATCCACGGCCCAGGGGGAAGATTGAGCTCGTGGAGGTGAAGGATGAAAGAGCTAGTCGAAGTTATCGCCAAAGCTTTGGTGGACCATCCCGAAGAAGTGCAGGTCAAGTCTGTCGACGGCTTGCAGGTCACCGTTCTTGAGCTACGGGTGCATCCGGAAGACCTGGGCAAGGTGATAGGGCGGCAAGGGCGCACGGCCAAAGCGGTGCGCACGCTGCTCGGCGCAGCGGGCATGAAGGTGAAGAAGCGATACACGCTAGAGATACTGGAAGATTGAGCGCCGAAACCCAGCGGTGGGTGATTGTAGCGCGGATTCTCCGGCCCCGCGGCAATAAGGGCGAAGTAGCTGCACAACTCCTCACGGATTTTCCCGAACGGCTGACACGATTGACGGAAGTCTTTCTTGGCGCCAGCGGCCGCGCCGGCGCAGAGCCGCGTCTTACCTCGTTGAAAGCCTGCTGGCTCAGCCAGAACCACAAGGGCCAAGCCGTATTTCACTTTGACGGATGCGACTCGATTTCCGAGGCGGAGAAGTTTCGCGGACTCGATGTACTGCTTCCGATTGAAAAGCGCGTGCCGCTCACTGCGGGCCAGTATTTTGTGGATGATCTCGTGGGATGTTTGGTGTTCGAAAATTTTGCAGAGCCCTCCATCGTTTCTTCCTCGCCTTGTTCACTGACGACTGCGCCGTCTCTGCTGGGAGTGGTTAAAGAGGTGCAAATCGCTGGTGAAGGAGTGGCCGGAACGCCGCTTCTAGTCATTGATACTTCCGGTGGAGAGATTCTCGTCCCGCTTGCCGAAGATATTTGCACGCGTATTGACACTGCCGCACGACGAATCGATGTGGAACTCCCTGAAGGTCTCCGCGATTTAAACGAAAAAAACTGAGTTCGCGACGGCTTGGCTGTCATCGTTAGTGAACATCAATGGTCGTGACGCTCAGCGCTGGGAGCGAGATCGTCAGGGACGAACCGCTTGCGACAATTGTTCCAATCGACACAGGCGCAACAGGGTTTTGTCCTTGAGTTGAGGCTGCCGTCATTTGGTACAAATGAGCGGTGCCAGAGAGAGTTGCGCCGTTGATCGCCGTCACCTGTGCGGAAGCAGAACGATTGATCGCCACGAACACTGTGCGACCTGGCGTTGTGCTGTCCGTGCTGGCGTAAACCACGACATTTTGCACGTTGCTCGAAGTCGTCTGAAGCGAGGTGTCGCCAAAGCTGGCGTTCGCGCCATCGAATCCGCGGTAAGCGCGGAATCCCGCGAGAGCGTAAGAATAAGTTCCGTTGGGCGGCCAGAAACTGGCGGCGAAGAGGCCCTGACTACCGAAAATCCCCAGGTTGTCCGCTTGGGCGATGGTGCCCGCGATGTGATTCCAGCCGCCGTTCTCATATTCGGTGATGGAGATTTTCATTCCCGGATTTTCAGCGTTGATCTTCGCTTGCAGGCGGCCGAGAAGATTAATAGGAGTGCTGCCAAGTTCCTGGTAAATCCAGGGATTGCTGTTAGTTGAGTCCGTAAAGGTCGGGTCCCATAAGGCGCGGGGGCTCTGCACGATTAGCTGGACCTGAGCGGCGGTGAGAGTCGTGCTCGTGAGATCAAGGGCCCGTGTTCCGTTGGGGTCGTACTCTTCCACGTACCAATGGAAGTCGTAGACGTCCACGAGCGGCTTGCCGTAAGTCGTCGAAGCGGTCTTCAACGCCTGGAGATATTTATCCGGGAACCAGTTCGTGCCGTTGGGAGTTGCGCTCAGCTCGCTTTGCCAGTTGTAGATGCCTTGGAAGCCGTAATGAACGGGCCCAAAAATCACCACGTCGGGAAATTGATCCTTCAAGGCTTTAGCGAGATTGATGGTCTTGGTGATGTAGTTGTCTGAAGTAACGGCCGTGGAGCCTTGCACCTCGAGATGAGTAGAGTTCCAAAGCTCAGGCTCGTTATCCAAACTGATAAAAGTCGGATGCGTGGGATTGCTGCCGAAAATTCCCATTCCCGTGAATTTCTGATCGAGAGCCCAGATGAATTCATCCATGTAGACGTTGGCATCAGTCGTTGGAGGAGTGAGTGTGAAAGGTACGCTGGAGACGGTGCTCTTTTTGTCGACAACGGTCTTGAACCGTGTCATGTCGGGCGGATTCGTCGTGCTAACTGGGCCGCTTTCGTCTCCCGAGACGAGGCCTTGCAGTTGGAAGGTCACCAGACTGGCTACATCGTTGGTTTGATCATCAGCAATGAAACTTCGCACGGCTTCTGCAGGGACGGTGCTGGGGCTGAGGTAGCTGTCGTTTTCGTAGAGATAGTCGCTGCCGGCGTTGGAAGCATTGGTCTCCCAGTTGTAGGCCGTCCAACGGTTGCCGCCGTCGCGGTCGAAGGTCAAGAGCGGAGGCGCGCCGGTGACGCCCGAATAAAAATTGATGCCATAGATATACGGCGAGATAGGCTTGGTTGCCGTTGGATTGACAGTAATGGTCACGTCGGCCGTGGCGGCGACCGGCGTTGCGGACGCCTGGGAGGAATTGGTGCTTTCGCCTGCGGCGTTTAACGCGGAGACCACATAGTAGTAGGTCGTGCCATTAGTCAGTCCAGTGTCGAGGTTGCTTGTCGTGGTGGGTGCGGCCACTTGCGTGTACGGACCACCGCTCGTTGTGCTGCGCTTGACGTGATAGCTAGTCGCACCTGTGCTGGCAGTCCAGCTGAGGCTGACCTGAGCATCGCCCGCTGTGGCTTGGAGACCGGTCGGCGTGGCCGGAGGCGCAGAAGGAGCGGCTGGTGTCGCGCTCACTTGAGAAGAGTTGGCGCTTTCTCCTGCGGAGTTTAGCGCCGAGACAACGTAATAGTAGGTCGTGCCATTTGTGAGGCCGGCGTCCGCGAAGTTTGCCGAGGCCGGAGCTGCAACTTGTGCGTAAGGACCGCCGTTGGTAGTCGCCCGCTTAACGCGATAGCTCGTCGCACCGGCGCTGGCGGTCCAGGTAAGGCTCACTTGAGCATTTCCTGCGGCGGCTTGTAAGCCGGTTGGCACGGAAGGTGGCGTGGCAGGAGCAGCAGGTGCAGCGCTGGCCTGGCTAGAATTTGCGCTTTGGCCTGCGGAATTGAACGCCGACACGACATAGTAGTAAGTCGTTCCATTTGTCAGGCCGGTGTCCGTGTAACTATTCGGGGCAGGCACGGCGATTTGCGTGTAGGGTCCGCCGCTCACCGTGGCGCGCTGGACGTAATAGCCCGTAGCCCCCGTGCTTGCGTTCCAGCTAAGACTGACTTGGGAGTTTCCCGCTGTCGCCAGCAATCCAGTCGGTGCCGCGGGAGCCGTCGTGCTCCCTCCGTTGTTGCCGCTGGTGGCGCCTCCTCCAGAGGATAGCCCGGCGCAGCCCGCAAGCTGTATCAAGAGCAAGCCCATCAAGAAGATGCGCATGTTTTTGCGGACTCGGCAGAGAAACGCCATCTCGTGACTCCTCAAGAGGGCTGGATTCAGGGCGGTAAACTGGTAGGACCAGATTACGAGGCGAAAATAGGTGGGGCAAGCTGTTCTGAGGTACAGAAACCGACCCTGACCTTAGCTGCTACAGGACTGCGGCGCAGTCTCCGGTTGACGACGGGAAAAGACCCAATGGCAGCCGCTTCCTTGTTTGGCTACACTGGCTGCAGATGCGCTTCGACCTGATTACTATTTTTCCGGAATTTTTTGCTGGCCCGCTCGATCATGGAATCCTTCGGCGTGCTCGCGAGACGAACCTCGTCGAGGTCCACATACAAGACTTGCGTGTGTTCACTAGGGATCGCCACCGCAGCGTCGATGACCGGCCTTTTGGCGGGGGCGAAGGGATGGTGCTGAAACCTGAACCGCTTTTCGAGGCGGTCGAAGCACTGCTTGGCCGGAGCCTTGGCAGCGCCGAGCTGCCCGCCGTGCACGATCCGAAGACGGCCGTCGTTTTGATGTCGGCTGCCGGAAAACTCTTCAAGCAGGATACCGCGAGGCAGTATGCGGGGCTGGATCGCATCGTGTTTCTTTGCGGGCGCTACGAAGGAGTTGACGAGAGGGTCGCCGAACATCTCGCCACGGAAGAAATTTCCGTCGGAGACTATGTTCTGAGCGGCGGGGAACTTCCTGCGATGCTGGTCATCGATGCGGTTACGCGGCTTATTCCTGGTGCGCTGGGAAATGAAGCTTCTTCGCAGAATGAATCGTTCAGCGAAAATCTCGCAGCGCAGGATTTCACTTCGGTAGGGGCGCAGCATTCTGCTCTCCTACAAGCGGACTCACAACCTGCGGGCCACCTCCTGCTGGATTTCCCCCATTACACACGGCCAGCCGATTTTCGTGGCTGGAAGGTACCCGACGTATTGATCGGAGGCAACCACGCAGAAGTTGCCAATTGGCGCCGCGCCGCCGCCCTGGAGAAAACCCAGCGTAACCGCCCGGATTTGCTTTTGCGCTAAAAAGAGGTGCGGTATACTGAGGGTTCTGTGAAAAAAGCAATCCGGGCCGGCTGTTCGCGCACGACGCAGGGCATTTCGGCCTGCGGGCAGGCCTGCGCGTGTCCATGCTGTGCTTGTATGTGTTCCGCTGCAAGCGGCATGGCAAGTCCTTCGGTCTAGCGCAGAACTAAACCTAAAAGGAATCCAGGGCCGCTCGGAATAAGCGGCCCTTTTTCATTGTTAAGTGAATAAGGAGCACAATGCCATGAGCAACGCGGCAATCGGAAACGGCAGGGAGTCCGGGGCAGGAAAACCCATCGCCATTTACTACGAGCAGCAGCACTGGTTCAAGCCGCTATTCGATCAACTCGACGCGCGGGGCGTGAGCTGGGTCAAAGTAGATGCGCGAAATCATCAATACGATGTGGCGGCCAAGGAGCGCGAGTATTCGCTGCTCTTCAACCGTATGAGTCCTTCCGCGTGGCAGCGCGGCGTCGGCCACGGGATTTTTTATACGCTCAACTATCTGGCTCACCTGGAAGAAAAAGGCGTTCGCGTGGTCAACGGGTCGCGTGCTTTCACTCACGAAACTTCGAAGGCGCTGCAGTGCACGGTGCTTGAAGCGCTTGGATTGCAGTATCCCAAAGCGCGTGTGATCAATCATCCGTCGCAAGCGCTGAGCGCAGCCGAAGGGATCGGGTATCCGCTCATCGTCAAGCCGAACATAGGCGGCAGCGGAGCAGGGATAAAGAAATTCAATTCACCTGACGAATTGCGCGGGGCGCTCGAAGAGGACAGCTTGGCGTTTGGTATAGATAACGTCGCTCTTGTGCAGGAATTCTTCAGGGCCCGCGATGGCGTGATCACGCGAGTGGAAGTTCTCGGCGGCGAATATCTCTATGCGATTAAGATTCACATTACCGGCGACACGTTTGACCTCTGCCCTGCGGACATCTGCAAAAACACAAAGGGCGAGGAACTGACTCGTTTGGCATGCCCAGTGGATGCTCCGAAGTCAGGCCTCACGGTGGAAGCCTATGATCCACCGCGGCAAGTCATCGATGACGTTGAACGTATCATGGAAGTTGCCGGCATCGAAGTCGGCGGCATCGAGTACGTGATTGACGATCGTACAGGCCGGCTGCTCTATTACGACATCAACGCACTCTCGAACTTCGTCTCCGACCCCGAGCGAATGATTGGCTTCAACCCCTATGCGCGACTGGCGGACTATCTCATTAACGAAGCGCGCATTCACGAAGCCAGCCGGGGCGAACGGCTTATCTCTACAGGGAGCATTCGATGAGATACGGCTACTGGCTCCCCGTTTTTGGCGGATGGCTGCGCAACGTCGCGAACGAAAACATGCCGGCGACCTGGCCGTACGTAAAGAAGCTCGCCCGGCGCAGCGAACAGATCGGCTATGACCTGATGTTGATCGCGGAGTTGAATTTGAACGACATCAAGGGCGTAGAGGCGCCATCGCTCGACGCATGGTCGACGGCGGCGGCGCTGGCCGCGGTCACCGAGCGCCTCGAATTGATGGTCGCGGTGCGCCCGACGTTCCATCTGCCCGCGCTGCTTGCCAAGCAGGCCGCGAATATTGATCACATCAGCGGCGGGCGGCTCACGCTCAATGTCGTATCGTCCTGGTGGTCGGATGAAGCGAAGAAGTACGGCGTCGGATTTGAGCAGCACGATGACCGCTACGCGCGCACCAACGAATGGCTCGACGTGCTGCATGGCGTCTGGGCCAAAGATCATTTTTCTTATGCGGGAAGATATTACCGCGTAGAAGACAACGTCCTCGAGCCGAAACCTGTGTCCCAGCCGCACCCATGTATCTATGCGGGGGGCGAATCGCCCGCGGCGAAGGAACTCATCGCGGAGAAGTGCGATGCCTACCTGATGCACGGCGATCCACCAGAGCGTGTGGCCGAAAAAATAGCAGATTTGCGCGAACGCCGCGCGAAGCACAATCTGCCGCCGCTGAAGTTCGGCGTCGCGGGCTATACCATCGTGCGCGAAACCGAGCGAGAAGCGCAGGAGGAATTGCGCCGCATCACCGACGTCAACCAGTCCGCCGCCGGCAATGCGAATTACCAGCAGTGGCTCGCAGGCACGCAGCTCGAACAGCGCGTTTCGCTCGAAGACTACTCGGTATCGAATCGCGGATTGCGTTCTGGCCTGGTGGGCACGCCAGAACAGGTTTCCGGGCGGCTCGCGCAATTCGCAGCCGTTGGCGTCGATCTGGTGTTGCTCCAATTCAGTCCACAACTCGAAGAAATGGAACGCTTCGCGGACAGCGTCATTCGCCGAAGTGTTTCGGTCCCCACGCAGGCTTAAGTGCTTGCGGCGTCGCCATTCATTTGACTTGCCCTGAGTATTCCGTCTCTTCAGGGACGTCCGTGGGGCTTTCGAAGTCGACCCTGTAACCGTCCGGGTCCGAAAACGACACCACCCATAAGGCGTTTCCGACAAATGGATTTCGCTTGGCTTTGATTCCGCGTGCGGCGGCGTCGCGATAGATCGCCAGCGCATCCTCGCACATGAAACAGACCGATACGCCTTCTCCCACTTTGCAGCTCGGCTTCCAGGAATCGTGACCTTCCTTCCGAAACTCCTGCAGCATCAAAGCCGCATCGCCGATCTCCAGCCAACACCAGCGCAGTTTCCCGTCGTCGATCCATTTCTTGGTCATCTCGAAACCAAGGCCATCGACGTAAAATCGCAGCGATTCCTCCATATTAGACACCCCGAAAAATGGCACCGCCTGTTTGACGTTCGCTCCTATCTTCTTTTCAGCCTTCATGTTAGAACTCCTATGGGCATCGATGAAATATCAATGTATCCAACGCGAACCGGACCAGCAGATTCATAGCCTTAGGGGATACCAGAAGTCAAACAGGAGTGCTCCCTCCCGCGAATTGCGCTAGGTAAATTGTGAATATTTGGCTATAATTGGGGTTTGCTTTTGAAGAGCCGGCCCCGCCTGAGTGGGTCTGCAGGGAATACGCACATGAATTTGGTTATAGCTAAACTCCATGAAGCGCAACTGCGCAAAGACCTCCCCGAATTTCGCCCCGGCGACACGGTGCGCGTCAACGTCCGCCTGAAGGAAGGCGAGGGTGAGAAGGAAAAGGAACGCTTGCAGGCATTCGAAGGCGTCGTAATCTCCAAGAAGGGCCGCGCTTCGGGCGCTACGTTTACCGTGCGTCGCGTAAGCTTCGGCGTGGGCATCGAGCGTATTTTTCCGCTGCACTCACCTTCGATCAGCTCGATTGAAGTGGTTGGCAAGGGCAAAGTCCGCCGCGCCCGCCTGTACTACCTGCGCGATTTGCGCGGTAAGGCTGCCCGCATCAAGCGCGCCCCCCGCGAAGAAGTGGCCGCTGTTGCGACGGCTGGGTCAGAAGCAAAGTCGTAAGCGCAACTCTCCGATTCGAAGCAGGAAGCCAATTCACGAAAGAGTCCCTGTTTTACCGGGACTCTTTTTTGCTTTCATTCCCTACTGTAACCAGCCCATTGGTGATCGCGGCCGATTCTTTCGCGGATGAAGAGCGAATCAAGGCTGCACGTTTGTCACGCCTTCTGCGCCCGCCTTTGGAAAGTGCTTCTCGTACCAGGCGATCGACCTGTCGGTCCAGTCGATCACATGCTTTGTTTCACGGATGCCGTGGCCTTCGCGCGGGTAGCGCACGAAGACCGCCTCAGTTCCCACATCCTTTAACGCGATGAAAAACTGCTCCGCTTCAGCGATCGGCACGTCGTTGTCGTTTTCGCCGTGAATCAACATCGTGGGCGTGTGCGCTCCGGCCACATGTTTCAGCGCCGAGCGTTCCCACGCCACGTCCATCAAGTTGCCCTGATGCAAGAATTGGCCAAACTCCATCTCTTCGTATTGATTGTAGTAGGTCATGTAGTTGTAGCTGACGAGGTTTGCGATTCCGGCGGTGGGAATTGCGGCTTTGAATTCATTGGTCTGCGTGATGAGCCAGTCTGTGAGCTGGCCGCCGTAGCTCACGCCTTCGATGCCCATGCGCTCGCGGTCGATCCACAAATAGCGGCGCACCGCCGCACTCACGCCGTACAGAACATCCTGGCCTTCGTTGCCGTCCTGGTCAGCAAAGACCGCGTCGGCGAATTTCTGTCCGTAGCCAGTCGAGCCGCGAAAATTCACGTTGAGCGTCGCCCAACCGTGCGCAGCATACACCTGATTCCTGAAATTAAAGCCGGGACCATTCTGCCCGTGCGGGCCGCCATGAATATTCACGATCAGCGGATGCTTCGAGGTCGCTGTCATCCCAATGGGCTTGGTAAGAAATGCTTCGACTTCAAACTTGTTATCGTTGCTGACGAAAGTGAACGACTGGACTTCGCCAATTTGTTTTCCGGCGAAAAGTTCCGTGTTTAAGTCTGTGAGCCTGCGTGCCGCGCCGCCACCGGGCTTGACGTAAAGCTGCGCCATATCGCGGGGCGTAGTAAATGTGTAGGCCAGCGTTCCGTCCTTGCCAACCGAAAAGCCGCCAACATTGCCAGTATCTTTCACTACGTATTCTGGGGCGCCGCCCGAGATCGGCAGTCGCACCAGATGATTGCTGCCACGCTCCTGAACCGTGAAGTACACCGCGCTGCCATCGGGCGCCCACTTCGGCGCGCCCTGGCGATTGTCAATCACCGCTCCAATCTGGCGGCGGTCGCTGCCGTCGGGGTTCATCATCCAGACGTGCGTGTCTTCCATGGTCGTCTCGCGATCAGTTAAGCCGCGCTTTGTGCCGCGATAGACGATGTGCTTGCCGTCCGGCGACCACAGCGGCTCATACTCGTTGTATTCCGTGGCTGTTAGCCGGCGAATGCTGTTATCCGCAACATTGAGCGCGAAAATGTCGTAATTGAAAAACTCGTCCTGATTTGGCTCATGGTTGGACGCAAAGAGAATCTCCTTCCCGTCGGGCGACCAGTCGATCGAGTGCTCGTCATAGATTCCCTGCGTCAATTGGCGCACCTGTTTGCTGACAACGTCCACCGCAAAAATGTGCAACCGCTGATTGTCGTTGAAGCGAGTCATTCCTTCGCCGGCGTCGGGCTTGTACAAGTAGCGCGTGATAACCATGGGATCGCCGCTGGCTTCGGCTGCTCTTTCGTCCGGGGTCGAAGAAATGAACGCAATCTGTTTGCCATCGGGCGACCACGTAACGTCTTCTCCTTCGCCCGGCAAGGGACTGTTGGTGCCGTTCATCTTCTCGACGAGAGTCGTGATCTCGGAGCCATCCGGGCGAGCAAGAAGCAATCCGTGTTTCTCTCCCACTCTTCCCTGAAACGCCAGCCACTTCCCATCGGGCGACCAGCGCGGATTGCCCGCCACATCTTTTTCGCCTCCGATACGAATGGATTTTTGCGTTGCGAGATCCATAATCCAAAGTTGTGGAGCCGGCCGGCCCGGACGGTCGTACAGAATCACCGGGTAGGCAATGCGATGCCCATCCGGGGATAAAACTGCGTCGCCGACTGATCGGAAGCGGGAAAGATCGCTGCTTGCCAAGCCTTGCGCGTTGTTGAACGGAGCGAGAATGAGAAGCGCCGCTAAACTCAAGAGACAGAGACTGACGCGGAGACGAACGAACTGCTTGCCTGAATGCATGGAATTCTCCCCAAGGTGTTTTCGCAACTAAATTTGCCCGGTCATCGTAGGTCCCCGGGCGTACCTTGGTCAACGAGTCTTGTTCGGAAGTTCTCACCGGCTGGGCATTCGGCGGGTCTAAGGTGTAGCCTCCGCGCTAGCCAAGAAAACTTCAGGATTCACGAAACAATCTCCCCGCGGCTTCGTCTATACCAGCAGACGACCTGTTGACAATCAACAGGAGCCCAGGTAGCCTCCTGTAGTTTGTCAAAAGGAGAATCGCAATGGCGCAAACGCGCGGCGAAGTGTTGCAAGGCACGCTAGACCTTATCGTGCTCAAGACTCTCGATGCCCTCGGCCCGCTGCACGGCTACGGCATTGCCGTGCGCATTCAGCAGGTTTCCGCCGACCTCCTCAAACTCAACCAGGGGACGCTTTACCCCGCGCTGTTGCGGCTTGAACAGCGCGGGTGGATTTCCTCGAAGTGGGGCGTGTCCGACAACAATCGCAAAGCCAAGTATTACTCGCTGACACGAAGCGGACGAAAACAACTTCTTGCGGAGACGGAAAGCTGGGAGCGCATGGCCGCGCTAATGACTCGTTTGCTCGGGCGCGCCGAAGGAGCATGAGATGGAGCGGTTACGCATTTTCGCAATGCGATTGGCAGGAGTCTTCCGCAAACGGAGTCTGGAAGGAGAACTCGAGATCGAACTACGTTCTCACATCGATGCGCTCACTGAAGAGAACATCCGCCGTGGCATGAACCGGGAGGAAGCACGTTACGCAGCGCGCCGGCAGTTTGGCGGCATCGAGCAAACCAAAGAATCCCATCGCGACCAGCGGGGACTCCCGTTCTTCGAAACTCTCGCGCAGGACTTGCGTTACGCGTCGCGCATGCTCGTGAAGAACCCCGGTTTCACGGCGGTAACCGTTCTGACGTTAGCAATCGGCATTGGCGCGAACACGGGCCTTTTCTCTCTGGTCAATTTTGTTTTGCTTGGCAACCTGCCAGTCCGCAATCCGCAAGAACTCGTCGTCATCAAGTACACGGATGTTCGGTCTCAGGAAGCAGAAGAAGATTTTTCCTTTCCGATGTATCAGGCCATTCGCGACAAAAACACGGTCTTTGCAGATGTTTTGACGCGCTCCGGTCTCGATTTCAACGCCAGTTACGGCGGACAAAGCGAACGTGCCATAGGTGAAATGGTCTCCGGAAATTATTTTGAGACGCTGGGAATACGGCCCTTTCTCGGCCGCCTGATCGGGCCGGAAGACGACCGCACACCGGGCGCTCACCCCGTCGCCGTTCTAAGTTATGGCTACTGGCAGCGGCGATTCGGCAGCGATTCGTCGATCGTCGGCAAGAACATCATCCTGAATGACAATCCGATCCGTGTCATCGGAATCACGCCGCCGGGGTTTTACGGCACGGAGATGGCGCGCAACCCCGACATTCGCGTGCCCATGATGATGGCCACTGTCTTCCGTCCCGTGCCAGCAAATCGCCTGCAGAATCCACGGCACCGCTGGATAACAGTTTTGGCGCGGCGCAAACCAGAGGTCACAGTCGCGCAAGCGCAAGCCTCGCTCGACATTCTCTATCACCAAGTTCTTGCCGCGGAGCTTCAGGAACTCGGAGCTAGCGTCAACGCTCATGACAAAGAGCGCGCCCTCGCGAGCCGCATTCAACTCGAGCCGGGCTATCAGGGGTTCGCTCATCTGCGCACGGAAATGGAGCGCCCGCTCCTTCTGATGTTTTGCGTCACCGGAATTGTGCTTCTGGTCGCGTGCGCGAATCTCGCAAATCTTCTCTTGGCGCGCAACGCAAAAAGAAAACAAGAAATTTCCGTGCGGCTGGCCATTGGCGCCGGCCGCAGAAGGCTCATCCGTCAGTGGTTGACGGAAAGTCTGCTGCTCTCCGTGTTAGGTGGATGCGCCGGAATTGTTGTCGCCTATTGGGCCAAGACCGCATTGCTTGGTTTTCTGCCAGCAGACTACAGCGAAAACATCCGCGCCCCGATGGACTTGCGAGTTCTGGGTTTTGCGTTGCTCGCATCTCTAGTCACGGGGTTGCTGTTCGGACTTGCTCCAGCCTTGCAGCTCTCGCAGACCGGCGTGTCCATCGCCTTGCGCACCGATTCTCCTTCGATCGCGTCTGGCGAACGCCTCTTCAGTCTGCGCAGCGCACTGATTTTTCTACAGGTGGCGCTCTCGCTTCCGCTCTTGATTGGCGCGGGCCTGTTTCTCCACAGTTTGCGCAACCTGCGCGGCGTCAATACCGGCTTCACAAAAGAGACTGTTTTCTTGGCGACACTCAATCCGGCCATGAACGGTTATTCCCAAGAAAGAATCAAATCGCTCTACGACGATCTACTCGCGCGCCTTCGCACGCTGCCCGGCGTGCGCGCCGCGAGCCTGACCACCAGTTCCGTCATTTCCGGAGGCTGGGATCAGGAGGGCGTTAAGGTCGAAGGCTACCAACCCGGCCCCGACGAAAACATGAGTCCCAACGCAGCAGTCGTTTCGCCTGGCTATTTCGCAACCATGGGCATTCCATTTATGGAAGGCCGCGACTTCACCCAGCAGGACTCAGCCGCGCGTCCAAAGGTCGTCATCATCAACGAAACGATGGCCCACTATTTTTTTGGAAATAAAGATCCGCTCGGCAAAAAAATCGGAACTGACGACGATCCGAAAGTGCCTCCGGACCGGGAAATCATCGGCGTCGTTAAAGATGCCAAGTATGTGCGTCTTTCCGAAGCGCCGCGCCGCCATTTCTATGCGCCGATGGCAGAGGAAGCGCGCCTCTTTGACATGACGCTGCAGGTGCGCACCTCTGGCGACCCGGGAAAAATGGGCGACCTCGTTCGAGCGCAAGTACACGACCTGGATGCCAACCTGCCTCTTTACGCGACTACCACGCTGGAAATTCAAATCAACGATTCCCTCGTGCAAGAAAGGCTTCTCACCTGGCTCTCCAGCCTCTTCGGATTGCTAGCCACATTGCTTGCGTCGCTCGGGCTTTCCGGCGTTGTGGCCTTCTCCGTCGCGCGCCGTACACGCGAAATCGGAATTCGCATGGCACTCGGCGCGCAACCGGCTGACATCCTTCGCAGCGTCGTGAGTCACATGGCTCTTCTCGTGACTGCAGGCATGGCTGTCGGTTTAGCTGCCGCTTACGGGCTAAGCCGCTTGCTTGGCAGCATGTTGTTCGAAGTCGGCTCGGCGGATCCCCTGGCGTTTGTCGGTGCGTGCTTCTTGCTTGGCGTAGTTGCAGCCCTAGCCGCGTACTTGCCGGCGCAGCGCGCGACGCAAGTCGATCCTGTCGTGGCCCTGCGCTACGAATAGGGGCGCCGGGAGCAAGCCGATGAACGAACTAGCAGGAGTGCGGACATGACTTGGCTGCGCATCTTAACCCTTCGAATCAAGGGAATGTTTGGCAAAAATCGGCGCGACAACGAGTTGGACGACGAAGTCCAATCTCATCTCGAGGGTCTCACCGAAGAAAACATTCGCCGCGGCATGAAACCAAAGGAAGCACGCCACGCCGCCCGTCGCGAATTCGGCGGCGTGGAACAAACTAAAGAGCTCTATCGCGAGCGCCGCGGCCTCCCATTCCTTGAAACACTTTTCCACGACATCCGCTTCGGCGCGCGGGTGCTCGCCAAAAATCCCGGATTCACTATCGTTGCGGTTCTCACACTCGCGCTCGGCGTCGGCGCCAACACCGCGATTTTCAGCATCGTCAAAGCCGTTCTGCTGCGCGGCCTGCCCTTTAAAGATCCTGCGCGGCTCGTCCGCGTCAATGAAAGCGTCGCCAAGGGCGGACGCTCTCCCGTCGCCTATCCGAATTACCAGGACTGGCGCGCTCAGAATAGTGTTTTCGAAGAGATGGCCGCGTTCGGCGATTGCGAAATGATCCTCAATGGAAAAGATAAGTCCGACCGCTTGGACTGCGAACAAGTCAGCGACAGCTATTTTCCGCTTCTCGGCGTCTCCGCAGTTCTCGGCCGCACATTCACTCCGGAGGAAAACGCCGTCCCGATGAAGCACGCTGTAGCGCTGATCGGCTACGGCCTGTGGCAACGGCGCTTCGGCTCCGATCCGCAAGTCCTCGGCAAACCTATCCGCCTGAATGATTACGAATACACGATCGTCGGCGTGCTCCCAAAGGGCTTTCTCGGCTATTCGGATTTAGCCGAAGTCTGGATCCCGATGATGATGAGGGACGCGGCGTGGCCTCAGGTCGCAAAGTACGACTTTCTGCACACCCGCGACATTCACTTTCACAAAGTGCTCGCACGTCTGAAGCCGGGCGTGTCCGTCGCGATGGCCCAAACGCAAATGGAAACGATTGCGGCGCGTCTTGCAAAGACCTATCCGAAGGAAAACCGCGAACGCGGCGTTCTGGTGACTCCCGCCACAGAAGACTACGTTCGAAGCTTTCGCGCACCATTATTGGTCTTGCTGGGCGCGGTCGCTTTCGTACTTCTCATCGGCTGTGCCAACGTCACCAATCTCATCCTGACGCGCAGCGCCTCTCGCGATCGTGAGCTGGCCATCCGTCTGGCCCTCGGCGCTGGTCGCGGCCGATTGATCCGGCAATTTCTAACGGAAAGCCTGCTGCTGACATTTGGAGGCTCGTTAGCGGGCGTTGCACTCGCCTTTTGGGGCCTCGATCTGCTCGTCTCCGTTCTGCCCTTAACGTTTCCTTCTTTCACGCACGTCAGTTTGGATAGCGGCGTGCTTTTCTTTGCGTTTGCTCTCGCGGTGGGCACAGCGCTGCTGCTGACGATTCTTCCTGTTTTCAACTCCGCGAAGATGGACGTGAACGATTCGCTCAAAGAATCTGTGAAAAGCTCCACGAGCGTGCGTGGCCGCCAGACCGGACGCCTCCTCATCGTCTCCGAAGTGGCCCTTGCTCTGGTACTCATGATCGGCGCGGGGCTCATGCTTCGCAGCCTCGCGCATCTGCTGGCGGATAGCCCCGGCTTTCAACCCGATCATCTCGTGACGTTGCGATTCTACGTCCCCGATCGAAAGTTCGAAGGCGACGGACGAAATCGCTTCGGTCCGGAATTGGCCGAGCGCATCGCGCAATTCCCAGGGGTCGAATCAGCTGCGGCTACGTTCATCGATCCATTTCTTTGGGGCGGTTTCCAGCGCGGCTTTACCGTCGAAGGCCATGCGCCCATTTCCAACGCTGAGGCCGACACGGTTTATTACCAGGAGGTTGGCCCCAATTATTTCCACACGATGGAAATTCCACTCATGCAGGGCCGCGATTTCTCCACCAGGGATTCCCTTTCCACTTCCGGCGTGGTGATGGTCAGCGAATCCTTCGCGCGCCGCTATTGGCCAGGCCAGGATCCTGTCGGTAAGCGCATACGATACGGCGGAACGGATTCCAGCAATCCGTGGATGCTAGTCATCGGCGTCGCTGGAAACGTTAAATACAATTCCCTGCGTCAGGACCCTGAAGCTGAGCCGGTCATCTACGGCGCGCTACTCCAAAGCGAGGTCATCATCAACATGAGTCTCGTCGTAAGAACCCACAACTCCCCCGAAGCCATGCTCGACCCGCTGCGCGAGGAAATCCAGCGCATTGATCCTGCCATTCCTGTCTACAACGTGGCCACCTTGAGCGAGCGCATGCGTAAGGATTCCGCCGAGACGCGTTCGTACGGCCTGCTGCTTGCTCTCTTCGCGGCACTCGCCCTGGTTCTGGCCGCGGTCGGCATCTACGGTGTTATGAGCTATTGGGTCACGCAGCGAACCCGCGAAATGGGCATTCGCCTGAGCTTTGGCGCGAAACCACGAGACCTCCATCGGCTCGTCATCGGAGAAGGGATTAGGCTGGCCCTCGCAGGAATCGCCGCCGGGGCACTCGGATCCGCCGTTGTAACACGCGCCACGACGAGTCTTCTCTATGGCGTGAAACCATTCGATCCGGCGCTTTTTGTTGCGCTGGCCGCAGGCCTCACCGTGGTGGTGATCTTGGCGTGTTACATCCCCGCCCGCCGCGCCACAAAAGTCGATCCCATGGTCGCACTGCGCTACGAGTAACCACATCGGTAACCGCTCGCCGTGCTAAGATCTCCGCGCAATGAGCCGTCTTTGCTCCTCCCGTTTCGAGCGAGCGGCGCGACAACTTGGCTGGATGCGCATCGCCGGTCTCGATGAGGCTGGCCGCGGCGCGCTCTTCGGTCCGGTAGTCGCCGCTGCGGTCATCCTCAATCCCAAGCGCCGTATTGTCGGCCTCGACGATTCGAAAAAACTCCCTGCCGAACGCCGCACGGAACTTGCCGCACGCATCCACGAGCATGCTCTCGCCTGGGCCGTCGCCGAAATCGATGCCCAACGCATCGACGCCTGGAATATCTATCAAGCCAGCCGCCAGGCCATGACCGCCGCGCTCCAACAACTCTCCATCCAGCCGGATTATTTGCTCATCGATGCCATGCAACTCGATGTCCTGATCGAGCAAAAGTCCCTCATCAAAGGCGACGCGCGCAGCGTTTCCATCGCGGCTGCTTCCATCCTTGCCAAAACGCATCGCGACGCCTGCATGGAAAGGTGGGATGTGGTTTACCCACAGTACGGCCTTGCGCGCCACAAGGGCTACGCCACACCCGATCATCTCGAAGCCCTTCGCCAACACGGTCCCTCGCCGCTACACCGCCATTCTTTTTCGCCCGTCCGCGATGCGAATTGCTGGGCCGCTGGGGCCACGCAAACTCCCCTACCACTTTCCTAGGCCGTCACATAAAATCTCCGCCGGACACTCTAGGAGTCAAGCCGATGCATAGGAAATGGTGTACACGCCGCGTGCTAATTCTTCTTTCGGCGTGTTGCATGGTTTTTTGCTTCCGGACTCTCGCTTCGCAAGTCGCCGCCAATTCCCCGGCAGGCGAAGGACAGCTTCTGCTCGCTGCGACGCCACCCATGGGCTGGAACAGTTGGGACTCCTACGGCGAAACCGTCACCGAACCCGACATCCGCGCGAATGCCGCCTGGATGGCGGAGCACCTCAAATCCTACGGCTGGCAATACATCGTGGTGGACGAAGGCTGGTACGTAACGAATCAGTCCGCCCGGCCCGCCGGTGCCGCCGCAGAGTTCACCCTCGACGCCTACGGGCGCTACATTCCCGCCGCCAACACCATTCCGTCATCTGAAAACGGCGCAGGCTTCAAACCACTTGGCGACTACATTCATTCACTCGGCCTCAAGTTCGGCATCCACATTTTGCGCGGCATTCCGAAAGAAGCGGTGGCGAAGAACCTGCCCATTGCAGGCACTCGTTTTCGCGCCAAAGCCGCCGCGGACGTCTCCGATTCTTGCCCCTGGAATACCTACAATTATGGGGTGAAGGCCGGCTCGCCCGCCGCGCAGGCTTACTACGATTCCATCGCCAAGCTCTACGCCGACTGGGGCGTTGACTTCCTCAAGGTCGATTGCATTTCCAGCCACCCGTACAAGGGCGACGAAATTCGCATGCTCAGTGAGGCGCTTCACAAAGTTCGCCGTCCCATCGTCCTCAGCCTTTCTCCCGGTCCGGCTCCTCTCGATAAAGCCGCGGAGCTGAGCCGCTACTCTCAAATGTGGCGTATCTCGGATGATGTTTGGGACGTGTGGTACAGCGACAAAGACTTTCCGCAGGGCGTCGGAAATCAATTTGCCCGCGCCGCGAAATGGGCTTCCTCCAGCGGTCCCGGACACTGGCCTGATGCGGACATGCTTCCGCTAGGCCGCCTGGAACCCGTTGCCGGTTGGGAGAAGCCGCGCACCACGCGCCTGACCCACGACGAGCAGCGCACACTCCTTACGCTCTGGTCCATCTTTCGTTCTCCGCTCATCATGGGAGGTAATCTCACGTTGTGCGACGAATGGACCCAGTCCGCGCTCACCAATGCGGAGCTGATCGGCGTTGATCAACATTCCACCGGCAGCCATGCAGTCATCTCGACTGACAAAGCCGCCATCTGGCTATCCACTCCTGAATCCGGCGATGGCGCCTTCGTTGCCGTCTTCAATCTCGACACAGCGCCGCAATCGATTCACTATTCCTGGAAAGATCTGGGCCTCAAGCGCTCGAAGTACACCCTCCGCGACCTTTGGGATCACGAAGACCTGGGTTCCAAGGAATTTGTCGATGTCACGCTCCCGGCCCATGGGTCCGCGATTTACTGGGCCTCAGAGAAATAGCGAACGCTTTTGTTCTTCTCTGTCGCGTCATTCCCTCAGCAAATCGGTGACGATGGCGATGTCTCCGCATCTCGCACAACCCTTTCTGGATGACAACCATTGGATCGGCAACGGCACGGCCATCGCTGCCGAAGAAATCTTCAACCTCCGCCAGTAGCAAGCTATTTCCTCTACTGTTCTTCCACAGCTTCGCCCATGTCCCCATCTTTTCCCAAGCTTCCTTCCCAGTCTTCCATGTCCACAAAAGCCCGATAAACGCCTCTCCCCCGCTTCGCCTTGTCTTCGCCGACTAGTTTCCTAGTCCTAACGGGGATAACTGGCTGCTCACACTCTCTTCTGGGTTCGTTGACTTGCCTTTTCCCTGCCTGCTAGCGTTAGCAAGCACGGCTTGTGTCTGCCTTTCCAACACTTGGGACGGAGCACTGCTCCTCCTGCAGGCGCGGGCCGCGTATTGTCTGGGAACGCGAATGGCCTATACCAAAAGTAAATTTGTCGAATCCGCGCAGAAGCTGCTGAATCAGGGCAAAGTCCCTCAGGCCATCGCCGAATACCAGCAAATTCTCAAGTTTGAGCCGCGCGATCAGGTCACGCTCATGACCATCGGCGAGCTC
>Ga0209448_10000255_pt1 | contig 19466 bp, 18 predicted proteins | sample BogFormECP14_OM2_FD_188245 | JGI IMG/M metagenome (GOLD analysis project Ga0209448, IMG submission 188245) | Bog forest soil microbial communities from Calvert Island, British Columbia, Canada - ECP14_OM2 (SPAdes) (version 2) | ecosystem: Environmental > Aquatic > Freshwater > Wetlands > Bog ... | reverse complement strand
TATGTCGTCCTCGGGCTTCTGGAGGTCGACGACTTCCGCCGCAAGATCGCGACGCTCGATAATCGCGACGCGGCGCGCGTCTTATTGGACGGCAGCGCGGCAACCGCAGCCAAGTTCCGACGCTATATCCTGGTCAGGACGCTGATGAGCGCCGTGACCGGTCTGCTGGTCGGATGCTTCGCCTGGATCACGGGACTGCAATTCGCGGTCGAGTGGGGCGTGATCGCCTTCGTTCTCAACTACATTCCCTTCATCGGCCCATTCATCGCGACGCTGTTTCCGACGCTCTTGGCGATGACGCAGTTCGAGAGCTGGCAGGCCGTTCTCGGCATCTTTATCTGCCTGAACATCATTCAGTTCGTGGTCGGCAGTTATGTCGAGCCGCGCGTCTCCGGAAGCTTGCTGTCCATTTCGCCGTTCATCGTGCTGTTCTCGGTGTTCTTCTGGACCTTCCTCTGGGGCCTGTTCGGCAGCTTCATCGGGGTTCCGATCACGCTGGCGATCCTCACCTTCTGCGGTCAGCATCCGGCCAGTCGGTGGCTTGCCGATCTATTCGGCGGGCCGGTGCGCGGCGAGCTTAAAGAGATAGAGCCGCGGGTCTAATTCGCTCGCGCGTTCGCGCCCGCGACTTCGACGCGTTCCGGCGGCAGCAAATTCAGCTGCCCGTCCGGGCCGGCGGCGAGCGTATGGATATGAAAATAGGTCGACGCGTCGTTCTTCGCGCCCATCACCGGTGACGGCGCCGAGATGATCTTCAGCCGGCCGCAGGCGCCGATCCAGTCGATATGACGATGGCCGTGCATGACGACGGTGCGCGGCGCGAATGACGCGAGCCCGCGAACGAACCAGCTGCCATTGATCAGCGCCGTTCCGATGCGTTCGGCGAACGCCGCCGCCGACGTCGGGTATTCGATGAGATGGTGATGCAGCGCGACGATCCAGCTCGCCTGCGGAAATTGGTCAACCACCGCCTTAAGCCGGCGCGCCTGTTCGACCGAGACCATGCCAAGCGCATTGGTGAAGGAGAAATGCGTTTCCGCATTGGAGTTAAGAATGGCTACGCCTAAACCGTTGTCCGCTGCGGGCGGCAGGATCATCGGAAACTGATCGTCCCAAACACTCGCGAGTCCGATCGATAGCCGCAGGCCGCCTGAATCAGCGAAAGCCGCGATCCGCTCGCGATGCGGCGCCAGCGCCTGCGCAAGCGTGCGCTCAAGTTTCCCCGAGCTCGGATCGACCGCATAGACCCGATGTCCCTGCACGGCCGCGATCGCCGACAGCGCCCGCATCTGCCGCAGCCGCTTGCCCGGGCTAAACGGCAGATCGAGCCGGGCCGGATTGAGACGGTCGACAATATTGAGATCGTGATTGCCGGGAAGAATGAGCATGCGTTGCGCGACACCGGGATGGCGTTCTACCGCGTCGATGAATTCCGCCCATTCGGCGGCGCGGCCGGCATCGGTCATGTCGCCGCTGACGAGAACAAGATCGAGCGGCCGGGCGTTATGGATGGCTTCGATCCGGGCCATGATCGCAGCGATGCGGCCGTTGCCGCGCGGTCCATTGCGCCCGCTTTCGATGCGAAACCCGTAGCGCTCGCCGACCATATGGAGGTCCGAGAGATGGGCGACGCGCCACGTCGCGCCGGCAGGTGACCCATCAGGTGCGGCATCGAAAGCGGCGAGATCCATCGGCTGATCCATCCGCGCATCGGCGAAGCCCCAAACGAGCGAAGCGATCGCGAGATAGGCCGAGACGACGACGATCGCGTTGGCGAGCGTCGGCAGCAGCAGGCTGTGCAGCGACAGCACGTCCGTCACCGTCCCCACCCAGCGCGTGGCCGGCCAAGCGAGGAATGCGATCAGCACGCCGCAGGCGCAAAGAATGACGGCCGCTCCGGCGGAACTGATCGCCCGCAGCCGCGCCCGCGCGGCGGCGCTCGAATTCTTGCCGAGCATGGACTCGGTCAAATAGCGCAGCGCCTCACGGCAGAATGCGTAACCCGGCTGTACCGCCAGCGCATTCAGCGACCAAAAATTGACCTCGGCGGTCCGCCACAATGGCCGCCAGCCGATCCATCCCAATCCGACGGCGGCAACGAGAATCAACACGGCGCCGAGTTCCGTCACTTGGGCGGCGGTCTGCGACACTTTGGTGAACCACGCCGTCGCGACCAACGGTGCCGCCCCGAGGAGGACCGCAGGCAGCAGGATCGAGACGGTCCAGGCAAACGCGAGCTTCGGCAGGCTCACTTCGACCAGCAGACTGCCGGCGATGGCGAGCAGTGATCGCTGCTTCGGGCTTGCCGAATCGTCCTCGACGTCGCCTTGGCGCGGATCAAACAGGAATTCGCTGTCAGCCGCGGCGCGCTCGCGATCAGGCTCGAGACTCGATCCGGTCATCGCACGCTCCTTGCCGGCGGCAATGCCCGGAAGCCTATGACGATGCGCGATCGGGGGAAATGATCTTGATCGCGGCCAATCTGTGCAAATACGCGAAAATTTTCTCAGCAATATTTCTTGAAACGCGCCTTCCAGTCCGGCGCATCGATCGTCGGAAGGACGTAGCTCTTGCCCCCGGCCGCGATCGTCAGCGGCTTTCCGGAATCGAGCAGGTCGAACAGCTGATCTTCGAGCGCGTGCCACGCTTTAAACCCATCGGCAAGCGCGGAGTGAACACGCCGTGTACCATGTCCGCGTCATGTCCGCTTTGCCCCCGAAAGCGGGCGCGCCGCTTCAAGGAAGTGCGGGCAGTCACTCTGTCTTTAAGAAAGGGTTCAGCGGGCGGGACAATTTCTTCGACGTTGCTTGGACACAAATAGCTGCCTGTCGCGTCACAGACGAGGATACATCGCCATATTGACAAGTACATAGACCATCAGGCCGGTAGCCACGAGGAGTAAACCCCGTCGCACATTAATTACTTTGAACCGTTGGGCCAGGGCGATTAGGAAAAGCACCGTCGCCAGCAGCACCGTGCCGCGGACATACTTGTCAGCGATCTCTCGAGCTTCTGTCCCGGCCGTGAACGCCGCTGTGGCCTCTTTGTTTATCTCAGCAGACTTCTCGAGCAGAGCATTGTGGTACTCGGGCATGAAGCTGGGACCGGGCGGCGCGTCCGGCGTCGTGAACGGTTCGGTTTTAAGCCAGGCATCAAGTGCGACATCCAGGGATCGTCAAGACAACCCTCGACGGTGTCGACCAGCGCGATTACTTGGAGGGAAAGAGCGACAAGTCGGCGCGTGATATCTGGCAACTATTTAAAATCAATTAAGTATTTCGTGCCAAACCCCTGCGCGAATCCTAGGTTCGAAGAGTCAGAGTCTGTGCGAGTTGGTATAAGCTGCCTTTAGGTGCAAAACCGTGCGACACATTCGCACCGGGTCGATCCCAAGCAGCTCATCACGCATCGCTTCAAGCTCGACAAGATTTTGGACGCCTACGACACGTTCGCAGCCGCTTCCAAGACGAACGCGCTTAAGGTCTTGATCGAGGCCTAGGATCCTGCGAAACGCGTTGACATGAGCCAATGGTCGACGCGGCCGGGCTTGTACGGCGAATGCAGCCCCCAGTGATCAATGTCTGTTTCGGCCTTGAAAACGGACGACTTGTTGCAGCGAGTGGGCCGATGGTGCATCTGTCGCTGCCGTTGCATCACTCATCCTGTCGTAGTGAAATTTCCTCAAGTCAAACGAATTCGGGCTTTTGCAATTCAAGCAGCAGGCGGAAAATCCCTCATAGCAAGGTGGCGCCATTGACAAAAATGCGAACCAAGACGTTTTTCCCCGCCAGAGCAGCCGCCGCTCCGCTGGCGATTATGCTCGTTCTTGCGGTTCCGACGGTGGCCGCCGCGCAAGACAGGATTCTAGCAGTTGGCGGACAGAATTTTCACGTCGAGACGCTTGGCGAATCCGGACCCACCATTGTTTTTGAAGCGGGCTTAGGGAACGATGCTTCCACTTGGAAGCTCGTTGCTGGCCCGGTTGCTAAGTTCGCCCGAGTAGTGCTCTACGATCGGGCAGGACTAGGGCAAAGTCTGCCTACGATGGACAAGAATTCTGCAGTCACGGCAGACCAAGTCGCGACCAATCTCCACAAGGTGCTGGTTACGGCCGATATCCGTCCACCCTACATTCTGGTGGGACACTCGCTTGGCGGCCTCTATGTGCAAATGTTTGCGAGAAAGTATCCGAGTGAGGTTTCGGGCGTTGTTCTGCTCGACTCGGCAAGCGCTCAAGCGCCCAGCGAGTTGAAGACCCGCGCCAGTCTGAAACCGGGGTCAGCGGCCTATCTTGAGGAAGAGGGTATTTCCGAAAGCAACAAGCAAGTCGCAAACGGCGGTCCGTTTCCAGATGTCCCTCTCACCGTCATTGCTGCGACCGATCACGGGCAATTTTTCAAGGATTGGGAGCCCACGTTGATGCGGTTGCAGCAGCAACTTGCTACTCTATCCCCTCAGGCCACTTTGATTGTCGAGCAAGGTAGCGGACATGATGTTCAGTCTGATCGCCCCAGCTCGGTCATTGATGCCATCAAGCGAATAGCGGGAACAGCAAAGGTCAATTAGCTCGCGACCCTGGTTGTCCATGGTCTGCTCCGACGTTGAAACACGGAGATAAGCACTTCTTACAAAAGAAAACCGCTGACGCCTTTCGTATTCACATCGAAGGCCAAATGCAGAGAGGCATCCACCGGCCAGATGCGGACAAGGTGACGCTAAGTGACGTTTGCGAGCGCTAATGCCGCGAAGCCGCGCTTCCCGCCGCCGTGGTCAGTCGAAGATCTGGCAGCCGCCTTTGTCGTCCGGGACAAAACCGGCCAGACGCTTGCGTATATCTATTACGAGGATGAGCCCGGGCGGTGCCCGAACTTCACCTTAGTGCTGGACGCGGGCTTCTACCCTGCGAGAACCAGATCGCTTGCCCGTTCGGCTACTGCCGTTGTGGCGGCGTTGATCATCGCAGCCGGTATCCCTGGTAGCACAGAAGCGTCAACGACGCGGAGACCGGCGACACCTTTAACATGCAAGGCCTCATCTACGACGGCCCCGATGCGGCATGTACCGGCAGGATGATGGAACGAATTCGCCGCGCGACGAATGAACTCGCGCCGATAGGCGATGTTTGCCCCGTTGTGGCCGGGGTAGGTTTCCTGTGCCCGCCAGTCGGCAAGCGCGGCAGCGGCTCCGATCTCGCGGGCGAGAGCGACACCTTCCGCAAGAACATCCAGATCAGCAGGGTCGGAGAGATAATTCGGATCAATCAGAGCCGGCGCAAACGGGTCATTGGAGGCGAGTTTCACGCTGCCCCGGCTGTTTGGCCGCATCAGGCAAGGCACGAGGACGTAAGCCGGTGGAGCAAGCGGGCCTACGCTCGGCAAGACGAACGGCAACGAAAGGCACATAACGAGCAGATCTGGACTCTCATTCGGGTTGCTGTGTGGCACGTACAAGAGAGCATCCGCGTGGTTGTAGCGCGAGCGTGGCACTTTGCGCCGTGCTGTATACGCCACGCCCGCGATGAGCAGGTGATCCTCGAGATGGCGCCCGACGTCCGGCAGATCCGCGACAACCGGAATACCGAGAGATCCAAGTTGGTCAGCAGGGCCGATGCCCGATAACATCAGCAAGCGCGGGGAATCGATAGCGCCAGCACAAAGCAAGACCTCGATTCCGGGCCGCACGATACGTTCGGTAAGCCGTACGCCGATGCACTGTCCGTTCTCGACGACGAGGCCAAGTACCTCCGCGTTGACCAGCAAATCGACTTCGGCGCCCTCAATGTTTCCAAGAAAGGCCGTCGCGGCATCGTCGCGTGTGTGCCCCTTGATGCTGAGCTGGTTCCAGCCGACGCCAGTCGTGATCGCCCCTCCAATATCGGGCGTCATGGGAAACCCGAGTTCTTGCGACGCCATGATGAAGGCCGTTGCGACGGGATTGCGGTCGGTCACGTCGGCGAGTGAGAGTACATGCAGAGGACCGTCGCCGCCTCGCCAAGCACTCGCTCCACCAGAAAACGTCTCTGCGCGCTTGAAATATGGCAGGAGGTCAGCGTAGCGCCACCCCGCTGGCCAGCGATCGTATGAGGCAGGGTGGCCCCGCTGATAGGCGAGAGCGTTGATGGCACTCGATCCGCCAACTACTTTGCCGCGCGGATACGGAACGATACGGCCGTCCAGCCCCGGTTGCTGAATCGTTGAATAGCGCCAATCGACTTCACCGCCCTGAAGCTTAGGCCAATCCGGCGGGTCTGCGATGGCTGGTAGGTTTGCCGGGCCACCGGCCTCTACAAGGAGTACCTGGCGTCCGGTTCGGGCGAGCCTGTGCGCAAGTACGCAACCGGCCGAACCTGCGCCGACAATGATGTAAGCGTACGCGGGACGGAGCTGCTCGGGCGAAACGAGGATGCGTACGCCAGAGGTGGCGGCGGGCTCCGCGGCGATACCGCTTGACAGGGTCGCGACCACCACTGCCGACGCGCCAGCCGCGAGGAAGCCCCGCCGTTTAAGATTCATGTCGCAACCTCGATGACGGGGACCACACGCTCACCGCCGCGTAGACATCGTCGCGAGGGCTGTTGGGTTTGCTCATGACCGTTTAGTCTACACTACCCGCACCGGAGCTAATACCAACTCTCGGAGACGCTGACTCATCTGACGTCGCAGCCCGAACTCATTGCAAAGCTGGCAACTATTTAAAATCAATGAAGTATTTCGTGCCAAACCCCAGCGCGAATCCTCCGTCTCGATCTGCGGGCGCCCTCCCCGTCGACGCGACTTCCACCGCCAGTAGCAGCAAAAACCGGCACGATGCCAGCGCACGAGCGTCTCGGGTTGAACGATCGTAAGAACATTCAGGATCGACGGAAACCATCGATAGAAGTGGACGAAGATCCAGCGATCGCTATTCGTCAAACGGATCCAGTGACGCACATTGCGCCGCAACACGAGTAACTGGTGGCGGAGCACCACATTCTCTGCTTCAAGCCGGATCTTCGACTTAAACGGCGCAGTCAAAAGCGCAAGGAATAAACTCAGCAGGCCGATCATCGCGTCAGCCTAGGCGATTCTATCTATCCATCAACGTGGGTAAGGTTTTTGGTACACACAACGGTTTACAGCAAGCTCAGCGACCCTGACGGAATGCACGTTTGTCGTTCTCGGGAGCAAACGTCCCAGCATACAAGGTGCCGTCCTGTCCATAATAGGACGGCAATACGTTGCCGGAGCCTGCTTCCGGATTGAACGATTGGGCAAATGTCGGCGTCGTGATGACGGTCAGCACAGCCAAGGTCGTTAGAAACTTCTTCATGTTACTTCTCCTGTGGCTAAGATTAAAAACTTCTATTTGTCGCTCTCTGGGACCGGGACTGGTTACAAGAGTTGCAGTGCGCCGTTTTCTTTGACCCGTTTCTGGTGATGACCTGCGGGCGGACGATGAGTCGAGTTTGGGAAATCGCAACTAGCAACGTTGGATCGTGATCTGCCGTGTTCCACCATTTTCTGAGGGCACCGTGTAAGTCTGCTCACTATGCTGGCATTGCGCGCGCGGCGGTTCTGGTTCACTGCCTATCTGGGGCGTCGAGTCGGTCGAGGAATCATCGGATGTATATGGCGGCATGTCGTAGTAGCCGTACGGCCCCAGACCAAAACCAAAACCCCGATGATGGCGGAAACCAAAAGCCTGATGATGGCCTCTAAAATGAAAAGAGCGCATGTCTCCTCCATGTCCGCCTCCATGCGCCTCCACCTCTAACGGCACAAGCGGTCCGCCTCCCTGCGCCTCCGCCTCTAACGGCACAAGCAGCAGTATCGTCAAAGCCGACAGGACGGCGGTGATGGCACACATCGTTTTCATGGCAACGTTTCCCTACTCTCATCCCGCCCAGTTGGACTAATTCAACTCTGATATTTGGTTAGCAACTCGCGTTCGGCTACCATTTGGCGACGCATATCTCGTATGCGGCCGGTTATGCTATTTGCTCTCGCACATCCGTTTTGCTTGCCTTTTGTTTGATTATCACGCCGACGAAGGCGTCATTCGCACAGCCCATGCGAATTTTGGCGATACTTTGGTATTTCCTACCCCTTACATTCGTATGACATCCGCGCCGAAACTGAAAATTTCACCTGGCTTGCCGCGTTGGAGCAGCGAGAGTTCATGAGAGACTAGAATCTTTCCCAGCCTTGCGTCTCACGGCTGGCACTCTCTCGGCAATGTGCCGCTGCAAGTATTGCTTCGTTGTCATTTGTTTGCTTCTACATCAGTCTCGATATTGGCTTCGACCGTTGCGGGCAGGCTTTGGGCTTGCGCTTTCAAATCAGCACTTGCCCGCGGGCCAACTGACGCAACAGGTGCAAAGCGTCGCGTTGTGAAATTTGAAACCGCTCGGCAAAAGCATTTGACCAGGACGGCAATGAACACGCATCCAGTTAAAAGCGACTTCGAAAGAGCCGTGAGTAGGCAGGCATAGCCCATAAGCCCGAGGACCCCAGGCAAGCGCTTGGGGTTCTTTTTTGTTACGACGATGCGTCTAAATTTCCGTCAGCGTAGCAATAGCCACTACGACTTAGGAGGTGCTGATAATGCTGGCAGATAAAGCTGTGGCGAAATGATACACGATACGCTTCCTTGAGACACGCTCCCTTGAGTTGCTTGTGCGCTATTAGCATCGGGAACCACCTGCCAGCAACGCCGGTTCGCGCGGCGACTATTTTGGCGTGATGGCAATCTCGACCACAGCGTCCGGTCCGAGATGGTCGCGATCAGACGCATGATGCTCGGCGTACCAATGCCCGATGCCTCGCCGTACCTCGCTGAGAAAGTCGAAGCCTCGATCCTCAGCCAAGTGTCCGAGGTCGCAGATCAAGTCTGCGATGGCATGCTCGTCGCCAGTTCCGCATTGCTTTTGGAAAACTTCGACCGCATCGGCTGCCCAGGCGATGTGGTTAGCGTTGTCGATCATGCTGCCCCCTAAGCCACGGTTCTACCAGCGTCGCAGTGGCCCGCCAGCCGTCACCGACACGGATGCTACGGTTTCAATTTAGTTCGCGGTTGATCCTCTGCACTGTCCCAACACCGACGCCCAAGCTGGCAGCGATCTTGCGTAGGCCCGGTCGCGCCTTTTTACTTAGGGCCGGCCGCACAGCGCGTTCAGTTTTTCGGCGATCTTTGTACGGCACAGTGTCTTGCCCTCCGCCTTGGCCCGCGCAAGCCCGGCGCGGACACGTTCCTGGATCACAGGTTCAAAGCGGTGGCATGAAATGCCCGCCTTCTCCAGTGGCAGAGCATTCCCGGCCGGCAATCACTATCGGAAAATCGGCGAGGAAGAGCTGACATTGATCGAGACGCTAAGCGAAACCCCAGTCCCCATCTTTCTCACGCATGCTGCCGGTTTGGGGCCACCAAAGTGGTTGGTTGCTATTGGGGGAAAATGGCAAATCAGCTTTCAATAGCGCTCGCGATGCTAGCTATCTGCTAGCTATGGCCAATCGAATGTCTCATCAAAATCACGAATAATCCTGATTTTATTGGCGCGCCCGAGAGGATTCGAACCTCTGACCTTTGCCTTCGGAGGGCAACGCTCTATCCAGCTGAGCTACGGGCGCGCAAATCAGGCCTAATCCCAGTCTAGATAGCGAAACCCCGGCGGGGCGGCAACGGGACGTCGCCGGGTTCCCCTACGCGATGTTTCCGCCCGCCGCGAAAACCACTAAACTCGCCGCCAGGTTCATGGAGAAGACCCAATGTCGCAACTTGCCGGGAAAGCCGACCACAAGGCGGAAAAGCGGGATCCGAAAGGCCCCCAGATCAAGGACGCCGCGTTCAATTGGGAGGATCCGCTCGACCTTGAAGGCGAACTGTCCGAGGAAGAGCGCATGGTGCGCGATACCGCGCGCGACTATGCGCAGGAGAAGCTGTTTCCCCGCGTCATCGCCGCCAATCGCGACGGCAATTACAATCCGGACATCGTCAAGGAAATGGGCGAGCTCGGCCTGCTCGGCCCGACCATCCCTGAGGAATACGGGGGCGCCGGCCTCAATTATGTCTGTTCCGGCCTGATCGCCCGCGAGGTCGAGCGCGCCGATTCCGGCTACCGCTCCTTGATGTCGGTAATTTCCTCGCTCGTCATGCACCCGATCTATGCCTACGGCAGCGAGGCGCAGCGCCGGAAATATCTGCCGAAGCTCGCCAAGGGCGAGATCGTCGGCTGCTTCGGCCTCACCGAGCCCGATCACGGCTCTGATCCCGGCTCCATGGTGACGCGCGCCGAGAAAGTGGCGGGCGGCTATAGCCTCACCGGCGCCAAGACCTGGATCACCAATTCGCCGGTCGCCGACATCGCCGTGGTCTGGGCCAAGCTCGACGGCAAGATCCGCGGCTTCATCGTCGAGCGCGGCACCAAGGGATTCTCGACGCCGAAGATCGAAGGCAAGCTGTCGCTGCGCGCCTCGATCACCGGCGAAATCGTGCTCGAAGGCGCGGTGGTGCCGGAAGAGAATATTCTGCCGAATGTGTCCGGTCTCGCTGGCCCGTTCGGCTGCCTCAACATGGCGCGCACCGGCATTGCCTGGGGCGCCATGGGGGCTGCGGAATTCTGCTGGCATAGGGCCCGCGACTATGTGCTCACCCGCAAGCAATTCGGCCGGCCGCTCGCCGCCAACCAGCTCATCCAGAAAAAGCTCGCCGACATGCAGACCGAAATCACGCTCGGCCTGCATGCGGCGCTGCGCCTGTGCCGGCTGATCGATCAGGGCAAGGCGTCGCCGCCGGCGATCTCGCTCCTCAAGCGCAACAATTGCGGCAAGGCGCTGGATATCGCGCGGCTCGCCCGTGACATGCATGGCGGCAACGGCATCTCGGAAGAATATCACGTCATGCGCGTGCTCTGTAATCTCGAGACCGTCAACACATACGAAGGCACGCACGACATCCACGCGCTGATACTCGGCCGCACGCAGACCGGAATTCAGGCGTTTATGTGATTCTTGTTTCGCCGGATGAAGTGGAGCAACCCATGTGCCGAAACATCCGCACGCTGTTCAATTTCGAGCCGCCGGCAACGGATGACGAAATCTGCGCTTCGGCGCTGCAGTTCGTGCGCAAGCTGAGCGGATTTGCCAAACCGTCGCACGCCAACGCACCGGCGTTCGACCGCGCCGTCGACGAGGTGACGGAAGCCGCGCGGCGGCTGCTCGGCGCGCTTGAAACGGCGAGCCCGGCCAAGAATCGCGAAATCGAGGCAATGAAGGCGCGCGAACGGGCAAAAGAGCGTTTCGCCTGATCTCGTCGCGCCGCCGATATGATTCCATCAGAATATCGCACGCCGCGGAGCCATTCCTCGTCGAAGGAGAAATTTCATGCGCCTGCCCCTTATCGCGCCCGCCGACCTTACCCCCGAGCAGCGTCCGGTCTACGAGGACATGAAGGCCGGCATCGAAAAGAACTTTCAGGGCTTTGCCACCATCGCCAAAGACGGCGCGCTTTTGGGCCCGTGGAATCCGTGGCTGCACGAGCCGAAATTCGGCAAGCCGATCTGGGACCTGACCTTGGCTTTGTCGATCTCGCCGTCGCTGCCGCGCACCGTCCGCGAAGTCGCGATCCTGGTCACCGGCACCGTATTTCACTCATCCTACGAGCTCTACGCCCATGTCATCGCCGCCGAGCGGCGCGGCCTGTCCGACGACAAGGTTGCCACCATCGTCTCCGGTCAGCGGCCGACCGACCTGACGCGCGAAGAAGCGGTCGCCTACGATGTCGCGTCCTCGCTGCTGCATCACGGCACCTTGCCCGAACTCAGCTATCGGGCGGCCGTCAAAACCTTCGGGCAGCACGGCGCCGCCGAACTGATCTACCTCGTGGGACTTTATTGTCTCGTCTCGGTCACGTTGAATGGATTCAACGTCCCGGTGCCCGAGACCGAGGCGGTTTGAGCAGGATCCTTAAGGGCGGCGCTCGCGCGCCGCTGCTTGAGCCTTTTACTCCTGCTCGGTGCGGCACGCCTCGAACAGGAACCAAGTGCGCCGCTCGGACTCGTCGATCCACACTTCGAGGAGGCTCGTGGTGGCGACATCGGCATGCTCGTCACAGAGGTCGTGAGTCTCGCGCATATGGGCGGTCAGCTGTTTGTTGTCGTCGCGCAGCTCGGCCAGCATGTCGAGCGGCGTGACAAACTCGGCGTCGTTGTCGAGCACGCGCTTGAGGCGGCTGATATGGCCGATCGAGCGGATGGTGGTGCCGCCGATCTTGCGCGCGCGCTCGGCGATGGCGTCGGTGGTGGCGAAGATCTGATCGGACTGCTCGTCGAGCATCAGATGATAATCGCGGAAATGCGGGCCGGACATGTGCCAGTGAAAATTCTTGGTCTTCACATAGAGCGCGAACATGTCGGCAAGCAGGATGCGCAAGGCACCTGAAATATCGCCGACGGCATTGTCCTTGAGATCGGTCGGAGTTCCGAGCGCGGCGGTCCGCATGGACTTGGCGTTCATGGGCTGATTCCTTTCATGTTGCTAAAAAATTTCTACCATCGCCTGGAGATAACGTCCGGATCGCCGCTTTGGTCTCAAGCGGTCCGCGGATGAAATTTGCGCACGGCCAAGAAGCCGAGCGCGACGAAGATAATCAGCACGGCGCTTTGCGCAATGAGGAACGGCGGCTCCGATTGGGTCGGCGCCAGCGCATGCAGAGCCGGCACCTTCAGGAATCCCTGGAACACCAGGACGAAACAGTTCAGGTAAAGCGCCGTCATGGCGGTGACGACATAGACCCAGCGCGCCGCGCCGGCGAGATGAAACGCGAAATAAGCGCCGACGGCGATCGCCAGAAGAACGAGCGAGAGCGTACCGATCGCGCGCGGCGGATCGAAGCCGAACGGCGGCAAGGGAAAGCCGGTCACGCTGGTCAAGATGGTCGTAGCGAGAAACAAAGTGGTCCAGCCGCCGAAAGCGCGGCCGTTCAAGAGGCCATAGAGAACAATGAGTCCGGACACTATTCCGACCAAACTCAGGGCAACGTGGATTGCGAGAAATATGTCGGTTGGGATTCCCCAGGTCATTGTCACCTCCTCATTATGGAATCGATATTGCACTGTATGAAAATACGGTCACTCGCTTGAGCCCGATTTATTTCCTGCGATTTATGCCTTGCCGATGAAATCGACGATCGCCGCGGTCGTCTGTTTCGGCTGTTCTTCCATGACCCAATGACCTGAATTGATGATGACACCGCCGGTCACGTCGGTGGCGACGAGCCGCATGATGTCGGCCATCTGCGTCTTGTAGGAATGATCGCCGCCGAGCGCCAGGATCGGCATGGTCAGCTTGCCAAGGGCTGCGAAGGCGATGTTGTCGGCGGCGTCCTGCTTGAACGCGGCGAATTGCTCGAACGCGGAATGCATGGCGCCGGGGCGCGCATAGAGCCGCGCATAATACCGCCGCGTCGTCTCGTCGATCGCCTTGGGGTTCGCGGAAAGCTCGTTCCAGAAGCGGTCGAGATAGATGCGCTCGCGGCCTTTGACCAGCCGCTCGACGTCCGGCCCGCGGAAATTGAAGTGCCAGACTTTCGGGTTGCGTAACTGGTCGTCCCAGGTCCCGATTCCAGGCAGCGGCGCGTCGATGATGACCCAGCGCGTGACGCGCGCCGGAAATTGCGCCGCAAAGGCGTAGCCGACCATGTTGCCGATATCATGGGTGACAAGCGCTGCGGCGTCGATCTTCAGCCGGTCCAGCACCTGCGCGATGTCATGGGCCTGCGTTTTCTTGTCGTAGCCGCCGGGCGGATGGGACGACAGGCCCATGCCGCGCAGATCGGGCACGACCAAGGTGCGATCCTTGACCAAAGCCGCAGCGACCGGGGCCCACATGTCGCCGGTGTCGCCAAAGCCGTGCAAGAGGACGACAGCCGGCCCCTTCCCGCCATTCCCTTTGCCGCCATGCCGCACATGGATGGTCGCGCCGTCGGTCTTGATATTCCGGGCTTTGACGCCCGGCGGAAACGCGCGGGCTTTCGCAGAGGATCGTGACGCCACAACAAATTCCTCCGATTGCCCGGCTTTGAGCAAAATCGCCGGGTCGCCCGCAAATTTCACACAAGCGTCTAAATCACGGCCGCATACCTGCTGGCCGGCAAGCTATAGTATGTCGCATCGGCTAGGCGAAGCGAAGTCCCGGCGGGGCAGCATTGCAAAGCCCGACGGGGCGGCCGCAAGGAGTATCTTATGGCGAGCCATCACTTCCACGCCGTGGTCTGGATCGACCACCACGAGGCGCGCGTGTTCCATTTCAGCCCGAGCGACGCCGAAAAGCTGGTATTGCACCCGGACAATCCGACCAGGCACATCCACCACAAGGCGAACTCCATCGGCAGCGGGCACGCGGCGGAAGATCAGAACTTCCTCGATGCCGTGGCGAAATCGATCGCGGATGCCGGCGCGGTCCTCATCACCGGACCGGCCAGTGCCAAGACCGAACTGGTCAAGCACATCAGCAAGCACGAGCCGCAACTGATGAAAATCATCGTCGGCATTGAAACTGTCGATCATCCGAGCGACGGGCAACTCCTGGCGCACGCCCGGCACTATTTCAATGCCGAGGATTTGATGCTGCCGCAGCGCGACTAGAGCCCTATCCTACCGCATCGACAGCGATGAGATCGCGACATTCACCGCGCCACTGGCATTGGCGATGACGCGCAGCGTCTTGTCGTCATAGGCGATGCCGACCAGGCGAAGATCGTCGACACTGGCGCTGGCGCGCAGTCCCGGCGCCTGCGCCGCCAGATTGCCGACGGCGGCAGCGATCCGGATCTTGGCGTCGGCGGCGAACGGTTTCAGATCGATGACCGCCTGATCCGCGAGCGTCTTTTGCAAATAAGGCACCGCCGCCTGCGCCGCCGCGCCGAGGAGCCCGAACGCGGCTTGCGATTGCACGTCGAGCGTGACGTCGGCGAAGCGCAGGATCTGATGATCCTGATCGAGCACCGGCCGGTCCCAGACATAGACCGTCGCATCGGCGCCGATCGAGAAGAAGCCCTGGTTTTTCACGCGGACCAAGAGCGAGATCAAAAGCTGGTCGCCGGCGGCCGCGACGCTCGCCTGTTTGATGGTCGCCGCGAACGAGCCTGAGCCGTCCTCGGGAAATGTCTTGCCGGCGAACTGCGTTTCGAGGAGCCGGCTGACTTCGGTGAACGGAATATCGATCGGAACAGCGATTGAGACCCGGCCTTGGTTCGCCTGCGGCACCAGATCGAGCTGTTGCGAGAACGGACAATCGGGCTTGGTCTCGTTGGGCACGATGCGGGTTTCCGCTTGCACGCCGACCAGTAACGTCACCGCTCTGCCGTCGATCTGCGGCTGCGCGGCAATGGCACGGCGCGGGCGGATTTCGAGCCAGAGATTGGGCATTGCCTGGTTGCCGCCCTGCGCGGCCGCCCCAAGTGAAATGGCGCGGCACAGCTCGGTCCATTCACCGCGCGCCGCGGTCTCGATGAACGGGTTGTTGCGAAGCTGCGCTTCCAGAGCGTCGGTCTACTGGTGCACCATGGCGTCGAGCACCGGCTTCACCTCGCCGGCGACGCTGAGCTTGAGGCCGCCGATCGGCAGCACCACGTCGACGACATTGACTTGCGCCGCGAGATTGGGCGCGAGCCGCCAATTCGCCGCCAGCGCCGGGCGCGACGTCGTCGTCACGCTGCCCGAAATATTGGTGTGCTGATCGAACCCTTGCCGGCGAGATTTTGCACCTGCTGGCCGACACGGCCGCCAATGAGATTGCCGATGGCGCCGCCGGCCGCGGAGACCCCCGTGCCGACCCCGCCGGTGAGCGTGCCGAGCGCCTCGAATTGCCCGGTGAGCGGCGTGGTGACGGTGAGCACGCCCGGCTGACCGGTCACCGCAAACGGCCCGCGGTCGACATTGAACGTCAGCTGGGCGTTGGAAAGGAGTTTCGAGACCGGATTTTGTGGCTTGCCGGAGAGGTTTTTCGGCGCCTGCGCGTCGAGCGCCTCGCTGATCGCCGACAGCGCGATCGCGGCCGGGGCCAGCACCACCGACCTGCCGGCGAGCGGCTGCAGCGGCGGCATGGCGACCAGCGCAGGCCGCACCGCCTGCGGCGCGACCGGCCACAGTACGTTGATGATCAGCGTCGCACCGATAAAGGAGCCGATGAGAACAAACAGCCCGAATATGATGGTGCGCAGCCGCATTGCGAATCGATTTGCTCCCGACTCTCAATGTTATACGAGCGCCGCGGGATTGCTGTCGCCAAATCCGTGCCTTGCGGGGCGGGCGGGGCGAAACCATATCGGCAAGGCGGCCAATTCGTTTTCCCGCCACCCGGCCGCGTGCAGTCCTCTGCGATTCATCCGTAAATCCAGTCCTCCAAAGCACGGGAATTCCATGTCGCTAACAATGTCTCAGGCCTCGCTGCTGACCTTCGAAATCACCCTCAACGCGCTGTCCGCCGTTCTCGACAAGGCGGAAGCTTTCGCCACGGCGAAGAAAGTCGATCCCGCGGTGCTGCTGCGCACGCGGCTATCGCCCGACATGTTCGACCTCACCCGCCAGGTGCAGATCGCAACCGATCAAGCCCGGCGCGGCGCAGCCCGCCTCGCCGGCGTCGAGGCGCCGAGCGCCCCCGACACCGAGACGACGATTGCGCAGCTTAAGGAGCGCATCGGAAAGACTGTCGCCTTCGTAAAGGGACTCGATCACAAGGCTATCGACGCTTCGGCCGAACGCGAAATCACCTTCCCGCTCGGCGCGGAAAAGAAGGGCCACATGAAAGGCGACGACTATCTCAACCACTTCGTGCTGCCGAATTTCTATTTCCACTGCACGACGGCCTACGACATTCTCCGCCATTGCGGCGTCGAGATCGGCAAGCAGGATTTCATCGGCCAGATTCCGCTGCGGCTGACTTGAGCCGGACATTGCTCTGCCGTCATGCCCGGCTTTGTGCCGGGCATCCACGTTTTCGCAGCAGTTCACAAAGACGTGGATGGCCGGGACAAGCCCGGCCATGACGAGGTTGGGGGCCGGCCATGGACCCGGAATTCATCCGCGAACTGTTCGCCCAATTCGGTCCGGTGACGGTGAAGCGCCTGTTCGGCGGCTCAGGCATTTCCTGCGACGGCCTGACATTCGCGCTCGTCTTCGACGGCGCGATCTTTCTTAAAGTGGACGACGACAGTATCCCGGACTTCGAACGCGAAGGCAGCCGGCCGTTCACCTACACCCGCGCCAAAAGCAAGGGCCGCGTCGGCCGCGCCTCGCTGTCCTATTGGCGGCTGCCGGAGCGGCTTTATGACGACCCGGATGAGCTTGCGGTTTGGGCGCGGCGGGCGTTTGCCATTGCGGAGCGAAAGAAGTTGGCGCCGCGGACAAGGGCTAAACGGAAGCAGATGACCGAACACAGGTAGGCTGAGTCGAACGCGGCAAAATCGATCTTGGGCTCTATAAGAATACCGACGGTGAGTTTCGTTTCACTCTACTCACCCTCCGCACTTCAAGAATTTGTCACCGACAGACGATCATACAAGATTGACACTGATTTATCTCCTGAGACCATCAGTATTCGATCAAAACAATGAGTTGTCGATATCCGCTTCATAGCCATGATGTACGTATGAGCCTCGGCAAGCCAATAGTCATTGAATAGTCCAAGCCAAATGGGTCTCGTTTTAATTGAAAGGCACTTCTTCTTTGACTTAGTGGTTATCCGATCATCCAGGGCGTAAGTGGCATTCTGCAGAATGTCGGGAGAAAGAGTGGCGATTAGAAATAACTGCGCTCACTTTTTTGTATTGCGGATCACCATGTCGATCGATCCAAAGCGAGACATCATTGCCACAAATTTCCATTTTTACTTCTGTCTCGCCGATCGGACGCGCCTCCATTAGAGCTAGGATTCTTTGGGTGAGACGTGCTTTTGTCTTTCGGAACTTCACAATCGGCGACGACAAATGCAGACCGAAGGTCGTTCCAGTCGGAATAAAATCTTGTAGTTCCTTATTTAAGTCGTCGGCGAGACGAACAGCCGGTTGGTCGTCGGACAAGCGCACTCTCGTCCCGACATCTGAAGTGACGTGCTGAGCTAACGTTGATATTTCAACTGCGATGACCTCATGATTTACATCGACGTAAGCGTCAGGTGGATCTTCACCAGGCCGCCAAGTTCCCGAATAAAGCTCGGTGACCGCCTCAATCACGAATTTCTCATCCTCGCGCATTTTAGCTTACTGTCGCGACATCAAGTATTGCTGCGAAGCGCACCGAATATTAATTTTGGTTTTCGCATGGTCACTCCTTACAAAAAACTCTGCGGATCGACATCGATGTCGAGCTTGAGCGAGCCCTTCGGCTTCGGCGCGGTGGCGAGCCAATCGCGCAAGTAACCCGAGAGGTCGAAATTCCGCGGCGCCTTGATCAACAAGCGCAGGCGGTGGCGGCCGCGCACCAAGGCGAGCGGCGCTTCGGCGGGGCCGAGCACGCGGACATCGTCGTGCTGCGGCGCCCAGCGCGCGACGTCGCGGGCAAAGACGGCTGTTTCGTGCTTGTCGGCGCCGGAGACGACGATCGAGGCGAGGCGGCCGAACGGCGGATAGTGCGTTTTCTCGCGCAGCTCGATTTCGGCGTCGTAGAACGCCTCGCGGTTCTGCGCGATCAAGGCGCGCATCACCGGATGATCGGGCTGGTGCGTCTGCAGGAAGCCGCGGCCGATGCCGGCGTCGCGGCCGGCGCGGCCGATGACCTGATGCAAAAGCTGAAAGGTGCGCTCGGCGGCGCGCGGATCGCCGTTGCTCAGACCCAAGTCGGCGTCGATGACGCCGACGAGATTGAGCATCGGGAAATTGTGGCCCTTGGCGACGAGTTGCGTGCCGATGACGATATCGAAGCGGCCGGCGGCGATGTCGGCGAATTCCTCGCGCATGCGCTCGATCGTGCCGACGAGATCGCTGGAGAGAACCAGCACGCGCGCCTCAGGGAACAATTCGCGCACTTCCTCTTCGAGCCGCTCGACACCCGGCCCGCAGGCGACGAAGGAATCGATGGCGTGGCATTTCGGGCATTCGTGCGGATGCGGCATGGCGAAGCCGCAATGGTGGCAGACGAGCTGCTTCCGAAAACGGTGATCGACCAGCCAGGCGTCGCAATTCGGGCAGGAGAAACGAAAGCCGCAGGCGCGGCACAATGTCAGCGGCGCGTAACCGCGGCGATTGAGAAACAGCAAGGCCTGCTCGCGGCGCTCAAGGGCCGTCTTCACCTCGCCGGCGAGCATGGGCGAGATGAAGCGGCCGCGCGGCGGCGGTGGGGCGCGCAGATCGATCGCCTCGATCGACGGCAGGCGCTGCCCGCCGAACCGCTCCGGCAGCGCCAAGCGCTGGTAGCGTCCGCGCCGCGCATTCACTTCAGTCTCGACCGACGGCGTCGCCGACGACAACACCACCGGGATCTTTGCGATATGGCCGCG
>Ga0209448_10000254_pt1 | contig 19473 bp, 19 predicted proteins | sample BogFormECP14_OM2_FD_188245 | JGI IMG/M metagenome (GOLD analysis project Ga0209448, IMG submission 188245) | Bog forest soil microbial communities from Calvert Island, British Columbia, Canada - ECP14_OM2 (SPAdes) (version 2) | ecosystem: Environmental > Aquatic > Freshwater > Wetlands > Bog ... | reverse complement strand
AAGTGATTCAACAGCAGGGCGACGCCGGGCTGGACAATACTACGAAGTTTTTCGGCAATCGGCTGGCCCACAACTCCTCCATCTGGACGTTCGCCATCGCGCACAGCGGCGAGCACTATGGCCAGCTTGTGGTCTACTATCGCGCAAACAACCTCGTGCCGCCGGACTCACGGCGACAGTAGGTCTATGAAAGTTCAAGACTGAAATTTCTGGCTCCTGCATTGTCGGCTACCCGGAGTTATCGCTGGACCACCCGACTAAGTCCCGATAAATCGTGCTTATTGGAAATGTGTAGTCCTGGTACGGATACACTAGCTTCCAAAATTCAGGCCTTTCAGCGGGACACGCCGTTCCCATTTCGGAGATAATCCTGAATTGACGGATCGACATAATCGGACACCGAGGCACCATTGGCAAAAGTAATCGTCGGGATGACCATCTCGCTGGACGGGTTTGTAGCCGACCAAAATGGCAACGCAGGTCGCCTCTATCCCGATCTGGCGGCCCTCCGGGACACCGTTTACATGAACGACGCTATCGAGCAGACTGGTGCAGTCCTCATGGGAAGAAGGACGTTCGAGATGGGGGACCCCGACTCCTACGTCGGCAACTACGAATTCCAAGTGCCGATTTTCGTCTTGACCCATCACCCGCCGCGCGTTGCGCCGAAACAAGACAAGCACCTGACTTTCACGTTCGTAACCAACGGTGTGGAATCAGCCGTCCGCCAGGCAAAAGCCGCCGCCCGTGATAAGGCAGTTCAGGTGGTCGGCGGCGTCAGCATAGCCCAACAGCTCTTCGACCCGGGGCTCGTCGACGAGCTTCACGTTGACATCATGCCGGTATTTTTAGGCACCGGCCTCCGCCCATTTGAAAGCTCCAGCCTTGAGCGCACCAGGCCAGAGAAAATCAGCGTGCAGGAAGTCGGCGCCAGAACAAGCCTCAGATTCCGCGTGAAGCAGTAGTCGGCCTTCTGGGCCGGCTAAATTACCAAAAGCAGAAAGGCGAGCGGCGATGAGAAAGGACTTGCTGCGATTCAACGGCGCTGTCAAGCGGGATCCCGCCATCGATGCGTGGATGAAAGAGCATGCAGGCGAATTGGGAGCCATCGCGCATCGGTGGTTTGAGGTGATGCGAAAGTGCGGGGACGAAGTCCGGGAACTCTTGCATGACGGCTGTCCGGTTGCCTGCTTGGGAGACGCGCCCTTCGGCTACGTGAACGTATTCACCTCGCACGTAAACGTGGGGTTCTTTCACGGCGCAGCACTGCCGGACCCGGCCCGCCTGTTGCAAGGCACCGGCAAGTTCATGCGTCATGTGAAGCTGAAACCGGGAACGCTCACAAACGCCGCAGCGCTAAGCACGCTCATCGATGCGGCCTACTCCGATATAAAGGCCCGCGTCGAAAACGGCTAGCCTAAATCGGGATGGGGATTATTTGATCCGATTCGCGCGCAAATCAGTGCCCCCTTCATGCAGGATCAGCTCCGTCGCCCGACCGTTGCCGTCGGTCACAAAGGTGATCTGAGAGTTAAAGGTCTTAGAAAAATAATCGCGAACGCTCTCCGGAAATATCTCATTCTTGTGGTCATTTATCTGCTCAAACAAGTGATCGCCGTCGCGGACAATGCTGATCACTATAGAACTCACTTCGTAACTTCCGACGTACACGTCGTACAACTTCGGATCGACGGTGATCTCTTTGTGATCGCCGAGAGGAAGCCCCAGCACAATCTCCAGGAGTTGTGATGCCAATTCGGACGCGCCAGCTGCGTCGGAATTGATCAGCACCACCACGCCGGCCCGCGCATCCGGTGCAATCAGCATCATCGCGCTGGTTCCTTGCTGCGACCCGCCGTGGCCCACATCTGCGACGCCTTTCGTTGTTCCGGCTTGCCACCCTAGCCCGTAAACCATCCGTCCGAGCCCATCCGACGGCATTTGCGGTGTCCACATGATGTCTCGCGTGGCGCGCTTGATCAGACGATCACTCAGGATCGCCACAACGAATCGCGCCATGTCTGGTGCGGAGGAAAGCCAGCCCCCGCCGGGGACTTTGTAGCTTGCATCCAGAAATTCCGCATTCACCACGGCGCCGGATTTATCTTTTGAGTAGAAACGCGCGCGTAACGGAATAATGGCGAAGCGATCGTCCGGACGCGTTTGCAGCATTCCTGCAGGAACCAGAACATGCTCGCACACGTAATCCGCGTACTTCTCGCCGGACGCTCCTTGGATTGCGCATCCGACTAGGGTGTAGCCTTGCGTGGAATAGCTAAAGTGTGTTCCAGGCTGTGCCACCAGCGGATCGTCCGCAAAAAACTTCAGGCCGGCTTCGATTCCATTTTCAAAGTGACGCGTGTTGCCCACCTCGGGGTCGCTCTGCGATTCGGAATAGGGAGTTTCAGGCACGTGGTAGTAGCGGATTCCGCCGAGATGTCCTAAAAGTTCTCGCGTGGTGATGGGCCACGGCTTCTGCGGGAATGCCGGGCAGTACTTCTGCACAGGGGAATCCAGATCCAGCTTGCGGTGTTCCCAAAGCTCCATGGCGGCAGTGGCCGTGATCGATTTCGAGATCGAGCCGAGGCGGTACACCGTTTGTGATGTGGCACGAACAGAGTTCTCCAGATCGGCCATGCCGAAGCCCGCTGACCACACGAATTCTCCATCCTGTACAACAGCCGCAGAGATGCTCGGTGCCTTGCTGGCCGTCATAAAGTTAGAAATGGTGCTTTCTATCTTGGCTTGCTTCTCGGCTGAAAGCTTCCCGGTCTGAGCTACTGCGAAACTCGCGGCTGGGAGGAACGCGAGAAGCCCCACAAGCATTGTCGAGATTTTCTGACATTTCTGGCGACGAAGTCCGCCATCAATGCAGTATGTCTCTTGATTCATCTCTCACTCCGGCACCGTCGCTGCGTCTGACCGATGCCATTTGTCGTCGTTGCTGGCCCGGCCACCCTCGCGCAGTCTCACATGGTATCTCGAAAACGACGGCTCTCGCGGTCGCCTGTTTGGCCACCAGGGCCATCACGCGAAATCGCGACTGTCTCGGTCCACTTGCCCGTGGAGTCGCGAAACCGGCCATGTTCCCCCGGCACCACTCCAACCGAGAAAACCACCCAAAATCCATTCGAGGTTCTAACCAGACTTACGCTGACCCTTTCGCTTGCTGCGCGGCCGCACGTAGTGGAACCGGATTAAATAAATATTCTCGCCTCGACCATGTTTCGCGACCTTGAGCAGGTCCAGAACGCCAAGGAATCCAGACTCGCGCGCCAGTTCCGGAGTAATATCTGGAAACCCTATTGGTTGAATCGAATCGACTTCAATCTCGCCTTCCTCCATACGGTATCGCGCGCCTACTCTGACGCGGGGATGCATCCAGATGCGCACACTGCAAGTGATCTCTCTGCGCCGTATCCCCTCGCGAAGCCGCTTAGTGAACACCATGAAGAGAGTTTACGACCAACGACGCAGTGTGCCTAGTTTGCAAAACGATGGGTGGCCGACAAATGTCAGGAAGTTAGGAGCAGCATCCCGCCACTTCTGGATCCGGAATTGTCGAAGACTCTTAGGTGAATACGTTCACCGTTCCACAAGACCCGATGAGTCGTTTACCAGACTTCGCCGACCCACGCGACGCGAACCTAAATGGGTGCTTGATAGCGGCGCAGCCGCACCGCCGCGGCAAGGAATGCTGCGGCGACGACCAGGCCGATCCACAACCCCGGACTGCTCAGGAATGTTCCCGCGGTGATATGTGTCATGGGTCCCGATGGAAAGCCATCGCCCGGCATGGGGGCGAAAGCTGGCGCGGCTCCGATCAATCGCGACCCCACCAAGGCAGCGAAATGCCAGGTACGGAACACGATGAGTTCAACGCCGCCAATGGCGACCAGCGGCAATGCAGCCCATAGAAATGTCGCGCGTCGCGCCCATCCCGATACCAGAAGCAGCCAGCAATAGACTGGCAAAGGCCAGAGCGCATGGGCCGTCAAAAGATGATAGAGCAGCAGCATGGACATCCGGAAGAACGACAATTTCGTCCACAGCGCCGCCACGCTCTGATCGCTCCCCAATAGTATTAAGCTGCTCAACAGCAGCATAATCCACTGCATGGCGACTGTGATCGCAAAGGTTACTAGCGGCAGAACGACGAGGGGAATGCTCACCTTCGCGAGCACTGTAGTGAGATCGGATACCGGCAGCGACTTCCAGAACAGGATACTGCGATCGCGGCGCTCGGAGTGCAGCGCTTCGAGACAATAGAACACACTCACGACAATACAGGTGAGCATCATCAAACCCGCCGTTATGTCGTATGGCTGGGCAACCGCTTCGCTGGCTTGCGCCGGATCGAGTTTCAGCGCTTTCTCCCAGATGCCCGCTATCGCGCTTATCGAGAAGGCGAATAGAGCAACCGCAGCGACGGCCAATGGCGCAATGTAGATGGAGCGGTTCTCCCATAATTCACGGCGCACCGACCAGTATAAGGCGCGAGTTGCCGGGAAGGCCGCAGGTGCGACGCTCTGGGCTTGGAAGGATTCGGACACCGCGTTCAATGGAGTACTCATCTACCCGCTCCTTGTGCCTGGCCGACCTGGCAGCCCATCACCGCAACGAACAAGTCGGTGATGCTGGGTGTGCGCACGTCGCCCAACGCGGCGAGTTGCTGACGATCGAGACCCTCGAACAGCAGGATGCTGCCACCGAACACCGTCCGCTCCTGCATCGGCTTGAGCGCCCGCGCTGCGGCGGCCTTCTCCGGATGCACCATGACTTCCAGATAGCGCGACTCCACTTCTTCCATGCTGCGATTGAAAACGATCCGCCCGCGATCGATGAACACGACCTCGGTGAGCACGTGCTCGATCTCGTCCACCTGATGTGTGGCCACCACGATCGTGCGGTTGCGATCGAAGTAGTCGTTCAGCAGGGAATCGTAGAACTGCTTGCGATATAGAATGTCGAGACCCAGCGTCGGTTCGTCCAGCACTAGCAACCTCGCGTCAATGGCCATGACCAGTGCGAGGTGTAGTTGGGTCACCATGCCCTTCGACAATTCCCTGACCTTGCTCGCGCACTGGATGGCGGTTTTCGCCAGAAAACCTTCCGCCTTGGCGCGATCGAATCTCGGATGCACGCCGACGATGTAGTCCAGTAGCTGCGAAACCCGCGACCAGCGAGGCAGTACGGCAACATCAGCAATGAAGCACACATCCCGCATGAGTTGATCGCGCTCGCTCCAGGGATCGCGTCCAAGTACCCTTAACTCTCCTTCATATGCCGTGAGGCCGAGCATCGCATTGAGCGCGGTGGTCTTGCCGGCGCCGTTGGGACCGATGATTCCGAGAATGCGTCCTTCTTCCACCCGCAGGTCGACGCCGTCCAGCGCGATAGTTGAACCGAAGCTCTTGCGCAATTCGCGGGCTTCTATGCATGCCATGATTTCAACGCTCCTTCTTTGGGGGATTGGACTTAGCGGGTTTTGCCTGCGCGTCATCGAAAGTCGGATGTTGGGTTTGGTGGGTTGCGCCGTTCAACAGCTCGGTCGCCGTAAGGCCGAGCCGCTCGATGGTTGCGCGGACTCTTGGCCACTCTTCTCCCAGGAACTTCTGCCGTTCTGCCTTGAGCAAAAGATTGCGCGCGCCGGTATTGACGAACATGCCTAGGCCTCGCTTGGACTCAACCAGACCTTCGTCCACCAGTTGTTGATAGCCCTTGAGGACCGTCAGTGGATTAACCCGATATTCAGCCGCGACATTGCGCACAGAAGGCAACGGGTCGCCTTCCTTTAGAACTCCATCCAGAATCATCGCGACCACGCGGTCGCGAAGCTGGCGGTAGATCGGCTGACTGTCATTCCACTCACGGTCCATTAGGGCTTCCAGTTCGTGTTACCGGCGACTCCGTCCGTCACTGTGTCCGCTTCAAGTCGAAGTGCGCGTGGATAGGCTTGTCCCCTGGCATCATATACGTCCAGTCCTCGATGTGGTGATTGGAGTCGATGAGGGTGAACACTGCATGGTGCATGTGTCCGTAATCCGTGCTGCCGGAGATGTCGGAAAAATCGAATTCCACGGACTTTCCGTCCGCCGAGGGCCTGGCGAGCATGCGCGGCCGGTTTCCCGCGTCGCAATAATGAACCAGCGTGAGACGGCCGCTGTCCACATAAAACATCGTGACCGGATGGTCGTAGCGAGCCGGGTCGTTCGGCGTTCCCGCTTCTTGCATTTCATGCACGAGCGCGTTTCCCCTGGATGTCACGCGCATCGAGATGTGCAAGGGCTTGCCGTCTGACATTTCGGGCTGCGGCGGGTCGACGGTCACTGGGCCTTCCCAATTTCCGGCCAGGCTCTTCATTGTGTCGAAAGACTTCTGTGCCTCCGGCGGCGCGACTTGGTCGGTGGCCTTGTGCGCGTCATGCTGCGCGAAAGCCACAGTGGTGAGCGACATCAGAGCAACGAACAACATAAGGCAAATGGATTTCATGTTCTTTCTCCTCAACTTTCCATACTTTCCGCCCCGAGGCTCTCGCCAATGTAGTCAAGTAGAAGATCACCCCAGATGCGATGTACTGTTATAGTTGACTATAACACTAGAATACGTGTCAAGAGTTTTTTTGACCTTTTTGCCTCGTTCAGACCGGCATCCATCGAAGGATAGAACGCCAGTCGTAGCAGCTAGCACAAACAGGAGAATCTCAAGTCTTTGGCAAGTCGGCTTGCCGGAAAACTTGAAGCGCCAACGCCTCTTCGGTTGGCGTTTTTGCTTTTCGGGCAGACTTGTATCCTAAGTCCTTTGTTCACAGACTTTCAAAGTCTGCACAATCTTAGTGCAATTTCGCACGCCTAAGCTCTGTGGAATCAATGCTTTCGAAACCAACACAAAACAAACAGCTTGAATTCCCTTAGAATGAACATTTATGAAAAAACCCAGGGGAGGGGTAGTTATGGTTAACCACAATCCAGGCGGGGGGACATATCACAGGACGAATTTCAGAAGCTTCGCTAAGAACTAAGGAGCTTTGCTAAGATGACTTAATCCATGACCGTCCAACGCGAACAACTCGAAGCCGACGTCCTGATCGTCGGCGCAGGCCCCGCCGGCCTCTCTTGCGCCCTCCATCTCGCCAATCTCATCAGGAAACACAACGACTCCGGCGCCAGGTCCCAGCTCTCCTCCGAAAATATCTATGTCCTAGAAAAAGGCCGCGAAATCGGCGCCCACCAACTCTCCGGCGCCATCATGAACCCCAAAGCCCTCGCCGAACTTGTCCCCGACTTCGAAAAATCCGCGCCACTCGACACTCCCGTCACCGATTCCGCTGCGCTCCTCTTCACCAAAAACTCCTCTTTTCGATTTCCCGTCACCCCGCCGCCTTTCCAGAACAAAGGCAACTACGTCATCTCTCTTAGCAAGCTCACAAAATGGCTAGGCGGCCTAGTCGAAGCCGCTGGCGTCAACATCTTTAAAGAATTCGGCGGGGCGCAACTCATCTACGAAGGCGACGGCATCGCCGGCGTCATCACCGAAGACAAAGGCCTCGACAAAAACGGCAAGCCCAAAGACAATTTCACGCCTGGCTACGAACTCCGCGCTAAAGTCACGGTCCTAGCCGAGGGTCCGCGCGGCTCGCTCACAAAAGATCTTGTCGCCACAAAAAAGCTCGACAATATCAACCCACAATCCTACGGCATCGGCATCAAGGAACTCTGGGACATCCAGCCCGGCCGCATTGAACCCGGCTACGTCGCCCACACGCTAGGCTGGCCCGTTCCCACCAGCATGTATGGCGGCGGCTGGATCTACGGCCTCTCCAACAATCGCCTCTCCATCGGCCTCGTCCTCGCTCTCGAATACGCCGATCCCCAATTCGATCCCCACGCCGCCTTTCAAACTTGGAAGACGCATCCGTTCCTCAAAAAAATTCTCGAAGGCGGCAAACTCGTCCGCTACGGCGCCAAATCTCTCCCTTACGGTGGCTGGTACGCTATACCGCGCACTTATGTTGACGGCGCCCTCATCATCGGCGACTCCGGCAGCTTCCTCGACTCCCAGCGCCTCAAAGGCATCCACATGGCCATGAAGAGCGGCATGCTGGCCGCCGAAACAATTTTCGAGTCCCTGAAAACCGGCGATTCCTCCGCGACAACGCTTAAAAACTTCCCGCAAAAAATCGAGCAAAGCTACATCAAAAAAGAACTCTGGCAAGTCCGCAATTTCCACCAATCCTTTCAGCACGGCATGCTCCGCGGCTTCTTCCATACCGCTCTCCAACAAATCACCGGCGGCCGCGGCCTCATCGACCCCATGCACGCCGAAGCCGGCTACAAGCACTACAAAAAAATTAACGGCCGCCTCGCCCCCGAGCGCTTCAAGGGTGACGGCAAACTCACCTTCGACCGCCTGACCGACGTCTACCATTCCGGCACGCGCCACGAAGAAGATCAGCCCTGCCATCTCCACGTCGCCGACACCAATATTTGCTCCACAAAATGTGTCGTCGAATACGGCAATCCCTGCCAGTACTTCTGTCCCGCTGCGGTTTATGAAATGACTAAGGAATCCACTGGTCAGCCGAAGCTAAAAATCAATTTCACCAACTGCGTCCACTGCAAAACCTGCGACATCGCCGACCCCTATCAAATTATCAACTGGGTCGTCCCCGAAGGCGGCGGCGGCCCCAACTACGAAGGCATGTAGACTTTTTTCATCAAAGAATTTTCGCATCAAAAGAAACGGGCCCTTCACAAACTGTGAAAGGCCCGTTTTCTTTCTGCGCTAATCCGGCCTTAGTTTGGCTTTAATCCGTAAACGTCGATCTCGCCCGGAATCGTCGTCCCGCCATTTCCAGTGTCATTTCCCCTCGTCCCGATGTACACCTTTCCGTTCGCGACTGTCGGTACCGTGAATTTCACGGCATTTCCCGAGCTGTCTCCCGCCGTTTGCGCGCTGTTCCACAGTTCCGAAGACAATTGCGTAGCGTCAAATGCATGCAGTACTGCCGCACCGCATCCGGGAGACTGCTGCGTGCAATATTGGCCGCTATCAATGGCCCAGAGAATTCCGTTCGTCGTTCCCCGCGCCGACACCGACGGCGTCGCTCCCGGAAAACCAAACGTCCCCGTCGACTGCGACGTCTGCGCCGCATTGAATTGTCCCGTCGTTGTATTGAACGCGAATGATTTCAAATTTCCGCCCACCCCCGCGATGTACAGCGCATTGTTAAAGAACGCCGCCGTAGAAAATATTCCGTTCCCCTCCGAAAATTTCTGCACCGCGTTCGAATCCCCCGGATTGAAATTCGCCCCGTACCCGCCCATGTTGTCGCGGCCCAGTAAAAAGAAGTTGCCTTCTTTTCCGCCGCCAATCACCAAATGCTGGTGTGGCCCGGTCGGCTGGTCCACCAGAATGGCCGCTCCTCCAGATCCGTGATCCGTGTCGCCGCCTTCCAAATTCTGCTGGTCCGCCGGTGTGAAATATCCCGCCACGGATAAACCGCCCCCCGTGCTCAGCTTCACGGTACTGTCCCCGTAATCTGTCCCGCCGGAATTCACATCGAACGTCCCATTCCCCGTCAAAAAATACAAATTGCCGGCTGCGTCTGCCGCAGGCGCGCCTCCGCCCATCCAAATTCCCGAATCGCTTCCATTTGGATTGGCGTTAAACGTCGCCACCCGCGCCAGCGTCGTTTTGTCGAAGCCGATCACCCATCCGTGGTACGGCCCGTTGTCCCCGTGCGAAGCCCACGCTACGTACACCACGCCATTCGAAAGCACCAGCCCCGGTCGCTGGTTTTGCCGCAGCGTATTAAACGCCACGTTTCCGCCTGATGATCCGTCTCCCGTCCCAGCCACGCTGATCGCCGACGTAACATTCACCGGCCCGCCAAATTTCTCGCTCCCATCCGTCAAACTCAAAGCGTGCAGTCGCTGAAAACACGAAGTTGCCGGTGTGCAGTTCGTCCCGCTCGTCTTGCTCTTGCTGATCACGTAAAGCGTATTCGACCCGGGATCGATCACCGGCGTACCGATAATTCCAATGTCCGGCTGAATGTCGCCCGTCCCCACATCCGAACTTGAGACATATGTCTCGCCACTTCCAAGCAACGATTTGCTCCAGTACGTCACGCAAGGGTTTGTGTCCGCGTCGAAGGCGTACACTGAGTCGTGCGTGGTCGCCGCAAGAATCACGTTGTGCGTTCCGCCCTGCATGGGCAGATTCGCCACCCACAGCGGCTGCGCATACATCGCCCCGTCAGTCGCGCACGAAAAAAGCTTTCCAAACGTCGCCGTAGCAACGTTGGCCGTCGTTAGCGCGTACTCCTGCGAATTCACGCCGTCGCGCGACAAATCATTGTGGTAGGTAAACACGCCGGCAAGATCAGACACACCGATCGTCGCCGTCGCGCTCTTTGTCACGTCCGCCACGCTCGTCGCCGTCACCGTCACTGCTCCCGCCGAATTTGGCGCCACGTACGTTGCCGCCGCAGTACTCTGCATACTGAAGCTTCCACTCGAAGCGGTCCACGTCACTCCAGCGCTCCCCACGTCGTTCGTCACCGTCGCCGTAAACGGCATCGTCTGCAAAATCGTCAATCCTCCCCGTTTTGGACTGATCGTCACGCTGATGTTGCCTGACGCGGCCGGCGTCGTCGCACTCGCGGTGTTCGAATACGCGCTGTTGTTACCCGCAGCGTCGTTCGCCCGCACGCGATACGAATAAGAAGTAGAAGCCGTCAACCCCGTATCGTTAAACGTAGTCGTCGCGGGCGTAGCAATCTGTGCAAAATTTGCGCATCCCCCGCCCGAGCATCGCTCCACTTTGTATCCCGTCACGCCAACATTGTCTGTCGAAGCCGTCCACGACAGATTAATCTGTGTCGTCGAAGCCGCCGTTGCCGTCAGGTTCGTCGGCGCGGTCGGCGGCGTCGTGTCCGCAGCCGCCGGTGTCGTCGCACTCGCGGTGTTCGAATACGCGCTGTTGTTACCATCAGCGTCGTTCGCTCGCACGCGATGCGAATAAGAAGTAGAAGCCGTCAACCCCGTATCGTTAAACGTAGTCGTCGCGGGCGTAGCAATCTGGGCAAAATTCGCGCATCCCGCGCCCGAGCATCGTTCCACCTTGTACCCCGTCACCCCCGCATTGTCCGTCGACGCCGTCCACGACAAATTAATCTGCGTCGCCGAAACTGCCGACGCCGTCAGATTTGTCGGTGCCGTTGGTGGCGTCGTGTCCGCAGCCGCCAGAGTCGTGGCCGAGAAAACATTCGAGTACGCGCTGTTATTCCCCGCCGCATCCACGGCGCGCACCCTGTACGAATAAGAAGTTGCTGCTGCCAATCCAATATCATTGAATGCCGCACCAGTCGGTGTTGCAATCTGCGCAAAATTCGCGCAACCGGCTCCCGAGCATCGCTCCACTTTGTATCCGGCCACACCCACGTTGTCCGTCGACGCCGTCCAGGAAAGATTGATCTGCGTAGCCAAAGTCGCCGTCGCCGTCAAATTCGCCGGCGTTGATGGCGGAATCGTGTCGGGCGTCGGCGTCCCCACAGCAGAAGAACTCCCCAGACCATTGCATCCGGTAAGCATCCACGCCCACATGCACGCGAACACAGCCCAATAGAAATGCCAGCGCACAACTCGGGTTGCGCTTCCGCTGATCATTTAGGACTCCAATTGGGATTCCGCCACGCTTCTGAATCTATGTCGTCCGGGCAGGGTAAGGTAAGGTGACGACATCCTTATTCAGCAAAAGTACCACTACTACGTTTCAATCGAAATGTTACGACAGGACAGTTTCAGCCCTGAACCCAGGGACAGGGGAAGGCCAAGCCTGCGCAGGCAGCTGGCATTTGCTGATGTACAGGTCACCCACTTCGCGACCAAAGCCTGTGAAAAAAGGACCTCACACGATCCACAACAGAGCCTTGTGCAGGTGCCGGCGTCGCTGTCTTCGGAGCAGCTACCACGGGAGGCGGTGGTGGCGGCGTCGCGACCGCCGTTGCTACCGCCTCTTCTTCCACGCGTCCCTGAAACACCAGCGTCGGCCGCACTCGCACTCGCCGGACAATCACCATCAACCTCGGGTCTGGCTCCGCCTGCACTTTCGCGTTCGCATAAAACCTCAGCGGCGGCATAATCACGGTATAAATCGGCTCTTCCTTCTTTTCAGTTCTTTCACCAGACGCCGTTGCGTCGCTTGAATTCGGAACGGCTTCGCTGCTACCACTTTCCCCAACTCTGGCCGCTGTGCTATCCCTCGGCGCCGGAATCGTCCTGGATTTCGCGATCTGCAATTCGCATCTGCACTGCCCTGCGCCATTGCGCATCGCGTCGATCTGCGCGTTCGCCAGCATTACGTCCACGCCTTGCGGCACGATCACACTCCGCCCGCTCAACTGCTGCTCCACGCGCAGCGCTCCACGATACGTGTGAATGCACATCATCCCCGGACTCTTGAAGCCCACAAGAATCTCTCGCGGCTCATCTCCTATCGCCACCGTCTGCGCTTGAATCTCCGCCGTATACACCGTCAGCGCCGGTTCCCGCTCCACCAATGCGTGTATCGCTCCGCTCTCCAGCGCCACCGTCAGTGATCCGCCGGATTTCAGCACGGAAAAATGAGCCGGCCCGCAAATCGAAATCTGCCCGCCTTCCACAAGACTAATTCGCGCCTGTCCCGACTTCACTAGTACGTCGCTCCCGCTCCGCAAGACTGTCTTCGTTTGTCCGCCGACCACTTCCACGCTCATCGGCCCCGTCACGGCAATGTCTTCGCCTTCGATCAATCCCACGGTATCGCCGGCGGGCTGGTCCAGAGTCGCCACCGTTGCAGTCTTCGCTGCCGCCGCAACAAAAAGCCCCGCGCACAGCACCGCGCAAGCCGCGGCCCAAAGACGCGCGCGCCGCACCGGTCCACGCAAATAAACTCTGTCCAGCACTCTTAATTGGTCTCCCGCAAGCCCGCCAGGAAACTCTCGCCTATACTATACGTCACGTCGCCTTCTGAGCAGGCGCATCCATAAACCATGACCCCGCCCGCCGCCAACGCCGCCCCATCCCCCGATCCCACGCAGGATTCCTCCAAAAAAATCTCTCCCGATCCAATCGGCGCCCACTACGACACCCGCCTTCCCGACCTCCCCTGGTCTCGCCGTATTCAAATCCCCTTCATCGCCGCAGCCGTCTACACTGTAATTCGCATTCTCGGCCCTACATTGCGCTACGAAGTTCTCGGCTGGCATAACGCCGAGCGCGTTCATGCCTCAGACAAGCGCTGCATCTGGGCCTTCTGGCACCGCGTGATCATCCCGATTGTCTGGTGGCACCGCAATCACGGCGTCGTGGTCATGAACACCACGGCGTTCGACGGTCAGTGGACTCGCAAAGTAATCGAATGGCTAGGCTTCGGCACGGCTCAAGGAAGTTCATCACGCGGCGGCCTCCGCGGCCTGGCGGTGATGGCTCGCCGCTTGGAAGAAGGCGTCGATTGCGCCTTCACCATCGACGGCCCTCGCGGCCCTCGCTACGTCGCCAAGCCCGGCCCGGTCATGCTCGCCCGAAAAACTGGCTGCCCTGTCCTTGTCTTCCACATCGGTGTCGACCGCGGAAAAACTTTCGAGAAAACCTGGGACCACTTCCTGCTCCCCGCCCCGTTCGCCCGCGCCGTTATCCTCTTCGCCCCGCCCATCTATGTCCCGCCCGACGCCAACGCCGAAGTCCTCGAAGCCAAACACGCAGAAATGCAACGCGAACTAGAGCGCGTACGCGACATTGCCGAATCTTGGTTTTCTCTTAGCGAATCCGATCGTCAAAACTATCGCGCCGAATTTTCAAGCTGAACTAACTACAGGCAGGATTCTGCAAAGGAGGGGCTGCGCTTAAACCGCCCGTCTCGCGCAGCGAGACACGTGCCCCTCATCTTTACCTCTTTACATTTTTACTTCGTTACTTCCTTTCGTCTTTTCCTCTCAATTCCCATTCCCAACCCGCTCCCCCAACTTCACCGGCACATCTATTTTCTTCCCGCCCCGGTACACCGTCACGCTCACCGTATCCCCCGGCCGCTTGCGGTTCAAAACCAAATTCATATCCGACTGACTCCCAATTTTCTGCCCGTCAATCGCCACGATCACGTCGCCGCCAATCATAATTCGCTGCATACCTGCCTGTGCTGCGCGGTCTCCCCCATGCAACCCCGCCGTGGCCGCAGGTCCGCCCTTCGTGACTGCCTCGATCAGCAACCCCTCTTGCACCGGAAGATCGAGCGCCTCGGAAAGCCATCCGCCCACCGACAAAGTCTGCGCGCCAAGAAAGGCCTGCCGCACGCGCCCTTCCGTCATCAAGTCGTGTGCAATCCTCTTCGCCGTGTTCACCGGAATCGCAAACCCAATCCCCGCCGTTGTCCCGCTCGGCGTATAAATCGCCGAATTGATTCCAATCACTTCTCCATGCGAATTGATCAGCGGCCCGCCGGAATTTCCTCGATTGATCGCCGCGTCCGTCTGAATCGCTTCGTCGATCAACGTCGTTTGGCTCGTCTGCACCGTGCGACCCAACGCGCTAACCACTCCTGTCGTCAGCGTGCTCTGAAACCCGAACGGGTTCCCAATCGCCAAAACTTTTTGCCCCACCTGCAGCTTCGAAGAATCTCCCAGCGGCAACGCCACGAGTGGCTTTCCTTTCGGCTCGATTTTTATCAATGCCACGTCGTTCCGCTGGTCCGCACCAATAAACTTCGCCACATACCGCGTCTGGTCGCCCAGCACCACTTCGATCGACTGCGCTTCCTGCACCACATGGAAGTTCGTCAAGATGTACCCGCGCGGATCTATCACGAACCCGGACCCCGCCCCTTCCACCGGTACCGGGTCCATGAAAAAATCATATTCCGTTGCTTTCGTCAGTACGTTTGCCACCGCCGCCGACGCCTGTCGGTAAACCCGCACATTAATCGACTCATCGTCGGTCAGCGCCGCGTCGCGCGCAGAGACTTGCGCCAACTCTGCCCCCGCCTCCGCTGTCCCCGACCCGGTTCCCAGCGGCAAAGCCTCCACCTTCCTCGGCTGCCGCTGTCCCCAACGTCCTCCAGCCCAATACGCCCCAGCGATAATCACCACCGCCGCAACAAGCAATCGCACCGCATTTGTCCCTTTTCCGGCACTCATATTCGCAATCCTTCCTCGACCCCGCCTAAATCCAACGATACCACACGCATTTTCCTCTGCGCGCGCCCCAGGAAATTTGTAGGGGCACGGCATGCCGTGCCCGTTCTTCGCTCTTCTCTTTTCTTAGACGTTCCCCGCCTCTTCCCGCCTCAACCTCTCCGCCAACTCCCCCACCTGCCGTCGCGTATCCTCAAGCGTCCCCGAACAATCAATCTTCTCCGTAGCGCATTTCAACTTTTCCTCCGCCGGCAACTGCGCCGCAATCCGTCGCCGCGCTTCAACTTCGCTCAACCCCCGTGCCAGCAATCGCTCGATCTGCTGTTCAGGCCGGCACCACACCACCACCAATCCGTCCAAATTTTTCTGATACCCCGCCTCCACCAGCAGCGCTGCCTCGACGAACACCGCATCCTTCACGCCACTCTTCTCCCATTCCGAAAATTTCCGCACCATCTCCTCTTCCACCCGCGGATGCACAATCGCGTTCAACCGCTCCAATTTCCTTCTGTCCGCGAACACCACCGCACCCAGCTTCCCGCGATCGATCCGCCCGTCCGCCCCGATCACGCCTTTTCCAAATTCGCGCTTAATCTCTTCGAACGCCCGTGTCCCCGGCTCCATCACTTCATGCCCCAGCGCATCCGCATCAATCACATGGAATCCCATTTCGCGCAGCATTCCCGCAACGGCGCTCTTGCCGCTGGCAATGCCGCCTGTAAGCCCGAATCGCTTCATTATTTGTTTTTACCGCGCACCCGTGCCAGTCGGCCCGCCAGCGGATATCGTCCGCGGAATCGCCTTTGCCCGCCGCATCCGTGCCGCCTTCACCGTATTGCTCATCAACATCGTAATCGTCATCGGTCCCACGCCCCCCGGCACCGGCGTCAACGCCCCCGCCACATTCACCGCATCCGGATGCACATCTCCTACCAACGCATTTCCCTTAGCTCTGAATTTTTCCAGCCAGGTAGGGAAGTTCTTAAACAATCTTTCCGCTTCGCCAGAATCCGTCACGCGGTTAGTCCCCACATCAATCACCGCCGCCCCCGGCTTAATCCAATCGGCCTGCACAAACCCCGCTTTCCCCATCGCCGCCACCACAATATCCGCTCCGCGCACCACATCCGCAAGATTCTTAGTCTTCGAATGGCAAATCGTCACGGTTGCATTCGCATGCATAAGCAGTAGCGCCATCGGCTTCCCCACAATATCGCTGCGCCCCAAGACCACCGCGTTCGCCCCCTCAATCGCAATGTCATTCCGCCGCAAAATCTCCATGCACCCAGCTGGTGTGCACGCCACCAATCCGGGCCTTCCGCTAACCAGCCTCCCCAAATTCACCGGGTGAAACCCATCTACATCCTTCGCCGGATCCACCGCCTCCAGCACGCGTTTCGTATCCACCTGCGCAGGCAAGGGAAGCTGTATCAGAATCCCATCGGTATCGTTGTCCCGATTCAAATCCTCCACAATCGCCAACATCTCCGCCGTAGTCGCGCTACTCGGCGGCGTAATCAACCCGCTCTCCATCCCCAGCTGTTCGCAAGCCGCAATCTTGCTCTTCACATAAAGCTGCGAAGCCGGATCGTTCCCCACCAACACCGCCGCCAGCCCCGGCCGTATCCCCGCCGAAGAAAGTATCGCCACCTCATCCTTCAACTCCCCAAACATCGCATCCCGAATCTTCGCCCCATCCAAAATTTTCGCCGTCATTCCATCCCCTGTAGATGCCGGGCTTTAGCCCGGCTCTTCTAAAATTTAGCCGCACCGTATCCGCCGCCGCACACCACTCGATGATCCGAACGTAACAAATTGTCCCCCACATCGCCCCCATCTGTCACGCCGCCTCAAACTTGCGCACTAGGTCAATTTCTACCTACAGCGTCTATCAGACGGTGAGTCCATCGCCTGGTGTGTACGGTATAGATGAGATTAGAATGTCACCAATGGATATTCAGCTAAAACGTGGACTGTCCAAAATAACGCGACCGCTATCCGTGCCCTTTCGCGGGTGTGGTTGGTTAGCGTTCGCAGGTGCGTTCTCATTGGCGCTCCGATTCATTTACGAACAAACGGTGATGACCTGGGAACATGGGCTGCAAATGCTGGGCTGGACGCTCATCCGCATGTATGGAGGACTTTTCGTCATCGGGTACGGCTGGCTGCTGGCTTTCGTTGTAATTTGGATTCGCCGTCGGATAACCCAAAAGGCATTGCTTCCGTTCGGTGCGTGGGCACAATTTGTGGCGCTGGTTTGCGTGGCGGCTCTTTTTTATGTCCCTTGTGGGTTCTGGCAGATCGTGACTCTCGAAGTTTCTGGCCCAGGCCAGAACGCTGCGGGCCAACTCACGGCTGCCGCCAGTCAGAACCAAGGATACCTGGTGAAGGCATTCCTCAGAAGCGGCGTTGCCATAGATGCTCTTGGTCAATACGACGGAACCGCTTTGGACGAAGCATGTCTCACGAGGCAGGTCGAGATGGCTCGGTATCTTGTTTCAAAAAAAGCACAACTCGACTCAGCTCCCGACTGCCGCAAAGTGGCGGAGTTCGCGGCAAAGATGAAACCTCTCGTTCCTGTGGTAGAGGAACAATCTGGCCGTCTCCATATTCCGGGAACAACTATTGAAGTAATTGCTCCTGCCCCCCAAGGGGATTACAGCCGCCCCAAGTCAAAACCGTAAGCTTAGTATCTCAAATCAGGAGTGCGCTCAACGATTGGATCTGCTTTTCTTTTCTCTTCCCCTGCGCGACTCAGCGTACTCCCCGCCTCCGCGTTATCTTTTTCTTATGTTTCTTCCGGCGCCTCGCCTCGTCTTATAATCTCGCCATGTCCGCCCCCGCACCATTCCCATCTCCTTCTCCCCACCTCCGCATCCATTCCATCAACATCTACGTCCGCGACCAAGATCGCAGCCTCCGCTTCTACGTTGACCAACTCGGCTTCCACCTCGCCTACGACGCCAAACTCCAATCCGGCGAGCGCCTCGTCGCCGTAGCCCCTCCCGACGGCCAAGCCGTTCTCTCGCTAATTGCCCCCAAACCCGACTCCTTCGACTTCAAACTCATCGGCCGCTCCACCCGCATCACGCTAATCACCGAAGACGTCCTCGCTAAATACCAGGAATGGTCCAAACGCGGCGTCCGGTTCCAACACACCCCGCGCCTCCGCCGCATCAAGTTCGACCTCGAAACCCGCCAAGTCCGCAACGCCGCGGAATCCCCGCTCCTCGGCGAAGAAACTCCCATCTGGGGCGGTGTCACCACTCGCTTTCGCGATCCCGACGGCAACACCTTCTCCCTCGTCAGCTTCGACGAAATTACTCACGCCCTCGAAGCCCAGCGCCGCGCCAACGCCGCCAAACTCGAACTCGAACGCCGCGCCGCCCAGGAACTCGAAATCGCCAACGAAGTCCAATGCCGCCTTTTTCCCCAACTCCGTCCCCCCATCCAGTCGCTCGACTATTGCGGCCGCTGCTTCCCCGCACGCGCTGTCGGTGGCGATTATTACGACTTCCTCGACCTCGGCCCCGACCGCTTCGGCCTCGTCATCGGCGACGTCTCCGGCAAAGGCATCGCCGCCGCCCTCCTCATGGCCAATCTACAAGCCAATCTCCGCAGTCAATGCGCCATCTCGCTCGACCAGCCCCAGCGCCTCCTCTGCGCCGTCAATCAGCTCTTCTCTCAAAACACTCCCGATGGTGCTTTCGCCACACTCTTCCTCGCCGATTACCACATCCCCTCCGGCCACCTCCGCTATATCAACTGTGGCCATCCGCCCGCACTCGTCCTCCGCTGCGACGATTCGATCGACCGCCTCGACCCCACCGCCACCGTCCTCGGCATCTTCAAAAAGTGGGACTGCGAACTAGGCGAACAAACCATCCACCCCGGCGACACCCTGGTCCTCTACACCGACGGCATCACCGAATCCTTCAACCAAGCCCAAGACGAATACGGCGAAGCCCGCCTGATCGAATCCCTCCTCCGCCACCGCTCCCAACCCAGCCAATCCCTCCTCCAAAACATCGTCGACGACGTCCGCCAATTCTCCCCCCACGAACAACACGACGACATCACCCTAATCGTCGCCAAATCCTCCCCCTCACCTCTATAACGAGTCAGTTTCCGGTAATGGATGTCAGCACGTAGCCGCCCGGCGGCGGACGCTTCGCAAAATGATGCTGGAAGAACTCCAACGTCGTAATTACGCTCAACATACCACACGTTCCTACATCCGCACAGTCGAGGATTTTGCTCGACACTTCAACTGCTCCCCGGATCGCTTAGGCCCTCGACAT
>Ga0209448_10000253_pt1 | contig 19520 bp, 22 predicted proteins | sample BogFormECP14_OM2_FD_188245 | JGI IMG/M metagenome (GOLD analysis project Ga0209448, IMG submission 188245) | Bog forest soil microbial communities from Calvert Island, British Columbia, Canada - ECP14_OM2 (SPAdes) (version 2) | ecosystem: Environmental > Aquatic > Freshwater > Wetlands > Bog ... | reverse complement strand
TGAGGAATTCGTCAACGCGATCCGCGAGGGGCTACCGTTCTGGCCGTAGTGGCCATTTTTAGGCGGCCACGGGGGCAAGTTAGCAGTTCGTCGCTACGCACTAAAGGATTCCGGAAGGCCGGTTCGGAATATCAATCGCGGTCGGGTATTGGACACAGATCGCTTCGAATAGCATTCTCAAGGCGTAAACGCGGAGCCCCACACTGAGCCCGATCAAATACGGCTTGGCAGAGGTGGCCAGCGATGGCGGCAAGATCCTCGTGTCGGGGTGGGTTGTCTATCACCCCAATCGCCGCCCGGCACAGCATGCCTTTGTCGATATCATCGGCCCGACTTGCCCGCTGGACCAGCGTAACCAGCTCCTCGGCGAAATCACATTTAAAGTTCACAAAAAATCTCTGTCTAGCTGCTCCCAGCACCGTAGGGTGCCGGGATATGAGCACTTCGCCCGGGCCAGGTCGGTGGCTGGCGTCAGACGACCAGTGGTACCCGCAGCGGTGGGAGACCATCTTCATCTATGAGACGAACGAGTCTCTGAAGGAGCTAATAGACGAGGTAAGCCGTCTGACGAAGACCCACGGAGAACAGGGATGGGAGATCGTAAGCTCCGCGGTGCAACGTACTCAGGTCGCCCACCACTTCAAGGGCTACGACAAAGGCGGAGAGTTGTTTTTCGAATGGAGCATCGTCTGTAGCATGAAACGGCCTCTCCGGCCCGAGTAAGTCATCTAGAGCAAAATGAAACGCCTACTTATCAGACTCATCGCGACAGCTACTCTCACCACCGGCTGAGCCGCATTTTCGCAACAGATTGACCGCGAACTAAGCGGGTGCCGACGCCTAATCGCCAGCCGCTTCCGCCTGGCGACTGTCCGATTGGTCGGCTGGTTCGGCCGGCAAGCGCGCTGGAGTCTTGAGCATCACCGCCGCAGTAGATGATGATGATGAGATCCGCGCGGCAGCGGCCTGCGCATGGTGAGGCCAACGGCAATGTTTGATGACACACGATCGGCGCCTACCGCATGCGGCCCGGGTGGCGACGAGGAGAAGCCAGGGTCCGGATGGGCGATTTCGCCGCGGGCTCTGGCGATCGGGTGCGGCTGCCTCGTCGTCGCGGTGAGCATCGTAACCGCGTTGGTCGGACAGCGACCCGCCGCTCGCACCTCCGAACCGGTTTATCCACGAGTTTCGCTGCGAGCAACGACATCACCATCGACATCGACCGAAGTGGAGCCCGCGCCGACTGCAGTCAGTGACGACGACGAGGATGCTGCTTATCTCTCCGCGCTGCGGGCCTCGGGCATTCTCGTTGTGGATCCAAACACAGCGGTGGCCGCTGGCCGCGCGGTCTGTGCTTACTTGAAGCAGGGGCATTCACAGGCCGACGTCGTTGTAGTGGCGATGCATGTCAACCCCATGTTGTCGCCGATTGATGCTTTTAATGCGGTTACGGCCGCCGTGTTGGCGTACTGCCCGGAGATTAATCGGCGATGACCGTGCTAATTAGCCTGCTCGCGTTGGCAGCGACATGACTGGGTGCCAAGCAATATCGCGCGGAGCCTTCCGTCGACGATCCGCTCTGGGAACCGGAACAATCGATTTAACTTCCCGGACCCCGCGCCGACACGACGCAACGCCAGATTCATCGGGAGAAAGGGCAACGAAAGATGTTCGACACAGACGACTTGGAATACATCTGCCCAAAGTGTTGGGAGAGCCTCACCTTGAGGAAGTACCGGGAGTGACCGTCGACAACCCCTTTTGGGAGGCTGTCAAGGATTGCGTTGAGCCCGATAGTTTGCGGGGCAACCCGGTGGTCGGTGAGTTCCGTTTGGACCTAACGGTAGAAGAGTGCATGGCCCGCTCGCCGAATCGGCAAAGGCTCGTCAGGCAGTACTCCTGGACCATCCCTGACCCCGATACCGTGACGTTCGTGGCCAAGCACGCTCAAGGCGGCCTGGTCGATCCGATCGCGGGCACGGGCTATTGGGCCTACCTGCTTGCGCAGGTGGGCGTGGATGTCGTCTGCTACGACCTGAACCCGGGCACGGCGCTGATCACCAATGGTTGGCACGGCGACGACCTCTATGCCGAGATCTGCGCGAAGGACGGCGCCGAAGCGGTGGCACTGCACCCTGGCAGGACGCTATTCCTTTCGTGGCCGCCCTATGACCAGGATGTCGGCGCGCGCATATTGATGGCCTACAACGGGAAACGCGTTATCTACATCGGCGAGGACCACCGCGTTCGCGATCTTGGACGCGCCGGTGCCACTGGCGATGATGACATGCACCTGATACTCGATTCGGATTGGACCGAAGTCGATTCCCGCCAGCCGGTTCAATTCTGGGGTATCCAGGATCGGGTGACGGTGTATGAGCGCGGCTGAGCCGCCTGTTCCGGCAGGGCGAATCACCCAGCCAGTAGATCAACAGATGTCGACGTCGATGGGCGCCGGCATGATCGACGCCATGCAACTGGTTTCCAGTGCGATGTTGTCCTACCCGAACTGCGCGTGAGCGCGGCCCCGGCGGCATTCTCGTCGCCCGATATGGCGGGCGTGCTCATCGTGAACCGCTCAGCAGCGACGGCTCAGGTAGGCGGTTACCCTGGCGCTGTGAGCAGCAAACGAGTGCCCGGCGGGGTGGTGCATAAGCTGCCCGCAGACCTGCGCGACGCGTTGATCGCCAACTCCACGGCACTCGCTGCCTGGAAGGACATCACGCCCTTGGCGCGCAACGAGTTCATCTGCTGGGTCGAGGATGCCAAGCAGCAGATGACCCGAACGCGCCGCATTCGCCGGACCCAGGAGGAGCTGGAAGAAGGCCAACGCCGGCCCTGCTGCTGGCCGGGCTGCAAGCACCGCGAGCGCACTGGCAGGGTAAGCGCGCCCGCCGGCTGAGCACGCCACGCCGACGACGTGTTGGCGAAGGTCCGAGCATGGAACAAGGCGGGAAGGATTCTGCCGTGGCCCACAGTTCATGCCGGGCCGTTCGAGCATAATTCGCAACCGCTTTACAGGCCCAAGTCGGCGCACGCCTGAGCTCGCATGTTCTGGATCACCCAGCAAACGAGCTACCAAGCCGACATGGTGAGAATCGAGAAACTAACAACGCAGAGTTTCTCGTGTCCAGCAAATCCGCTCATCTTGCGAGTGCTGAATCCGGCGATGACTGGGATGCCGACCGGCAACGTCATCCGCGATATCCGTGGCAACATTCCTCGGGCTAGCGTGTTCAGCAGATCAAAGGAGACGAAATGACTGAGAAGTTTGAACTGTTCAAAGATCACGCGGGGAAGTTTCGGTTCCACCTCAAGGCCGCCAACGGAGAGATCATCGCCAGCAGCCAAGGCTACAATTCCAAGGCTGCGGCGGAGAACGACATCAAGTCGGTGCGGACCAACGCGCCTGGCGCCGCGGTTGACGACCAAACCAAACCGGCTAGCGCGACATTGGTCTAATTTGCGATCGCAGAATGTCAGCCTCTGCGAAACCGCTCGCGCAATTGTGGGTCGTTTTCCCACCACAACGCCGATGGCACTGCACTTTCACTCTCGGCCACTTCCGCAGTGTCCAGCTCGGCATCGACCGCAACGGCGTGCGCCTTTTCGTCTCGGGACAGCGCGCGCATCAGCAGCAGCACAAACGGCAACCCGACCACGTCACCGAGGATCCATAGCACGCCGGCGCCGATAGTCTGATCGAGCCGCGGATCCGGACCCCAGGTGCGTTGCAAACTCGAGTAATACGGCGTGGCGATCAATGAGCCCTGCCAGATGACCAACCCCAAGACTCCATCGCCCAGCGTCTCGCCGACGCTGATCAACAACGAGATCAGCTGGGAGTACCTGCGGGGAACGAGATCTGCTTGGAGACGAGCGTAAAAGTACCCAAAACCGATCACTACCAACAGAACCCGAGTGGGCGCGCCAATCCATTCGCTCTCCAGTGCCGCGGTATACCAGGGCGTCAAGTACAGCAGCCAGGGCGTGGCCAGCATTGCCAGCGACGTGGTCAACGGGTGCGCGAGCACCCGGGCCAATCGGCTCGCCAACAGCTGGTCAACGCGGTCCCGGCCAGCTGGGCCCAGCGCATTGCGCACGACCGTGACCGGCTTGCCCTGCGCCAGGAAGAACGGCACGACGTAAAGCAGCAGCAGTACCTGCAGCGCGCGCACCCAGAACAAGGCGTAGGCATAGGTGCCGATGACGCTCAACGTGGCCAGCGCCCACAGCACAATCCCAACGCCAAAGCACCCGGCCTGCGCCGGTCCGACTGGTTGCTCGCCGTTCCGGGCGCGCCGGTAGCACCACGCGTATGCGCAGACCAGCAACACGATTACCGTCGCGCAGACCAGGTCCAGATGCCAGGCCTGGACCACAGCCGCCCATGTCAGCGGCCCCGGATCGACGCGCACAGCCACCAGCGTATTGCGACTCGGAAGTCGCCGATCAGGGTGGCGACCATGTCAGCGCTTAGTCGCCGACAGATCCCGCGCCCAACACCCGGCGGGCGGCGCAAGTTCGGATGGTGTTGGCTATGTCGACGTGGCCGCCATCATCGTTCTCGACGTCTTTATTGGCATCATCGCGTTCGTTGGGCTGATTGCGACGTGGAATCAGCTGCGAGCGAATCCCAAGACAGCGGGGGCCAATGGCGTCGTCGTGCAGGTTGATCGGCTTGCGCCGCGTCGCAAAAATCTTGCTCGACTCCAAGTGACTTTAAGGATGCTAGGCCCGACTGTGCGCTACGAGGTCGGACTCGACCTCGAGACCGATGGCAGTCAATTCGAGGTATCAACGCCCAAGCCCGCGATACGTCCGTCCATGGGCTGCGACGACGAAGAAATGTCGTGGGGTTTTGAGATTCCCGGAGACGACCTCGACAGAGTCTGGTTGATCACCTCGTGGATGGACACCCGCGGCGCCCACCTACGAATGGCAGCGATCGCCACGAGTTTGAGCACGTCAGATATCTATCAGTGGAAATGGGCCACCGATTGGCGTCTCTCGAGCGCTGGCCACTGGCAGAAACGACGCGCCGCAACGACGCCCCCACGCGCCGTTCCCGGACTGGGCCCGCTGGAACTGGGTCGGGCGCCCGGCGGTCGACGCGCACTGCAAACCGCCACCGACACAGGCTCGGGCACAGACACAGCCTCCGACGAGTAGCGCGTCTACTCGGTCCTCTATTGACCAATAGCGCTGGGGCAGTAGACGCTGGCCGCGATTGCCGTGAACTTGGCAGCGTTGTCGCCATGCAGGCCGGGGTTGCGGGCTTGCACGGCCTTGACGACATCCGCCAACTGCATGCCCTGGCCGAACGTTTGGCACACCCATTTTCCGGCCGCTATCACCTTGCTCGGGTCCGGATAGGTGACGCCGGTCGCTTGGAGCGAGGCGAGGAATGCATCGTCGTTGCTGTCGGCGCGGGCGGGCGCGGCCATGCCGATCACGACGGCGAGGCTTGTCAGCATCAGGAGGGGCCTCATATCTCACAGATAGTCCCAGAATGCCGCTGAACCCGCATCCCCCAAACCCCGGTCCAGCCCCTCCCCTTCGCCGCAGCGCGTGTGCAATCATGCGAAGGTCCCCCGAAGGGAGCCTCCCAAGAAGGGAGCAAAGGAGGCGAAGATGCACCGTTGGGTGATTTTCCTGTCCACCATCCTCGTCGCCGCCGCGAGCGTCACCGCGATGGGCGTCGCCGCTCCCCGAGCCCGCGCCGGCGACGCGCCGATCGGCCACATCGGTGACACCTTGCGGGTCGATACCGGCACCTACATCGCTGACATCACCGTCAGCAGCGTGGCCCCGTGCGACCCGCCGCCCGGATTCGGCTACACACGCGAGGGCGTTCCGGTCAAAAGCTTTCCCGGCAGCACCGTCGACCGTGCCGACGTGACGGTTCGCGCGGTCAGGGTGCCCAATCCCTTCATCATGGCAACCAACTTCAGCTTCGATGGGGTGACCCCGTTCGCCGACGCGTACAAGCCGCGGCCATCTGATGCACCCGACGCACTGGACAACGTGCTGAGCAATGCGCCGAACGGAGCGATTGTCCGCGGCGGCGTGTACTGGGACGCCTACCGCGATCCGGTCTCTAACGTCGTTCTGCTGGACAGGAAGACGGGCCAGCACCTCGCGCAGTGGAACCTCTGACGCTGGACGTACACCTTGCCACGACCGACTCCGTCGACACCGACGAACTCGCCGCGATTGCTGCACGGACTTTTCCGTTGGCTTGTCCGCCCGCGACGCCACCCGGGAACATCGCGTCGTTCATCGACGCCAACCTGTCACCCGCACGTTTCGCGGAGTATCTGACCGATCCGCGACGTACGGTTCTCACCGCGCAGCAGGACGGCCGGATTGTGGGTTACGCCATGCTCATTCGCGGCGTCAGCGATGACCTGGATATCCCACCCGACGTGCAGCAAGCTGTCGATATCCGCCCGGCCGCCGAGCTGTCGAAGATTTATCTACTGCCGGAGTATCACGGTGTGGGGGTGTCGACTGCGTTGATGGAACTGACGCTGGCCACCGCCGCCGAATGGGGCGTCCGCTGCGTGTGGCTAGGCGTCAACCAGGGAAACCAACGGGCACAACGCTTCTACATCAAAAGCGGATTCAAGATCAACGGCACCAGAACTTTTCAAGTGGGCGCCCGTCTCGAGAACGACTACGTCATGGTTCGCGAGCTTCCCGAGCATCATTGAGACCCTGAGACGTCAACGCCAGCAGCCGTGAAGTGGCCCGCAGGTACTTCTTTCGGTAACCGCCGGCCAGCATCTCGTCGCTGAAGATGGTGTCCAGCTTCGCCCCGGAAGCCACCACCGGGATGCCGGCGTCATACAGCCGGTCGGTCAGGGACACCAGCCGCAGCGCGACGTTCTGGTCCTCGATTTCGTGCACACCGGTCAAAAACACCGCTGTCACACCCTCGATCAGGGTCAGATACCGCGACGGATGCATGGTGGCGAGGTGCGTGCACAGCGCATCGAAGTCGTCGAGGGTGGCTCCTTCGACCCGTGCGGCACGCTCGACGACCTGTTCATCGGATAACGGCTGGGGTGCCGGCGGCAGGTCGCGGTGCCGGTAGTCCGGTCCCGCTATCCGCACGGTGGTGAAAATCCTTGCCAGGGTATTGATCTCACGTAGAAAATCCTGAGCGGCGAATCGGCCCTCGCCGAGCTGTTCGGGCAGCGTGTTGGAGGTGGCGGCCACCGAAACACCCCGCTCGACCAATGACGAGAGCATGCGCGAGATGAGCGTGGTGTTGCCTGGATCGTCGAGTTCGAACTCGTCGATACACACCGCCGTGTAATCGGCCAGCAGATCGATGCATTCGACGAAGCCGAACACCCCGGCAAGCTGGGTCAGTTCTCCAAACGTCGCGAACGCCTTGGGATGTGTCGGAGATTCCGGCGCCCCGCCTGGCCCCGGGCCGGGCAACTGGTAGTAGGCCGAGGCCAGCAGGTGGGTCTTGCCTACGCCGAACCCGCCGTCCAGGTAGAGCCCAACGCCGGGCAACACAGCCCGGTTGCCGAACAGCTTTCGGCGGCCCGCCCGCCGCTGGACGGCCTGCTGGCAGAAGTCCTGACAGGCCACGACGGCGGCAGCCTGGGTCGGTTCGGCCGGGTCAGGGCGATATGTCGCGAAGCTCACCTCGGCGAACGTTGGTGGCGGCCGCAATTGGGCGATCAACCGTTCCGGCGACACGCTTGGATGCCGATCCACCAGGTGATCCACCTGGCCAGAAGCGTCCGCAGAGGTGGACCCGTGCATGGAGGAACTGTAGCGGCGTGCTGCAATCAAACGTATGCCCGACGGCTCCGCCGAGACACCACTGACGCTGCTTGAATCCGGGCGCGAACTCGACCACGACGACCTGACCAAGCTCTACGCCTATCCCACCGACCAGCCCGGGCCGTGGTTGCGGGCCAATTTCATCACCAGCGCAGATGGCGGCGCCACCGCGGAGGGCACCTCGGGCACACTGGCGGGGCCCGGCGACAAATTCATCTTCAACCTGTTGCGAGAGCTCGCCGATGTCATCGTGGTCGGCGCGGGCACCGTGCGCGTCGAGGGTTATTCCGGCGCGCATCTGGGGGTCGCTCAGCGCCAGCGCAGACAGGACCGTGGGCAAACCGAAGTCCCCCAAATCGCGATCGTCACCAGGTCCGGCCGCCTTGACCGGGACATGGGGGTGTTCAGCCGAACTGAGGTGCCGCCGCTGGTGCTCACCTGTACCGCGGCCGCCGACCAGACACGCCACCTGCTCGCTGACCTCGCCGAGGTGGTCGACTGCTCCGGCGGCGATCCCGGCAACGTCGACGAGGCCGCCTTGCTGGCGATCCTCAAGGCTCGCGGCCTAGGCCGCATCCTGACCGAGGGCGGGCCGTCGCTGCTCGGCTCGTTCGTGCAGCGCGACATGCTCGACGAGCTGTGTCTGACCATCGCGCCCTACCTTGTCGGCGGCCTGGCCCGACGCATCGCGACCGGACCGGGCCAGGTGCTGACTCGCATGCGCAGTGCGCATGTTCTCACCGACGATGCGGGCTACCTGTACACCCGATACGTCAGGACCCAGCCCAAGCGATGACACGCGCGATGACGCGGGATAGCCCAGCGGGGTGGCTACTGTGGTCGGCATGAGTCGGCACATCACGTCCGCCACGTTTCGGGTCGCGGTGGCCTTCTCGATGACCACAGTGCTGGCCGGCTGCGTTCCAGGCCTGGCCGCAGACCCGCGCTTCGCCACCAACTCCGGCGCCCGACCGCAAGGCGTGCCCACGACAAAGCCGCCGCCCAGCGGTCCGCCGCCGATCGCGGCCCCCAAGAACGACTTGTCATGGCGCGACTGCACGTCTCGGGTGTTCGGCGATGCAGCAGTGCGGCCCGCGCCCGGCGTCCAGCTGGATTGCGCGAACTACGACGCCGACCTCGACCCGGTCAACGGCGGGTCCGGGACGGTGAGCATTGGCGTCGTCCGCGCGCGCTCGAACCAGACTCCAAAGGACGCGGGGCCCCTCGTCTTCACGACCGGCTCCGACCTGCCGTCGTCGACGCAGTTGCCGGTCTGGCTGTCCCAGGGCGGCGCCGATGTGCTGCAAGCCCACCCCATCGTCTCCGTCGACCGCCGCGGGATGGGCATGTCGAGCCCGATCGACTGCCGCGATCACCTTGACCGCCAAGTGATGCGCGATGAGGCGCAATTCCAGAATGGCGACGATCCGGTCGCCAACCTTTCCGACGTCGCGAACACCGCCACCACAAACTGCACCGACGCGATCGCGCCAGGGGACAGCGCTTATGACAATGCCCACGCTGCTTCAGATATCGAGCGGCTCCGGAACCTCTGGGACGTACCCGCGGTCGCGTTGGTCGGTATCGGCAATGGTGCTCAGGTAGCGCTTTCCTACGCAGCATCCCGTCCGGACAAGGTCGCCAGGCTGATCCTCGACTCCCCGGTTGCCTTGGGTGTCAACGCCGAAGCCGCCGCCGAGCAACAAGTCAAGGGGCAGCAGACCGCGCTCGACGCGTTCGCAGCGCAGTGCGTGGCGGTGAATTGCGCGCTGGGTCCCGATCCCATGGGCGCCGTCAACTCGCTGCTGGCCGACGCGCGGGCCGGTAAAGGGCCCGGCGGCGCATCGTTGGCTGAAGTGGCCAACGCGATCACCGTCGCTTTGGGCTTCCCGTCGGGCGGCCGCGTCGGCAGCACCAACAGCCTGGCTAGCGCACTGGCGACCGCCCGTTCCGGCGACGCCAACCAGCTGAACGGCTTGATCAACCACGCCGATGCCACCCAGGACACAGACGGCCAGTTCGTCAACTCCTGCAGCGATGCCATTAACCGCCCGACCCCCGATCGCGTTCGTGAACTCGTGGTCGCGTGGGGGAAGCTCTACCCCCAGTTCGGCACAGTCGCCGCGCTTAATCTGGTCAGATGCGTGCACTGGCCCAGTGGTCAGCCGCCGCAGCCGCCGAAGGATCTCAAGATCGACGTCCTGCTGCTGGGTGTGCAGAACGACCCGATCGTGGGCGTAGAGGGAGTGGCGCAGACGGCGGCCACGATCATCAACGCAAACGCGGCCAGCAGGCGGGTGATGTGGCAGGGCATCGGTCACGGCGCCAGCATCTATTCGTCGTGCGCGGTCCCGCCGCTGGTCGGCTATCTGAACAGCGGCAAGCTGCCCGGCACCGACACCTACTGTCCCGCCTGACACCGCCTCACCCGACCGCGTTGTAGGGTGCGCTGGTGACGGCAGCTGACTCGACCCGGACGGGCTGGCGCGATTGGGTGCTCGCCGCATTCCGTCCCCCTACCGGCCCCCCGAGCACCGCGACCATCTTGCGGTCGGTGCTGTGGCCGATCGCAATCATGTCGGTGCTGCACCGCAGCATCGTGCTCCCCGCCAACGGCAACATCACCGACGACTTCAAACCGGTCTACCGCGCGGTGCTCAACTTCCGGCGCGGCTGGGACATCTACAACGAGCACTTCGACTACGTCGACCCGCACTACCTGTACCCGCCCGGCGGCACGCTGCTGATGGCGCCGTTCGGATACCTGCCGTTCGCGCCGTCGCGGTATTTGTTCGTTCTGATCAACACCGTGGCCATCCTGATTGCCTGGTATCTGTTGCTGCGGCTGTTCAAGTACACGGTGTCCTCGGTGGCCGCGCCCGCCCTGCTGCTGGCCATGTTCTGCACCGAGACCGTGACCAGCACGCTGGTGTTCACCAATATCAACGGCTGCGTGCTGCTGGCGGAGGTGCTTTTCTTGCGGTGGCTGCTGGACGGGAAGGTCGGGCACCAGTGGTGGGCCGGGTTCGCGATCGGGCTGACGCTGACGCTCAAACCTGTGCTCGGGCCGCTGCTTCTGTTGCCCCTGCTCAACCGCCAATGGCGGACACTGGTGCCGGCCATCGTGGTCCCCGTCGTCGTCAACCTCGCCGCGTGGCCTTTGGTCAGCGACCCGATGGACTTCGTCACCAAAACGGTGCCCTACTTCCTGGGCACCCGCGACTACTTCAACAGCTCGATCGAGGGCAACGGCGTGTACTTCGGCCTGCCCACCTGGCTGATCGTGTTCCTGCGAATCCTGTTCACGCTGCTGGCGATCGGTGCGCTGTGGCTGCTGTACCGCTACTACCGCACCCACGACCCGCTGTTTTGGTTCACCAACTCGACGGGTGTACTGCTGCTGTGGTCGTTCCTCGTGTCGTCGCTGGCCCAGGGCTACTACTCGATGATGCTGTTCCCATTCCTGATGACGGTCGTGCTGCGCAACTCGCTGATCCGCAACTGGCCGGCGTGGCTCGGGATCTACGGTTTCATGACGCTGGACGACTGGCTGCTGTTCAACTGGATGAGGTATGGCCGCGCGCTGCAATACCTGAAGATCACCTACGGCTGGTCGCTGGTGCTGATCGTGGTTTTCACGGTGCTCTACTTCCGCTACCTGAACGCCAAGGCGGACAACCGGCTGGACGGCGGCATCGATCCGGCCTGGCTGGCGGCCCAGCGCGAGTGCGTGCGGTGATCGCAAGCGCGGCGAAGCCGGGCGCGGCGGGTCACCGCCATTCGCGCTAGCGTGGACGCATGACCTCCTCCGATACGTCACGTCCGAAGGTGCAACTGAGCGATGACGACTGGCGCAAGCGACTCAACCCGCAGGAGTTCGATGTGCTGCGTCGTGCCGGCACCGAGCGGCCGTTCAGCGGTGAGTACACCGACACCAAAACCGAGGGCGTCTATGCCTGCCGGGCCTGCGGCGCCGAATTGTTCCGCAGCACCGAGAAATTCGAGTCACATTGCGGCTGGCCGTCGTTCTTCGACCCGTCGAACTCCGACGCGGTGATCCTGCGTACCGACCACTCGATGGGGACGACGCGCACCGAAGTGCTGTGCGCAAACTGCCACAGCCACCTTGGCCACGTGTTCGCGGGTGAGGGTTATCCGACGCCAACGGATCAGCGCTATTGCATCAACTCGATCTCGCTGCGCCTGGTCCCGACGGACGCTTAGCGGCTTCCGCGAGAGTGCAACCACCGACGTATTTCGCGAGAGTCGATATCGCTGGTTGCACTCTCGCGGCCAAGTGAATCAGTCCACCCGGGTGGCGTGTACTTCCCAGAATGGGGCGTGCACGCGCCCGTTGACCAGCCACGGCTCCATCGCCCGGAACCGTTCCAGCAAAGACTGCGCCTGCTCGGCCATATCGGGATTTCGCGCGGCCATCATCTCGATCGTCTCAGCACTCATGTTGACCTGATAAGTGGTCGTGCCCAGGTAGGTAATCTCCCAGCCGGCGACCGGAAGCACCTTACGAAAATCGTCTTCGGACAACGACCGCATCATCTTGAAGCCGTTGACGTTGCCCTCGCCGAACTCGAACATGTACAGGCGCGCGCCCGGCTTGGTGGCCCGTCGCAGAGCCTGCGCATAGGACTTCTGTAGCTCGGGTTCGGTGCTGAAGGTGTGGTAAAAGGCGCAGTCGACGACGGTGTCGAACCGGCCGTCCAGCCCTTCCAGCTTCGTGGCGTCAGCCAGCTGGAAGTTCACCGACACGCGCGCCTTTTGCGCGTTCTCGCGGGCCCGCTGCAACGCGCCTTCCGAGCCGTCGACGCCGGTAGCCGAGTAGCCCTTGGAGGCGTAGTAGATCGCGTGATGGCCGGGGCCGGTGCCGGGATCGAGCACCTCGCCTTTGACCGCGCCCAGCGCGACCAGCTGCTGCACCACCGGTTGCGGACCGCCGATGTCCCACGGTGTGGCCGCGGGCAAGCCGTGCGACACCCGGTCGTCGCGGTACATCTGCTCGAAACGGGTGGGATCAGTCGGGTCGAACTCGATCGTCACGTGTTCCTCTTTTCTGGTTTTCTGGTTGATCAGGCACTGATCAGGGCAGAGCGTTCACCAGCTGCTCGACCGGAACCCGCGGCCCGGTGAAAAATGGCGTCTCTTCGCGGGTATGCCGGCGGGCGTCGGTGGCGCGCAGCTCACGCATCAGGTCGACGATGCGGTCCAATTCGGGGGCCTCGAAGGCCAGGATCCATTCGTAGTCGCCGAGCGCGAACGCCGGCACGGTGTTGGCCCGAACGTCCTTGTACTCGCGGGCGGCCATGCCGTGCTCGGCGAGCATGCGGCGGCGCTCCTCGTCGGGCAACAGGTACCACTCGTAGGACCGCACAAATGGATACACGCAGATGTAGGCGCCGGGCTCCTCGCCGGCCAGAAACGCCGGGATATGGCTCTTGTTGAACTCGGCCGGGCGATGCAGCGCCACGCTGCTCCACACCGGCGCGCAGGCCCGTCCCAGAGTCGTGGTGCGTCGGAAATCGGCATAGGTCGCTTGCAGTGCTTCGACGCGTTCGGCGTGGGTCCAGATCATGAAATCGGCGTCTGCCCGCAAGCCCGCAACGTCGTAGAGGCCGCGCACCACGACGCCGCGGTCCTCCTGCAGCTTGAAAAAGGTCGACGCGTCGTCGATCACTACGTCGCGCTCCTGGCCGAGCACGCCAGGCCGCACCGAGAACACCGAGAACATCAAGTAGCGAAGCGTCGAGTTCAGGGCGTCATAATCAAGTTTGCCAAGTTTGGCCATGAAACCTATCGTGCCACTCTTGCGTCTGAGGCCTCGACATCCCTGATCACGCGGGTGACCGCTTCGCCGGCCGCCCCGATGCAGGCCGGAACTCCGATTCCGTCGAGGTAGCTGCCGGCCGCGGCGAGCGTCGGCGGCAAGCCGGCGCGTACCTCGGCGACCACATCGGCATGGCCGGGGCCGTACTGCGGCATCGCCTCGATCCAACGCTGCACGCGGGCGTCGACGGGTTTGACGTCCAGCCCGAACACGGTGGCCAGATCCGCCACCGCCCAGGCCAGCAGCTGGTCATCGGTGACGCTGGATGCCAGGTCGTCGCCGAATCGACCGAACGACAACCGCAGGAACTGCACGTCCCCATACAGCCCCCATTTTCGGGAAGACAACGTGATCGCCTTGGCCCGTAGCGGTTCGCCGGTGGCCACCAGCACACCGGAACACTCCGGAAATGCCGTATTACCCGGCACGGCGAGTGCCACCACCACTGACGACGCGCTGGTGACACGGCTCGCGGCGGCGAAACTGCGCGGGGCGATCTGCTGCACGAGGCGCGCTAGCCGCGGCGCAGGAATGGCCAGGATCACCGCATCGGCGTGCCAGCGGGCACCGGTGTCATCGATCACCGTCCAGCCGCGTTCGGCGCGGTACAACTGCTGCACCGCGGCCCGCACCCGGCGCAGTCGGCTGCGGCTGACGAGCTCGTCGATCAGCACCTGATAGCCGCCGTCCAGCGCGCCGAACACCGGCGCTCCGGTGGCCGGCGGCGACCCCTGCCGGACCGCGTCGGTCAAGCTGGCGGCGCCGCGGTCGAGGGCCGCCGCCACACTCGGGGCGGCCGCGCGCAGCCCGATCGTCGCCGCGGAGCCCGCGTACACCCCGCCCAGCAGCGGATCCACCGAGCGGGCCACGGTCTGCTCGCCGAACCGGTCACCCACCAATTCGGCCACCGCGGGATCACTGCCCGGTTCCCAGCTCAGCGGGCGGGCGGGTTCGGCGTTGATGCGCGCGACCGTCGCGTCGTCGACCAGTCCGGCCAGCGATGCCGCCGACGACGGGATGCCGACGACCGTGCCGGACGGCAGCGGGTGCAGCTGCTGCCGGCTGTAGATCAAGGGCCGGGCGCCGGTGGTGGCCAGTTGGCGCCCCGACAAGTCCAGCTCGGCCAGCAGCGCCGGCATCTCGGGCCGGCGTAGCACGAACGCCTCGGCGCCCAGGTCCATCGGCCGTCCAGCGACCAGCTCGGTGTGCAACACCCCGCCCAGCCGGTCGCCCGGGTCGAACAACGTGATGGTCGCGTGCTCGCCGGTTGCCGCCCGCAGTCGGTATGCCGCCGTCAGTCCCGAAATTCCGCCGCCTACAACACAATACGAGCCCTTGCCGATGGTCATAACGAGTGGACCAGCGACACCAGGTCGGTCAGCACGCCGGGATCGGTCTCCGGCAGCACTCCGTGGCCGAGGTTGAAGACGTGGCCGGCCGCTCCGGCATCGACGGCACGACGTCCGTCGTCGACGACGGCCCGTGCGGCACGTTCCACCACCGGCCAGCCCGCCAGCAACACCACCGGATCGAGGTTGCCCTGCAGCGCCGTGCCGGCCTCGACACGTGCCGCGGCATCGGTGAGCGCCGTCCGCCAGTCCACGCCGACCACCCTGGCTGTTCCGGGTTTGAGGGCCGCCGACATCGCTCCCAGCAGCTCCGCGGCCCCCACCCCGAAGTGTGTCATCGGCACGCCGTAGTGGGCCAGCGCGGCGAAAACCCGGGAGCTGTAGGGCAGTACGTATTGGCGGTAGTCGGCCAGCGACAGGGTTCCCGCCCACGAGTCGAATACCTGGATGGCGTCTACCCCGGCGTCGATTTGTCCGCGCAGGAACGCGACGGTGAGATCTGCCAGCTTCGCCATCAGCGCATGCCAGCTCGTCGGGTCGGCCAGCATCATCGCTTTGGTGCGGGCGTGGTTACGGCTGGGACCGCCTTCGACCAGGTAGGACGCCAGCGTGAACGGCGCACCGGCGAAACCGATTAAAGGAACTTCGCCCAGCGCGGCAACCAGCAGCGAAACCGCCTCGCAAATCGGCTGAATCGCTTGTGGCTCAAATGGTTTCAGGGCATCGATATCAGCATGGGTGCGAAGCGGGTGCGCGATCACCGGTCCGACGTCCGCAACGATGTCCAAATCGACGCCGGCGGCACGCAGCGGTACGACGATGTCTGAGAACAGGATCGCCGCGTCGACGTCGTGTCGACGTATCGGCTGCAAGGTGATCTCGCAGACCACTTCGGGCTCGAAGCACGCCGCCAGCATGCTTTGCCGTTCCCGCAGCGCCCGGTATTCGGGCAGCGAGCGGCCCGCCTGCCGCATGAACCACACCGGCACCCGGCTGGGTTTGCGGCCGGTGACTGCCGTCAGGTATGGCGACTCGGGAAGATCGCGACGAGTACTCATTGGACTCAATGCTGCCACGAGGACAAGGCAGCCGGTCCGGCGTGGCCGAGGCTGCTGCGTAACATCAACGACCTAGTGTCAGGAGCCCCGAGGAGCACAAATGCCAGTCAGTTACGACGAATTCCCCAGCCTGCGCTGTGAACCCAGCCAGAACGGGGTCCTGACTGTGGTCCTCGACGCGCCCGGGCTGAATTCGGTCGGGCCGCAAATGCACCGGGACCTCGCCGACATCTGGCCGGTGATCGGTCGCGACCCTGACGTACGCGTCGTTCTGGTCCGCGGTGAAGGCAAGGCGTTTTCCTCCGGCGGCAGCTTCGACCTGATCGCAGAAACCATCGGCGACTACGAGGGCCGGATCCGCATCATGCGCGAGGCCCGCGACCTGGTGCTCAACATGGTCAACTTCGACAAGCCCGTGGTCTCAGCGATCCGGGGCCCTGCCGTCGGCGCGGGTCTGGTGGTGGCGTTGCTGGCCGACATCTCGGTGGCTGGCCGGACCGCGAAGATCATCGACGGGCACACCAAACTCGGGGTCGCCGCAGGAGACCACGCCGCGATCTGCTGGCCGCTGCTGGTCGGCATGGCCAAGGCCAAGTACTACCTGCTCACCTGCGACACGCTGCTCGGTGAGGAAGCCGAGCGCATCGGACTGGTCTCGACCTGCGTCGACGACGACGACGTACTGCCGACCGCAACACGGCTCGCCGAGGATCTGGCGCAGGGCGCGCAAAACGCGATCCGCTGGACCAAACACAGCCTCAATCACTGGTACCGCATGTTCGCGCCGGCATTCGAAACGTCGCTCGGCCTGGAATTCATCGGGTTCAGCGGGCCCGACGTCCAAGAAGGACTGGCGGCACATCGCGAGAAACGCCCCGCGCGATTTGCTGCCGGTGCCGACCACTGAGGCCTCATCCCCCGATTCGGCGCGCCTGTCGCGGCGTGTCCGCCGATGGGTCTACCGTCGAATGCTGTGACCCGCGCCGACGACGATACAGAGCGCAGCGATGTGGGGGTACCCCCAGCCGCGAAGCGGCGAGGGGGCGTGGGGGCACCTCCCGCTTGCGGGGGAGAGCGGCGCTCGTGACCTCTGCCGAACCGGCCCCATTCCGCGAGGCGGTAGCGGCGATGACCGCCGTCACTGCGCGGCCGGAAATCGAGCTCGGTCCGATCCGGCCGCCGCAGCGCCTCGCGCCGTACAGCTACGCGCTGGGCGCCGAGGTCAAACATCCCGAACTCGACGTCGTTCCCGAACGTTCCGACGGGGACACGTTCGGTCGGCTGATCCTGTTGTACGACCCGGACGGTGCCGAGGCGTGGGACGGTAATATCCGCCTCGTCGCGTACATCCAGGCCGATCTGGACTCGGACGAGGCCATCGACCCCCTGCTGCCAGAAGTGGCGTGGAGCTGGCTGGTCGAGGCGCTGGAGTCCCGTACCGAGCACGTCGTTGCCTTGGGCGGCACTGTCACCGCCACTACATCGGTGCGCTACGGCGACATCTCCGGGCCGCCACGCGCCCACCAACTGGAGCTACGGGCGTCGTGGACGGCGACCACTCCCGAGGTCGGCATCCATGTCGAGGCGTTCTGCGAGGTGCTGGAGCACGCCGCCGGTCTACCACCGGCCGGGGTCACCGACCTGGGCTCGCGGTCACGCGCCTGACATGTGCGAACCGGCGGCCCACGGGCCTGACGGCACCGCGCCCGGCAGCACCGAACCCGAACCCACCCCGCTATTGCACCCGGCCGACGGGCTACCCGATCTCTCTGTGACCGTCGGCGAGATCGCGGCAGCCGCAGAACTCCTGGACGGCGGGCGCGGGCCGTTCGCGGTGGACGCCGAGCGGGCGTCGGGGTTCCGCTACTCCAACCGGGCCTACCTGATTCAGATCCGAAGGGCCGATGCCGGCACCGTGCTCATCGACCCGGTCAGCCACGGCGCTGACCCACTGACCGCGCTGGCACCCGTCGCCGGGGTACTCAGCAAAGACGAATGGATCCTGCACGCCGCCGATCAGGACCTGCCGTGTCTGGCCGAGGTAGGCATTCGGCCGCCCGCACTCTACGACACCGAGCTCGCCGGACGGCTGGCCGGGTTCGACCGGGTGAACCTGGCGAGCATGGTCCAACGGCTACTGGGATTCGGGTTGGCCAAGGGCCATGGCGCGGCCGACTGGTCCAACCGCCCACTGCCCATGGAGTGGCTCAACTACGCCGCGCTAGACGTGGAACTTCTCATCGAACTCCGTGCGGCGGTCGCAGGCATCCTTGCCGAGCAAGGCAAAACCGATTGGGCTGCACAGGAATTCGACTATCTGCGGACCTTGGGCGAAACGCCGCCGGCTGCGAGACGCGATCGCTGGCGACGAACATCGGGGATCCATAAGGTGCGTGACCGGCGAGGTCTGGCGGCCGTTCGCGAATTGTGGATGGCCCGCGATCATGTCGCCCAGCGCCGCGACGTCGCGCCGCGCCGCATCCTGCCGGATTCGGCCATCATCGACGCCGCTACGGCGGACCCGAAAACGATCGACGACCTCGTCGCATTGCCGGTGTTCGGTGGGCGCAATCAACGTCGCAGCGCCGCAATGTGGTTCGCGGCACTGCAAGCGGCCCGCGAAAACCGAGATCCGCCCGACGATGCCGAACAGCCGAACGGTCCACCGCCACCGGCGCGGTGGAGCAGGCGGAAACCCGAAGCCGCCGCACGGCTGGAGGCCGCCCGGGCGGCACTGAACGAGGTATCGCGGCGAGTGGGGGTTCCGGCCGAGAACCTGATTACACCCGACCTGGTGCGACGGCTGTGCTGGGACTGGGAGGTCGCCGCAGACCCGGTCGAGGCCGTCGACGAATTTGTGCGTGCAGGCCGGGCGCGGCCGTGGCAGCGAGAACTGGTGGTAGCCGTTCTGGCTCAGGCGCTGCAGCCACCGGCGGACGCGGGCAGCGAAATCGACGCCAGCGCTGGAAACTCCGAGTAACCGGCCCGCCTAACGTCGATCTCGACGCTGACCGTTAGTCGAGATGCTCGTGGATCTCTACTTCAGAATCGGAGCTGCCCAGCGCCGCAACCCAACCGGTGATTCGGCGGGCGACGTTCTGATCGGTGAGCCCCAGATCGGCGAGCACCTCACCTCGTGACGCGTGATCGTAGAACTCCTGCGGCAGTCCGACATCGCGGCAAGGCACGTCGATCTCCGCACGCCGCAGGGCAGCGGACACCGCGGAACCCACACCGCCGTTGACCCCGTTGTCCTCCAGCGTCACGAGCAGTTTGTGGTGGGCCGCCAGTTCGAGAACACTGTCGGATACCGGCAACACCCAACGCGGGTCGATCACCGTCACGCCGATCCCCTGATTGTGCAGCCGCTTGGCCACCTCCAAGGCCATCGGCACGAACGCCCCCACCCCCAGCAGCAGCACATCGTGGTTCAGCCCACCGGCGGGCAGCGCGAGCACATCCACGCCC
>Ga0209448_10000251_pt1 | contig 19546 bp, 14 predicted proteins | sample BogFormECP14_OM2_FD_188245 | JGI IMG/M metagenome (GOLD analysis project Ga0209448, IMG submission 188245) | Bog forest soil microbial communities from Calvert Island, British Columbia, Canada - ECP14_OM2 (SPAdes) (version 2) | ecosystem: Environmental > Aquatic > Freshwater > Wetlands > Bog ... | reverse complement strand
GACGAGCTGCCCTATAAGGTCGCCTCCGGCATCGTCTGGGACAAATCCGGCTTTCAGGAATGTCTTAGCGCCGCTTGCGACGCGATCCAGTACGACGATCTGCGCGCCGCGCAGCAACGCGCGCGCGCCGCCGGCCGCTGGAGCGGCATCGGCATAGCCTGTTATGCCGAACTGACCGGCATCGGCTCGCGCATTTCGGTGGCGCCCGGCATGCCGATCAATACCGGCACCGAGACGGCGATCGTGCGCATCGATTCAACGGGCGCGGTGACGGCCACCTTCGGCATCGCTTCGCACGGCCAGGGTCTCGAAACCACTCTCGCCCAGATCGTCGCCGAACATCTCGGCGTCCGCATCGAGGATATCTGCATCGTGCAAGGCGATAGCTCAGCCGTCGCCGGCAGCACCGGCACCTATGCGAGCCGCAGCCTGGTGCTGGCGGGCGGGGCTGCGACCTTGGCGGCGCAAGCGGTGCGCGAAAAGGTGCTCAACGCCGCTTCGCATCTTCTTGAAGCCGCGGCCGCCGATCTTGTCGCCGAACACGGAAAAATCTCGGTGGCCGGCACCGACCGCGTCATCACGTTCCGTGACGTGGCGCGCGCCGTCTATTCGGAGATCGGGCGCCTGCCGGCGGACGCCAGAGACGAACTCGCGGCGACCAAGACTTACGATCCGGTGTTCGGCACCACGACCTCTGCGACGCACGTCGCCGCCGTCGAAATCGATCCGGAAACTTATGAAATCCGCATCGATCACTTCGCGGTGGCTGAGGATTGCGGCAAGATCGTCAACCCTCTGATTGTCGATGGACAGGTTCAGGGCGGTGTCGCCCAAGGCATCGGCGCGGCGCTCTACGAAGAAGTCATTTACGACGCGCAGGGCCAGATGCACACCGCGAGCCTAGTCGATTATCTGGTGCCGTCGGCCTGCGAAATTCCGCCGCTGAAGCTGGTTCATCTCGAGAGCTATTCGCCGACGACGCTCGGCGGTTTCCGGGGCATGGGGGAGGGCGGCACGATCGGCGCGCCGGCCGCAATCGCGAACGCGATCGCGGATGCGCTGTCACCGCTCGGCATCGAGATCAACGAGCTGCCGGCGACGCCGGAACGCCTTTACCGCCTGATCGATGCGGCGCGCGCCAAAAGCAAAGCTTGAGCAGGTTAACGAGGGAAGAGCGACTATGGATTTAGGCTTGAAAGACAAGATCGCCGTGGTGACCGGCGCCGCGAGCGGCGTTGGCCGCGAAATCGCGCTGAGCCTCGCGGCGGAAGGCGCCAGCGTTGCCGTCAATTATCGCAGCTCGGGTGCGGAAGCCGAGGCCATTGTCGGCGAGATCAAGGCCAAAGGCGGCAATGCCAAAGCCTATCAGGCCGACGTGGCGAATTTCGCCGCCGTGCAAGCGATGACCGACGCCATCGTCAAGGATTTTGGCGGCCTCAATATCCTCATCAACAATGCCGGCCTGGCCAAGCGCCAGCGCTTTGTCGAGACCACTCCCGAGGATTGGCATGCACAGATCGACGCTTCGCTCTATGGCGCGATCCATTGCTGCCACGCCGCGGCGCCGCATCTCGAAGCCGGGAAAGACGGCCGCATCGTCAGCGTCATCGGCGATTCGTCGCGCGTCGGCGAATCCGGGCTCTCGATCGTCGCCGCGGCGCGTGCCGGCGTCATCGGCCTGATGAAATCCTTGGCGCGCGAATTTGGCCGCTCCGGCACCACCGCGAACACGGTGTCGCTCGGGCTCGTCGAAACCGCGCACGACAAGGACTGGGTCGATGCCAACCGGGAAAAACTGGTGAAATTTTATCCGGTGCGCCGCCTCGGCCTGCCGGGCGACGTGGCGCCGATAGTCGCGATGCTCGCTTCGCCGCATGGCGGCTGGATCACCGGCCAGGTCCTGAGCATCAGCGGCGGCTACAGCATGGTGTGATGGAGGATTGCCATGCTGCACACCGATCTGATCGCGCCCATTCCCGAATTGTTGCGCCGGCATGCTTCCGCACGCGGCGGCAAATGCGCCTTTCGGGACGCGCAGTCGTCGGTGACCTATGCGCAATTGCTCGATCGCACCGGCAATCTCGCCGGCCATCTCGCCGACAGCGGCATCGCGGCAAACCACACCGTCGCGATCACGCTGCCGAATTCGGTTGAGTGGGTCGAAAGCTGCATCGGCATCGCGCGCTCAGGCGCGGTCAGCGTGCCAATCAGCTATGACGCGACCGAAGCCGAAATCGCATATCGGCTCACCGATGCCGATTGCAAGGCGGTGATCACAACGGCCGAGCGTGGCGACCTGTTTGCCCGCCTGAAAGGGTCGGCGCCAAGCCTCAAGACCATCATCGTAACGGACCGCGGTGCTTGCGGTGCTGAGGCCTTGCGCTATGCCACGCTCACAAGCACGCAGCCGCAATCGCCGCCGCGCGATCCGGCGACGCTGCACGACACCGCGTTCATTCTCTACACATCGGGCACCACCGGCCGCGCCAAAGGTGTGCAGCTCACGGTGCACGGCATGTTGTGGGTGACGGCGGCGTGCTGGGCGCCAATCACGGGCTTGAGCGAGCGCGACAGGGTGCTGTCGCCGCTGCCGCTGTTTCATTCCTATGCGCTTAATCTGTCGGTGCTGAGTATTCTCGCGTGTGGCGCGAGCGAATATATCATGGAGAGATTCTCGACCAGCGAGGCGGTGCGCCTCCTCAAAACCGGAGAATTCACTTATTTCCCCGGCGTGCCGACGATGTTTCATTATCTCCTGCAGGCAACGCGCGGCGAGGCGAATGTCCGCTTCCCCAATCTCCGGCTCTGCGCCTCGGCCGGCGCCATCATGCCGGCGACGCTCAATCGCGAATTCGAAAGCCATCTCGACGTGCCGCTGCTCGACGGTTATGGCATCACCGAAACCTCGACCATGGTGACGATGAACTGGCCGACCGGCACCCGTGTCATGGGCTCATGCGGCATTCCGGTGCCGGGGCTCGCGGTGCGCATCGTCGATCTGAAAGGCGAGGATGTCGCACCCCGTCAAGAAGGCGAGCTGATCGTTCACGGCCCCAATGTCATGCCCGGCTATCACAACAAGCCCGAGGAAACGCGCAATGCGTTGCGAAACGGCTGGTATCATACCGGCGATCTGGCGAAGAGCGATGAGAATGGATTTCTCACCATCACCGGCCGGCTCAAGGAACTGATCATCCGCGGCGGCCAGAACATCGCGCCGGCCGAGATTGAGGAAGTCGTCAACACGTTCGAGGCGGTGCTCGACTGCGCGGTGGTCGGCATGCCGCACGAGCATCTCGGCGAGGTTCCGGCGCTGTTCGTCGTGCCGCGCCCCGGCAAAACGCTCGAAAGCGAAGCGCTGCTCGCCCATTGCCGGGTCAAACTATCAGCGTACAAAGTGCCGCATATGGTGCAGTCTATCGCCGAAATCCCTCGCACCGGATCGGGCAAGATCATACGTTACAAGCTGCGGGAATTGATCAAGGCGTGATGATCGCGGAGGCCAAGTCATGCAAAGTGTCATGCAACAAATGATGCAAGACGTCGAGACGTTGTGGGCCGACTTCGCAACTCCGATCCGCACCGCGGAGGATTACATCGCCTCGGTGCGCGGCCGGGACATGAATGTCTACTTCATGGGCGAACGGGTGCCGGAGCCGGTCGACAATCCGGTGATCCGGCCGTCGATCAACGCCATGGCGGAGACGTTCCGGCTGGCGACCGAGCTGCCGAATGTCGCCACGGTGCACTCCGGCATCAGCGACCGTCAGATCAATCGCTTTCTCCATGTGCCCATCGCGCCGGCCGAGCTTGTCGGCAAGCATGAAATGCAGCGCGAGCTCGGCCGGCGCACCGGCACCTGTTTTCAGCGCTGCGTCGGGCTCGACGCCATCGGCTCGTGCCATTCCGTGACCTTCGACATCGACGGCAAGAACGGCACCGATTATCATCGGCGCTTCCTCGCTTTCCTCAAGCGCGCGCAGGCGGCGAATATCGTCATCGGCGGTGCCATGACCGACCCCAAGGGCGACCGCTCGAAACCGCCGCATCAGCAAAGCGACAAGGATCTGTTCCTGCATGTGACGCGGCGCGACGACAAAGGCATTTATGTCTCGGGCGCCAAGATGCATCAGACCGGCGCGGTCAATTCGCACTGGCTTATCTTCATGCCGACCATGCGGATGACCGAGAACGACCGCGCCTGGTCGGTGGTCGGCGCGGTGCGGGTCGACGCGCCTGGGCTCACTTATATTGTAGGCCGCCAGACCAACGACACCCGCATCGTAGACGGCGGCGCGCTGGATGCCGGCAACGCGCAATTCGCCGGCCAAGAGTCGCTGATCGTGTTCGACGACGTATTCGTGCCGCATGAGCACGTCTTCATGGACGGCGAGTGGGCCTATGCGTCATCTTTGGTCGAGCGCTTCACCACCTATCACCGCAGTTCTTATGTCTGCAAAACCGGGCTCGGCGACGTGCTGATCGGCGCCGCGGCGACGGCGGCCGAGCACAACGGCGTGGAGGGGGTTTCCCATATCAAGGATAAACTTGTGGAGATGACGCATCTCAACGAGACCATCTATTCGAGCTGCATGGCGGGCGCGCACCAGGCGAAGCCGGTGGCGTCGGGCGCCTATATCAACGACGAGATGCTCTCGAATGTCGCCAAGCATAATGTCACGCGTTTCCCCTATGAGATCGCGCGGCTTGCCCAGGACATCGCCGGCGGCTTGATCGTCACCATGCCGTCCGAGAAGGATTTGCAGAACAACGAAGTCGGCCCGCTGATCCGCAAATTTTTGCAAGGACGCGACGGCGTCGATGTGGTCGACCGCATGCGGATGCTGCGCTTGATCGAGAACATGACGATCGGCCGCAATGCCGTCGGCTATCTCACCGAGAGCCTGCACGGGGCCGGCTCGCCGCAGGCGCAGCGCATTCAGATCGCGCGCGGCATGAAAATCGAGGAGAAGAAAGCGCGGGCCCGGAATCTGGCTGGCATCAGCAAGTCGCCGAGCGGCCCGAACTAGGGTCCGGCTTCCTGTCCGCCGTTACTTGGCCGCAGCAACTTCCTTGCGATGCGGCAGTTTCCAATTGGGCCTGACGAAATGGCAAGTGTAGCCCGCGGGATACCGCTCCAGATAATCCTGGTGCTCAGGTTCGGCCTCCCAGAACGGACCGACCGGCGCCACCTCCGTCACCACCTTGCCCGGCCAAAGTTTTGACGCCTCGACATCCGCGATCGTGTCTTCGGCAACGCGCTTCTGTTCGGGGCTGGTGTAGTAGATTGCCGAGCGATAGCTCGTCCCCATGTCGTTACCTTGCCGGTTGCGCGTAGTCGGATCGTGGATCTGGAAGAAGAATTCGAGCAGCGTCCGGTAGCTGGTCTTGGTCGGATCGAACACGATCTCGATCGCTTCCGCGTGCGTACCGTGGTTGCGGTAGGTCGCGTTCGGCACGTCGCCACCGCTATAGCCGACGCGGGTCGAGATCACGCCGGGCTGGCGGCGGATCAAATCCTGCATGCCCCAAAAACAGCCGCCTGCGAGAACCGCGCGTTCCGTTGCTGATGCCATGTGCGTACCCTATCCAAAACTGTCGTGGGTGAAGGCGCCAAAACTGCCACTCTATATAGGCATCCGCAACGGCTTTGGAACGCGGTGAAGTTCGGACTACATCAACCCCGCGTGAGGTGGTTGTGCCAGCGCGTGCGGCGGGAGCATGGTCGGCCAGCCGCTGTCGCCGGCGACCGGTCTCGATCGGCCGGAATCCGACGATAGCTTCCGCGTATCGAAATAATGTTGTCTTTGTATTTCCGCGCCGCCGGCCGGTCTGTCAGTCTAGGCTTCGGGCGGACGCGATGACCCGATCGCGACGGCAAACGAAATCCTCGCGGCTCCGTACTCGCGGTGCTTCTCGGAACGTTTCTGAAACTGCCGGATGTGGGACCGCCAAGGACGCAGCCAAGGACGCAGCCATGACGAATGCGGTGAAATTCGATCGCGCAGCCCTCGGGCAAGTCGTTCTCGTGCTCCAAGGCGGCGGGGCGCTCGGTGCTTATCAGGTCGGCGTCTACCAGGCCCTCAGCGAGGCCGGCATTGAACCGGACTGGGTGATCGGCACCTCGATCGGAGCCATCAATGCCTGCCTCATTGCCGGCAATCCGCCGGAGCGACGCCTGGCGCGCCTTGAAGAATTCTGGAGCCGGGTGACGCATCCGCGGCTGGCGCAACTCGCTGCGGCTATGCCCCTGGTCGGGCCGTTGGCCGCAAACATGATGACGATCTCGGCCGGCCTTGGCGGATTCTTCGAGCCCAATCCTCTGGCGGCGTTCGGCCTGGTTCCGCTGGGCTCGGAGCGTGCCGGTTATTACTCGACAAAGCCGCTCGAGCGCACGCTCGAGGAACTGACCGATCCGGTCCAATTGAACAAAGGATCGCCGCGTCTGACGGTCGGCGCAGCCAAGGTGCAGACCGGCGAAATGCAATATTTCGACAGTCGCGAAACGCCATTGACGATCCGGCATGTACTGGCCTCAGGCGCGCTGCCGCCAGCATTTCCGGCCGTGCGGATTGACGGCGATCTCTATTGGGACGGCGGCGTTCTCTCCAACACGCCGGTCGAAGCCGTATTCGACGACTATCCGCGGCGGAGCGGCATCGTGTTCGCCGTTCACCTGGGCGCCGAGTGGACCCGAACCGGATTCGATCTGGAAGGTTCTTTCTCGTCAAAAAGACTTGCAATATTCAAGCCGTGCCACCAGTCACATCGCGCGTCAGAAACAATTACACAAGCTGCGTCACGTCGTCCGCGAGCTCGCAGCGAAATTGCCACCCGAGATCGCGCAGTCGCCGGAGGCGATGGACCTTGCCGGCTATGGCTGCGTGACGCGGATGCATGTCGTCCGCCTGCTGGCGCCGCGGCTCGCCGGCGAAGATCATTCCAAGGACATCGATTTCAGCCGGAACGGCATTCAACATCGCTGGCGCGCCGGATACGACGATACCACGCGCATGCTGATGCAGGCGCCGTGGGCAGGCAAATTCGATCCGCTGGAGGGCTTCATCCTCCATCAGGCCGAGGACGGACAAATGAAATTCGAGGGCTGAAGGTCTCAGCGGCTGGATGCTTTCGGCAATACGGCGAGCGCTGCGTCCACCATGCCCTGATAGCCGGTGCAGCGGCACAGATTGCCCGACAGCGCGCGGCGCACCTCGGCTTCGCCGACAGGGTCGTTGCCGCATTCGCGTTGCAGTTCGAGGAGCGTCATCACCACGCCCGGCGTGCAATAGCCGCATTGCAGGCCGTGGTGGCGCGACAGCGCCGCCTGAATGGGATGCAGCGTGCCGTCGGGTAAAGCGACGCTCTCGATCGTATCGACCCGGCGGCCGCCGGCTTGCACCGCCAGCATCAAGCAGGAACGCGCGGTGGCGTCGTCGACCAGCACCGTGCAGGCGCCGCAGACGCCGTGCTCGCAGCCGATATGGGTGCCGGTCAGCCCGAGGTCTTGCCGCAAGAAGTCGGCGAGGTGCAGGCGCGAATCCACCGTGCGCTGGTACGCCTTGCCGTTCACGGTGACGGAAATCTCGTGCGTGCTCATGCGCGCACCCGTTGAATGGCTTTTCTCAGCGCCCGTTGCGTGAGATGCCCGGCAAGCTCCTGACGGTATTCGGCAGGATTGGCATCGTCGCCTTCCGCCGGCAGCGCGGCCGCGGTGGCGGCGACCCTTTCGATCAGATCGGCGCCGGGGCGTTGGCGCTTGAGCAATTCTTCCACTCCGGTCAGCCGAATCGGAACTGCAGCAATGCCGCCGGCAGCAACGCGCGCATCTGAGATAACGTCGTCTTCGTTCATCGCGATCACTGCCGCGACGGAGACGATGGCAAAGTCGGCGGGACGCACGGCGTATTCCTCAAACGCCGACCCGGCCCGTTCCGGCCGTGACCCTAAATATGGCCCGAAATCGATCGCGATAAGGATTTCGTTCGGCCCAAGGCTCGATGTCAGATAACCCGCCGCAAAATCCGCAAATGGAATTTTGCGCCGGCCGTTCTTGCTCGCGACCGTCATGACGGCGTCCAAGGCACAGGCCGTGACCGGCAATTCCGCCGCAGGATCGAGATGACAGATGCTACCGCCTATGGTGCCGCGGTTGCGCGTCTGCTGATGGCCGACATGGAAGAGCGCGTCGATCAGCAGCGGGCAGCGCTCGCGCACCAGCGCGCTGCGCTCGATACTGCGCTGCGTCGTCATGGCGCCGACCTTCAGGCCCTCGGGCGTATCTACGACAAAGGCGAGTTCCGGAATGCGGCCGAGATCGATCAAGTGTCCGGGCTGCACCACCCGGTAATTCATCATCGGCATTAGCGACTGGCCGCCGGCCAGCACGCGCGCATTGTCGAGCGTCGCCATGAGATCGAGCGCCTCGTCGAGTGTCTTTGGTGCGTGATAGGTGAATGCCGAGGGTTTCATACCGGCTTGCCGGATTTTTGCGCGGCGCGAATGATCGCGCGCAGTCGTGATGGCAGTATCGGCAGTTCGGTGATGCGCAGATCGAGCGGGCGGAGCGCATCTTCGATCGCGGACACGATCACGCTCGGCGCGCCGATCGTGCCGCTTTCCGCCGCGCCCTTGACGCCGAGCGGGTTGAGCGGGGAGGGCGACTCCATGTGATGAATGTCGATGCGCGGCACCACGTCGGCCGTCGGCAGCAAATAATCGGCGAGCGTTCCGGTCAGCGGCTGGCCGGTGTCGTCAAACCGCATCAGTTCGAACAAGGTGGCGCCGATGCCGTGGACGACGCCGCCGCAGACCTGGCCCTCGACCATCATCGGGTTGATCATGCGGCCGCAATCGTGGACTACGGTGTAGCGGAGGATTTTGACCGCGCCCGAGATCGGGTCGACCTCGGCTTCGGCGATGTGGGTGCCATTAGTATATGTCATGCCCGTCGGCTGATAATCGACGGCCGAAGCGAGCCCGGGATTGATATTGCCGGGAAGTGCAAAGCCCGGTAGTCCGCCAAGCGCGCGCGCGATCTCGGCGAAGCTTTTATTGAGCTTCGGCACGCCGGCGACGCGGACGTCGCCGTCTTTTAGCTCCAAATCGTCCGGCGCGACTTCGAGCATCACCGCCGCTGCGGCCTTAGCCTTTTTGGCAACGCTTTGCGCGGCCAAATAGGCCGCGTTGCCGGCCGTAACCGCTTGGCGGCTGGCAAAGGCGCCCAGCCCCAAAGGCGTCGCCGCGGTGTCGCCGTCGACGACGTGAATGCGATCTGCGGCAACGCCGAGCACGCTTGCTGCAAGCTGCGCCAGCATGGTCTTGGTGCCCTGGCCTTGGGCGGTCGCTCCGGTCGAAACGACGATTTGCCCCGACGGGCCGATGCGAATGGCGGTGCTTTCGAACGGGCCGCGGCCGGTGCCTTCGACATAATTGGCAAGCCCGATGCCGAGCATGCGGCCGTCCCGCAGCGCCGCCGCGCGGCGCTGCGGGAACGTGTCCCATTCCGCGGCCTTGAGTGCGCGGCGCTGACATTCCGGATAATCGCCGCTGTCGTAAGTCATGACGCTGCCGTCGCGCTGCTTGATCGGCGTCGCGTAAGGCATTTTTTCCGGAGGGATCAGATTGCGCCGCCGCACCTCGTCGCGCGTGAGATTCAGGGTTTTCGCGATGCGGTCGAGGATGCGCTCCATCACGAATGTGCCTTGCGGGCGGCCGGCGCCGCGCGTCGGCGCGACCGGCACCATATTGGTGAGGCACAGCGAGACCACGAGATGGAGCGCCGGCAGTACATAGGGCCCGATCATGTTGGTCACGCCGTTATAGGGCAGCGCCACCCCATAGGGCACGTTGGCGCCGTGATCGTGATAGAGCCGCCCGCGAATGCCGCCGAGCTTGCCGTCGGCGTCGAAGGCGACTTCAACATCCCAAATCTGCCGGCGCTCCTGCACCGTGGCGGTAAAACTCTCGAGGCGATCTTCGCACCATTTGATCGGGCGGCGCAGCAATAGCGCCGCCGCCGGTATGGCGATCTCTTCCGGATGAAATACCGCTTTGGGACCGAATCCGCCGCCGACGTCCGGCGCTATGACGCGAACTTGATGTTCCAAAAGTCCGAGCGTCTGCACCATCACGGTCTTGGCGCGATGCGGGGTTTGCGTGCCGTCCCACACCGTGAGCAAGTCTTCGCCGGCATCGTAGCGCGCGATGACGCCGCGCGGCTCGATCGAGAAGCCGCCGCCTTTGTCCATGCGGAATTGTTCGGCAAAACAATGCGCCGCAGTCGCGAAGATGCGGTCCACATCGCCGTATTTGACGATGTGCTCTGCCGTCAGGTTGTCGGGGCAGTCGAGCCGCGCACGCGGTGCTCCCGGCGCGAGGCCCTGGCGCGGATCGGTAACGGCGGGCAATTCATCGTAGTCGACCTCGATCAATGCCGCGGCGTCTTCCGCGGTGCGGCGATGATCGGCGATCACGAGCGCGATCGGCTCGCCGACATAACAGACTTCGTCGCCGGCAAGGCAGCTCGGCTCGGCGTCGAACTTGACGGCTGCCGCCGGCAGCGCCAGCGGAATGCGGTCGCAGGTCAGAAGCGGCCGCAGGTCGGCATATGATAAGACAGCGTGGACGCCGGGCAGCCCCCTGGCGGCCGCACGATCGACGTACCCGATCCGAGCATGCGCCGAGCGGCTCCGCGCAAAGACCGCATGCAGCATGTCGGGTAATACAATGTCATCGACATAACGCCCTTCGCCGCGCAACAGGCGCGCGTCTTCGACGCGGGGGACTGAGCGCCCGATCAGCTCGCCCAAAGGTTCGGTCCCCAATGTCTCGCCCGACATCTTCCGTTTCTCAGCCTTGCGCCTTTGCGCGCCGCCTGCCCATTACCGGACACAAGCAGTTTTGGATAGTCTTGCGACGATGCTCACAGCCGGCTTTTCGCTTCACGGGCGTCGAAAGCGCGATTCGAGGCGAGGTTGTGGCCCGCTGATGTGCCAATCCAAAAAGCAGGACAGACTGCCGTCGTGAACATCGCTCGGGCCGTCGCTTTGCTTGCGGCGATAGGCGAAAGTGGGCATTGTCAGTTCAATCGCACCGTCGAAGTCCGCTTTCGACGAGATGCCAAAAAGGATTTGAAGAATAAGGGAGTGCACGGGTTGGACGCGCAGACCGATCGAATCCGCCTCTCGGCGGATGTAGGGGGCACCTTTACCGACATTGCCGCGTTCAACGAGAGGACCGGCGAATTCAGCCTCGGTAAGACACTCACCACACCGGCGCGTCTGGTTGACGGCATTGCGACCGGCGTGACCAAAGCGGGCACGACATTCGCGGATGCGCGGCTGTTCCTGCACGGCACCACCATCGCCATCAATACGATATTAGAACGCACTGGAGCGAAGTGTGCGCTGCTCACGACGCAAGGCTTTCGCGACATTTACGAGATCGGCCGCGTCAACCGGCCAGAATCCTACAATCTGTTTTTCCAGAAGCATCAGCCGCTGATCGAGCGGGCGCTGCGTTTTGAAATCCGCGAGCGGATCGACGCGCAGGGCAATGTGCTGATCAAGCTCGACGAAGATCAAGTCCGCCGCATCGCCGATGATCTGGTGCGGTCCGGCATCGACGCCATCGCCATCCTGTTTCTGCACTCCTATCGCAACCCGGTGCACGAGCGGCGCGTGAAGGAGATCGTGCAGCAGGCTCATCCGGGCCTGTTCGTCTCGGCGTCGCACGAATTGTCGCAGGAATATCGCGAGTTCGAGCGCTCCTCGACGGTCGCCGCCAATGCGTATGTGGGGCCGAGGGTGCGCGACTATCTTTCCGTAATGAACACGCATCTCGGCGAGGCGAGTTTCGACGGTACGTTCCTGATCGTGCAATCGAGCGGTGGCCTGTTCGACATCGACGAGGCGCGCGATTCCTGCATCCGCATGTTGGAATCAGGACCCGCCGCCGGCGTGATCGGCACCAAGATTCTGTGCGACAGCATGGGCTTCGGCAACGCCATCGCCTTCGACATGGGGGGCACCACGGCGAAGGCCGGCGTCATTCACAACGGTCACGTGCTGATGACGGGCGGCGCGCTGGTCGGCGGCTATGCCACGGGGCTTCCGGTGCAGATGCCGATGATCGACATTCAAGAGGTCGGCACCGGCGGCGGCAGCATTGCGCGCTCAGGTCTTGCCGGCGCGATGCGGGTGGGACCGGAAAGCGCTGGCGCGGTGCCGGGGCCGGTGTGCTACGGGCTCGGCGGCGAAGAGCCGACCATCACCGACGCCAATCTCGTGCTCGGACGGCTGGCAGCCGATCGCTTTCTCGGCGGCGAGATGAAGCTCGACGTCGAAGGCGCGAAGCGGGCCTTGAACGACAGGATCGCAAAGCCGCTCGGCCTTACGCTTACCGAAGCAGCCGAAGGCATTTTGCGCATCGCCACGACAAAAATGTCTCACGTGGTGCGCTGGGTGACGACCGAGCGCGGCCTCGATGCCGCGGACTTTGCGCTGGTCGCCTATGGGGGCGCTGGTCCCCTGCACGCCGCCATGGTGGCGCGCGAATTGGGCATCGGCAAAGTCATTATTCCCCGCGCTCCGGGGCACTTCTCCGCCTATGGCATGCTGATGGCCGATCTGCGCCGCGACTTCGTCCACACCTGGTTCACGCCGCTCGCCAAGGCGTCATTCGAGGACATGGAGAAGTTGTATCGGGACATGGAGCGCCGCGGCCGAGCCGGCATCAGCCACGCCCATGGCTACACGCATATCGAGCTTTCGGAGATCGTCGTCTCGCGTGGCGCCGACATGCGCTATGTCGGCCAGGAGCATGCCGTCACCGTCGAATTGCCGACCGAACTGTTCGCGTCGCAGGATCGTGACGGCATCAAAAGCTGCTTCGATGCGGTGCACGAGACGCGCTACGGCTATTCGTCGCCGGGCGAGGCGGCCGAGATCGTCAGCCTGCGCTGCGCCGTCGTCGGCATCATGAAGAAGCCGCGCCAGCAGACCATGGATGCGGGAACGGCGGAGCCGCCGGCGGTCGCCTTTCGCGGCAACCGCCTGGTCTATTTTGCCGAAGCCGGATTTGTCGAGACACCGACCTACGATCGCGCCTACCTCGTCGCGTCCAATAAAATCAAAGGGCCGGCGCTGATCGAGGAATATGGCTCGACCACCGTGATTCACCCGGGCGACGCGCTGGACGTCGACAGCCTCGGCAATCTGATCATCGAAACCGGGAGAAGCTGACGATGAATGTCGCCTTCGACAAGAAGTCGGACATCAAGCCGCAAGACGGGATCAAAGAACGGATCGACCCGGTCACCGTCGAAGTGGTGCGCAACGGTCTCATCGCCGCGACCGAGGAGATGAAGACCAATCTGATGCGCACCGCCTACAACATGATCATCTATGAGGCGCTCGACTTCACCGTGGGCCTGTTCAATGCGCGCGGAGAGACGGTGTCGATCGGGCTTGGCCTGCCGATGTTCATTCGCGGCATGAGCGACACCGTCAAGGCCAAGATCAAGCATTACGGCCTCGACAAGATGGATCCGGGCGACATTCTTCTCACCAACGACGCCTATACGACCGGCAGCCATCTCAACCACATGACGTTCTCGGCGCCGATTTTCCACGACGGCGAAGTCGTCGCCTTTTCGAGCTGCATGGCGCACTGGCCCGATGTCGGCGGCACGTTGTCGGGCGTCACCACCGACATCTATTCCGAAGGCCTGCAGATGCCGATCGTGAAGGCCTACCGCAAGGGCGAGCCGAACCAGGAGATCATGGACATCATCCGCACGAATGTGCGGGTGCCGGACAACGCCATGGGCGACCTGCGCGCCCAGATCGCGGCGGTGAAGACCGGCGAGAAGCGCTTTCTCGAGATGATCCAGAAATACGGCATCGAAGCCGTGCTCGGCTCGATTGCGGCCATCATGGACCAGAGCGAGGCGTCGGCGCGCGAACGAGTGCGGGAAATTCCCGACGGCGTCTATGAAGCCGAGTCCTACATGGACGACGACGGCGTCGCACTCGGCAAGCGTATTCCGATCCGGGTCAAGGTCGAAGTCGCGGGCGACCGCATGAAGGTCGATCTGTCCGACGTGTCGAAGCAGGTCTCGGGTTTCTACAATTCCGGCGAAACCGCCGGCCGTTCCTGCTGCCAGGTGGCGTTCAAGTGCCTGACCTCGGCACTCGATCTGCCGATCAATGACGGGCAATTCCGCGCGCTCGACATCGTCCTGCCGCCGGGCCGTGTCGTCAGCGCGCAGAAACCGTCGGCGATGCGGATGTGGATGACGTTTCCGATGACGGTCGTCGATACGATCTTCAGGGCGCTGGCGCCGGCATTGCCCGACCAAGTGATCGCCGGGCATCACGCCGATCTCGTTCTCGCTCGCGTCAATGGCCACCGGCCTACCGACAACAGCTTCTACATCTATCTTGGCGGCCTGATCGGCGGCGGCTGGGGCGCCAAGCACAACAGCGACGGCGTCAACGCCACGGTCGCCATCAACGACGGCGATACCCATAACGGGCCAAGCGAGCAGGTCGAAGCGAAGTTTCCGGTGCTGGTGGAGCGCTATGCGCTGCGCCCCGATTCCGGCGGCGCCGGCAAGTTCCGCGGCGGGCTTGGCACCGAGCAGATTGTGCAAATGCGCGGCAAAATCTCATTCAACGCGCAGATGGATCGCGTGCGCTGCCGGCCGTGGGGTCTCTATGGCGGCCTCGCCGGGTTCGGCAATGCGGTCGCGATCCACCGCTTCGGTGAGGACGAACAGGGCTTCCAAAATGGCAAGGCCTTCAACCAGGTCCTGGAACCTGGCGACGCCTATATCATCCGCTCCGGCGGCGGCGGCGGTTACGGCTCGCCGCTCGAGCGCGAGCCGGAAAAAGTCGAGCGCGACGTGCGCCAGGGCTATGTCACCAAGGCCTCGGCCGAGAAGCACTACGGCATCGTGTTCCGCGACGGCACGCTCGACGTCGATATCGTGCGCACCCAAGCGCGCCGCGAAGAGATGCGCGCACAGGGATTACCGGTCAACGATCCCGAGATGCCGGATGCGCCGGGCGAGGGCTGGTCGCTCAACCTCGATCGCCGCCGGCCGCAGAACAACAAGCAGCTGACCGATGAGGAACGGCTGGTCATCGCCATGTCCGGGCGATGCTGTTAGCCGGATGACGGCTCCGGCTTGGCTAAAAAAAGTAGATAAAACAAAACCTTAACGCAGGTGGTCGGCCCGGCGCGGGCCGCCTGTGGAGAACCTCTGCGCGCAATTTGCCGAGGGGGAAGTTATTGGATTATATTGGATCCAATAATATCCATTATCCTTGAGTAGATCGAGTAGGCGATGGAACTGTTGGAACCTACCGTGACGGATTGCGCTCCGACCATTTCCGGCGCCCGGCGGTTGTCGGATATGCGCGGCAAACGCGTCGGCTTCGTCGACAACAGCAAGTGCAATGCCGATCTCTTCATCAAGCGTCTGTGCAGCCAGTTCGGCGACCGCTTCGCGGTCGTGCCCGGTCCGATCGTGCGCAAGCTCGCGCCGAAAGATCGATTGAGCGACGCCGATCTGTCGCGCCTCGCGCAATGCGATGCGGTCGTGCTGTGCTTAGGCGATTGCGGCACCTCGACCTCGATCAATGTCGCCGACGCCGTCGAAATCGAGCGGCGCGGCATTCCGACCGCGACTGTGTTCAGCACCGCTTTCGCCGAGGCCGCGCGCAAGCAGGCGGCGGGCCGCGGCCTGTCAGAATTGCCGCTGGTTCGTGTCCCGCACCCGATGCATACGGCGCTGCAAAATACCGTGACCGAACGCGCTGATGCGGCGATGGACGCATTGGTCGAAAGCCTCACCCGCGAGGCCAAGAGCTCGGCCGCGGCCAAGACGTCCGACTTTTTCGACGGCGCCAACGACAACGACGATCAGGAAATGCTGTTTGCGCGCGGCTGGACGGACGGCTTGCCGGTCGTGTTCCCGACCGTGCACAAAGTGGCCGTCATGGTCGAGGCCTCCGGCCGCGCCGCGAGCGAACAGATCGGGCCTGTTCCGCCGTGCTGGCGCAACGCCACGATCGAGAAGATCGCGATCAATGCGGTGATGGCCGGATGCCGGCCGGAATATTTCCCGGTGGTGCTCGCCGCGATCGATGCGCTCCTCGACAATGACTGCCAGCTCTACGGCATTCAGACCGCGACCAACACCACCGCGCCGCTTCTCATCGTCAATGGCCCGATCGTCGGCGAGCTCGGCGTCAATGCCCGCGGCAATGTGTTCGGCCAGGGCGTGCGCGCCAATGCCACGATCGGCCGCGCGGTGCAGCTCGTGCTGCGCAATATCGGCGGCGACATCGCCGGCGAGACCGACATGGCGACGCACGGCCAAGCCGGCAAGTTCAGCTCCTGTATCGCGGAAGCGGAAACCGACAGCCCCTGGACGCCGCTCCATGTCGAGGCCGGCTTCGCCGCGGAGGAGAACACGGTGACTGCGATCGGCGCGTCGGCGCCGCATAATATCTTTACTTACGGCTGCAAGACCGGGCAGGACATTCTCGAGCACTTTATCGGCGCGACGACGGGGCTTGGCCACAACAACATTATCTTCCCGACCGGGCCGCTCTTTGTCGTGAGCCCTGAGCACGCCGGCACTTTGGCCCGCGACGGTATCGGCAAGAACGAGATCCGCAACGCGGTGTTCGAGCGCGCCCGCATCCCGCTGTCGCGCTTTGCCAAGCGCAGCATCGAAGGACTGCGGCATCGCCGGTCGCGCTGGTTCGCCGAAGTCGGCGACCCCGATCATATCGGCGTCGCCGACCGTCCCGAGGACGTCAGTATCGTCGTCGCCGGCGGGGCCGGAATTCATTCGCTGTTCGTGCCGACGGCGTTCAGCTATCGCGCGGTGACGCGCCGCATCATGCGCAAAGACTGAGATCGGAAAAAGCTGCGGAGGATTTCGGACGAAGCGGGCCGTCAGGCCTCGCGCAAGAGGATGCAACCAACGTTAGTATCAAGCGGCCAATCACGGTAGGCTTTGGGCGAGCGGCGGTCGGAACAACGCCGCCAATTGTGCGCCGTTTCGGGGGCGAAGCGGAGCCGGGGACGTAGGAGTCCGGGGACGTAGGGGTAATGATGCCGGATACGCAACACGCTGCTGCCCTCGATAGGGCGCCGCCCAAACGGGCCGTTGCGTGCACCGTCACAGGAGGCGTGCCGCCGGCACAGGCGCAAAAGTCCTGGGCAAAATCCTGGGGCTTGTTGATCGGCGCCGCCGCGCTTGTGGCCATCGTCACGATGCCGCAGCCGGCGGGGCTATCGATCGCCGGTCAGCACATGCTCGGCATCTTCGCCTTTGCCGTGATCATCTGGGTCACCGAGGCGGTGGAATACGCGGCGAGCTCCGTCATGCTGATGGCGCTGATGGCCTTTTTGCTCGGTATCGCGCCCGATCCGGCGCATCCCGAGCGCCTCATGGGGACCGGCGCGGCCCTCTCCGCGGCCTTGGATGGCTTCACCAATCCGGCGGTGGCGCTGATTGCCGCTTCGCTGGTGATTGCGGCCGCGATGGCGATCACCGGATTGGACAAGCGCGTCGCCTTCAAAATCATTTCCTTGGTCGGCACCAGCCGCAGCCGCATTCTCATCGGCACGATCATCGTCATGGCCGTGCTGGCCTTTTTCATTCCGACGGCATCCGCTCGCGTGGCCTGTCTGGTGCCGATCATATTGGGCATGATATCGGCGTTCGGCATCGACAAAAGAAGCCGCCTCGCCGGCGTGCTGATGATGGCGATCGTGTATTTGTCCTTGATCTGGGCGATGGGTATCGCGACCGGAGCGGCGCAGAACGTTTACGTGAATGCGCTGATGGAACGCACGATCCACGTCAGAATCTCTTGGATCGATTGGCTGATCGTCGGTGCGCCGTTCTCGGCTGCCATGAGCGTCGTCCTCTATTTCCTGTTGATGAAAATGATGGCTCCGAGTGTGGGAGAAGTTGCAGCGGGAGAAGTCGCCGCGGGAAGCGACACTATTCCCTTGGGGACGGCAAAGCTCGGACCGATGACGCCGGCCGAGATCAGGCTCGTAATCTTTTCCTTTCTGCTTTTGGGTTTCTGGGCGACCGAAAATAAATTGCACGCCTTCGATTCGTCGTCGGTCGCGGTCGCGGCGGTGGCCTTGATGTTCGTGCCGAAGATCGGCGTGCTCAATTGGGGGCAGGTTCAGTCGCGAATCCCGTGGGGAATTCTCATTCAGCTCGGCGTCGGCGTTGGTCTCGGCACCGCGCTCCTGAAAACCGGCGCGGCGGCGTGGCTGGCGTCTTATGTGGTCACCGCTTTCGACGTCCAGCACCTGTCAGTGTTCGCAATTCTCGCCGTGTTGTGGCTGTTCATGATCATCGTCCATTTGGGCTTCGCAAGCGGCGCCGCCATGGCAACCACGATGATCCCGGTGATGATCAGCATGTTGCAGCAGACGCAAATTCCCACGCTCAAAGTGGCCGGCATCACCATGCTGCTCACTTTCGTGACCAGCGTCGGCTGGATTCTTCCGATCAACGGTCCGCAGAACATGCTGGCTTACGGCACCGGCACCTTCGAGGCGCGCGATTTCATCCGCGTCGGCGTCGTGCTCACTGTCGCGGCCTATGTGATGCTTCTGGTGTTTGCGGCGACCTATTGGCGCTGGCTCGGTTACACCTAGGGGGCTTGAAAATGCCACTGCGTATCCCCTTGCAAGATTCCGGGACAGCCACCACCGGCGACGCGGCCTATCTGGCGCTGCGGCAGGGCATCCTTCAGGGCGACCTCGCGCCGGGCGAGCGGCTGCGCAGCGATGCGCTCGCCAACGAGCTGAAAGTGAGCCGCACGCCGGTGCGCGAAGCCCTGCGCAAGCTCGAGGCCGAGGGGCTGGTGCAACGCTCGGGCTCGGGCCTCATTGTCCGTGAATTCAGCGAGCAAGATCTCACCGAATTGTTCTATGTGCGTGAGGCGCTCGAAGGCATGGCGGCGCGCCTTGCGGCGGAGAACGCCACGCCCGGCGAAATCGCCGACATCCGCGAATTGCTCGACGACATGGAGGCAGTCGGGCAGCGCGGCGATGTCGTGGCGCTGCGGCCGCTTACCGCCGAGTATCACCGCTTGGTCGGACGCGCCGCGCACAATGGCCGGCTCCTGCAGTCGCTGGAAAGCCTTTTGGAACACGTCCGGCAGATGCAGACCTCGACGCTCCTCAATATCGAGGGCCGGGCGGTCGAGGCGCTCAAGGAACATCACGAGCTCTTGCAAGCCATCGAGGCGCGCGACGCTGATCGCGCCGAGAAACTCGCGCGCACGCACCGGCGCAAAACGCTCGAATTGCGCCGGCAATTGCTGCGCGCGCGATTGCGCGAGAGCCGGTCCAATGGCGGCAGATTGCGCGAAGGCGGGCTGGAAGACTAGACAAGCAAGTCGGGTAGAGATTCGGTCGATCATGGCTGGTGAAACAAAGACGCTCGCGGAGTTTGCGACCGCGCTGCGGTACCAAGATATTCCGGCGCCGGTCA
>Ga0209448_10000250_pt1 | contig 19571 bp, 19 predicted proteins | sample BogFormECP14_OM2_FD_188245 | JGI IMG/M metagenome (GOLD analysis project Ga0209448, IMG submission 188245) | Bog forest soil microbial communities from Calvert Island, British Columbia, Canada - ECP14_OM2 (SPAdes) (version 2) | ecosystem: Environmental > Aquatic > Freshwater > Wetlands > Bog ... | reverse complement strand
TTGCAATCCCTGAGAAGCGCGACGCCTATTTGAGTCCGTCGCGCTTTTCCACCCGTTCCTCAACGGGGACGGTCGCGCCATTTGCGGCTCCCGTGCGGAGAGTCCCTCCCAGGGTTAGCCCTGGACTTTCAACCTTCAACTTTGAACTTTCGACTCGCTTTTCTCTGTCGCTTACTCGCCATTTCTTAAAATCTGCTTCTCCTCGGCAGAAAACTGGCGGTAGCGGCCCGTTTCGATTTCGCGCTCGCGAGCAAACGGCGGCATCTCGCGCAATCTTTGCAACGCTTTTTGTACTTCCGGTCGAAGCGGCGCATCCGCTTGCGCGGCAGCCCGCTCCGTGGTCGCCCGCTCTGTGGTGTAATGTGCCGGGATCGAACCCGCGGCTCGGTAACTGCTCGGCGTCACGCTCATCCTGTCAACGGAAAGAACCGGGTTTGTGTAGCTCGTATTGGGTGCGCCTCCCGGTACCGGTGGTCTCCAGGATTTTGCGGGTCCGTTCTGGTTGGGCAGGGGCCGTGTGTTGGGATTTGCCGGTGGGGGATTGCCGTTCCCGTTGTCAGGATCCGGGTTGCCCGTGGGATCGTCCGAAGGACCGTAGTTCGGGTAAGAATAATAAGGGCCGGGCGCGTAATACCAGGGGCTGTAGTCGGCATACGGATATCCCCATCCCCAACCCCAATACGGCCACCCAAAGCCAACTCCCCATCCCCACCCGTAACCGTATCCTCGGCCCCAATACCGGCCCCCCCACCCGTAGCCCCAGCCGTAACCGCCTCGCCCTCCGTAGTAGCCCCGTCCTCCGTAATAGCCGCGCCCTGCATAGTAGCCGCCACGATATCCGCCGTAGGAGCGTCCGCCTACGAACGCAGAACGGCTTCCGGCGCTGAAACCTCCACCCCCGTGAAACGCTGCCCCGCCGCCTCCATGAAATCCACCGCCACCGCCGCCGTGGAATCCTCCTCCACCGCCGTGACCTCCACGTTGGGCGAGCGCCGACTGCGGCAACCAACTGAGCGCAATCATCGCCACAAGGACAAACATGACTCGAAATAAAATGGTTTTTTTCATATCGCTACCCTCGGTTCCAAGTCCCTTCGATCCTTAGATGACAAATTCTCTTCTAAGGGTTTCAAAGCGGCATTCTACACCCTTACCCGGTGCCTCAGGTACCGCCTCTTGCGTGCGGAGATTCCCTCTTAAGGTTTACGTTCGACGTTCGACTTTCAACTTTGAACTTTTGACCCGACTTGCGTCTCCGCTATGAGCTGTCGGCTGTCACCTGTAAGCCCCAACTCTCAGCTCGCATCGCCGCCGAATCCGAACCTACTCACTACTCACCACCCACTACTCACTTCCCATCCCCGTCTCACCAAACTTCAAAACTCCCGCCAACTCCTTCTAACTCCTCGACTTCCCCGCGTCTCATTCGAATCATACTAGTCAGATACTATAACTGACTTGACAGTACGGGGAATCAGTGCTACCATTGCCTATGCTCCCCTCGCGCCGCACCGTCCCCTGCCCTTGTAGGTGCCGGGCTTCGCTCTTTTCCCCAGCCCGCCACCTTCCCACCGAATCTGACTCCTCCTTCGCAAACCTTCAAACCTTTCAACATTCCAACTTGCCGACGTTCCCCCAACCCAACCCCCTTAGAATCCGCACTGACGAAAAAAGCGCTGATAACTCCTTTCGAATCCGCACTTCCAAAACACGGCACTTAAAGTCCTTTAGATTCCGCAGTTGCGAAAAAACCGTGGGTGAGGGGCCCCCCTCTTTCAATCCGAAATGAATTAACGCGGTTCGTCAGGCCATGTCGGCGAGTGTCGGCGAGTTTGCCCGTTCGCCTCGTTCAGCTACAATGCTCGTCCGTTTGCTCGCGAGGTGAAGAAGGATGATCGGTCGGCCCAACGTCCTGGCAAAGCAGAAACGCGCACCTCGAGGCGCGAGTGGTGCCCGCCTCTCCGTCTTTTTCGTGGCGGCCCTTGCCTTCCTGTGCTCCGCGCAGCCCACTCCTGCCCAGCAACGCCGCGAGCGCGAAGCCAACAGCGTCTACGCCGCGCGCCGCGCCAAACTCGCCTCCCAAATCGATTCCCCAATCCTTCTCTGGGGCTTTACTGGCCGCGAAGAATCCTCGCAGGCTTACGTCTTCGCGCAGGAAGACAACTTCTACTACCTTACCGGCCACAACGAAGAAGGCGCCGACCTCGTCATCATGCCGGCGGCGCGCAACAACCAAGGCGCCGTCCCGGTCACTTCCTGGGATGGTCCGCAAGAAATCCTCTTCCTGCCGCCGAAGAATCCCGCCAAGGAAAAATGGAACGGCCTCCGTATGTCGCCGTCCGATCCCGGCATCCAGGCACGCACCGGTTTTGCTTCTGTCCTCCCATTCCCGGAATTGCGCGTCACGCTGGAAAAGCTCGCGAAACTTTATCCGACCATCTACACAATCCTCCCCTACGAAAAAGAAAATGGCGGCTATCCGCACGAAAAAGAGGTTGTGGATTGGATTCACACTTCCGTCCCACAAACCAAGCTAGGAGATATTCGCTTCAACATCGAGGCTCTTCGCCAAATCAAATCGCCGGGCGAAATCGCTTTCCTTACGCAAGCTATCGAGCTTTCGGTGGACGCGCAGCTCGCCGCCATGCGCATGATGCGCCCCGGCCTCCACGAATATGAGATCGCCGCCAAGATGGTCGAAGTTCACGCAATGGACGGCGCGGAAGCGGAGGGCTACGCCCCCATCGTCGGCGCCGGCCCCAACTCCACTGCGCTGCACTACGATAAGCTCGCCCGCAAAATCGAGGATGGCGACATCGTCGTCCTCGACGTCGGCGCGCAATACTCCGGCTACTCCGCCGACATCACGCGCACGCTTCCGGCGAACGGCAAGTTCACGCCGCGCCAGCGCGAAATATATGAAATTGTTCTCGGTGCGCAGAACGCCGCTCTGGCAGCCATCAAACCGGGCATGGACTTTTGCCAAAAAGGCTCGAAGAGCGTCTACAAGATTGCCTACGACTACATCAATTCCCACGGCAAAGATCTTCACGGCAAATCGCTGGGCCAATATTTCATTCACGGTCTCGGGCACCACATCGGCCTCGATGTCCACGATCCCGGCGAATATTGCAAAACTCTCGAGCCCGGCATGGTCATCACCGTCGAACCCGGCATCTACATCCCCGAAGAAAATCTCGGTGTGCGCATCGAAGACGACATCCTCATCACCGAAACAGGCTACAAATTTCTAAGCGAGCGCTTGCCCCGCAACCCCGATGAAATCGAAAAAATCATGGCCGAAGCCGCCGCGCAGCGCGCCAAAGACGCCAAGGGCAACGATTAAAGACCATGTGCGCGATAGTCCGAAGGAACGGCAAATCTCTTGCCGTTCCTCATTTTTCAGCGGAGAATAAAACCTATGAAGCGCAAAGAAAAGCCTCTGTCCATGGACGAAGCCGTCGAGAAGCTCGCGGCGCTCCTGGAGCCGGTGTGGTCGAAATTCACTCCGCAAGAAAAAACCGAAAGGCTGCGCAGGACCAAACAGTTCATTTCCTCCGTGAAGAGGAAAGAGCGCGCCAAAGCTTAAAAATCTTCTCAAGTTCGTCCGGGTCGTCGCCGCGCCCTAGCAGATTGATAGCTGCGATCACGTCAGCTTCTCTCGTAAGCCCGAGGATAATTCGCATTGTTTCCAGTCGCTCCCTTTGTATCTTCCGGGCTTCAGCGCTGATCGGTCGTTTCCCTCGCCGAGAGTCTTCGGCCATCACGTCGCGGATGTCGTCGTCTTTTGTGCCGTTTGCCATGTTCAAAGCTCGCAACAATAACGGCTTCTTACTCACAATACGACTAACTTCACTGGTTAACGCAGGTCTGCCGTTGACCGGGAAGAATGCGCCCGCTTATACTGTTTATTCGCGTTGCACGCGAAATTTTGCCCAGCGTGCCTCGAGTCATTCCGCGTGCACCGCATCCGAGAGCGGGCTGCCTGCAGGAATTTCCGAAATTTGCAATCGTTCAGGGAGCTTATGAGCAGCGTTAAAGCCACACAACTTCGCCCCGGCATGGTCATTCAGCACGAGGGCCAGCTTTTCACCGTTTTCAGCGTCGATCACCGCACGCCCGGCAACAAGCGGGGCTCGATGCAAACGCGCATGAAAAATCTCCGGAGCGGCGTCATGATTGATTACCGGTTTCGCGCCGAAGAATTTGTTGACCGCGCGATTCTCGATGAAGTGGAATTTGAGTATCTCTACAACGAGGGCGACGAATTTCACTTCATGAACACGCAAACCTACGAGCAAATGCAGATGACCCGCGAAGAGCTCGGCGAAACGGTGTACTATCTCATTCCGAACACGACCGTGAAGATCGAGTTCTTCGAGGAAAAGCCGATCGGCGTCGACCTGCCGGACACCATGGAATTGAAGGTGCTCGATACCGAACCAACACTGCAAAAAGCCACCGCCAGCGCGGTAATGAAGCCGGCGACGCTCGAAACGGGCCTGGTCATTCAAGTGCCGCCGTTCGTCAATTCCGGCGACCGAGTGAAAGTGGATACCACGGAAGCGAGGTACGTTCAACGCGTAGAGTAGTTTTTGGATTTGGGATTTTTACTTTATTGGTTTTCCGCCTCCGCAGCTAATTTCCGCGCGAGCGAAAATTAGAAGAGGCGAAAGAGCCCCGGGCAACCGGGGCTCTTCGTTCTTTGAAGCAGGTTTTGCATATCGTTGGCCGTGGCTCTTAGGCGTTGTTAGCGGCGGATTTTTCGCCGGCGGGATGTGCGCCGAAAACACGGTCGAAGATGGCGTCGACATAGCGAAGCTGCCGCTGCAGATCGAATGTGTGCGCAAGCGCTTTCGCGTCCAAGAACTTCGTGATCCTAGCGTCGTTGGCCACGCGCTCCTGGAAACTCGATTCCGTTTCCCAGGCGGCCATCGCATTTTCTTGCACTGCTTTGTACGCATCGTCGCGCGGCATGCCCTTCTCCACCAGGTCTTGCAGCAACTGACCGGAGTACACCAGGCCGCGCGTGGATTCGAGATTGCGCAGCATGCGCTCGGGGAAAACGCGCATGTCGGCAATGATAGTCGTCATCTTCGCGAGCATGTAGTCCACAAGGATTGTCGAGTCCGGCAGGATGATGCGCTCGACGGAGCTGTGCGAAATATCGCGCTCGTGCCACAGGGCCACGTTTTCAAAGGCCGCAAGCATGTTCGAACGCACGAGCCGCGCAAGGCCGCAGATTTGTTCGCACGTAACGGGATTGCGTTTGTGCGGCATGGCGGAGCTGCCGCGCTGCTCGCCACTGAAGGGTTCTTCGGCTTCGCGCACTTCGGTGCGCTGCAAATGCCGAATCTCGAGCGCGATGGTTTCTAGGGACGCCGCGATGAGCGCGAGCGCGCTGAGATATTGCGCGTGCCGATCGCGCTGGAGGACCTGCGAAGCGACCGGGGCAACACTCAGCCCGAGTCCCTTGCAGATGCGCTCTTCCATTTCCGGGCCGAGATGCGAAGCGTTGCCGACCGCCCCTGAAATTTTTCCGACAGCCATCTGCGCGGCGGCAGCGCGGAACCGGCCGATGTTGCGCTGATTTTCCGAAAACCAGTTCGCTATCTTCAACCCAAAAGTAATCGGCTCGGCATGCACACCATGAGTACGGCCAATTTGCGGCGTGTTGCGAAACTGATGCGCGCGCAGGTCGAGCACTTCTCCGAAAAGCACCAGGTCCCGTTCAATGATGTGGGAAGCATCGCGAATCTGCAGCGCCTGCGCAGTGTCAACTACATCGTTTGAGGTTAGGCCGTAGTGCAGCCAACGCGCGGCGGCGGGGTCGCCGATGGATTCGCCCACATTCATCGTGAACGCAATAACGTCGTGCTTTACGCGGGCTTCCAGTTCGTGAATGCGCGGAACGTCCACTTTGGCGCGCGCACGAATTGTCGCGGCGGCGTCCTTCGGCACGAGGCCCGCTTCAGCGAGCGTCTCGGTGGCAGCCAGCTCGACGTCGAGCCACTTTGCGAAGCGATTCGCGTCGCTCCAGACCTGGCCCATCTCTTTGCGCGTGTAACGTGGGATCAAGTTCGCTCCCTTGTAGCAACGCTTCCAAACGAAACGTCTCGAACGGCTTAGATTCACTCCCCGAAGCGGCCAAACCCATTGTAATGATACGGTATTTCGAGGCGGCAGGCGACTTGACCAGGAAAGCCGAGCCGCGTTGCCGGTTGCGCCGGACTGGCGCATATTGTGCTCCTTGCCGACCTAACCGCAAGCCCTATTTCCTGTCTAATGATTCGGATGAGCGAAAGCGCCGGTAGTACCCAAGACCGCGAGGCACTCCAGAGCGCGGCCCGAGAAAGCGATGTTATCGCCGTTGAGCGCACGCTCGCGGGCGAGCGCGATGCTTTTCGCGTGCTGGTCGAGCGCCACAGCCAGCAGCTCTTCCGGCTGGCCTACCGCATGACGGGAAACGAGCACGACGCCGAGGAAGTGGTTCAAGAAGCTTTTTTGCGCGCTTACCGGAACCTTGGCCAGTTTGGGTCGCGCGCGAACTTCGGCACTTGGGCTTATCGCATTGCCGCAAATTACGCGATAGACCGTATGCGGCAAAAACGCAGTGAGGATTCGCGACGCCAAACGCCGAGCGCCTTGGCGGAAGAGCAAGAGCAGGATCCGTTGGAGCTAGTGGCCGACGAGAGGCCGACTCCAGACCGGCTCGCGGGCAACACGGAGTTACGGAAAAAAATGGAAGAAGCGCTGAAAGAGTTGAGTTCTTCGGAGCGAACGGCATTCGTGATGCGCCATTGGGAAGGCTGCGCGATCGAAGAGATCGCCGCCGTGCTGAAATCAACGACGAGCGCGGCGAAAAACACAGTTTTTCGATCGGTGCAGAAATTACGGCGGGCTTTGGAGCCCTACGTCGGAGCGCGAGGCGGGCTGCAAGCGAAAGCAGCAGGAGCGGCACCAGAGCCCAGAGGAACAGAACTATGAAACACCTGACAGAAGAAGAATTGATTGCTTATCGAGAGGGGGAACCTACGCAACGCGAAGCCATTGCCGAGCATTTGACGAGCTGCACCACCTGCCGCACGGAGCTCGACCGCATCGAAGCAGTGCTGAGCGCGCTGGACAATCTGCCGGTTCCCGAGCGAGGCCCGGAATACGGGCGAGCGGTGTGGCAACAGATTGCTCCGCGGCTGCCAGAAAGAGCCGGACGCGGATGGCGTGCGTGGCTCGAACCACGCCGCTGGGTGGCCATAGGTGCGATGGCGGCCATGGTGGTTGCCGCGTTCGTTGCAGGTCGCTGGACAAAGAAACCTGACGCCGGAGCTCCAGCCGCCAGCGTGGCGCAAGTTCGCGAACGCGTGCTTGTTGTGGCGGTCGGCGACCACTTGGGCAAATCAGAAATGGTTTTGATGGAGCTGGCAAACGCAGCGCCGCCAGCCTCGGGGCCAAAGCAAATCAATATCGCTGCGGAGCAGCAACGAGCGGAAGATTTGCTGGACGCCAACCGCTTGTACCGCGAAACGGCGCAACAGAATGGCGATGCGGCCTTGGCGGACGTTCTGGATGACCTCGAGCGCGTGCTAATGGACGTCGCGCACAGCCCGCAAGAAATTACGCCGGCGAAGCTAGAATCGCTGCAGAAGCGCATCGAAGCGCACGGCATTTTGTTCAAAGTTCGAGTGGTCGGCAAGGAATTGCAAGAAAAGCAGAACTCCACAAACTCCGCGCCGACGGCGACGGAATCGAAAGCAAGAGAGAGGAACAAGGCATGAGCATCGGACAACAGTCAAGCAGAGCAGCGCAAATCGGGATGATCGCGGCGGCATTACTGATCGCGCCATGGATGGCGAAGCCCGCGGCGGCCCGCGGTGCTGCGACGGCCACGGAATCCTGGCAGGAACAGAGCAGCGCGGACCGCGAGCAGGAAACCCGCGATCGTGAACAAGAGAAACGCGACCGCGAGCAAGAAGCGCGCGACCGGGAACAGGAAAAGCGCGACCGCGAGCAGGAGCGCATCGAACACCTCGACGAACTTTACAGCGAAGGCCGCGAAGCGCTGGACGAAGACCGCTATGACCGCGCGGCCGAGAAATTCAGCGAGCTTGCAACGTTGAACGGCACGCAGACGGATGCCGCGCTCTATTGGAAGGCCTACGCGGAAAACAAACTCGGCAAGCGAGACTCCGCGCTTGCGACCATCGCCGACTTGGAAAAAAGATTTGCCCAAAGCCGTTGGATAAAAGATGCGAGGGCACTGAAGATCGAAGTGCAGCAATCGGCCGGGCAGCCCGCGCACCCTGAATCACAACCTGACGAAGAGCTGAAGATGCTGGCGATCACCGGGCTAATGAACAGCGATCCACAGCGCGCCATGCCGCTGCTCGAAAAGGTGTTGAACGGCCCCGGCACGCCGAAGGAAAAGTCGAAGGCACTGTTTGTGCTGGCGCAAAACGGCTCGGCGCAATCACGCGAGATTCTTGCTCGCATTGCCCGCGGGGAGAGCAATCCGGACTTACAACGAAAGGCTGTCGAATATCTGGGAATGTTCGGCGGGCAGCAATCGCGGCAAACACTTGCGGAGATTTATGCGTCCTCAAGCGACGCGGCCGTGAAACGCGCCATTCTTCGCAGCTACATGATTGGCGGCGACAAGGAGCACCTGTTTGCAGCCGCCAAGAGCGAAAAAGATGCTTCGTTGCGGGCGGAGGCGATCCGGCAGCTGGGAATCGTTCACGCGCCGGAAGAATTGCGCCAGCTCTATGCGGCCGAGACTACTCCGGAAGTGAAAAAGGACATCCTGCAGGCGTTCTTTCTTTCCGGCGACGCCAAATTCCTGGCGGAAGCAGCGCAGGGGGAAAAGGACCCGGAAATTCGTCGCACGGCAATTCGCAATCTCGGGCTGGTTGGTTCGGAAGAGGCAAAACAGGCCCTGCTCGCCATCTACGCCAAGGAAACCAACCGCGAGAACAAGGAAGCCGTACTCAACGCACTCTTCATTCAAGGCAACGCACACGCGCTCGTGACCATCGCGCGCGGGGAGAAAGATCCGGAGCTGAAGAAGACCGCCGTGTCCAAGCTCGCGCTGATGAATTCGAAAGAAGGCAACGACTACTTGATGGAGATTTTGCAGAAGTGAGCGGGAAGTGAGTGGTGAATAGTGAGTAGAGAATAGGCTCGGGACTAGTGGCTCGCCGAACGAAGGAACATTGTGATGAGGTGGATATGAAAGCCTGGCTAAAGATTGCGACGGTGATGTTGATTCTGGGCCTTGGGATTATCACGGGCGGGGCCCTTCGTGCCAGCTCAGGGCAAGCAAGCCCGGTCCCTACTGGGGCTGCGGAAACGCCGCAGGTGATCAACGCGAAGATTGAGACGCGGGCGGTGAACGGTTCACTCGCGGAGACGCTTCGCGGGATCGAATCTCAAGCGAACGAGTCGGAGTGGGTAGGTTACGCCGTGCCGGAGATTGCGGGCGACCGCACGGTGTGCTGCGGAAACTTCAACGCTAGCTACGGCGGCTGCGGAACGTGCCGGCTCGAAAAAGAAAACGGCATGACGAGCACGACTTCGCAAAAAGGCGGAGAAACCGGAACAGTGCAGCTCGAAGGCTCGCGCCAACTTGTCGTACTTTTCCGCGTCGAAGGTAAGCAAGTGATGCGCATTCGCGAAGCTTCGGAAAATTGCACGCTGGACGCGGGCGGGCTGCTGTTTATCTGGTTGACCGGCGTGAAGCCGACAGAAAGCGTCGCGCTGCTCCGAGACTTCGTGCACAAGGCAACGTTCGAAGGTCACGGCGAACACGAAATTGGCCAGGGTGCGTTATCCGCAATTGCGCTGCATGCCGATGCGTCGGCCGATCGTGCGTTCGTATCGTTCGTCGCCGCGGATCAGCCGGAGCAACTGCGCGAGCATGCGTCTTTCTGGCTGGGAGCTTCGCGGGGAAAATCCGGCGAGCAGATGCTACAGAAAATGGCGAAGAGCGATCCCAGTCCCGCAGTGCGCTCGCAAGTAGCGTTCGCCCTTTCCGTGAGCCACGAACCGGAAGCGCTGAACGAAATGATCCGCATGGCCAAAGACGACGAGAGCACGCACGTACGCGGCCAGGCGCTCTTCTGGCTGGCCCAAAAAGCAGGACAAAGAGCCATGGGCGCCATCACCGGCGCGATCGAAAACGATCCCGACACCGAAGTGAAAAAGAAAGCCGTCTTCGCGCTAAGCCAAATGCCGAAAGACGAAGGCGTCCCAAAACTTATCGAAGTGGCCAAGACGAACCGTAACCCCGAAGTGCGGAAGCAAGCCATGTTCTGGCTTGGGCAATCCAACGATCCCCGCGCGCTCGATTTTTTTGAACAGGTCCTTTCGCGCTAGCAGCTAGCGCAAGAGATCTTCGAGCTGGATGCGCGAATCTGTCTCGGCGTCGCGATATTTGACGATGACGGCGCACTGCAGGCTGAGGCCGTGTTTCGCGCCGACGGGATGGGTCACGGCGCGAGAGCCGGGAACGACGATGGCTTCCGCGGGAATCACGAGCGGCAAGGATTCGCCCGCCGACGTTTTGCTGGCGGTGTAAACAGCGTCTCGCACGAGATCGTAAACAGGAATCGAACGATTAAGAATCGTGCCGGTGCCGAGAACCGCGCGATGCTTTACGACGGTTCCTTCGTACACGCCGGAATTCCCTCCCACGAGTACGTCGTCTTCAATGATCACCGGCATTGCTCCCACCGGTTCGAGCACGCCGCCGATCTGCGAGCCCGCGGAAATATGGCAGTTGCGGCCGATTTGCGCACAACTGCCAACAAGCGCGTGAGAATCGATCATCGTGCCATCGCCGACGTACGCGCCAACATTTACGAACATCGGTGGCATGCACACGACGCCGCGACCGATGTACGAGCCGTCGCGAATGCTCGACCCACCCGGTACGATGCGTACACCGTCAGCAGCAGTGATGGCACGAACGGGATACGTGGACTTGTCGATGAACGGCAGGCGCACAGGGTCGACCGACATATCCACGACCACGCCCATGCGAAAGCCGAGCAGGATTCCTTTTTTCACCCAGGCGTTGACGCGCCAGCCTGTGGGCGAGGCAGCATCCGGCTCCGCCGCGCGAACTTCGCCGCGATTTACGGCCTCCTTGAATTCGCGGAAGAGCCGGAAGTGTTCTTCGTTGTATTGAGCCGGAGGCTCGTCAAACCATCGCTCTATTTGCTGCGGCAGCATGCACTCCCTCATGCGGCAGCTTGGGCTGTCACAAGCGGGCGCGTGGCTGTATTGAGCAGGTCGAGCGACTCCAGCACGGCGCGAATGCGCGCTTCGTTTTCAGCTTTCGGCGTGACGAGCGGGAGACGCCATACCGCTTCCAGCAAACCCATTTGCGCCATGGCCGCCTTCACCGGAATGGGATTCGATTCGACAAAGTTTACCTCCATCAGCGGATGCACGCGGCGATGAATTTGGCGCGCGGCCGGAAAATCGCCGTCGAGAGCGAGCCGCGTGAGCCGCGCCATGTCCGCGGGAATTTCGTTCGAGACGACGGAAATAACGCCGCGTCCGCCAAGCGCGATGAGAGGCAGAGTGATAGCGTCGTCGCCACTGAGCACGATGAAATCGTCCGAAACGGCGTTGAGGATGGCTGCCATCTGCGAGATATTTCCGGAGGCTTCCTTAATGCCAACGATATTTTCGATTGCAGAGAGACGGCGTACCGTCGCCGGCTCAACATTCACGCCCGTGCGGCCTTGCACGCTATACACAACGATCGGAAGCGTAATCGCCTCGGCGATCGCTTTGTAGTGCTGAAAAAGGCCCTCCTGCGTCGGCTTGTTGTAGTACGGCGTGACGGAGAGAATTCCGTCCGCGCCGACCGCGGCGAGTTCGCGCGCGAGTGCAATGACTTCGGCGGTGTTGTAGCCGCCTGCGCCGGCGAGAACCGGTACGCGGCCCTTCGCCAATTCCACGGCGATCTCGACGACGCGCAGATGCTCCTCGTGAGTCAGTGTAGGGCTTTCGCCCGTCGTGCCGCACGGCACAAGAAAATCAATACCCGCATCGATCTGGCGCTTGATCAGCGCGCGGAGCGTTGATTCATCGAGCGAACCATCGCGGCAAAATGGAGTGACGAGCGCAGTGCCTGTACCGGTAAACATGGTGTTTCTCCTTCTTTGGTTAAACGTCGTGCTGCCGAAATCCACATGGCGGCCTAAAGGCCGCCGCTACGAAGATCCTTCAACTCAATTCGCTGAGGATCTCCTTAAATTCGTAGAACCCTTTTCTGCCGGCGATCCAGCGCGCTGCCTGCAGAGTGCCGCGCGCAAAACCTTCGCGGCTGTGCGCTGTGTGGCGCAGCGTGATGGTATCGGCAGCGGAATCGAAACCGATTTCGTGCGTACCGGGAATCGCGCCGGCGCGATTCGAGCTGAGGCTGACTGGCCGCGTGTAACCCCCCGTGTGCATTTCTTCGGCAAGTTTTTTGAGCGTGCCGGAGGGCGCGTCTTTTTTTGCGGAATGGTGAATTTCCCAGCCCCAGGCTTCGTACTCCGGATGCTTGGCGAAAAGAACGGCAGCGTTCGAAACGATTTGCAAAAAAAGATTCACGCCCACGGAAAAATTCGCAGCCCACACGAGCCCGGTCTTTGCGTGGAGGACAGCTTCGCGCGCAACAGGAAGCTGTTCGAGCCAGCCGGTGGTGCCAACAACGGAGTTGACGCCTAGGGCAGCGAGGCGGCGGATATTTACAGGAGCTGCTACGGGCGTGGTGAATTCCACGGCGACATCAATACCCCGCAGAGTCTCGTGCGATAAGCCTTGTCCACCTGGATTGTCACCGCCAGAAAATTTCGCGCGCACGTCGAAGCCATACTCGGGCGCGAGGCGCTCGATGAGCTTGCCCATTTTTCCGTAGCCGACGATAGCGAGGGTCTGGCTCATGCTTGCGCACCTCCGGTGGCGAGAAGTTGCTTCACCATGCGTGCATAGATATCGACGGCTTCCGACAATTGTTTTTTCGGGATGCGCTCTTCGGCAGTGTGCGCCAAATGAATGCTCCCTGGGCCGATCAGGAAAGGCTGGCCCCACGCGCCGTCGAATGTTGGAATGTCCGTGGCGAAAGCCACGACAGTCGTGGGGAGGCCGTCGAACGCTGAAAGACGCATCGCCGGGGTGTGCAAGACTTCACGGGCTTCGGCGCGTCCTGCAACGGCAACGAGTACCGCTAGGCGAATTTCCCCTGGGTCGCCCACGGTGCGGAACATGATTTCGGCTTGCGCGTGGTCGGCAACAACATTCGGCGCGCGTCCGCCCGCGATCGTGCCGATATTGAGAGTGCTCTGGCCGAGCAGCGGATCTTCCGGGAGCGGAATAGAACGGATGGCCCGCAAAGTATCGAGCAGCGAATGAATCGCGGAGTGGCCCAGCTCGGGATAAGCGGAATGCGCGAGTTTTCCATGCGCAATGATTTCGTAGCGCAGCACTCCTTTTGTTCCGAGAGCGAGCTGGTTTTCGGTGGGCTCGCCGTTGATGAGAAATCGCGCGCCACGCGGATTGGCGGCCGCGACTTTCGCTCCAGCGCTGTTGCGCTCTTCACCAACGACGAAGAGAAGTCCGAAATTTCTTGTCCCTGTGTCGAGAAGTTTTTCTGCGGCCGCGATCATCGCGGCGAGGATGCCTTTCGCGTCGCAGGAGCCACGCCCCCAAACGAATTCGGCGTCTTCAAGAGACGGAAAAAACGGCGGCACGGTGTCCATGTGCGTCGAAAGCGTGACGATGGGCTCGCCCCACCATGCAAGTATGTTGTCGCGATTCGGCTCGACCGCGATGCGTTCGAGGCGGCCGGAAGTGCGCGCAGCAAGAAACGACAGTTGCGCGAACAAGAAGTCCGCCACATTCTGCTCGCGATTTGTCGTCGATTCGATATCGACGAGCGCGCGCGTAAGTTCGAAAAGATTCATGCGAACCGATTATTTCTGGAGGGAGCGAAACGAAAGGAAGGAACCGCGACAAAAATACTCGAGGCTGCTGCCTCTCGATAGCGCTCCATCCGGCTTTAGCACTGGCGGCAATGCCGCCATCTAAACGGATGACAGTGGACAGGCCTTAGACCTGTTCCCCAACCTCAGCGGCAACAGCTACCGCTGCGATTTCGGCGGAGTGTAACAACCTGGCCCCTTTTGCCGCGGTGTCCGAAGCTTATCGGAATTGCTCACCGCGCTACTCATGGCCTCCGCACCTCTACCAAGAACAACTTAAGTCTAGTGGAGCGTTTCAAAAAAAGCGAGTGGAATTTGAAAAGCCTAAAGTTCGAGCGGCTTGAGGGGGCGGTCTTGGGTGGCGATCAACAGCTCGCCATGAAACGCGCATTCGGCGGGGCGGCGATTGAGGGCCTCTTCCGCGGAAAGACGCGCGAGATCCGGATTGTTATTTTCCTGCGAGAGATGCGCGAGGATAAGGTAGCGCGCCCGCGCATCAAAACCCTCCGGGTCGGAAAGGTACTCGCTTACGGCGTGATTCGAGAGATGGCCGGTGCGGGAGAGGACTCGCTGCTTGACGACCCACGGGTACGGGCCAACCTTGAGCATATCCAGATCGTGATTCGATTCGAGAAGTAAACAATCGGCGTCGCGCAAATGCACCTTCACAAGCTCGGGCATGTATCCAAGATCGGTGACCAGAGCCATCTTGGTTCCATTGGTGCGAAACGTGAAGCCAATCGGATCGGCAGCGTCGTGCGGAATTTGAAACGCGTGGACGTCGATATCGCCGATGGTGAAGTGTTGGCCGGCCTGAATGGTTTCCACACCGCGCAAACGCTTCCCGAGCCGGTCGGGCAGCGCCCGGTGGAGCGCGTCCATAGTCTGTTCCGTAACATACAGCGGCGCTTTCCAAAGACCAAGCATTTGTGGAAGACCATTGCAGTGGTCGCTATGCTCGTGGGAGATGAGGATGCCGTCGATGCGATCAACGGTTTGTTCGATGGCGGCAAGACGTGCGAGAGTTTCGCGTTTGCCGAGGCCGCAATCTACGAGGAGTCGAGTGCGCTGCGTCTCGAGCAGGGTGATGTTGCCCGAGCTGCCTGACGCCAGTATGGAAACCCGCAAGCCGATCGCTTTGCCCTCAATTGCAGTACAAAATATCTCAAAACGAATTTTCAGAATGATGGCAGAGCCGCAGCGGCTCGTCAACGTGCAATCGACGGGAGCTCTCATCCAGAAAAGCGGGAAACGATTTGAATGATCATGCCGCCTTAGCAGTTAAGGCGGGAGCGGTCGAGGGTGAACCCGTTTAGGGGGCCCAGGACGGTGACGGCGATTTGTTCGGGGCGGAAGAAATCGTGGGCCAGGGACTGGACTTCGGCTAGGGTGACGGTTTCGATAGAGGCTAGGATTTCGTCGAGCGAGTAGAAGCGGCCGAAATAGAGTTCCTGGCGGGCTAGATTCGACATGCGCGACGTCGTCGATTCTAGCGAGAGCATCAGCGAGCCCTTGAGATGATTCTTTGCGCGCGTGAGCTCTTCTTCGCTTACCGGTGATTCTTTCATCGCGCGAAATTCTTTGATGGTGAGGTCGATGACCTGGCCGACGGTTTCTTTGGCGGTGCCGGCGTACACAGTGAACATGCCGGCGTCGGAATAAGGTGTTAGCTCGCTAAAGACGGCGTAAGCCAAGCCTTCTTTTTCGCGGATGTTTTGGAAGAGGCGCGAGGACATGCCGCCTCCGAGAAGATTATTGAGGACCGCGGCGGCGAAGCGTGCTTCATGCCCGAGAGGCAACGCTGGGACGCCGATGCAGAGATGGACTTGCTCGAGGTCGCGCTTGGTTTCGAGATGAATGGGAGCTTTGGTCGAAGGCGCGGTGTGATCTTCGAGCGTGCGCGCGGGGCGAAGATCGCCGAATTCGCGCTGAACGAGGTCCAAAACTCTTTCGTGCGTGACGTTGCCTGCGGCAGTGATGACGAGATGATCGGGTGCGAACCAGTCTCGGAAGCGCTCGAGGAGATGGTCGCGGTTAAAAGCGCGAACGGTTTCTGGAGTGCCGAGAATGGGGCGGCCGAGCGGATGCTCGGGCCAAAAGCCGCGCGTGAAAATATCGTGAAGCTGATACTCGGGATTGTCCAGGTCCATCTTGATTTCTTCGAGGACGACCTGGCGTTCTTTTTTTACGTCTTCGGAATCGAACTTGGGGCGCAGAACGAGATCGGCGATTACGTCAAAGGCGATGGGCAGGTGCTCGTCGAGAACTTTGGCGTTGAAGCAGATTTGTTCTTTCGAGGTGAACGCGTCGAGCATGCCGCCGACGGAATCCATTTCGCGGGCGATGGCTTCGGCGGAGCGGCGCTCCGTGCCTTTGAAGACCATGTGCTCGATGAAATGGGCTAGGCCGTTTTCTTCCGGGACTTCGCGGCGCGAGCCGTTGCGGATCCAGACGCCTACCGAGACCGAACGGACGTGGGTCATCGTCTCGGTGATAACCACGAGGCCGTTGCCGAGGACGTGCTTTTGGATGTCACGGACTTCCGTGGCAGTGGGCATGCTTCAATTGTGACACAGGCGGCTTAGAAAAGCGCAGCGGGTGTGCTGCTACAGCTTGTTGGCGACGCGCACCGAAAAGAGCACAGACTGAAGTCTGTGCCACTGCAAGGCTACAGCAGCTTTTCGTCGGGGTGGAGCTTGCCGTATTCGCTGGTGTAGTGGAGGGGGACGTCGCCGTAAGTGCCGCGTTCGCGCTGATAGACTTCGCAACTGTCGAAGGGCTTGGAATAGACGTGGATGCTGACCGCGCGCTGATTGAATTCGGGCAGGTTCAGGACTTGGTGGACGGGTTCGAGGGGATTTACGTGGACGGGATGCGCGCCGTCCATTTCGTAAATTTCCCTGGGAACGATTTTGCAGGTGCCACAGGAGGCGTCTTTTTCATCGACGCGGAAATTCTGGATTTTCAGGCGACCGATGGGAGCGGACATCCAGCAGTTTTGATCGCGATGATTGTGGATGCGGCTGTGCTGGCCGATTTCCCAGCAGATGGTCATGCACTCAAAGAGATCGTTTTTGAAAATGAGATTGCGGGTGTAATTGCCTTTGGAGAAGAAAAGATATTTTTCGAGGGTCTCGGGACGAACGGCGTGGCGAATGATGTAGTCCTGAACATTTTCGAGAGAGAAGCTGCGCTCGGGGATAGCGGCAAGGCCGTGGACCCAGTCGGCGATGGCGAGTTGCTCGATGGCGAGTTGTTTTTGCATGGCAGGAAAATTATAACGCTGAAAAGACGCAGAAAAACGGGCAAAGAAGAAATTCAACAGCGAAACACGATATTCTGTAGGGTGATTCGCGGTGGAACAGAGCGACGACCGAGTCGCGGGAATATTTGATGGAATTGCTTGGAAAATCGAAAGACGAGCTTCGCGAAATGTGCGTGGCGATCGGGGAGCCAGCGTATCGAGGCGGGCAGATCTACCACGCGCTGTATGCGGAGAGACAACTCGATCTTGCTCAGATCACGAATTTGCCGACGAGCTTGAGAGAGAAGCTCGCGAAGGAAGTGACGATTACTTTGCCTGTCGTGAAGCAGCGGTTTGAGTCCACCGACGGATCGGTGCGGTATCTGTTCTCGTTGAGTGAGGCCCCGAAAGTTGGGAACGTGGATTTTAACGCAGAGGGCACAGAGGTCGCGGAGAAGAAAAGACCGCCGAAGCCAGCATCGGTTGAGGCGGTATTCATGCCTAGCGAGGGGCGGCAGACGATTTGTGTTTCTACGCAAGCGGGGTGCGCGGTGGATTGCCAGTTTTGCATGACGGCGCAGCTTGGGTTGATTCGGAATTTGACGGTTGGGGAGATTTTGGCGCAGGTGCTGTTGCCGCTGGAGGAGCATAAGGAGCAGCTGGCGCCGAGAACGAATATTGTGTTGATGGGACAAGGGGAACCGCTGCTCAACTACGATGCGGTGATGGCGGCGATGCGCATTTTGCTGGACAACTCGGGAATGGGAATTGCGCCGAGACATGCGACGCTTTCGACGAGCGGGATCGTGCCCGGAATTGAGCGGCTGGCGGGGGAAACGCTGCGGCCCAAGCTGGCGATTTCGTTGAATGCGTCGAATGATGAGCAGCGCGATGCGCTGATGCCGATCAATAAGAAATATCCGCTGCGCGTCTTGCTCGAGGCTTGCAAGAAATTTCCGCGAGGGGCACGCGAGTACGTAACGTTTGAGTATGTGCTGCTGGGCGGAGTGAACGATTCTCCGGAAGATGCGCGGCGTGTGGCGAAAATGATGACGGATTTGGGGCGCGTGAAGGTGAATTTGATTCCGTGGAATCCGGGGGCGCTGCCGTTCGCGGAACCGACGCAAGAGCGGGTGCTTGCCTTTCATAAGATCTTGCTGGACCGGGGCGTGCCGGTCTTCACGCGGTATTCGCGAGGACGCGACGTGATGGCGGCCTGCGGGCAGCTGGCGTTGACGCAAATTGAGAATGCCTCGGCTTCGGCGCCGGTCGCCGGGTAGAAAGTCCTCGGAAGCGCATCCTGCGATCGCTCCCAACCTTCGGCCCCTCCCCCGGTGTCCGCGAGTTATGAAGCAACCCCATGAGCGGAAACGGGTTGAGGGGATTCGTGCGTACGCAGCATGCGCGAGCGGAAAAAGGTGCGCGGGCATACCCCACCCCGGGTGTTTTCTGCAAAGAGTGTGGAACTTAGTGAGAAGACTGGAGATAGGGAATTCGTCGATGCAAAAGAGTGCGTAAGAGTATGAAAACAAAGGAAAAGGATAACGCTGAGGCGTAGAGTGCACAGAGGTTTTGCAGCGGGGCTGGGGCGCTGGAAAGGGCTGGCGAGCGCGAAACATGGGGAATGGTAGCGCGGATTTTGATTACTTTCAAGGTATCAGTACTATTTTAAAATAATTCGAACTGAGACGCCGGAAGTCGAGGGATTGGAAGGAGTTGGCGGGAATTATGTAGTTTGGTGAGACGGGAAAGGATGGGGTTAGGAGTTGGACCCAGCTTCCTGAGGAGTTGAGAGGTTTGTGGGCATGGTGAAGATCCCCCAGGTGGTTACGCACCGGTATGACCCGTCACGTGGCGCGTGTCTTAATGTGTGCTCACTTCCTGATTTAGAGGCTTCGCAGGTGATTGATCGGCTGCGGCTAGGACCTCGACCGACGCTGAAGGCCAACTATCTGGAGCGGAGGCGTTTTACGGAACGATGGCTAGCTGCGGCTGCGCGAGAGGTTTTGGGACGGAGCTTTGGCCAGCCGCCGGTGTACTTCTTTCCGGGTGATTTCTCTTACATGGTTGACGCTTCGCGGCCAGCGGCGTTGGTGCTTCCTCTCTCGAGCGTGCCGACGGATACGGTGACGTTCACTCTGGGTGACAGTATGAACGTCGCGGAGGAGCGGGGACGGCAAGTCTATACGCTTCGGCAGACGGTCGCGCTTTTTGCTAAGGGCGAGACTGTTGCGAAGTTCAGTTTTTGCGACAAGGCTGGCTTTCAGGCTCGTTTCATTGAGGCGCAGGTGTGGGAGAGGTCGTGGCTCCTTCTCGGATGCATAGACTGAAGTGTGTGCCACATCAGGGGCGGA
>Ga0209448_10000249_pt1 | contig 19577 bp, 20 predicted proteins | sample BogFormECP14_OM2_FD_188245 | JGI IMG/M metagenome (GOLD analysis project Ga0209448, IMG submission 188245) | Bog forest soil microbial communities from Calvert Island, British Columbia, Canada - ECP14_OM2 (SPAdes) (version 2) | ecosystem: Environmental > Aquatic > Freshwater > Wetlands > Bog ... | reverse complement strand
CCACCGCGAACCGGCCTCGGCGTGGCCGGGCTGGCGCATGCACTCGACGTACAACCGGACGTCCTCCTCGGGCACCGCAAACCCGCCACCGACCCAAGAGGACAGCAAGCGGAAAAAGCGAGCCTTGGGATCACTGATCACCCGCGGACCGATAACCGGCAACAACATCGGGATTTGGTACCAGAAGGGCCAGATGTTGCGGACCGTGGAGAGATTGCGCTTCACCCAGGGTGCCACGGTATTCACGCCGAAAAACCCGGTCACCTTTTCCGGGTGGCGCAGCATCATGATGAACGCGACCGGCCCGCCCCAGTCGTGCGCGACAAGCTTCACCTTGTCGACGCCCAAGTGGTCCAGAACGGCTGCCAGATCGTCGGCCATCTCGTTCTTGGTGTAGCGCGAGCGCGGCGCCGAGCTCCAGCCCGCGCCGCGCAGGTCCGGACACAACACCCGGTAGCCGTCTGCGACCAGCGGGCCGATCATGTCGTGCCACTCCCACCAGTTCTGGGGGAAGCCGTGCACAAGCATCGCCGCCGGGCCATCGGCAGGCCCCGCATCTGCGACGTGGATCGTGACGCCGTCACCGAGATCCACGTACCTGTGTTCGACACCGTCAAGAGCGGGCATAGCGACCATGTTTGAGAAGTTAGTGGACTGCGCCTATTTCAGGAACCGCTCGACGTAGGGTGCGAACCGTTCGCGCAGGGTTTCCTCCTTGAGCCCGAACATCTCACAGGACGTCTCGACATTTCCCAATCGGCCGCGCCGGTGGCCCGCCAGGTAGTCGGCGCTTGCGGTACGCGCCGGCTCGTCGAAGGGCTCACCGGCTAAGGCGTACAGCTCCTCGGCGACGCCGAGTTCGTCGGCCATGAAGTCGTCGAAGCGGATGTCGATCGAGCGTTCGGGTCCGAGGGTGTCGCGATCGCGGATCAGAGCGCTGAGCATCTGATCGAGGCGGTCGATCCAGGACTCCGCGATCTGCTCCACCGGCACCGGCGAGCGGTGCATACGGGCCGAATAGGTGATCATCGCGATCATCGACAGCGCCACGAGCACTGGATCGCGGTGGGTGAACACGACGATGCTGTCGGGGAAGACGCGATCCAGCACCGGCACCTGCTCGAGGTGCTGGGGTGACTTGAGCAGCCAGCGGCGGCCCCCACGCAGGAACTGCATCGCTTTGAGTTGCCTGGCGAGGTATTCGTAGTGGGGCGTCTGGTCGTGGGCCTGGTAGTAGTCACGCCAGCGGGGCACGTCGGCGAGTGTCTCGAACAGCATCGTGGAAACGTCGTTGGCCAGCAGCTGGATCTCTTCGTGGACGTGATCGGTGGTCATCTCGTGCATGAGCACGAACTGCGGCATCACTGTGTTGAGCACCCCGACCGCGATGTTCATACGCGTCCGTCGCGGGTCCGGCTGGATTCCAATCTCCTGTGGCAATGGAAACGGCTCGACGCTTTCCCAGTACGGCATGGTGCGGAAGGTGGGCGGCGCTGCCAGCAGATTGTGCAGGTGGGTGGTGCCGGTGCGGGGCAAACCGGCGATCACAATTGGCGGTTCCAGTTCGATGTCATCGATCTCGGGATGCCGGCTCAGCAGGTCGGTCAATAGCAGCCGGTTTTTGAGCAACTGCAGCAGTTGCCCGTAGAAGTTGACGACTCCGGCCGCGTGCAGCCCGTCGATCTCACGCACCGCGGTGAGGTAGACGTCGAGTCGTTCCGGGTAGTCGTCGGGACCGAAATCGTGCAGGCCGGTGTCGGCACTGGCCTGCGCGTGCAGCGCGCCGGCATCCAACGGACAGTGCGGGGCCATCGCCGCCATCATGTCGAGGATCTGCTGGGCTTCGGCGCTGAATCGGGGCTGGGCTAGATCTTCGAGACGAACAGGGTGGACAGCGGCGGCTTCGGTCACGCGACTTATGTTACTCTGAGTTTCGTAATGGTAGTAGATTTTGGCCGACCCCGTGACCCGCGTATCGACAGTGCGGTGCTTCGCGCGACCGTTGAACTTCTCGCCGAAACCGGTTACCCCGGGCTCTTGGTCTCCGCCATTGCTCAACGGGCCGGTACCAGCAAGCCTGCGATCTACCGGCGCTGGCCGAGCAAAGCGCATCTGGTGCACGAGGCGGTGTTTCCACTCGGCGCCGCGACCGCAATTCCCGACACCGGATCACTGCCCGAGGACCTGCACGAGATGGTGCGCCGCACGATGGCCGTCCTGACCACACCCGCCGCCAAGGCCGCCCTGCCGGGGCTGGTCGGGGAGATGGCGGCAGACCCGACTCTGCACTCGGCGCTGCTGGAGCGGTTCGCCGACATCATCGCCGGTGATCTCGCGTTGTGGCTCGAGAACGCAGCGGGCCGAGGTGAGGTCCGGGCCAACGTGACCGCGGCCGAACTGGCCCAGGCCCTCGCCGGCATCACGTTGGTCGCCCTGCTCACGCGCGTCTCCGAACTCGATGACGCCTGGATCGATCGCACGACCACATTGCTCCTGAAAGGAATCAGCGCATGACCGAATCCGACACCGCCAGCCGGGCGGCAACGGTGCCGCTGCATGAGTCGACCGCCGCTTGGCAGGAGCTGCTTGCAACCCTGGGGGCTCTTGACCGCTCCTTCCTCGAGGGCGACCGTGCGGTGACCGACGACCGGCACATCGCCGACGGCTACCGCATGCTCGCCACCACATTGGGCGTGGCGTTCGACAGCTACCTGTTCACCGAGCCCGGTCGGCCGCAATTCGTCGCGGTGAACACGCCATTCCGTCGCGACCGTCGATGGGGCGGCGACAACACCGACGCCTACTACTTCATCTGCCCGGTCGATCCGAAACGGCGCTACCGCATCAGCGGCAATAGGGGCGACAGCGTGTACTTCTCGGTGACCGCCTACAACGAACCATCGCCCGGCGCCTGGTCGGACCGGGTCGTTGCGATCGTCCGTGACAGCGATCTCGACGTCCTCGATATCGATGCCGACGGCAACTTCTCATTCGAACTCCCCCCGACGCCCGACGCGGCCGTGCTGATGACCCGTGACTACCAAGCCGACCCACTGACCGGCCGCCCGGTTGTCTGGCAGATCGAGGCGCTCGACGAGCCGGACCCGATCCGGCACGGCGACGCGGAGACCGCTGCCCGCCTACGGGCGACGGCGACCTGGTTGCGCACCATGTTTGCCATCGTGCCGCTGGCCGTAGGGGAGAGGGTCAGTGACAAGGACGGGGCAAGTCACGCGCTCGGGCACGAGACTGCACACGCCGCAAACCAATTCGCCGATCCCTATCAGGTGCCCGACGCAAACTTCGGCTGGTCAGCGCGCGATGCGTGCTATTCCTACGGTAGTTTCGTGCTCGACGACGACGAGGCGCTGGTCATCACACACCGACCTCCGCCGTGCAGGTTCTGGAACCTGGTGGTGTGGAACCAGTTCATGGCCACTTATAGCGCCCCGGATATCCGTTGCTCCGTCAACGGCCATAGCGCCGTAGTCAATAGTGACGGCTCTGTGACGATCGTCTTGTCCCGCGGGATGACGGCCCACCCGAATTCACTGACCGCGCTGGGCTATCCGCGCGGCAACCTCGCCTTCCGGTGGTTCCTCACCGAAGCGCTGCCGGAGCGGCCCGAGGTGAGACTCGTACACGTATCGGAAGCGCCGACCGACGTGCACTGAATCAGGGTGCCCCGACCTCGCCGACCAACTCGATGGCCCGGCCCAAAGTGCGCAGCTTGGCGTCCAGCGTGTCGCCGGCGGGATAGAGCCGCACCGTATCCACGCCGGCGTCTTTCCAGACCGCCAGCCGTGCGCGAACCATCTGCTCGGTCCCGACCAGCGTGGTGGCCAGCACCATCTCGTCGGTCACCAAATGCGCTGCGCCGTCGCGGTCGCCCCGCTGCCAGCGCTCGCGCACCTCGACCGCGACGTCGGCCCAGCCTTGCCGGCTGTAAGCCTGGTTGTAGTAGTTCGTGCTCGCCGATCCCATACCACCCAGACTGAACGCCAGCTGTTTTTTGCGGGCCGCGACCATCCTGTGCAGTTCGTCTTCGTCTGATGCGAAGGCGACCTCGGCGCCCTGGCAGATGTCGATATCGGCGCGAGTTCTGCCGGCGGCAGCCAGCCCCTCGTCGAGGTGGATGAAGTAGGCCTCGGCGGCGCCTTCCGGGACGAAGCTGGTGCCCAGCCAGCCGTCGGCAATCTCCCCGGTCAACCGCAGCATGGCCGGTGACAGCGCAGCCAGGTAGAGCGGAATGGCGTGTTGGGGCCGGGTCGACAACCGCATCGGCACGGCCTCCCCGCCAGGGCGCGGGATCTGGAATTCTTTGCCGGAGTGGGAGATCTTGCCTCCCGCGTACGCCTGCCGCACGATGTCGACGGTTTCGCGGATGCGGGCCAGCGGGCGGCTGAACGAGACTCCGTGCAAGCCCTCGATCACCTGCGGACCCGAAGCGCCCAAGCCAAGCAGGAACCGCCCGTTCGACAGGTTAGACAGGGTGATCGCAGTTTGGGCGACCATGACCGGCGAGCGGATGCCGACCTGCAGGACGCCGGAACCGAGCAGCATCCGTTGGGTGCGCGCCGCGATGTAACCCAGCGCCGACGGCGCGTCCGAACCCCATGCCTCGGCGACCCAACAGATGTCGAGACCCAGCTTTTCCGCCTCGACGGTGAATGTCACGACTTCGTCAGAGTCACCGGACAACTCGACCGTCGTCGCGGTCCGCATCAACGCACCCCGCGTTCGGCCAGTCTCTTGATCGCTGCCAGCGTCTTGCCGATGGCGGTTTCGAACTCCCGCAGCCGCACGAAGACGATCTTTTGTTCCTTGTCGGGCATCGATTCGATCGCCACCGACAGGCCCGCGGGGGCCGGTCCCATCTGCATCCAGTAAGTCAGGTTGGTCCCACCGTCTCGGCGGGTGAGGCGAAACCGCCAGGTCGACGCGGGGTTGCCGGGCTCACCGACCGCCCAGGCGAATTCGCGTGGCTGGTCGCAGGCGACGATCTGCGAAGTGGTGCTCCACTGCCCGAACGCGTCATGCTCGTTGTGCCCGACGAAGCGGGCCCCGACCCGGGGGGCGGTGGCTCCCTCGACCCACTGAACGGCTTGCAGCTCACTGCTGAGCGTCGGCATCAGCTGGATATCGGAGACCAGACCCCAGACTCTGGCCGGTTCGGCGTCGATCCACGTCGAGGCTTCCACCGTTGGCTTGTCTGCATAGCGTGCACCGGTCCATTCCACGCGACCCATTGTCCCCCGCCGGGTCCGAGCCGATGCTCGGCGCGGGGGACTCGGGCGCGCTGCTCGAACGTGACGCTGCAGTCACGTTCGAGGCTCGAGCGTGACGGTGCCGTCACGTTCGACGCTACTGCGAGGACTCAGGCGACAGCGGGCACCCGATCGGTGGGCTTGGCATCGCGCTGGTCATCGCCGAACACACCACGCAACGACGGGAGTTTCGCAGAGTCCGGCAGGGTCAGCTTGACGATCTTGCGGACCACGGTGCCGAACTGTTGCAGCAACGGGCCCTTGTTGTAGGGAATGCCGTACCGTTCGCAGATCTCTTGCACCTCGGCGGCGATATCGGGATACCGGCGGGCCGGCATGTCCGGGAACAGGTGGTGCTCAATCTGGTGCGACAGGTTGCCGGAAAGCAGGTGGAAGATCTTGCCCCCGGTCAGATTCGCAGAACCGAGGACCTGCCGGAAATACCATTGGCCACGGGACTCGTCCTTGGTCTCCTCGACGGTGAATTCCTGAGTGCCGTCCGGGAAATGCCCGCAGAAGATGATCATGTAGGACCACACGTTGCGCATCAAGTTGGCCGAGAGGTTCCCCGTGAAAACAAACGGCGCGAACGGTCCCGCCAGCAACGGGAAGGCGACGTAGTCCTTGAGCGTCTGCCGGCGCGTCTTTTTCCAGATGGCGTTAAGGGTCTCGCGCTTGTCGCGGAGCCTGATCTCGCCGGAACAGATGCGTTCGGTTTCCATCTCGTGCAACGCGACGCCGTACTGGAACAACACCATCAGCAGGAACGCGTAGACCGGGTTGCCCAGGTAGTACGGATGCCAGCGCTGGTCTTCGCTCATCCGCAGGATGCCGTAGCCGATGTCGCGGTCCATTCCCACGACGTTGGTGTGAGTGTGGTGCATGTAGTTGTGCGAGTGCCGCCATTGGTCGGCCGGGCAGGCGGTGTCCCACTCGAAGGTGCGGCCTGAGATCGCCGGGTCACGCATCCAGTCGTACTGACCGTGCATGATGTTGTGGCCAATCTCCATGTTGTCCAAGATTTTCGACAGGCCCAGCATCGCGGTGCCGGCCAGCCAGGCCGGCGGCAGCACCCCGGCGAACAGCAGCGCGCGGCCGCCCACTTCCAGCGCACGCTGGGCTTTGATGACGCGGCGGATGTAGTCGGCGTCTTCTTCGCCGAGGTCTGCCATCACGCGTTCTTTGATGGCGTCGATTTCGCGGCCGAACGCGTCGGCCTGTTCGGGGGTCAGGGTGATCTTGTTCTGTGACATGACTTTTCCTCCCAAGATTTAGGGGATACTAGAGGGATAAATCGACGTCGCCGACTGGGACGGACACGCAGATCTGCACATCGTCGTCGGGCGCGGTCGAAACGGCACCGCTGATCAGGTTGCGCACCGTGCCGGCGGTCTTGCGCCGGGTGCAGGTGTGGCAGATGCCCATCCGGCATCCGTTCTGCGGTGTCAGGCCGGCTGATTCAGCCTGTTCCAGCAGCGAGCGGCCGTCGTCGACAACGTCGACACCACTGTCCGCGAAGGTGATTCGACCGCCTGACGGATTCGCAGGCGGCTCGAAAGCCGGTGGCACGAAGCTCTCGGTGAACACATTCTCGCTGTGCTCCCGGACCGCCTCGACCAAAGCGGTTGGCCCGCAGACGAACACCGCATCAGGGAAGGGCATGGCGGCGGCCAGGTGCTCGGGTCCGAAGCGGCCGACGAGGTCGCTGCCGGCATCCGATCGGGTGTAGCCGTGCAGCACCTGCACGCCAGGTAGTGCGGCCAGCTCATCGCGGTAGCACGCTTCCGCGGCAGTGCGCGCGTAGTGGACGAAGGCAATCTCGGCGCCGGGGGCTTGGGAGTGCCCCTCGGCGACCAGCGTGCGCAGCATCGCGATGACGGGCGTGATGCCGCTTCCGCCGGAGACGAAGAGAATCCGGCGGGGCCGCTGAGCCGGCAAGACAAAGTCGCCGCCGATACCAGCCAGACCGACGATCATGCCGCGTCGGGCACGCTCGTACAGGTAGTTGGAAACCAGCCCGCCTTCGTGGCGACCGATCGTCAACTCGAGATAGGGGCTGCCTTCGGCGTTGGCCGGTGAGTAGCAGCGAGCGTGCCGGCGGCCATCGATGTCGACCGTGAGGTTGACGTACTGGCCGGCCTTGACGGTGTGGGCGGACGTGAAGCTCCCATTTGGAGCGAGCGTGAGGGTGACGCTGCGCGGAGTGGTCCGGCGCACGTCGATGACCTTGGCGCGGGCCTCGCCCAACGTCCAAGTCGGTGCCACCAGCTCGGTGTACCGGTCGACGCCGTGCGGACCGGTAAGCAGGTCTACCAGGCCTGAACCCAGCACTCGCTTCTGGAAAGCTCGAGCGAAGCTCCGTCCAGAAGTTTGAGCAGTTTGAGTGAACATATGTACACCGTGCTACCAGATAGTGCAGCTAGTCAAGGATATCCGCTGCTATGTGGTAGGCTTCACATAGTGAACAGTCGTACTCCTAGCTCACGGCCACACAGATCAGGTCGCAGCAGTTCACGCGAAAGCCCGTCGCGCGAGGAGCGCAAGGAGGCGACGCGCCGTGCGATCATCGCGGCCGCACTCAAGCTGCTGCAGGACCGCAGCTTCGGCAGCTTGAGCCTGCGTGAGGTGACCCGGGAGGTCGGGATTGTGCCCGCAGCCTTCTATCGTCACTTCGAGTCGATGGAGGCGCTCGGACTCGTTCTCATCGACGAGTCGTTTCGCAGTTTGCGCGACACCCTGCGCGGGGCGCGCGCCGGCAAGCTCGACCCGAACCGCGTGATCGAGTCATCCGTCGAGATCCTGGTCGCCAGCGTCGCCGAACGACGCGAGCACTGGCGCCTCATCGGCCGAGAGCGCTCCGGCGGGCTATCCGTGCTGCGCTATGCGATCCGCACCGAGATCCGGCTGATCACCTCGGAGCTGGCCACCGACCTGGCGCGCTTTCCGGGGCTCAACGCCTGGAGCACTGAGGACCTCAACGTGCTGGCAACCCTGTTCGTGAACGCCATGATCGCTACCGCCGAAGCGAGCGAGGACGCCCAGAGTTCCGAGGCGCTGGAAGACATCCACCGCGTCGCCGTCAAGCAGCTGCGGATGATCGCCACCGGTATCGCCGGCTGGAAAAGCAAACCCTGACGCGGCCCACAACTTCACGAAAGCTGTGAACTATTTGCCGATATCCGTGGACCTCTCGTGTTCAGTGCACCGCGGCGTGATTACCAGCGCTATATGACTCATGTCTAAATACCTATCGGGAGGTATCAGATGTCGGTTATCACCGCGCTTCTGCCGCACGCGCCGAGACCAGCCGGTGAGGCTGTCGGCGCTCATTCAAGTGTCGGGCAGCGAACGGCGGAACCCCGTCCAGGGCTTTCCGCTCGTCCCGTTTCTGACGCCGTCATGCCAGCCACAGTTCTGCGCCTCGAGCCGCAAACCCTCCGGATCGCTGTGCGGGAGATCAGACAGACCTGTGAGGAGCATCAGAATCGAACTGCTTTCCGAAAAAATGTCTGTCCATCTGACAGATTCCCGATTATCTGACGTACGTCTTATAACCAATCGGGAGGTATCCAATGTCATTTGTCATCGCGGGGCCCGAGGCCCTCGCAGGCGCGGCTTCGGACTTGGCTGGTATCGGTTCGTCACTCAGCGCGGCCCACGCGGCGGCGGCAGCGTCCACCACGGTTGTGGTTGCGCCCGCCGCTGATGAGGTGTCGGCGGCAATCAAGTCGGTGTTTTCTCAGTACGCGTCCGAATATCAGGCGTTGAGCACCCAGGCCCAGGCGTTTCACGCCCAGTTTGTGCAGGCCCTGAACTCGGGAGCGGCCAGCTACGCAGCGGCGGAGGCCGCGAACGCCAACCCGCTGCAGGCCTTGCAGGCCGCAGGGCAAAGCGTGTCAGCAGCGATCAACGACCCGTTTCTGCATTACACCGGGCGACCACTGTTCGGTAACGGCACCGACGGCACGACCGCCAACGGGGTCGGCACGGCCGCCGGAGGCGGCGGCTGGCTGTTCGGCAACGGCGGAACCGGCGGAAACAGCACCAACCCTGGAGCGACCGGTGGCGCGGGCGGGTCCTCGGGTCTCTTAGGCAACGGCGGCACCGGCGGCATCGGCGGGACAGGCGGCGCCGGCGGCGCCGGCGGCCGTGCATGGCTCATCGGCAACGGAGGCGTCGGCGGCACCGGCGGCGTCGGCAGCACCGGGAACGGCGGCACCGGCGGCACCGGCGGCATCGGCGGAGCGATCGGCGGCGGCGGCACCGGGGGCACCGGCGGCGCCGCCTCGATGGGCACCGGCGGGGCCGGTGGCAACGGCGGTGCTGCCCGCGGCCTGTTCACCGCCTTCAGCGGCGATGGTGGCACCGGCGGCGCCGGTGCCACCGGCGGCGGGACCGGTGGCAACGGCGGCGAGGCCTCCACCTTCTCTCCCGTCGGGATAGGACTCGCCCAAGGGGGCGCCGGTGGCACTGGCGGCGCAAGCCCAACGGGTATGGCCGGCGTCGGCGGGCAAGGTGGTCTTACGGCCGCCTCCGCCTTCATCGGCATCGACCTCGTCCACGGCGGCGCCGGCGGCGCCGGCGGCGCCACCACAACCGGGTTTGCCGGCACAGGGGGCAACGGTGGCCTGGCAGCGTCCCCCGACCTCTTCGGGTTCGGCACCGCCCAGGGAGGCGCGGGCGGGGCCGGCGGTGTCGCCGGCGGCACGGGCGGCACGGGCGGCGGCGGCGGGAACGGCGGCCTCGGGGCGACCCTCGTAGGGTTGGCAGGCGGCGGCAACGCGGGCGGCGGCGGCGACGCCAGCAGCGGCCTTCACGGAGGTGCTGGCGGCACGGGCGGCGGCGGCGCCTCGTTCCTCGCCGCCATCGGCGGTGCCGGCGGTCACGGCGGTGCCGCCGGGGCCACTGGAACCGGCGGCAACGGCGGCGACGGCGGCGGCGCGCTGAGCTTCATCGGCGGCGCCGGCAACGGCGGCGACGGCGGCACCGGCGGTTTCGGCGGCGACGGCGGGAACGGTGGCAATGCCTCGGTGACTTTCCAGGGCACTAGCGGCCAGTCGCTGTTCGGCGTCGGCGGCAACGGCGGCAACGGCGTCGACGGCGGCACGGGCGGCGCGGGCGGGGCCGGCGGAACGTATGGCGCAAGCGGCACGAACGGAAAACCCTAGAAGGACATGAGAACCTGAGCCGGATCCGTCAGCGCGGCGGCCGCCACATCGCCCACAGCGTAGGGCCCACAGGCGAATACCGATCGCCGTCGCCGGCCAGGGACAGGGAACCACATCCTGCGCACCCGACCGGACAAGAACACGGCTACCGGGCCGGGCAATCGTCACCCCGGCAAAGGCCGACAAAGGCCAACTTCAAACGTAACGGTCATGACGGCGAACATCCGTGCCAGCTGCGCGGTCCGCGCTTTGTCTTCGGGAAGCAACCAGCGCATCACCGGATCGTCGTGGAACGCCCGCGCCATCGTGCGTGAGAGCTCCCGGATATCGGCTTCGCGCCGCGCGCGCCTGCGGGCTCACATACGTCAGGCTAATGGTCGCTGCTTCCGCGGCATGGCCATAACGGGACCGCGACTTCTAGAATTACCGGCGTGCCGCCCCATCGGGATCTCGCCGCCTACGACGATCGTGCCGGCCAGTACGACCGGGGCTGGCGTGGCCGTCTCCACCACGCCATCGGCGACCGCACTGCCGCGCTGGCGACGTCCACCGCGGCCAGTCCGCAGCGTGTCCTCGATGTGGGATGTGGGACCGGATATCTGTTGCGGACACTGGCCGGCCGCTACCCGGAGGCCGAGAAGTTCGCCGGGATTGACGCCGCCCCCAACATGATCGAGACGGCCAGGCGCCTCACAGACGATCAGCGATTGACCTTCAGCACCGGCGTCGCCGAGCGGCTGCCCTACCCCGACGCATCCATCGACCTCGTGGTCAGCAGCACGTCGTTCGACCATTGGACCGACCAGTACGCCGGGCTCGGCGAGTGCGCCCGGGTGCTACGACCGGGCGGGCACCTGGTGCTGGTTGACCAGTTTTCCCTGTGGCTGCTGCCCACGCTCGCAGTCAGCCGCCGGGGCAAGGCGCGAACCCGCGGCCGCGCGAACCGCCTGCTGCTGCGCGCGGGCTTCGACCGCCCCCACTGGCACAGGCTGCACGCCGTGATCATCAACGCCGCAGTGGCCGCGAAAAGGTCCTAGAAAAGCCGCACTTACGATGGGGTGGCTCTAGCTAGCAATATCTGAGATGCCGGTGCGACAACGCCGGGGAAACGGCGGCCGACGGTGTGGGACTTCGAAACGGACCCGGAATACCAGGCGAAGCTGGACTGGGTCGAGAAATTCATGGTCGACGAACTCGAACCGCTCGATCTGGTATCCCTCGATCCGTATGACAAGAAGAACGCGGAGATGATGAGCATTCTGCGGCCGTTGCAGCAGGAGGTGAAGGATCAGGGACTGTGGGCCGCCCATCTGCGGCCCGATCTGGGCGGTCAGGGCTTCGGCCAGGTCAAGCTCGCGCTGCTCAACGAGATCCTCGGGCGCTCCCGCTGGGCGCCGTCGGTGTTCGGCTGCCAAGCGCCGGACTCGGGGAATGCGGAGATCTTGGCGCTGTTCGGCACCGAGGAGCAGCAGGCCCGCTACCTGCAGCCGTTGCTCGACGGCGACATCACCTCCTGCTATTCGATGACCGAGCCACAGGGCGGTTCTGATCCCGGGAATTTCGTCACGGCCGCGACCCGCGACGGAGACGACTGGGTGATCAATGGCGAGAAGTGGTTTTCGACCAACGCCAAACACGCGTCGTTCTTCATCGTCATGGCCGTCACCAAACCCGACGCCCGTACCTACGACAAGATGTCGCTGTTCATCGTTCCGGCAGAGACGCCGGGCATCGAGATTGTGCGCAACGTCGGTGTGGGCGCCGAATCGTCCAAGCGCGCCAGTCACGGATACGTTCGCTACAACGACGTCCGCGTGCCGGCCGATCACCTGCTGGGCGGCGAAGGCCAGGCGTTCATGATCGCGCAGACCCGGCTCGGCGGTGGCCGCATCCACCACGCGATGCGCACAATTGCACTGGCGCGCAGTGCGTTTGACATGATGTGCGAGCGCGCGGTGTCGCGAAAGACCAGGCATGGGCGATTAGCCGACTACCAGATGACGCAGGAGAAGATCGCCGACAGCTGGATCCAGATCGAACAGTTCCGGCTGCTGGTGCTACGCACCGCCTGGTTGATCGACAAGCATCACGACTACCAGAAGGTTCGCCGCGATATCGCGGCGGTTAAAGTCGCCATGCCACAGGTGCTACACGACGTCGCACAGCGGGCCATGCACCTGCACGGCGCGCTCGGCGTCTCCGACGAGATGCCGTTCGTCAAGATGATGGTGGCCGCCGAGTCGCTAGGCATCGCAGACGGTGCCACCGAGCTGCACAAGATGACAGTAGCCCGCCGCACGCTGCGTGAATACCAGCCCGTCACAACGCCTTTCCCGTCTCAGCACATACCGACGCGGCGCGCGGAAGCCCAGGCCCGGCTGGCTGAACGCCTGGAACATTCGATCGCCGAATTCTGACGGCCGAACGTCGGGCAATTTCAGGAAATGTAGCGAACGATGCTTTCGGCCACACACGCCGGCTTGGGCGACCCGTCGATCTCGACGGTGGTCGACACCGTCGCCTGCACAGCACCGTTGCCCAGGTCGTCGACGCTGACCAACGAGCTCTGTGCACGCACCTTGGATCCGACCGGCACCGGCGCGGGGAAGCGAACTTTGTTCAGGCCATAGTTGATTGCCAGCTTGATGCCGTTGACGGTGTACATCTCATGCTGCAGCCGGGGCAGTAGCGCCAGGGTCATGAAGCCGTGGGCGATGGTCTTGCCGAACGGACCCGCAGCCGCCCGTTCCGGGTCGACGTGGATCCATTGGTGGTCTCCGGTCGCGTCGGCAAACAGGTTGACGTCTTCCTGAGTGATGGTCACCCAATCGCTCTGTCCGATGGTCTCGCCGGTAGCGGCAGCGAGGTCGGCGACTGACTCGAAGGTGCGCATTATTCTCTCCTCTGCTCGTGGGTAAGCATAGAACCCGTGAGGCTGCTGCTGATCGCCGATACCCATGTCCCGCTACGCGCACGCGACCTGCCCGCGCAGGTGTGGGACGAAGTCACGAAGGCAGATGTCGTCTTCCATGCCGGCGACTGGGTAGCCCTCGAGTTGCTCGACGAGCTGGAATCCAGGTCCGCTCGGCTGGTCGCATGCTGGGGAAACAATGACGGCCCCGCCTTGCGGGCGCGGCTGCCGGAACGGGCGGACGTGACGTTGTCGGGTGTGCATTTCACCGTTGTGCACGAGACCGGTGCCGCGACCGGCCGCGAAACCCGGATGTCGCGGCTGTATCCGCACAGCGATGTCCTGGTGTTCGGGCACAGTCACATCCCATGGGATACGACGACGACAACCGGGCTACGCCTGCTTAATCCAGGCTCACCGACGGACCGCCGACGACAACCGTTCTGCAGCTACATAACTGCGAGCGTCGACAACGGCGCACTGACGGGCGTGGTCCTGCATCGCCTGAACAAGTAGCTCGTAGCTAGCTCGTACAGAGCTTGCACACATATTTAGCTCGTAAACAGAGATATTATTAGTACAGTGAAATCACGCATTGACCCAGTCACCGAGGTGTTCGGTGTCGTCGGCAGATTCCGCCGGCAACTTCCCCGGTCAGCCGGTCGCGGGTTCGATTCCGCGCGCCTCAGCGAGTCGCAGTCAGAGCTGTTGTGGCTCGTCGGCCGGCAGCCGGGGATCTCGGTCAGCGCCGCCGCCGCGGAACTCGGGCTGGCACCCAACACCGCCTCGACCTTGGTTTCCAAGCTGGTTGCCAATGGCCTGCTTATCCGGACTGTGGCCGAGACGGATCGGCGCGTCGGTCAGCTGCGGCTCGCCGCGCCCACCCAGCAGATCGTCGACGCTTCTCGGGCCGCACGGCGAGCGTTGCTGTCTGAGGTGCTTGACGAACTTGATGACGATCAAATCGAGGCTCTGACAAAGGGGTTGGAAGTCCTGGACACGATGACCCGACTATTACAGGAGCGACGATCATGAGCAGATCACTGCCAATGGCGATCGATGGCCGGAACCTGACGTATCGCTACGGCCAGTTCACCGCTGTCGATGACGTGACATTGCAGGTAAGGCCGGGCGAGACCATGGGCCTGCTTGGACCCAACGGCGCCGGAAAAACGACCATGGTCCGGATGCTCACCACTTTGACACCGGTGCAGCAGGGCGAATTGCGCATCTTCGGCATGGACGCCCGTCACGAGACCATCGACATCCGAAGCAATATCGGCTATGTGCCGCAACAACTGTCGATCGAACCGGCGTTGACAGGCCGACAGAACGTGGAGTGGTTCGCCCGACTGTACGGCGTGCCCCGCGCCGACCGTGCCGAACGGGTCGATCAGGCACTGGAGGCCTTGGAATTACTCGACGTGGCCGATCGGCTGGCCGCAACCTACTCGGGCGGCATGGTGCGTCGCCTGGAGGTGGCTCAAGCGCTGGTCAACCGCCCGTCGCTGCTGGTGCTCGACGAACCAACCGTGGGGCTGGATCCGATCGCCCGGGACGGCGTCTGGACGCAGGTGCAGAACATGCAGGCTCAGTTCGGCATGACCGTGCTACTGACGACCCATTACATGGAAGAGGCCGACACGTTGTGCGATCGGGTCGCGCTGATGCATCACGGACAGTTACAGGCGGTAGGAACGCCCACAAAGCTGAAGTCGACGGTGTCGGCGCACGCCACGCTCGAGGATGTGTTCCGCCACTATGCGGCCGGAGAGTTAGCCTCAGAATCGGCAAAAGCAGCAGCGCCGTCGGGGTCATCGAGTATGCGCGAAATCCGCTCCACCAGAAAGGTTGCCCGCCGTGTCAGTTGACCGCGACTTGAAGGTCTCAGAACTGACCTTGGTCCGCGCCCCGCGCGGATGGCAGCGTGTCGGCGCAACGCTTAGCCGCGTCGGCGCGTTCGCGATCGTCGAAATGCAGAAGCTGCAACACGATCGGACCGAACTCGTCACCCGGATGGTGCAGCCGGCGCTGTGGCTGTTGATCTTCGGTACTACGTTCAGCCACTTACACGTCATCGACACCGGGTCGGTGTCGTATCTGGCCTTCCTGGCGCCGGGAATCATCGCCCAGTCGGCGCTGTTCATTTCGATCTTCTACGGCATCCAGATCATCTGGGATCGAGACGCCGGCATCCTGGCCAAACTAATGGTGACACCGGCGCCCGCGTCGGCACTGATCACCGGCAAAGCATTCGCAGCCGGTGTGCGATCGGTCGCCCAGGTCGTCGGCGTGATGGCGCTGGCCTATGTGATGGACGTCGGCCTGACCATCAATCCGTTGCGGATCCTGGCAGCAATGGGCATCGTCATGCTCGGTGCCGCCTTCTTCGCGTGCCTGTCGATGACGCTGGCCGGACTGGTGCGCAGTCGCGATCGTCTGATGGGGATTGGACAGGCCATCACGATGCCGTTGTTCTTCGCTTCCAATGCGCTGTACCCGGTCGACGTGATGCCCGCGTGGCTGCACGTGCTGAGCACGGTCAACCCGCTGAGTTACGAGGTCAACGCCCTGCGGGCACTGTTGATCGGCACCCCGTTCGACCCGCTGGACATCGTAGTGCTGGTAGTGGCGGCAGTGACCGGAATCGCCACGGCTTCAAGCCTTTTGCGCCGTCTCGTAGCGTAGGATCATCGAGGATCAGCGCCGTACGCCGCAGCGCCAACCGAATTCGGATAGCACTTTTGAGGCGTCGCGACCCCACGATTCGGAATCGTTGGTTTCGAGTCCCGGCCGACTCTCAATCGTTAGCCAACCGCGATGTCTTGCTGCGGCCGCGACAAGCGAATTGCGCGCTCCCCCTGTGTTTCACTCGCCCTGAACGGATTCGACCGCGTCAAAGCGGCAGATGAAAGTTGGGATGGGTAGAGAGCTATGTCGTTCTTCGAAGAGATGCGAAAGTTGCGTGGCGCAGCGGGAAGTATGCCGCGCCGGCTGGCTATCGCGGCTGTAGGGGCTGCCCTGTTGTCCGGTCTGGTCGGTGCTGTCGGGGGCTCGGCGACCGCGGGGGCGTTCTCCAAGCCGGGTCTTCCGGTCGAATACCTGCAGGTGCCATCGCCGTCGATGGGCCGCAACATCAAAGTCGAGTTCCAGGGCGGGGGCCAGCACGCGGTCTACTTGCTTGACGGTCTTCGGGCGCAGGACGACTACAACGGTTGGGACATCAACACGCCGGCCTTCGAGGAGTTCTACCAGTCCGGCCTCTCGGTGATCATGCCCGTCGGCGGCCAGTCCAGCTTCTACAGCAACTGGTACCAGCCGTCGCAAGGCAACGGTCAGAACTACACCTACAAGTGGGAGACCTTCCTGACCCAGGAGATGCCCACCTGGTTGCAGGCCAACAAGAACGTCTCGCCGGCCGGTAATGCGGCGGTAGGTCTCTCGATGGCGGGCGGGTCCTCGCTGATCCTGGCCGCGTACTACCCGCAGCAGTTCCCCTACGCTGCCGCACTGTCCGGCTTCCTCAACCCATCCGAGGGCTGGTGGCCGACGCTGATCGGCTTGGCAATGACCGACGCAGGGGGTTACAACGCCAGCAGCATGTGGGGTCCGTCCAGCGACCCGGCGTGGAAGCGCAACGACCCGATGGTCCAGATTCCGCGGCTGGTCGCCAACAACACCCGAATCTGGGTGTACTGCGGTAACGGCACACCGACCGACCTCGGCGGTGACAACATGCCGGCGAAGTTCCTGGAAGGTATGACGCTGCGAACCAACCAGCAGTTCCAGAGCACCTATGCGGCCTCGGGCGGGCGCAACGGCGTGTTCAACTTCCCGGCCAATGGGACACATTCGTGGCCCTACTGGAATCAGCAGTTGGTTGCCATGAAGCCCGACATACTGCAGGTGCTCAACGCCGTCAACAACAACAGCTAAGGGCACCGCAGACACAACGCCAGCATCGGCAGCAGCGCACCGGCCAGCGCTGCTGCCGATGCTTTTTCAGCTACCTGCGGCTATGCCTGCAAGGCGCGGCGGTCCTGGTGGAAGTAGGTGTATCCGGTGGTCAACGCGCACACAACCGAGGCGACCACCAGCATCCATGTGCCATTGACGACCAGGCTGATGCCGCCGCCAACCGCCGCGCCGAACACGAAGCTGGCGAACAGCAGAAAGTAGCCGAGCCAGTCGGCCGCTGTGCCGCCGGCGATGTGGCGTTCGATGCCCTGGCTCATCTTGACCAGCGTGCCGGTCACATAGCTCAACGGGACTGACACCTCGCCGTCCTTGACGAACGACGTGTTCAGCGCGCCAACACCGAAGACCACCAGCATAATTGGCGCGAAATCAAGCGAGCTTTCATCCCAGCCTTCATCGATAACGTCCAGCCCGGTGGCAGCTACCAGACTGAGGGTCGTCAGCACGGTGGGGCCGTGCGGATGTCCCGCCCAGAAACGCCGCCGGCACATCGACGCGAGCACCACGCCGGCGACGAAGCACAGCATCAGCACCCCCGCGCTGATCGACAGCACCACGTCGCCTCGGAAGTACCCCAACACAGCGCGTTGGGCATTGCCGGTCATGAAGGTCACGAAGTATCCGTCGGAGTGGGTAAAAGCAGTCGCTCCCAGCACACCGGCGAGCGTTGCCAGCACCCACGACAGGCGCGCCTCACGATCGAAAGTCTCACTCACCACACGCATATACTTTCAGACACCACCGATCAACTCAGGCAGCGGTGAGCCGGGCGATGGACCGCAGCGGGATCGGCAGCCATCCAGGCCGGTGCCGCGCCTCGTAGCCGACCTCGTAGACGGCCTTGTCGAGCTCATAGGCGGCCAGCAGCTGCGCCGCATCTCGTGGATCGATCCCCGACGCGGCCGCGTAGCCATCGCAGAACGCGGTGCGATTGCGCTCGATCCATTCCCGGGCCCGGGCCGCCAGCTGTTTGTCGGCGCCCTGGTCTACCAGCGGCCCGTAGGCGGCGTACTCGAAGGAGCGCAAAACACCAGCCACGTCCCGCAATGGCGAATCCGGCGCCCGGCGCTCGTCCAGCGGCTGGCCCGGCTCACCCTCGAAGTCGATCAGCAGCCAGCTCTCAGGGGTACGCAGCACCTGTCCCAGGTGCAAGTCGCCGTGCACCCGCTGAACGGTGACCGGCTCGCTTGCAAGCTTCTGGAATTTCTCTTCGATCGTCGCCGCGTACCCCTCCAGTTCAGGAACCAGCGCTACGGTCGACGAAAGCCGCGCCAGCACGTTATCCACCGGGAAAGTTGCCTGCGCGGTTCCGAGGCATTCGGCCAGAGTGGCGTGCACGGACGCAACCGCTTCGCCGAGCCGATTGGACTCACCAGCGAAATCGCCGCCGACTTCGTGGGCGTACAAGTCGCCCTCGGCGAACAGGTCGCGAACGCTGGCCGTCGCCATTGCCCAGCCTTCAGCGGCATTGACCGCAAACTCGGTCACCATGCCCAGCGGCCACGCCCCGTCGGCGGCGTCATCAGGTGCGGCTATCTCGTAGGTGCCTAGCAGCCGCGCCACATGCGGGTTGCCAGCGCGGGCGAGCACCCGGTTCAGTTCGATATCGGGATTGATACCGCTGCTCACCCGACGGAACACCTTGAAGATGGCACGCCGATCGAAGATCACGCTGGTATTGGACTGCTCGGCGTCGGAGACATGCGGCTGCGCCTCCAGCGGCAGTTCGACGTCGGGTTCTTTGGTAAACGCCACTTCGACGCCGGACGCATCGCGCACGGCTGATGAGTTGATCAACGACAGCAGAAATTGCGGGGCGTTGGCGTCGTACAGCGCATCGAAGCCGGTCCGATCGTCGGCAGCGCCGATTGTGGCCACGGCGCTGTACTCGGAGACCGGCGCGGAATCCCACCCGACGATCACTTGATAGCGCTCCGATGGGCCGTTGGTGTAATCGGCGTCGACCAGGACCAGGTCGAGGTCGTCCCGCAGTTGGACGACGATGCCGGTCTCAGCGGCGGACAGCTCGCGGTTGCGTCCGGCGTACCAACGTTGCTGTGGAAGCCAGTCGGACCAAGGCAGCTTGGCCGGCAGAGTCATGGGCGCCGCTCCTCCTCATCGCTTCGCTCCGGATCGTCGTTGGGATCAGTCATTGGCGCCGCTCCTCCTCATCGCTTCGCTCTGCATCGTCGTCGGCGCGGGTCATGGGCGCCGCTCCTCCTCATCGCTTCGCTCTGCATCGTCGTCGGCGCG